>Ga0210410_10001864_pt1 | contig 19370 bp, 14 predicted proteins | sample IncBWC4MmetaG_FD_161058 | JGI IMG/M metagenome (GOLD analysis project Ga0210410, IMG submission 161058) | Forest soil microbial communities from Barre Woods Harvard Forest LTER site, Petersham, Massachusetts, United States - Inc-BW-C-4-M | ecosystem: Environmental > Terrestrial > Soil >... | reverse complement strand
GAAGAAAATAGTTGGCGAAATAGCTCTTGATCACGTATCCGCGGTATCCGCAGCAGATCACAAAGTCGTGCACTCCGCCGGCGGAATAGATTTTCATGATGTGCCAGAGAATAGGCATGCCGCCGACTTCGATCATCGGCTTCGGGCGAAGATAGCTCTCCTCAGTGATGCGCGTGCCCTTGCCTCCTGCCAGAATCACGGCTTTCACAGCAAGCCTCCCAGAATCGCGCGACCGTGAATAAACCCATGAATTAGTTTAGTTCAGGTGCATCCACTCTTCTACAGAAGCTGGGAGCGAATGTTCTAAGAGGTAAGGAATCGTCGGTGCATCCGCTTTAGTTCAAGGGACGCAGGCTTGAAGCTGCTCTTGGATTCTCAGCATTTATCCCTAGGTCAGCCCGAGTGGTCAAATTGTTGCTCTGTGCCGAGACTAGTGCTGAACTTTGCGGGAATAGCTTGTCGCGCAACTTTATCGTCGGGATCTCGAACAGTTCGGATGTCAGCACGCCGAGCGCGATGGAACCGAATACGAAAGTTCCGACCCCCAGATAGGGTTTAAACAGGATGCCATGCGATGCCAGAAAAATAAGCAAAGGGATATGCCAGAGGTAAATCGAGTACGAGTAGCCGCCAACGAAGGCAAGAATTCTTGCAATGGGTTGGAACGCTCCCGGCATCAGCTCCATTGGCGCGCCAAGCGCTCCCAAAATGATTGCGCCAAACCCAAGATAAAGCAGGGAGAATCCATACGTGTACATCCATGGCGTCTCCTGCGTGAGCACTAGACCGGGAGAAATCAGAAAGATTCCCACCAACAGGAAAAGTGGATAGCGTGGGCGCACAAAGCCCCAGAAGGCTTGGCTGTGGAATTGCGCCCAGTAGGACAGCAATACACCAAAAAGCAGAGAGTCCATTCGCAGGTGAGTTGGAAACAAATGCGTCTGCCAGGAGAAGGGCACAACATGACTCGCGGTCCAAAGCCGAACCCCAAGCAAAGCTATCGCAATGAAAATGGATATTAGGGGGATAAAGTGAAAAGGATTGGCTCGTCCGGGGGAGCTCCGTCGAATCATCAGATAAATCAGCAAAGGCAGGAGAACGTAAAAGTGCTCTTCCACGGAAAGAGACCAAAAGTGGCCATAGGTTCCAGGAAGGTAGCTTTGGAGGAAAAAGAGGTCATGCAGAAATGGTGCAAGGATGGGGACTGGGCTGTGGTAGATGAGGCGAAAGAACAAGGTGAGCAGTACGAGGGTATAGAAGGCAGGATAGATTTTCAAGGCGCGTCTGATAGCGAACCGACCAAAGCGAATCGAGTTGTTCTGCCGGTACTCCGAGAACAGCAGTCCGGAAATCAGAAATCCGCTTAAGACAAAAAATAGATCAACACCTGCCCATCCAAATTGCACCAAAAGCGCGTCCCACCCAGGTTTTCGAAAGATTATGGTATGCCTGCAAATGACCAGAAGAATCGCCACCCCACGCAGGCAGTCCAGCTGAAGACTTCTATGGCTGCTGCTAGGTTGGGGATTTTTCATATTAAACAATTCTTGCTACCGCTTCGCAATCAACTCTAAACCATGAGGCAGGCAACTCACAGGCTGGCTGCCCTTTGATCGAAACTATTGTTCTCCCCGCGAGCGCGCAAATCGCATGGTGCCTGCCGCACTCGTTGTTCTGTCAGGTCTCGGATCGAGCATGTTTGGAGGCAGCAGGCTTCGGCCGTGATCCACAAATGCATTCGGGCGGTGAAGTCCATTCTTATACGTGCGAGCAACGTACAGGGCAGTAAAAGCCAGGGTCGCGCCTACGTATCCGGCGAAAACAATTATGCCCGCTAACAAATACCAAACTGACTTGGTCTCGATGTACCCGATCCCGAGGCTGAGCAGCCCAAGAATCCAGAGCGGGAAAAAAAAGATCGGTAGCCGCAGGAACAGTGTGGATGAGGACAGAATCCCGGCAATGGCAAAGATGGACAAGCCCAACAGGTTGTAGTGGGTGCTCCCACCTATGCGCTTGTGGCGCTTGAACGGGATGGCCGCGCGACGAAATCCGACCCTGCCGATGGAAGCACGGAGGAATGGAAACGACGTGTTTTCATTTACGATGGCGTCGCGTACTTCCTTCGTGAAGAGCGAAAACTCGGCCATGTCTAGAACGATCTCTTCATCGGCGACCATATAAAGCAGCCGGTAGAATAACCTGCGCGCACTCTTGAGCCACGGCGGCTCTTCACGGTCCGCCCGTTCCCCATAGACAATGTCGTAGCCCTGTTCGTATTTTTCCGCGAACTGCAGGATCATTTCGGGAGGATCCTCGCAATCCACGTCAATGAAAACCAGCAGGTCGCCCCTGGAGTTTCGCAAACCGCATTCCAGCGAGGCATGGTAGCCGACGTTTCTGCTCGTTGTCAGGACGTAGGTTGCGGGCCAGGCCTGTCGGACTTTCTCGATCTCTGTGAGGGTCCCGTCCGTGGAAGCGTTATTCAGAAAAACCAGATCCACCGAATAGCGCTCGGAGAGCTTCGCCAGCACTGGGCGAATCCGCTCAAAAAACAGCGGGATTACGCGCTCTTCATTGTGGACGGGGCAAAGAATGGTTAGAAGCTGAGCTTCCATGTTTTGGTGTCCCGCGCGTTCCAGGGATTCATTTTGACCCACAGTTGAGTACTGGACAATCGCATTGGACTTTATAGATGTCGCAGCAGTTAAGCCGAACTGAGAACGGCTGTTCGTCACAAGCCCCTGTTTGGCCTCCTTTCGCAGGGTGCCGCAGCGTTTGCATGGTGGGCAATACTCGCGTTCACCGAAGCGCATCGGCATTACGGGGGTGAATTTGTTCAATGCATTCAGCTGGCTCCCAATTTCCAAAGAAGTCCAGTCCGGAGATTGCGCGGGAGCCATCCAACAAGCCGACGCCATGTCGCGACATCCGGCACAATATGCTTAGCTTCATTCATATACATGCTCCTTATCCACAGGCAATGATGCGAGCGATCAAAACCTATTCGAAAAAAGGCGCACTTTGCGTGGGGCTAAGCGGGAAGCGCGGCGATCTGCTCAAGCTGCTGTGGTGGGACGGCGGCGAGCTGGTCATGCCGAATCCACGATCGGCTCGCTGAATGTGGATGGACGCTCCCGGGCAAGAGAAGCGAATTCATACCAAGATCGTCGATATCGTCCTTGTCGTCCGTAAAAACGAAGCAAAACCCGAAGTGGAAACGCAGAGTAAAACGTAATTAGTTGTATCGAGAGGGGAAAAGAATGGTCGGGGCGAATGGATTTGAACCATCGACCTCCTGGTCCCGAACCAGGTAAGCCAACAACCTAAGTCGCTGTCCTGGCGTCACTTGCAGGTTTTTGGGCCGCTCTCAGATGGACAAGTTGGACAAGTCAGCAGGAAGCATGAGGTGAAAACTTGGGTTAGTGGAGCTGAAAGAAACGACTCGCCGGGACTAGCCATTCCCCTTCGCCTGGCTCTTCGCCGCTGCTCAGCCCTTTTTTCGGAGGGAAGTCCTTAGCACTCTCAGTCCCTGGAGATAGCCGAAAGAGGCGGTGAAAACTATATAGATGCCGACTACTAGGATGTTCGCAAGTCGAATCTGCCACTCTCCAAAAAACGAGGCGATGTGGGCCTCGTTAAGTTGCGCTTCGTGAAGAATGCAGTCCTCACGCGACCTCCCTGCACATTGGGTGGCATCAGTTCCCGTGAAGCCGGTCACAAATGAAGTCGTACGTGCTTCGCCGTTGAAGTTATAGTGCACCGGTGTAACTGTCCAGAAATACATAATCAGCAGCAGAACTAAGGCGACAGCAAAGCAACGAATCCCAAAGCGAAAACTTTGATTGATATTCTCTAGTGTGATTCTGTCGGAACGGTGAAACTGAACATAAGCTGCCACGGCGCTCATAGTAGCACTGGAGAAAAGGATTGCCACGTTCGCAATGCTCTCAGGATAAAGCTCAACAAGTTGCTTGAGTACCGGGAAGTCCAACTTCCCAAGGTACGGCAGTAGACCAACGGGGCCAGATACAGAGACCGAGTGCAGCACGCGCCGCAAGAGTTTCGTTCGATCAGGTCTGCTGCCCGCAGCTTGGGGCTTTGTCATTTCGGCTTTCCTACTTGGTTGCAGCAGTTCCTTTGTTGGCTCCTTATAAGCTGTAAGTCACATTTCACCTCTTGCCTCTGATCGTCGGCGAGGTCTAGCGATCCTTCACCTTTTCCGAAACGCTCACTCGTCACTTCATAGTCATACCAGCCAGGCACAAGATTAGGTATCCAACCGTCGCCTTCATGTGGACCGGTCTCAGTGTTACGTTCGTCCCATTTGTGTGTAGTCGGGTTCTGAAAGACCATGAGGCGGACCCTGGCGCTGCTCTCGGGCGTGCTCGTGAAGTGCAGATTTATCGGCCCTGGTCCTTTTTCTAGCAGGCGATGTAAGTACGCTTTCACCGTATCCTCAAATTTGCCCCATGCGCCAGCTTCAACATAATCCCGGCCGCGCGCCGTTGTAACGGGTGGACTATCCGGGAAGGTACGTTCAATGTGCTGATCTAAAGGTGTGAGGTCGGAATTCTTCTTGAGTCCTGCGGCAACGGTCCTCTTTGTCGCGGACAGCACGTTTTTAATGTCATCCATATTGTAAGCAGTGATGCTATCTGCCCCCTCCGGCGGACACCCCATACACGCAAAAGTTGGCGTGCCCTCCGGTTTGTTCCCAGAAACAAACTGTTTCACTGCTGCAACAACTCGACCAAGCAGTCCCTGCGAATGTACCTCGTGAGGATGCAATCGCGAGCGAGACTTCTCAAACTCCTTTTGAGCCGCCGCTACGGCGTCATTCAGCACTCCGGCGAGCTCACGGCAACTTGTGTGCCCACAATATTCATCGTTGGTACTCTTGGGAGCTTGTGCTCGCGCCCCATCTGCCGCAAGACTCAAGGCGAGCGTGCATAGAAGACCCCGGAAGAATCCGAGTCGGACTCGCATAATCAGCCTCCTAAGAATCGCATTACCGAAAGGGCGTAAGTAGGACGCAAGTTAATATCGACAATTAAGATTATCAAGACCAGAGCGAGGGCAGCAACTGTCTTCACGCAGTAAGAAATTTGTAGATTCCGTAGATCAGGGCTACCCCGACGAGGAGATCCAAGTTGCCAATAACAATCCGGTGACAAACTTCTAGGAACGGAAAGTTAGTCGTCTTCTCATAAAATAAGAAGACAAAAACGTTCCAGATGAGGAGCGGAATGAGCCAGAGTTTTGCTCGATAAGCCACCCGATAGGCCACGTAGCACATTGCCGCAACGAAAACTGCATAGCCGAGCACCCCAAGAGTGAGCGGTTTGCCTGTCGTGAGGTCGAACGCTGTCGAAACGCAAAACGTGGAGACCACCACGAGTCTTCCGATGAATATCTTTCTCTTCTCGCTGGCTGTAAGCGGGATTGATGCCGCAGGTGCCGGTTCAGAATCTCCCCCACCCGAACTCAAGTAGCCGTGGTCGCTCGTCGGTCGTCCACCGCCGGACTCCTCCTCAATTTCGTCATCCGACTCATCGTCGTCGTCGGTATCAAATAGACCTAGTTCTCCGGGATTAAAAGGACGGTCGTTGAAACCATCCTTGTAGCCCTTTCGGTAGGAGGGGTTATCAGTAAGGGCGAATATCGAGTCTGCGATGTCCCTCCCAGGAGTTTTGCTCGCCTCGACTCCGTCCTCGTACCCTTGCCTGTATTCGTCGATATTCAAGGTAGTCGTCTCCGCAAACCCTGAATAGTGGCCCCAAAAGAGTTGTCATCAGTCACGCTTGGATGTGCGCGCCTAAGGTTCCCACTCCCACGCAACGACTCGCGCACGTAAGACAGAATCCACAAGAGATCGTATTGTGTTGGCACGAGTTCATCATACACAGCAACTACTGGGATTGTTGGGTTGCACATCGTAGCCGTTACTTTATAATGACGCTCGAATGCTTCCGGCTACGAAAGACTCCTTCGCTCGTGAGGTCGAAAGTCTCGTCCGCAAATTCGACGCAGACGCGGAAACGTATCGCTCTCCTGGCTACCCCGAAGCCCAAGCTCGCAATCACTTCATCAACCCATTTTTGAGGGCGCTTGGATGGGACGTGGACAACGTAGCAGGAGTCCCGTACCACCTCTGCGAAGTGTGGGTTGAAGCAGGCGAAACGACAGGCCGACCCGATTACACTTTCAGGCTTAGCGGCCAGACCAAATTCTTTATTGAAGCGAAAGCGCCATCCGTAGAACTTAACGAAGCTCAAATCCTGCAAGCGAAAAGGTATGCATGGAACAGCCTGGGGCGGGATGTTCTGTTTGCCGGATTGACAGACTTCGAGGAATTTAGATTCTTCGATGCCACTCTGGCACCTGACCGGGAACGCGCATTTGTTGGAGAGGCGTTTCATCTTTTCCATTCTAAATACCTCGACAACATAGACCTCCTCTGGGAGTTATCACCTTCTCGTGTGGCTGTTGGCTCCCTCGAACAATTTCTCAAGCGAGACAAGCAGTCAATCAAATATCGCGTTCCACCGGACAAACGCTTTCTTGAGGACTTGTCTGGTTGGCGTCTGGAATTGGCGCGTGGGATTAACGCAAAGACAGCGGGGTTGAACGCGAGCCTTCTAAGTGGGATTGTTCAGAGACTTCTTGACCGCATCATTTTCATTCGGATTGCCGAAGAACGGAAAGTAATCGAGCCTCGTCAACTCCACGAGATCGTAGAAGTATGGGAAGCACACGGCGGTCGAATCCCGATAATGAACGGGTTGCTGGAACTCTTCCAGCAGATAAACCAAGAGTTTAACGGCGAAATTTTTAAGCCCCACGCTTGCGAGCAGGTCAAGGTCGAATCTAACGTAATCGCCAAGATCATTCGTAATTTGTACCCTCCTAAGAGTCCCTACCGTTTCGATGTCCTAAGCGTCGAGATTTTGGGTTCGGTTTATGAGCGTTACCTGGAAAACATTCTTGTCATCAAGGGCAAGACTGTTAGCGCCGCGAAAAGACCTGAGCTTCGGAAGTCCGGTGGAATCTACTACACGCCGCAGTACGTCGTGGATTACATCGTCAAAAACTCGCTCGGAACGCTGCTTGAAGGAAAAACGCCCGACGACGTGGCAAAAATTCGCATCGTTGACCCTGCTTGTGGCTCCGGCTCATTCCTCATAGGAGCATTCCAGTGCTTAATTGATTGGCACACGGACTACTACCGCAAACATCCGAAGGAAGCGAAACCAGACTCCATCTTCCCTGAAACAGTAAAGGACGGCGAGGACATAAGGCTCTCCTTTCACGCCAAGACTCGAATCATGCATCAGAACCTCTACGGTGTGGACCTCGACTTACAAGCCGTTGAGATAACGATGATGAGTATTTACCTCAAAGCTCTCGAAAACGAGTTTGGAATGCTGGGTACAAAGCACGAGCAGTTGCCCGAATTGAAATTCAACATTAAATGCGGAAACTCGCTGGTTGGCCCGGACATCGTGAATGATGTCCCACTCGACGCAAAAAAATTGGAAGCGATACGTCCGTTTGACTGGCGTGCGAGAGAAGCTGGATTCGGTGACATCCAACAGACCGGGGGATTCGACGCGGTGATCGGAAACCCACCTTGGGGAGCGGACTTTCGAGCCTCCGAAAAGACCTACCTGGACAGGCATTACAATTTGGGAGTTGGAAAGTACGAGAGTTACATCTACTTCTTGGAACGCGCCTTGAATCTCATGAAGCCTGGGGGACAACTAGGCTTTATCGTTCCGAGTTTCTGGATTTCTCGTTCGCAGACCGAGAATTTGAGGGAAGCACTACTGACGAGTGTTGTGCCCAAAGCTTGTGTGATCTTGCCGGAGAGCGTTTTCGAGGGAGTCAAGATGGACTCCTGCATCTTGTTAGCGTCGAAAGAAGAGGCAAAGCCTAACGACAGAGTTGTAGTCGCAGAGATTGACGACGAACACCTGGGGAAATTTGTCACAGCCGATTACGGGAGTGTTCTGCATTCGGCCAAGCTAACCGACTGGCAGACGCACAAGCGATTCCGGTTCAATCCTCGCGTCACGACCTCAGATGTTCCACTACTGGTGCAGATTGGCAAAAACGCCGTCACGTTCGGCTCAATCGTGAGTTTGACGCAAGGGTTGACTCTGTATCGGCGCTCAACGCTGGTGGAGAAATTCGGAAAGAAGAAAGCCGAAAAGATTGTGCAGGAACGAAGATTCCATGCTGCCTATAAGAAAGACAAGTCTTTCAAGAAGGAGTTATTGGGCCGGGATATAGACAGATACTTTGTGGCTTGGAACGGAAAATCGTGGGTGAGCTACGGGCCGTGGCTCGCACATGCCGTAGACGAGAAATTCTTTCACGGTCCTCGCCTCGTCATTCAGAAGATTCGGAATCCAATGCTCAGGAGGAGGTTAATCGCTGGATACTTGGACGACGACGAAACTTACAGTGCAGGAGTGCTATTAAACGCTATCCCGAAAGACAAGAGCTACTCTTTGTTTTACTGCCTCGCCCTTCTGAATTCACGCCTTCTTAATTACTGGTATCGCAAAATGATTCTCGACGTTTCGATCCGCGTAGTTGACTTAGCGGACGTTCCTATCAGGAAGATTGACTTTGGGAATCCAGACGATAAGAAACGTCATGACGAGATTGCCAAGTTGGCGGAAGAAATGGTTGCGCTCAAGAAGGAAAGTGGCGGCGAGGACAGCGCGGCTATTCAGAAATGTGACAAAAAGATTGAGGAGATCGTCTTTGGCCTCTACAACATCCCACCTGCGGTGCAAAAAATCGTCGCTAACGAAATTCCTGAATGATGCTTTCATTTTCGACTCTTAGGGTAAGAGACTTTTTGTGTTTCCAATTTGGAAGGCGCTACGGCCTTAAAGAACGAGCACCAAATTCGCCCCGAGCAGTATTCCCGCACGTGCGTTTCCCTCCGTCTTGGCTCCCAATACAAACTTAATAAGCCGCACACGCGCACGTGAGGGATTCGTTCGCTGGAACAGTCCAGTTCGGCTCGTTGGCCGCATATACCCAGCGAGCGAGAAGCCCTCACGTGCCCACGTGGGACAAATGTGATTTTGGAACCTCTGTGCAACCAAGTGCGCCTCTCATGGATAAACGTGCCCACGTGCGCGGGCGCATGGGGAATTTTTAGAAGCGCCTCATCTGAGCCGTGAGCTGCAAGAGTCCTACAGGCGAAAACTCCCATGTACGCACGTGGGTCAACACGTTTTTCGTTGCCCTCTCCCTATACAACACAACCTCGGCACTAAAAAGGCCGCCCACGCGTGCGTGTGACGGACTTCTACGAAACCCCCGAGCCGTGGACCGCATTGCGCTTGGGATGTAATGCGTCCCGTAACGCACGTGCGGTGCAAGACTCTCGTTGCCCTTCTTCCAACTACAAAGCACAAGCGAGGGCTTTATTAGGGTGTGTCGCGTGCGCACATGCGCGAGGGATCGATCTTCTCGAACAACACTCGGAGGGACTGAGAGCCGATGTGGCGGCTGCCTGGGGAATGGATGTCGCGCCAGCGTACCGCGAGAGAGTTTCCTACGGCGATTTTCTAGCGGGACACACCCGAAAGCCTAGACGAAGCGGCGAAAAACTCCGCCACAAAACACACCTAACTAAGATTTTAGTCTTTGCCTCTACTGGAGGCACCTACAAATGGCGTTTCCCCGTCGTTTCCCCGTCCGCAGAGCCACGATCCGTCTCACGTACGTCCCAAGTCCCAATCCCAAGAATTCAAAGGCGGAAACAGCAATCTAATTCAGAAAATCGCAAATTCGCGGTTGAGTGTCAGTCAAAAAACCTGTCAAGGGCTTTTTTGAAAGTCGAGTTGGAATAAAAAGTTATCTTATAACGCGCGCGCGCGTGCGCACGTTTTCGTCACACCACCCCTTTCCACGCTCTAACTGCCTGATTCCCTTCGGTTTGAAAACTCCATGTTACAAACTCCGCAGCTCAACTCTTCGCATGCTCAAAGCAGTTCAAACGAGCGGCAAGAGATGGTCGGTGAGTCCGTGACGCTAACGGCTGGCTCTGCGGGAGCGCATCCAGCGGCCTCAAGGGTTGCGGACTCATCGGCCTGAGTGCCTCGCCGCCTTTGGCGTCCTTGCAACCCTTAGGCGGAAAAACTCTCGCACCGTCCCCGCGCTGAGTTTGCGCGGGGGCGAGGGCGAAAGGGGGGTAGGCGGTTTTCAGGAACGCCTCTCGTAAGTGTTTTTCGGAAAAGCCGTTACTTCACTTGACGGAATTTACGATTAATTGCAACGGCGGGAAAGGAATTGCGGGAAACGGGATGAGGGAAACAGAGCATTTTGGATGCGGTAACTACTCCGTCGTAGGTCCGCTAAAGGGCAAACCGGGAAAGTTCGGTTACTTGTGCTTGTTCTGTGGTTCCTACCGCTGTAACCGTTGCCGTAATCCGAAGCTGAAAAGAGTCCGTGCGGCCATTGCTCGCATTGCGTCCGAAAGAAAACTCAACAAAATGGCTACGTTGACGCTTGATCCAAAGCGTCTCTCTCGGCGGGATCGTGCGCGGACAGATCGCTACTTGCGCAACTGCTGGCGCAAGATGCGCGTTTCTCTTGGCCGGGAGTTTGGCGAGAGTGTCGATTATGTCGGCATTTTAGAATTTCAGAAAAACGGCATGGCGCATTTGCATTTGCTGGTCGGACGGTTTATCGAGCAAGAATGGCTCTCTGATGCTTGGCACGCGGTCGGCGGCGGACGGATCGTGGATATTCGCTTAGTGGATATTCACCGCGTTACTGCTTATCTGTCGGTTTATCTCGCGGGCGACAAGGTGAAACATACCCTAAAGTTGCTGGCGGTGCGGGCACGCATATTCACTACTTCGCGTTCAATTCGTCTTTGGCCGAAAAAAGAAAAACGTGGTTGGTGGCTGAGCCGTGTGAACCTAGAAACTTTCTTCGATGTAGCGGTGAATCCGTCGAACGTCCGATTCGAAGCCGTTGAGGACTTGAAGCCGTTCAATCTGGAATTGCTGAGTTCCTTCGAGTCTCCGCTTTTGCAAGAGGCCATTGGAAATCGAGACGTGTTCGAGGTGTTGAAGGCAGCGATCCCCATATGGAAGGCGGAGACTCTCTAACGTGTCCCGCCGTGACTCTATCCACGTCGTAGGGGCGCAGCCGTCATCACCGGTTTATGGACTACCGGACGACCGGCCTGCTATTGTCTCTGCGACGCCAGGACTGCGACAAGCGAGGAGAAAACGCTTGGAGAGCAGAACTGGACAGGACGGCACGGTGTATCAAGAGGGAAGAAAGCAGACAGATGAATGGTTGCCCGACAAACCGGCATACCTTCGCATCTATCTGGATATTCCCGGCCAACATGAACGCATAAAACACAACGAACCCCTTGGCAAAAGTGCTACTCGGGAAGAGGCAAGACGAACAGCGGATCGCTGGATAATGAGGAACGGAGTCAACGACAGAGAGAAATTGGAATTTGCCTTGCAGCCTAGCGAGATAACCTTCCGCTCGCAGGCCAAATGGTGGCTCTCTGAAATCGCTTCCGGTCGCCTCAAGTCCCGCCAAAAGAACAAGCGCGGCCAGAAAATTAGAGTTTCTACTCTGGACGCGTACACGACTGCGGTTGTCTATCTTAACGAGAAAATCGGGGACCATAAGCTCGCCACTTTCGACAACGCGGAGATGAGAGAACTGATCTCCACGATGGAAGCAGAGATGAAAGAGAATGGGGCGCGGCGTTTCACTTCAAAGACCATCGTCAACTACTACCTGATCGCGGCAGCAGTATTCGCCACTGCAAAGGATCGCAAGGGCAAACAACTTTTCCCGCGTCAGTGGGACTTGAATTACATCGGCTTGCCAGCGGTCGATAAGAAAACGCAGAAGACACCTACGCTTGAGGCGACCGAAATAGAAACTATTTTGGCCGCCGCTAAGAAACTCTACCGCGTGCTCTATTATCTGTTGGCAGGGTCCGGTTTGCGAATTTCTGAAGCCTTGGGCCTTGAAATAGGGAAACACTTCTCAGCGGATTGCTCGATAGTCTACGTTCGCCAGCAACGCAGCAAAAAAGGGCACGGGATCGAATCGTATCCCAAAACAGACGCAGGTATCAGGGATATAGATTTGGACCCCGCCTTAGCTGCGCTGGTGAAGGAATTCATCGGCGGTCGCACGAGTGGTTTTCTATTCGAGACTTCCGGGGGCTTGCCTATGTCGCCGCGAAACATTGCGAGAGACAGCTTGCATCCGATTCTCAAAAAGATGGGACGCGAGTTGGCAGGCTTCCACACATTTCGTCGATTCCGTGAGTCTACCCTGCAAATGAGTGAGGCGCGAACCTTGCTTATCGATTTTTGGATGGGGCACGCCAATCGGGACATGTCGGGGCGTTACGGCAAGCAGTTGCTCGATAACGTCCAGTGGCGGCGAGATTGTGCGGCCAAGGTAGGTCTTGGCTTCACACTTCCAACTGAGGAAGAACAGCCGTTAATGGACAAGTCGGGACAAGTTTTGAAGGATGAAAGACAACAAGCAGTTGCAGCGTAAGTCTATATGAGAGCGGGAATTAAAATGGTCGGGGCGAATGGATTTGAACCATCGACCTCCTGGTCCCGAACCAGGCGCGCTAGCCAGGCTGCGCTACGCCCCGACAATGCGCCCGGGCCTGAACGATCCAGTCCGAGCGAGACTGACAGATTAGCATAGCTCCGAGGTTGCGGCTATGGCCTCGCTTTTTTGTCCCACAACAACAGCCATGGTTGCGTCTCTCTAAGAGCACAAGTCCCGACGAAGAAAATGGCAATTCCATAACAAAACCGCCAGGAGGCAGGCGCCTCCCGGCGGTTTTCGTTGCGGCATGATCGCGCTAGAAAGTGAACCGGGCCGCAAGCTGCAGGACGCGCGACAGCGGATTATTGGTGCTCGGACTCCCCGTAGCCACGATCTGGCCGAACTGGCTCGAGGCGATGTTCGTAATCGGGTCGGCAAACTCCGCATGGTTGAAGAGGTTAAAGGCGTCCACGCGGATTTCCAGCTTGAGCCGTTCCGTGATGGCGGTGTTCTTCACCAGCGACATATCAAGGTTTGTGCGTCCCGGTCCGCGGAACAAACCGCGCGACGCCGTTCCAAAGGTCAGCAATGACGGGTTCCCGATTACCTGGCCAGTCGATGGAAATAGCGTAGCACTAGGCGTGCAAGGGATCGGATTGCCGGAAGAATCAAAAAGTGGGTGCTGTGCATCGCCGCACTGAGCAGTTGTGAACGCCGCAGGATTAAAATAGAAGTTGCCTGTATTTCCAGCTAAGGTCTGGACCTGATGCGGGTCGAACGTCGTCAGTGGTTGTCCCGTCAAGTTTGCACGCGGCGATACCAGGTCGCCTGCTCCCGTGACCCCGGGATTAGTAAAGCCGCCCGAAGTATCGACAACACCAGAAACGGTCAGCGGAAAGCCTTGGCGCCAAGAGAAGATTGGATACAGGCTCCAACCTTGGGTCAGGCGTTTCGGACCGGACTTCCACAGATTATCGAATGGCAAATCCCAGCCGCCACTGAAGGTGATTCGGTGCTGGACATCGAAGTCCGATGATCCGCGGTATAAGTCAGGGTTAAAGGTGGGAACGGCAGAGCTGTTGTTCCGGAAGCCAGAAGCGTTGTCAATCGAGTGAGCAAAGGTATAGCCAAATATAAAGTAAGTCCGACCGAGGAACGGAGTGTCGGTCAATTGTCTGGTTATACTGGCGGTGAGTCCGTTGTAGGAAGCCTTCGCAATGTTCTTGAACTCCGGCAAATTGCTAAAGGTACATTCGAAGGAGAGGTTGCCATTGCCTTCCGGGCAGGTGCTATTTCCAGGGAGAAGATTGAGTATGCGGTCTTGGGTGCCCGGAATGAATGGATTGACGTCCACGAGCGCGGTTAGACCGTGGGAGCTGCTTCCCAGGTAACCAACCTGGATAGATGTGTTCCGCGCAATCTCTCGCTGAATACTGAGATTATATTGGTAGATATAGGGAGTTTTCAGATGCGGATCGTCCAGGAAGATGGATGTACTACCGAACGGCGTCAAGCCGGCATTGAAGAAATTTACATTGTGATCGGGCGGTTTTGAGGGAAAGGGGTTGACCGCGCCTGTACTCGTGTAGGGTTGAGCCAGATAGGGAACATCCGCTGTCGGATTGGCCGCCAACGGTGAAAAGTTAGCAAAGCCAGCGGCAAAGAATGGCGGCTGGCCGTTGTCCTGGAAGTTATCCTCGGCCTTCAGAATGTCGTAGAACATTCCGAAACCTCCGCGAATGCTCGTCTTGGAATCGCCTTTCGGATCCCAGGCAAAACCAATACGCGGCGCCCAGTTGTTCTTGTCCGGGAAATTCACGCCCCGCGGCGCATTGGCATCACCGGGGAAGACCAGGCCCGTCGGCGCATTAGGGAAGACCGTGGACTGCGCGTGTCCGGGAATGACGTTAAACGTGTCACCGTGAGTGTCCAACTTCGGCGTAGCATACTCGTAGCGCACGCCGAGTGTAAGCACGAGTCTCTTGTTCACGCGCCATTCGTCCTGCGCGAAACCGGAGTAAAACTTGCTGCGCGCGTTGGTGGGTGCGTTCGGCCCCTGCTGGAAATTCGCCGGAATCCCCAGCAGGAAATCGGCAAAGTCGTTCCCCGAACCGATGCCGCCGGCTCCCACGAAGGTAAACTCTCCTGCGCCAATGAAATCAAACGCGGTATTGAACTGATACGCGGAGAAGCTTCCGCCAAATTTCCAAGTGTGACGTCCGCGGGTCCAAGAGAGAACATCGCTGTAAGCAAACGTGTTGTTAATCAGTTTGCTCGGCCCCTGGATACTGAAGCCCAGCAGCGTTCCCTGATCCTGAAAAGAAAGCTTGGCAGCCCCGGATTCCAGATCGGGCGTGATGCCGACTTCGCCTACGGCTGCGTGCGTGGGAATCGTCCCGGCAGGCTGGTCCTGTAAAACATTCTGCCGTTGAACGGTAACCCGGAACTCATTTAGCACGTTGGTAGAAAAGGTGCGCGTGTAGGCAAAGTTCGAGTAGTAGTTGTGCGTAAATCCAGTGTCGGCATATCCGGTTAAGCCCGTGCCCGCAAAAGGCGACAGACTTGGACTACGGTCTCCGCCCAGCGTAACGGAAAGTCTGTCCTTCTGCGTGACGTTGAAGTCGAATTTCATTGTGAGTTCATCGTCGTTAACTGTGGCAGGTGCCTGGACATTGAGCGTTCCTGTGGACGAAGTGGGGATCAGACCCGCCGCGATATACTTCTGTGCCACACCGTTGATCTTAGTGGGATCAATGATTCCATTGAATTGTTTTGAGGGATCAGATTGAAAAAAGGGATGCGCAATGCCCGGCACCGTGCCTGGACCGTTGGGATTTGGTTGCTGACACGGAGTTCCATCCGCCAGTGTCGGGTCATTGTTCGGATTAAATTGGTTGTGATTGAGGCCGCTCAGAAAACAAGCGACGCCAGGATCCGGACCATTGGGATTCGCCCCGGTTGCTCCGGCCTGCGAGAAATCTCCCATCAGCTCGGCAGGAGTCGGCACAAGGTTCCCAGATGAAGATTGGCTATCCGTCTGCCGCTGCCCCTGATAGCCGACGAAGAAGAAGAAGCGGTCCTTCCCGTGGACAACCTTCGGAATCGTGATCGGTCCGCCAAAGGTGCCGCCGAACTGGTTTCGCCTCAGTGTATCGCGTGGAAGCAGATTGTTAGGATCGTTTTTGTTGAAGAAGGAGTTGGCGTTGAAATCGCCGTTGCGGATAAAGTCAAAGGCGCTGCCGTGCCAATCGTTGGTCCCGGACTTCACCACTTCCGTGATAATGCCGCCGCCATTGCGCCCGTATTCCGCCGTGTAGTTGTTCTCGAGAATTCGGAATTCAGCGATGGTGTCCGGATTGGGGTTAAACACCACTCCGTTGCCCAAATTTTCGTTGTTCAAACCTCCATCAAGGAGATAGGTCACCGAGTCCGAGCGGCCACCAGAGATATTATATCCTTGACCTGAGCCAGTATCCCCGTCATTGGCGGGCGTCACCCCGGGCTGTAGTAGCGCCAAATTCAGAACATTGCGGCCGTTCAGCGGCATGTCCGTAATGGTTCTGCCTGTCACTGAAGCGCCCATAGTGGGATCGACCGTCTCCACTACCTCTGCTTGTTCCTTGACCTCGATAGTCTCAGCCATACTGCCCAATTCCAGTCTTGCGTCGAGCCTTAGCACCTGATTGATCTGTAGCGCTTGACCTTCGTACGACACAGTGCGAAAACCATTTGCCTGTAAGCTGACATTGTACGAACCAATTGGAAGATCGATTGCTTGAAAGTATCCATCCTTATTGGTAGTAGTGTCGTAGTGAACTCTCGTTGCAGTGTTAACGACAATGACCTTGGCGTTCGGAACGGACGCCCCGTGAGGATCCGTCACGTTGCCTATAATTCGGGCACCCGCATTCTGCGCCCGGGCTCCTGCGCCTGCCAGAAACACCACCAAAAATGAGAGTAAGACATTACGTATCAACGAAAAGCGTTCCATGGATCTCCCCTTTCACGCATCGACACAATGAGTGAACCGCAGGCGGGAGAGAGAGAAATAGGGAATAGAGGCGTGCACCAACGGCAAAGGCCGTTTCGCCTGGCAATTGAGAAACCAACCCCGGACCACTCGTCCCACCACTCGCAATCTCTATAGTGAGACAGCTTTTAGGACAGCTTGGGTAAAATGTCAAGAAAAGATATTCAGTTTAGATAAACTTGGTCTTTGCATGGGCGAGCGGGTGCCCCTTCCGCTCTAAACATCTAGGCTTTGCCCAAATGGAGGAGTCTCGCCTCGGTTATGGCCTTAATAGCCCGAATGGGATCCAGTACAGAGGCAGACACCTCGCCATCCAGCCGCACCAGCGACACCGCCTCAGCCCCGCTCTTGGCCTCGCTTCGCCCCAGAGCAAACGTCGCGATGTTCACGCCTTGCTTCGCCAGCGCCATCCCTACCTGCCCGATAACCCCCGGCTCGTCGCGGTTTCTCAAGTACAGAATCGTGCCCTCGAGCTGCGCCTCCAGCGGTATCCCGCCAATTTGCAACACCCGCGGCGATCCATCGTGCAGAACCGTGCCCTCTGCGGTAAATCCCGCCACCCCACCAGTCTTATCCGGCAGCGCCGCAACCTCTAGCGTGTTCGGAAACCCATGCTCCCGCCGACGCGTCTCCTCTTCCACCTTCAGCCCCCGTGCCGCCGCCACCGCCGGCGCGTTCACCACGTTCACTTTTTCGTCGAGCACGGCATTCAACACGCCCGCAAGTACCGCGCTGCGAAGCAGATGCGTCCCAACCTCCGCCAACTCCCCCGCATACCGTATCCGTATGCGCGCCGGCCTCGATCCCGCCGCCTGCGACACCAGCGAACCCAGCCGCTCCGCCAGCGCCAAGTAAGGCCGTACGCGCTTATATTGGTCCGCCGACAGCGCCGGCAAGTTCACCGCGTTCCGAATGATGCCTTCCACAAGATAGTCGCGAATCTGTACCGCCACCTGTGTCCCCAGCTCTTCCTGGGCCTCCGCGGTGGAACCCGCCACGTGCGGCGTGGTAATCACATTCGGCAAGCCAATCAAAGGGGAATTCTTAGGCGGCTCTTCCGTGAACACATCCAGCGCCGCTCCCGCCACATGCCCACTCTTGATCGCCGCGGCCAGGTCCGCTTCCTGAATCAGCTCTCCGCGAGCCGCATTCACGATGCGCACTCCCTTTTTCATTTTTGCGATGCTCGCGGCGTTGATCATCTCCCGCGTTTCGGGGCTCACCGCGGTATGCAGCGAAATAAAATCGCTCTCCGTCAGCAATTTTTCCAGCGGCACCAACTCCACGGACATCTCATGCGCCGCCGCTTCGCTGATAAACGGGTCGTACGCCACCACGCGCATATCAAACGCTTCCGCGCGAATCGCCACCTCGCTCCCAATTCGTCCCAACCCGATCAGCCCCAGCGTCTTCCCCCGCACCTCCGCGCCTGACGAGGACTTCTCCCAGCGTCCCTCGCGCATCGACGCATCGAATTTAGGCAGCTCGCGAACCAGCGCCAGCAACAGCGCAAACGTGTGCTCCGCCACGCTCACCGAGCTGCCCCCCGGCGTGCTCATCACCAGCACGCCTCGCCGCGTCGCCTCCTCAAGGTCGATGTTGTCAACGCCCACGCCCGCGCGCCCCACCACCCGCAGCCGCGCCGCTTTCGCCAGCAACTCCGGCGTCACTTTCGTCGCGCTGCGCACCACCAGCGCGTCCGCGTCGGCAATCTCCCCGTTCAGCGTTTCCTTCGTCGTCAGCACGACGTTCCACCCCGGCTGCTCTTTCAGCAGTTTCACTCCGCGCTCGCTAATCTTGTCCGCTACGATGACTTTCATGGTTTCCCTTTGACGTGGTCTCCCCTGTGCGCACATCCGTCCACACTGCGAATACCGCCGCCTGGTGTGAAACAACAAAAGTAGCCAGCCGTTCGCGCACTGTCAAATCGGCGATCAGCTCCTCGTCGCAAGGAAAGCCCACCATTCCTCTCTACGTCTTGCCTCCGTCTGCTATATTCAATTCTGCGAGGAGCTTAGAATGAGTCTTGCCGAAAAAATCCAGAAAGACCTGGTCGACGCCATGCGCGCCAAGGACGAGCTGCGTCTCAGCGTCGTCCGCGGCATCAAAGCCGCCATCAAGCACAAGGAAATCGAAAAAATACGCGCTCTCGACGAAAACGAATCGATCCAAATCCTTCAAACTCTGGTCAAGCAGCGCAAGGAATCCATCGACCAGTTCACCAAAGGCAACCGCCCCGAACTCGCCGACAAGGAAACCAAAGAGCTCGCCATCCTGGAAACTTATCTCCCCGCCGGCGCCAGCGACGCCGAAATGGACGCCGCCATCGCCAAAGCCATCGCCGAAACCGGCGCCAGCTCCATGAAACAAATGGGCGCGGTAGTCAAGGCCGCAAAAGCCGTCCTGGAAGGCAAAAATGTCGACGGCAAAGCCCTAAGCGACCGCGTCCGCGACCGCCTCTCCAAACTGGGCTAAGCCATTCCGCTTTTGCCCGGTCGGGCAAAAACTAAATCTGCGACTTCCGGTTTTGATAGTTTTCTTTGCTTGCAGTGAGCTTTAATCGCTCGCTGCTTTTGGGAGGCACCACTCATGCAGCATGACGCACCTGCCGCTCTAAAGAACGCGAAGGCTCTCGCCCTCCTCCGCATCGGCGTCGGAATTCTCTTTTTCATCTTCGGCGAATACAAAGTCTTCGGCACGCAATTCACGCTTCACGGCGGCTTTCAATTCTGGATCAATAAATTTCTGGAAGAAGGCG
>Ga0210410_10001862_pt1 | contig 19373 bp, 17 predicted proteins | sample IncBWC4MmetaG_FD_161058 | JGI IMG/M metagenome (GOLD analysis project Ga0210410, IMG submission 161058) | Forest soil microbial communities from Barre Woods Harvard Forest LTER site, Petersham, Massachusetts, United States - Inc-BW-C-4-M | ecosystem: Environmental > Terrestrial > Soil >... | reverse complement strand
GATCGAGCTGCCCCTGACAGATCACCATGCCCCCACTATGCTGACCGAGGTGACGAGGAAACCCCTGAATACGCATGGATACTTCAAGTGTCTTCGCGATTCGGGAATTCTTCAGGTCGAATCCCGCTTTCTTGTAGGAGTGCGCCATTGTATCGTTTGGTCCACGCCACTCCCAATTACCCACGGCCCCCGACATCTCTTCCAGTGAGTCTGGATCAAGACCCATGACCTTTCCAACTTGTTTCGTCGCGGACTTCGCGCGATAAGTGATGACGTTCGCAGTCATTGCAGCGCCGAGTTCGCCGTAGCGTCGATAGACATATTGGATGGCCTGTTCGCGCTTATCCTCTGAAGGCAGATCAAGATCGATGTCCGGCCATTCATTCCTGCTTTCACTCAGAAATCTTTCAAAGAGCAAGTCCATTCCCACCGGATCAACGATTGTGATTTCAAGGGCATAGCAGACAGCCGAATTAGCCGCACTCCCACGTCCTTGAATCAGAATGCCGTTGCGCTTGCAGAACTGCACAACGTCCCACACTATGAGGAAATAACCCGCAAAACCTAATTTCTCGATCAATGCGAGTTCGCGTTCAACCTGCTTCTCCGCACGCTTATAGAGGTCTCGATTGTTCTTGGGACCGTACCGCCGCTGCACGCCTTCAGTAACGCGCTTTCGCAGGAAGCTATCCATCGTTTCGCAGTCGGGTACCGGATAGCTGGGAAACTTGTATCCAAGATCATCCAACTCAAACTTCAGACGCGAAGAGAGTTCTACCGTGTTCTCCGTTGCATTGGGCACGTCACGAAAGAGAGCATTCATTTCTTTCGCGGTCCGGAGATGTCGCCGGCTATTGAGGGTTAGAAGACGACCGGCTTTATCGAGTTCTGTGTGATACCGAATGGCAGTAAAGACATCCAAAATCTCTTTGTCATACGATGTGGCATAGCGAACGCCATTAGTTGCCAGCACCGGCAGTTGAAGTGATCGGGCAATGCGGATAGCAGCCTGATTGCGCCACTCTTCTTCGCGTTCACAATGGCGCTGCAATTCGACATAGACGTTGTTATGTCCAAAGATGCGCACAAGCCGCTCGACCGTTTCGCGTCCTGCTTGTTCCCCGCCGCGCATGAGAGCTGCCGCTAATGGGCCTTCGTCTCCGCCTGTCAGACATATCAACCCAGCAGCGTGCCTCTCCAGATCATCAAAGTTGGCCGCGCCTTCCTGCTTCTTCGTCTCCCGCATTTTGAATCGCGTGATGAGCCGGCAGAGATTCTGATAACCTTCGCGAGTTTCACAGAGCAGTGGAAGACGGGCAGGTTCGGTAATGTGTTGATACGGCAACCACACCGGAGGCGTGAGCCGCGAGCCGAGAGATGCGACTGAAACTTCTGCTCCGACATGAGCGCGTAGTTCATTGCGCCTTGCGCTGGTATGGAATCGTGCGGAGCCGTACACCCCATTACGGTCCAGCAGAGCCATCGCTGGCATTCCCAACTCGAGCGCGCGCTCGATGAGCTTCTCCGGTTCAGACGCGCCTTCCAGAAAGCTGAATGCGCTGGCAGCATGGAGTTCTACATAGCGGTCAGTCATAGAGCGCCGCCATCTGCCACGTGTTTTCGAGAAGGTCACGCATCATACAGCAGCAAAGGATAGAACCGTCCTGCGATCTTGCGACCAGATCCCATTGCTCGCAACCCCAGAGTGTCTGCGCCCACCAATCACCGCCGACGACCCACGGCCCGTAGCCGTGTTCAACGGCATAACGGCGTTTTCGAAAGAAGAATATCGACGGTCGCCCGTTCTGCAATGTGACGGAAGCGGCTTCAGATGGTCGAAGGACGCGCATCGAAGCTCGTGGCTGCGAGGAAACGGTTATAGCGGATTCGCCGGAAGGCACGCTGAATGGCTCCATGCGGAAGCTTTCCAGCGCATGAGAATCCTGAAGTACAGCGCAACCGGCATTGTTTTCGCCGACGATGGCCCGGATGCGGGCAAGCGTTACGTCCAGTTGGCTTGCTTCAGGAAGCTGCGGAGAGAAGAGCCCGACCTGCACTTTACTGGTACTGCCTGGCTCAGCGTGCAGCGTAACACCAAGGATGGAAGCAGAGTACGGATGCGCTTGCAGATCGAGATGAAGAAGCTTAATCCAGAGTTGTTTGTCTGTTGTCGGCAATGCAGGCCGGACGGTTCTGGTATGCGATCCGCCACCATCCAGCGTCAGCGTGACGGTCAAGGAAGCCAGCGCGAGGATGCGCGCCTTCGCTCGCAGAATGAGTTGATCCACCATCATGTTCACGATAAAGAGCAGTGAATCCAGCAGATCTACAGGCGCGTCCAGTTCCATTCGCTCATCGAGGGTGAATGGCGGCTCTACAGGCTGGAAGAGATGAGGATGTTCTCCGTGTGCCAGTTGCCGGAGACGTTTTCCATCCTGTCCCATACGAGCGATCAGCGCTTTTTCGGGAAGAGCTGCCAGATTACCCAAAGTGCGTATGCCCCATAGAGCGAACGTTTCTGTCTGTGTATCCGTGAGATCGAGAACGGTCAATGGCAGGCCGGATAAGGCTTCAGCCTTACTCTGGGGAGGAATGACCTGAATGGCAGAGCGTGCCATCGGACCTTTTGCGAGGCAGGCTGCTACATGAAAGTTGTCGCTGACAATGATTCGCGCAGATATGCCGAGCGACCGAACACGCTGGAGGAGGCTTTGCGCCAGCAGTTCAGGAGGACCGAACAGACTCCTGGTGCCCGCGATGTCGATGCCGCAGAGCAGAGCTGTATCGTCCCTGTGGTCCTCTATCCTCGGGGAAAACGCGCCAGCGCATTCGAGGAGTATCGACCTTGTAGCTGTCTCCGCTTGAACCGAACGCGACAGAACTATCGGCTCCGAGAACGTATCGACTTCCACTCGGGTCATGCCGCGAGCCAGGCCCGCAAGCCGCGCCTTTGTGTTCAAAGAGCAAACATACTGCGAGGGTGGTTCACCTTCTATGACCACACACGGCTTGCTGTGCAACTCTGGGCGAAGCCGCAAAAGCGATTGCGCCGGAAATTCTTTCGCATAGAGACACGCATAGAGTTCCGCGGACCTTGTCATCGCGCACCTGCCCATGCGGTTCGACACTGCCAGGTAGCTCCGCTGACGTTCTGCGGTGGCTTACGCAATGGAACGACATTGCTTGTGTTCGGCGCGAAACGTCGCCGTGTGACCTCAACATGAGGTTGTATTCCTGTGAATACGGTGGCTTCATCGCCGATCGCTTCCGCAGGCTGGAGGCGGAGCAGTAATTCGGCGCTACTCTTTGCACACGCATGCTGCGTGAGGAGGAGAACGGTCGATTGAGTTCGCTCCGCTGCCGCTCGATAGCGAAACCAGGTAGAGAGCTGGATGCGTGAGACGAACTCCGGAGCGAGACTCGCCATATCCAGCACGACTGCACAAAAGCCGCCGCCCTGTAAAAGCAGGTCAGCAGCTCCTAATGCCTGTTCAATGCGTGCCCACGGTTCAGAGGTGGGAGAGTAACGTCGTGAAGCGACGACTGCTGGTGCATCGCTTGCGATGACGCCCGGTTTTTCCTCCCGCACTCCGCGTTGCGGCTCCGCGCAGCGCGGCGGGAACGATTGAGGGTTGAGCAAATCGCTGACAGCACCTGACAATCCCTTTGCCTCGCCACGCGGATGCGGACCAAAACCTCCGCCGTGTAGCCCTTGCTTGGCGGGACGCGGGACGAGGTACTTGTCTGGTAAAACGAAGCTGCGCGTTGGGCGTTTCACTGTTTCCTGCACTGAACCGCAACGGACCCATAAGAGCCGTGCAAGATCGACTCCCGCAGCAGCGGCGGACATCGGGTCAAAGTTATTCGAAGCGTCGATCCAGGCGCAGACCTTGGATGCTTGGGTCAGGTGCGCCACAAACGAAAGAGCGATGTCTGTCCGACCTGAGCACTCTGGCCCGACCAATTCGCTTACGGCTCCGATGGGTAAGCCGCCTTGCAGGAGATTGTCCAGGGATTCAATGCCAGTTTCCGTCATCGGCCGGATCATCTTTGGTGCCGGAGTCAGTGCGCACGGAATCTTATGGGCAAGCGCCGCTTCGATCTGGGTTCGGACTGTGCATGCGGTAGGCATAAGCGCGTCTTCGCTTTATATTCGCCTATACCTGCCTGTGGGAGCCAACTGCACCGCCCTGAAAGTAGTGCAGGATTTTCGGTAAGTAATTGTTGATAAGGGGGTTAAATTTATTTTAACGAGATTGCCTGCCAACGAAGGACCCCAATTTGGCAACAGCTTGCTGCCAAATTCAATCCGCAACCAGTATCAATTCGCGACGCATTGCGTCGCAAATTGAACGCTGGGTTTGAAGCTGGAATGAGCTGGCTTGAATCATTCTCTTTCCTCTCGTGACGACAGCAAGCGGTTGCGGGTCAACGCGAGTCTCTCTGCAAGTCGATGCTCGTCGGGCAGAGTAAGTTCGTATTCTCGAGCAAGCACCGTGTTCCCGAGGCTCTCCAAGGAATAGTGCGCAACCGCGGCATCGCGTTCTGAGCACAGGATGAGTCCCACTGGAGGGTTTTCGTCCGGATTGACCCAATGTTGCCGTGCATAGTTCAGATAGAGGTTCATTTGGCCCGCATCAGCGTGCGTAAACTTTCCCACCTTAAGTTCGACGATCAACAAGGATCGAAGCCGCCGGTGGAAGAACAACAGATCGACCCGATACCATTCTGTTCCGATGCGGAGACGCTTCTGCCGGGCAACAAATGCGAAGTCATTTCCGAGCTCAAGGAGAAAGCGCTCCAGCTCAAGGATGAGAGCCTGCTCTAAATCCGATTCCGAGTATTCATCCTTCAGGTTCAAGAACTCCAGGACAAACGGATCCCGAATGTGATCGTCAGGATTGAGGCCGCCGGGCGAGGATGAAGCAACCGAGTTGCCGGACTTTCCACGCAGCCGTTGATATGCCTTTGTTGCGATTTGACGATCCAGATCCCGGACTGACCAGCCGCCGCGTAGCGCCTCGTGTTCATAGTAGGCGCGGGCGGCATCATCAGTTACGGTGAGCAGACGCACATAGTGGGACCAGGATAGAGGAAAGGGAAGGTCGAATTGTCCAGACAGCGTCTGGACAATTCCCGCCGCGCCTAAAAGTCCAGACGATGTCTGGACTCTAGCCCGGTAGGCAAGGTAAAACTGTCGCATTTGAAACACGTTGGCACGAGAAAACCCGCGGCCAAATCTTGCTGAAAGATCTCGGGCGAGTTGTTCCACAATCCGCTCTCCGTAGCCCACCCGCTCGCCTCCACGCTGCTCCTGCTCAAAAATCCGCTCCCCGATCCGCCAATACGTTGCTGTCATCAGAGCGTTGACAGCCCTGCCCGCCTGCCTACGCGCTTGTTCCAGCCATTGGGTTACGTCAACCAGAAGGGCGCTGTATTCCTCAGATGAGAGAGATTGGTCGCTATGCTCAGGCATTGAACCCGATTTTATCGCCTTAAAGAAAGTGAGCAACCTCCTGGCATGTCCGTTACAAAAGTGAAGTACACGCTCTTTCTCCTCTAACGGACTACATGTCTTCTCCAAATGCCAAAGCAATAGGCGACCGAGTTCGCTCAGGTAGGAGAGCGCTGCCATGAGCAACGACTTACGCCTGCGAGCAGTGTCTTGGCTAGTGGTGTTCCACTGCCGAAGAATAGTGTGGCACCCAGAGCTGCGAAGGAACCTGCCGTCCTTTTGATATCCATCACAAAAGTGAGGTACACACTTTTTCTCTTTTAACGGCTTACCTGTTTCACCCTTCTTTCGACTATGAAGTTTGCCTACGTTCTATGCCGCAACGTTCCGTACTTCGACGGGTCGTTTTGCTCGCTCGTTTGCACCAACCGCTAAAAGCTGGTCTCATTCCCTCTGGACGAGGCACCAGATGAAGCAAAAACTCATTCGCGCCACCGAATTGGCAGAGTTCGTCTACTGCTCGAAAGCATGGCATTTGAAGTATCTCGATGGTGCTGAGGTGTCGCCTGTAGCTCGCGAACTGCAGGCTGAGGCAAATGCATGGCACATCGAGCAAGGTAGATCCCTCGCTCGTGGTGATAGCTACCGATGGGCAGGTTTCGCCGCCCTGATGCTGGCGATTATTCTCACTGTCTTCTGCTGGTTGGGGTGGGCGAAATGACCGTTCTGCTGATGGCTGCTACCGCGATGGTGCTTGCCCTCCTTTTCTTTTGGTTGAGCGCTCGGTCCCGTAGGAAGACTGGTATACCGGCTGGAGAGGTGTTCTATCAGGATCTCGTCGGGCAACCATTCGCGGCACGTGATCTGCGGTCTCTAAAGCTGGGCATCTCTGGTAAGCCAGACTGTTTGATCCGAACCGCAGACGGTATTGTGCCGGTCGAATTAAAGAAATCGAAGAGGCCACCGGCTCGAGGTGAGGTCTATCCGAATCACATGATCCAGAACCTGGCCTATTGTGCACTCGTTGAAGAACAACTGAGGGAGCGGGTTCCGTATGGCTTGGTCATTTATGCAGGGCAGCAAGTTCGACGAGTGGAGTTTACAGATTCCAATCGCAAATGGCTTATGCACACGATCGCTGCTGTTCAAGCAGCTCGGCTTCGAAAGCAGGCGCATCGGAATCACAACCAACGCGGTCGCTGCTCCGGATGTGGCGTGCGTGACAAGTGTGATCAGGCCCTGCGTTGAAAGTTCTCATCAGGGTCTATGTATTCACCACGATCAAATGCACCATTCTCGCGCTTGCTTTCGCGAGTCCGTAGCAATTCCGCATGCTTCGGAGCAAACACGTATTCTTCCAGGAACCGGATCCGCTGGGGTGGCCAGCGACGAGTGATCAAGAGGTTCCGGTGTTCCTTGCAGAACTTCTGCAGAGCCTCAAACTCGATCGAATATATGGGTCTGCCCGTGCGCGTTTCCTCGCGCTTTGCCTTGAGGAGGCCCTGCTCGATCCAATTCATGACTTTGCTGTATCGCACACAAAAATGTGAGCAGATCTGACGCAAGCTGAGCAGGTCTTTGCCGTAGTGCGAGTAGCCGCGGCGATGGATCAAGTTGTAAAGCGTCTTGGCTTCACAGTGGAAGCGTTGGGACGCGGCTCGTACTCCGTGCTCCGACACATATTCAATGATCGATTCAACGGTAGTCGGATCGAACGTTCGCCTGGACCCGGACCCGGGTCTCTCGACGCCGTGTTTTTTCAAGAACCGCCAGCAAGCAGCTTTGTCGTAACCAGTCAGAGCTGTCAGTTCTTCGCATAGCCGGACCGGGTGTTGCTTCTTCTGCGCGATGTTCACCGCCTCCGCGGGCCACAGGTACTTTGTGGGTTTCTTGGGAGGCACATCATTTGTAGCCATACCGCACCTCAGTCTTCCATATACACACAACCAGGCAGAAAAGAAGAGGGGTATAGAGATTTTTCTACGTTTTTTGTGATTCCGTTGAGAACCGTTCTAGCAATTAACTAACGCAAGGGACGCCGGCCTCGACTGCTCGTCCCCCCATACTGATATAAGGCATTTCGCTATGCCGTTTGGTTCATTGCGCAAAGAAAAATTTTCGGGGCTCAGTTTCTCGATATTTCTCAGTCGGGTTACAATCCAGTCACGTAGTACTGCGACCCTGCTGTGTTGTTTATTCCGTCGCAGAGGATTGCTCATGGACTCAAGGCTGCCTCTCCCCTCCAGTGAGTACTGGTATTTGGGCTCCCCGAATCCGGCCGTGGATGATCTGTTTCGTCGACTTTGCGTTTTAGCCTGGCCGTACGCCCTTTATTGCGCCACTCGTTATCTGCACGATGTTCACGCAGCATACGATCTGATGGACGCGGCGGTCTGCAACGCTGAGCAGTATTACGAACGTTTCCAGCGCGAGCGAACGCCCACCCAGCTCTTTTACAGAATCGTGAGTGTCCTGAAGAGGCTCTCCAAACAGCGCGTCCAGAACAATCGCGAAATATTTTGTGGGTCCCTCTACGATCTTGAGATCCTGGCAACTGCACTTTCCTCAAAATCCGAAGCGGATCAGACGGCGTACATAGATCAGGTGCTCGGACGCATGAGCGAACGCTCGAGGAAAATTACCTACTGGCGTCTCGCGGGGCATAGCTGGCGGCAAATCGCGGACGCTCTGGAAGCCAGTCACGTAACAGTTCGACGGGCCTATCACAAAGAACTTCGTGGACTTTTGTTCCCCTCTTCTGATAGGCCTAGCTCTGATGAGCGAGAGGATAGTGATCAAGAAAAAATTGAACTCTGAAGAATGGTTCCTCAGACAGGTCGAATCCTATGCCCGTAGGCAGCCGAGTGGAGATAAGACGCCGGATTGTGTGGACGATGTCTTTCTGAAATCTTATGCGGAACGTCCCACTGACGTCTCTCTTTCCGATCCGCGTGTAGACCACGTCACATCCTGCAACTACTGTTTAGGTCGCCTTCTTCAGTTCCGCGCTACTCGTCCTGCCGGAGCCTCCCTGAGGTTTCGGTACGCTGCTTTCGCGGCGATGGGATTGGCATGTTTGCTGGTTGGATTTGTTGTTGCCGATGTCTGGAACCGTAAACATCCGACAGTTGTCCAGGTTCAGTCGGCCGAGCTTCATCGCACCCTGGACCTTTCCCAGTATGGGACCTACCGCGGTGACCAGCCAGCGAGCAATCCACCACTCCATCTTCCCGCCGCGCTGCTCAGGCTGGAACTTGTCCTGCCTCGTCTGAGCCAACCCGGTGCTTACTCCATCATGGTTGCGTCCGAGAAGAAGGGACTCAATCGCGTGGCCTGCGCAACGGGGACCGCAGTGGGTGCCGATCCACGGACCGTGGTCACTGTGTCTCTTGATCTGAGAAGTGCGACACCAGGTAAGTACGTCTTGTTGACTCAACTCCAGAGTGAAGACGCCCCTTATACCTATCCTCTGCAAATCGAGTAATTGGGCTTCGTCATGTCTCTGTAAAACTCTATCGAGTCAGTGTCTTCTCGAGGAGTTCAATGGAGTGTTTCAATTGCGGGTCGTTGCCACGCCGAGCTTCGCGCCAATCGAAAGCAACGCTTTGGTCCGGCTCGATCGGGGTGCCTTCGAGAACTAACCCTTTCCAGGTGTAGTACGCCCCCGTGGGAAAAGCTAAGCGATAGCCATGCCCGACTTTTGCAGAGGTGGCTGATAGAAGTCGACCTGCTGTCTTTTCACCGACAATTACGGCGAGCGAGTTTTCCCGTGCGAAGGCGACGATCATTTCGGCGGCGCTGGCCGTGTGCCGGTCAACCAGGAGAACGACCCTTCCATGGAAAGGCTTGTTTCCCAGCCCTTCAGTCTCAAGAACGATGGGAGATTTCTTCATGAGCATGGGCGCATATCGCAGCGCAAGTAGCCATAGGCTGTTCTTCGAGGCTGGAATCCTATCGAACCGCCTGAAGCTGCTCTTTGCGTCCGCAATGTTTTGTTGAGCAGACTTTCTATCGAGCGCGAATCCGACTGGAATCTGCTTGGGAGTCAGCAAACTCATCACGCGCAGTGCACCGATTCCTCCACCCGTGTTACCGCGAAGATCGATAATCAGGCCTTCTACATCGCCCAACTGCTCCACCTGGCTCGATATCGCATTGGCAACTTCTACGCCTACCATTCCTGGGAACATGGCCACCTTCAGGTAGCCAATGCCATCTTGAAGACAATTTCCGACAACAAGTTTTGGCTCGACAAAATGCAGTTTCTTGCCTTTGGGTCGAGCGACCGTGACGCTCCTCGTACGCACTTCGCCGTCAGCAGTCAGAACGGTCAACTCTGTCGTTTCCCCCATCGGGAAAGTAGGATGCTTCGGAGGAATAATCTCCTCTGCGCCGACGCGCAGCAGAATGTCGCCAGGCTCGATTGCAGCCAGCGAAGCCGCACCTCCCGGATGCACATCCTGGAAGATCCAGCGACGACCTTCCTCAGTATCTTCCGCGAGATACGTAGCGCTAAGGGCAGCTCGGCTTGAGGCTCGCCGTGCCGACCCGTGAAAGAACCCGACGTGCGAGGTCTTCAATTCCTCGAGCAATCGTGTGACGGCTTCTTCGAAAGCAGCCGCGGTAGATGCGTCAATAATCGCCGGTCGATGCAGCGCGATCGCGTCCTTCCATCCATTGCCTAGCTTTTCCGGTTGATAGAACTTTTCGTCCAAGACCTTCAGTGCGCGGTTGAGAACTGCCTCTTTCTGCTCGACTGTGAGATCCTGCGTTTTTGTCATAATGGCCGCCTACCTGTTTCTGGATGTATGACCTGGTCCTGCGCAACGTGTGAGGATGAAGGAGGGTTCAATCCCCCAAAGAGTAGATTGTCTGGATCGCCGACCAACTCGAAGCTTGCCCAGAAGTACGGACCGAAGCCTGCCCTGAGCAGTTCCATCTGTGCATCGCGAAGAGCCTGTGCTTTGCTCTCAGTTTTCAGGTTGCCGTAGAAATTCGTCATCAACCGAGTTGTGGAATGATCTTCGAGTTCCCACAAGGTTGACACGACACTACGAGCGCCCCCATCGATGAATGCCGTCACGAGGTTGTTTACGCCTGCCGCTCCCACGGGGCCAACGCCGGTATCGCACGCTGAGAGCGTAACCAGGCCGGCACCGAGCCGCATTTGTCGGATTTCACGCACTTGCAGCAATCCATCGTTCGGCCCATTTTTCTCGGGTGCGAATACTAATGCGGACCGATCGGGATAGATGGGATCGACATACCCATGTAGTGCGAGATGTAACACTTGATATTGATCAAGTGGCAGTTCCTTGAACCGTGTCTCTGTTGCCTCAGCGCCGAGCAGGATCGTGCTTGGCTTAGGGAGATCGGCTCCCGCGGTTTCCACCTCTTTCTTGCTCTCCGGAAGCGGTACGAATTCGCTCTCCTGGGGCCCATTCACCGCTCGCAGGATACGTTCCAAGGGTGATGGCTTCACTTGCGTCCAAGCCGCCACACCCACGTAAGGATGAGATTTGGCGTCGAACGCCCGTTCCCGCTCTTTCAGAATGTGAAATACGGTCCCCGAAGGACTGACCGCCAGGGTATGTGATTCGATGACATAGTGTGGTCCATCATCCAGCGCGCTAAAGGGCAACAAGTGCAGTTCGCCATCCGGTACTAGAATGACCTCAGCATTGCGCTTGTATTCGGGCATGTTTCCAAGCAGCTGTTGAAACAGTTTCTGTCCCGTTGCCGCGTCAGGCTTTCTTTGCGTGACACTCGATCGGTAGTCGCGGGCCTCTTGTTCGAGGGTCTGCTTCGGCGGCAGTACATATCGGTTGACGGCTGTACGAGTGATACACAGAGCGTAGGACCGAGGATCGTCGAGAACGTATTCGACGAGAACCTGTTGAGGGCCGAGGTCTGCCTGCAGCCGCGTCAAAGATACCGGATCGACAGCTGTCTTGCCCTCCAAGAATTCAGAAGGTAATCGTCCTTCCGTCTCCCCGATCTGATCGACGATTGTGGCGCGCTTGGCAGGATCGTCGGTATTCAGTAGGGCAAGATTCAAGCGGACTAATTTTTGGTCCAGATCGCTTGCTGGACGAGGTGGCGCAGCTTTGACGTGTTCAAGGGATTGGGCTTCGAAGCGACCTCGAGCCTTCTCGATAATCCGGAACGCCTCAGCGAACTTATTCTGTGTGCAAAGTGAATCGAAATAGCCGGCATAAACCTGCTGCATTGACGTGATCAGCTCGCGTTCCACATTTGCAGTGGGAGCATGTGCCAATAAGGAGTCGATGAGATCGGCACTCTTCTGGTATAGAGTATTTGATTCCCGAGTCCTTCCCAGCCGCGCCAGAATCCGCGCTTTGATTGATAGGTTTCTCGGCATGAAGTAGAGTTCATCGGGTATTTGCTTGTTGGCGTCGATGGCGTTTTCGATGGTATGAAGAGCTTCTTCGAGCCTGCCATGCTCCTCATACAGCGCAGCCAGCGAACCGCCTGTCTGTAAGAGACCACGCCAATCAGAGACCTTCTTGCCGATATTGATCGCGGCCTGATAGTCGTCAGTAGCAAGCTTCGTCTGCCCGGTGCGCTCATAGATGCCAGCACGGACGCGTAGGAGTTCTGAGATATGCATGTTAAGATTCCGGGCCGTGACCCGTGCCATAGCATCATTTGTCAGCGCGAGGGCTTCCTGATAACGGCCTAACCCACCTAGTGCCTCAATCTTCGAGGAAGTGGCGATGCTTGGATACGCCACCCCTTTCGTCGTGTTGGCGACTCGGATAGCTTCATCGAGTGGTTTGAGGGCGCGGTCGTATTTCTTGAGCGCGACCAACCCAGCGCCATAGACGCTGGCGTACCTGACCCTCCCAGCCGGATCTCCAACATATTTCGCTACGAGGTATGCCTTCATGACGTTCTCTTGAGCGCCATTAACGTCGCCGAGAAGAAACGCGGCGATCCCTTCCTCGCCCATCGCTCTCGACGCCAGCATGTAGTGATGCTGTTTCCGCGCTAATTCGCCAACTTCGGTCCAGGTTTTCGTTGCCAGGCCTGCGTCGTAATTGGTTTCGAGCATTCCCCGAATGGTAAGAATCCGCAGCCGGGTTTCAGGGTCGCGGGCCGCGGGCAGTTGGAGATCGCCGCTCAGGGAAGCAATCTGCGGCGCGAAACTGGACATCTCGCTTGTAGCCATCATCTGGCTGACATGCGCGTAGAGCGCTTTGGCCGGTTCGTTCCGCTCTTGATAGAGAAGTTCCGCCCTGTGATAGACAGGAGCCGCGTTGATCCACTCGTTTAGCCACGCCTGTTCATCGGCGTGCCGTAAGAGCCAGTCCGGGTCATTGGGCTGTCGTCGGTCGCGGTAAGCTTGGTAACTGAGGGCAATTGCCAGAATCGCACCAACGGTCAGGAGAGGAACTGCGATCCGCGCCCTCATTGCTCACCCGGAGCTAGGCGGAACCTCTGAATTGGGATTTGAGGGGCAAACGTTCGGTGCCCGGACAGTGGGAAGCACAATTGAAGAAGGCCCATGCGTGTCTCCGATTCTGCGAACTACCAACGATTCAACTACTCACGCATCAGTTCTGGGAATCAATTCACTGCAATGATTCAATCAAGCATCAACTCGCCCATTGGGTGTGGACGCGCTCTGCTCGAACTTCTCGACCAGTTTCGTCCACGATTCCAACCGCGTTTGGCACCGCGTGCAAATGGCCAGGTGCTTGGCGTGATCGGTTAAGAACACGCTTCGGATGTCGAAAGCGAACCTCCGAATCTCGTCTTCAGAATAACAAGCAAAGTCCCTTTCTTCGAAATTGGGGTGAGTCGATTCAACCTTGAGTAGATCTGCTTTGCGCTTTGCGACCATGTCGTCAAACTGGATTTGCCGCGCCGGGGCATTCTTCCAGAGCGTGTCATCCGTGGCCCACAGATCCTCGAGCACAGCGCTCGCATTAAGTGCGAGATATCGAATGGCCTCCTCGGGCCCGTGGAAGGTTCTTCCCTGATCGACAAGCGCCGCTGCCGCGATGCGCGCCATTCCGAGAATCTCTTCATCGGCGTAGGTTTCGGCGTGATCGCGGAACTCGTTGATTTCCTCTCTCGCGATCTCAGTGAACTCCGAATCGCGATCTGCGAGTCTCGCCACTTCGGACGTCAGCGCCGGCATCTCAATCCGGGTTCCCGGTGCCGTTTCCCACGCCGGATGGTCGCAGGTGTACATGCCCGGATCAAAGATATCGACTAAAGAGTCTTTGCGGTCATCGGGTCCCCGAAACCGATTCAACACGTCTAGAAACCACGAGAGCTGTGCATCATTGAAACAGCGAGCGGCACTCTTGACCGATTCTTCTCGGTACACGTCAAAGCTCTCCATGAGTGAGCTGGGGAGAATAAATTCATTCAATTGCACAATCATTTGATCAATCTCTGTGGCTGGGGTCTGCATGTCGCCCTCCTCTCCCCTCGTGGGTTTGTTTTCCCATGAAAGAGAAGCTCTGTCAAACCGGCCCAGAAACTCGGCTTTATCGAGGAGTAAAGCCACGCAAAATCCGGGTCTTGCCGTAAAACTCAACCAGGAAATCCCCTTTCATTTGTTCTGTCACTGGAACGTCCCAGCAGAGTGCTTCGACGCTACTTCTTCCCTGACGTATCCGGACCCATCTGTTTCTGACGCTCAAGACTTCGGCCATTCGAATGGAGAACGTTGGGGGACGATTTCCTTCTCCAAACGGTTCGAGCAGAAGCAGATGTTCGTCGAAATGGCGCCCAAGGAATGACAGGTTGAGTTCAGCTTCGGCGTCAATTCTCTGGCAGTCTCCTCTCACCACCCGTTCTACTGACCGAGCGAACTTCTCCCTGAATTCATCGATCCTGTCTACAGTCATCGTCAAACCGACCGCTTGAGCATGTCCTCCAAAGCGAACAAACAATTCCCCATGCGGCTGCAGAGTCTCGACCAGGTCGACGCCAGGGACGCTTCTTCCTGATCCAACTACTTGACCAGGAATTGTCGACGGGACGAGCACGATGCTCGGAACGGAATACCTTTCGACACATTTGCTCGCCAAGAGGCCTGCGATCCCCTTCGGGCTCCTCTCGCGATAGACCACTAAGCCTGCCGAAGTGTTCGCTCCGATCGACTCGACGAGCTCCTCAAAATGCAGTTTGACTGTCCGCTGGCGTTCCAGATTCAACTGATTGAGCCTGTTGACGGTCTGCCGAGCAGCCTCTTCGTCGAGCGCTGCCTCGAACACGGCAAGCGCCTCTGCCGGATGAGCCATTCTGCCGGCGGCGTTGATGCGTGGAGCGACGCCGAAGGCCACGTCTCGCGAATCCGGCTGGGATGAATTGGTGCAAGCGCTTTTGAGCAACTCTTGCAGTCCTTTGTGCCTCGATCGGGTGAGTTCGGCGAGACCTAGCCTGGCGAGAGTTCGTGTGCCATGTAGCAAGGGCACACAATCGGCGATCGAAGCGATCGCTGCATATTGACTGCAGCCGGATAGCAGACGCTCAACCTTCGTATCGTTCCAGCCCGCCTTCAGCGCGAGGGCCCAGGCAAACATCGCGGCCAGGCCCGCTCCGCAGAACGCATCCGACCATACTGCCGTGGTCTCTGCCTGCTCCTGGATGCGGTGGTGATCGATCACGACGACGTCGATTCCAAGCCGCTGAGCCAATCGCACCGCCGCCCGCGCGTTGATGCCGTTATCGACCGTGATGAGCAAATCGGTTCCGCTGCACGAAAAGTCATGGACCGTTGACGAACTGAGCCCGTAGCCCTCATCCCGGTGAGGCAGAGATGTTCTCGCTGGTGCTCCCAGACCACTCAGAACACTGCGTAAGATGTGGGCTCCAAGGACCCCATCGCAGTCGTAATCGCCAAAGATGGTGATCCGTTCGCGTCTCCGGACGGCGCAAAGTACACGATCCGCTGCTTTTTCCATCGACGGAATCGAAAAAGGATCCGGGAGATCGTTCCAGGATGGCACCTTCAGGAATGCGTCGATGTCCTCAATGCCGCGGCCGGCAAGCACTTCAAGCAACGGCTGACTTAGAAACATCGCTTCCTCCAAAGAAAAACGCCCGATATCTGTATCGAGCGTTTCCATATTTCCGTGTGCAATGTTGTCCCGTGGGTAAAACTCAGTCGAATGGACAATCACTGGTTTAGTGGGTCAGTGTCCGACAAGCTGACCTTTCGTCCATATGGCTCGCGCGGAAACAAACCCTCCCGTGGATGCCGCGTGATTCGGCATTCAGCAGCGTGGGTACGCGGGCCCAGTCGGCGTCACTTGATGCACAATCGCCGAGTCAACCAGTAAGCGCTCCAGGGCCCGTCGGAGGGCACGAATCCTCCCGGTTCCGGGTTGACGGACGGCAACGTCCGTTAGGCGTCGCTGCACTGGAGGACAAGATCGTCCAGCACGCCGTGGTGACGATCCTCAACCAGATTTACGAGGTCGACTTCAAGTGCTTCTCTTATCGGTTCCGTCCCGGTCGCAGCCCACATCAGGCGTTGGACGCGATTCGAAATCGAAAATGGAGTGACGATGAGAGCGCAATTGCTGCGATTCAACGGAGCTGTCGAATGCGATGCCGCCATCGATGCGTGGATGAGAGAGCATGGAGGTGAATTGGGAGCCATCACGCATGAGTTGTTTGAGGTGATGCGAAAATGCGGGGACGAAGTCCTGGAGATCGTGCATGACGGCTGTCCGGTTGCATGTCTGATCACACAGTATGGAAAGCGTGACACCAGGAAGGAGCACGTGGGGGGCATCTCGTTTTGTCGTGTCTTCGTCAAGACTGTACCTCGCGCAGTATCAGTGGAATCAGGAGTACCGCGGCTCCTAGCATTCCGAGCGCCTTAAAGTGAAGGACCATCGCCGCTCCGATGCCAGCGCCGAGGACGAAGGCGATCCAGATTTCATAGAGTAGGCCTATCTTCGGGTCGTGAACTCTTACAGATGGAGGAATCACTTCAGAAGCGTACTTTTCGGTCTCCGCAGAGATCAGGCTCGTAATCATTCCTGTCAGATAAGTCGTGTGGACGCTGATACCACCGACACGACGAAATGCCCCATTTTGCAGCCCGAGTGCGAGAGACACAAAGATCACGAATATTTCGACTCCGTGGGACGAATCGGACGCCAACATGAAAGAAGCAGCCACTATCAGAATCACTTCTATCCCCATGACGGTCGGAAGCAAAGGCCACGATGGCCACGCCTTGAGGGGGCGCGCGATAACCACACTCAACGAAATCCCTAGCAAGAACGTAACGATAGCCGAGAAATGTTCAAGCACAGCCCGCCAGTCGCGAGCCGCTACGGCAATTGCCGCTAGTACCAGATTGCCGGTCACGTGCCCAGTGAACGTCTTCGCCAGCACGAAGCTGGCCGCATCGCCATATCCTCCAACAAAGGCAAGCCCGAAGGAGAGCCACGCGTCAGCCTGGCGAATGTTCGAAAGCACAATCCTCCTTTGGCGCTTGTGTACCGTGAGTGAGGGCCGCGACGCGCCGGGCGGCCCACACTTTTCAGAGTTTTTTACAAATAACCCAACCGTCAATGTCACGAAACGAAGAAGTGTCTCATGCAACCAAGGGCGATGACTCCGTGACATGGATCGGTAGGGTGAAATAAAAAGTTGCGCCCCCTCCACTGTTGGCTCTTGCCCACAACTGCCCGCCATGCGACTCCACAATGGAACGGCTGATGGCCAACCCCATGCCGCTGCCCTGCGGCTTGGTGGTAAAGAACGCAGAAAAGATCTGATCCATCTTCTCGATTGGCAACCCCACGCCCGTGTCACTGACCGAGAACTGGAGTTGACCGTCCTGCAGTTCCGCCTTCACCGCAAGCTCTCCGCCTGAGTCCTTCATGGCTTCGATGGCGTTGAGCATGAGGTTCATGAACACCTGCTGCAGCTGCACACGGTCTACCATGATTTTAGGGAGTTCGGGGGAAAGGCCCGTGCCCATGGCGACCGAGAATCGACTGGCCTCACCTTTCAGCAGCGTGTGCAGTTCGTGGATAATTCCGTTCACGTCGACCAACTCACGTTGTGGAGGAGATTTCTTGTAGAGCGAACGTATACGGTCGATGATCTCAGCCGCACGATTCCCATACTTATCGATTCTGGCTGCTGCCGCACGGGCCCGATCAAGATTGGGCGGTTCGTGTGCGAGCCATTCAATGCAGCTGTTGGCGCTGGTGATGGCGGCAGTGATGGGCTGCTTGATTTCGTGTGCCAGCGAGGCTGCCATCTCCTCCAACGTGCTTACACGATTGGTATGTGCCAGATCGGCCTCAAGTTGTCGCAGTTTTTCATATTCGGAAACTGCGTGATGGCGCCGTTGATCGGAAGAAATGCGACGTCCGGCGGACCGCACCGAGCCCGGATCTTCCACCAGTGGCCATGCCAAAGGGTGTCGCCAAAATGCATGAGCTTGATATTTTCAAACTCGACTAGGAACGAGACCTGCGGGTCACCCAAGCCATCAACCGCGGGCAATGCAGTCACAGTGAATGGCCCGACTGAAATCGGTTCATAGAGAGTCGCCCCCGTGACGGGGAACCCATCGCGCGCGATCTTCCGTGCGTTGAGAGGATCACAAAACACCTTCGCATCCGGTCGAAGTTTTCGCCGCAGGGCATCGGGATCGTAGTGGTCAGGATGCAGGTGCGTGACCAGTGCAAAGTCGAGAAGTTCGGAACCGAACACCATCGGCAAGCGCGGATCGCCCATGAATGACCGGATCGGTGCCGTGTGCTCCAACAGGTCGATGACGAGGGTAGCCCCTTCGGACTCGATTTCGACGCCAGCCCAGAAAAGCCGCACAATCCGCATGCGCACATCATATCTCGTGGCTGCGATTGCCGGGATAAAATGAAGCATCTATGCTCAGTCGTATCCTGCTCGTCGCTATCACTTTCCTCATCCCAGCGTGCGCTGCTGCCCAAGAGGATACCGGGCCTGCCCCCGACGTCGAAGAGATCCATTACCTCATTGAGCGGTATACCAAAGCCGTAGACACGGTCGACTTGAACCTACTATCGCAAATTTGGTCTCACTCCCCTGGGGTCTCGTTTATCTATCCTCTGGGCGAAGAGCACGGCTTCGATGCCATCGAGCAGCATGTTTTCAAGAATGTCATGGGCGGCATGTTCTCGGCACGCGATCTTGAGACGCATGGTGTGGCGGTTCACGTGAATGGAAACGCGGCGTGGTCGGAATTCCACTGGGTCTTTAGGGCGACAATGCGCAAAGACGGATCGGCCGTGACGACCCATGGCGTCGAAACGCAGATCTACCGCAAACAAGCTGGGAAGTGGCGCCTGGTTCACGTCCACTACTCGGAAGATCCCGAGGTCGCCCCCTGAACGCGTGGCGACCTGATCAAGAGGACTTTCGCTTCGAAGCTCCTCGTGATCGTCCTGATTCGGCCCGCATTCAGGAAATAGGTTTGGGGTCGGAATCTCAACATGACGAGAACAAGGCGAGTCACCCATTTGACTAATTTGGATCGATCCATGTCTTCGGCAAGTGGCCGTAAAACCGGCTTTTCGGAGACTGAATTCGTAGCATCACTTTGCCGAAAAGTTAAATCAAGCTCTAGCAAACTGAAGCGGGATGCTAAGCCGCTTCCATTGGAATGACCTGCCCGAATGGCGCTCGGCGCGACTCCGTGGAGGCCCACAACACTGGGTAGGCAGGAGCTTCTCTTGGGAATGCTCCGCATAGGTCTGTAAGGAAAACCAAGGTCTGCGGCACAATTCCGCGCTCGTCCAACCATCGGAAGCAGGGCGCGAAGTTCGTTCCTCCTCCGCCAACCGGGGTGAGCGCGATCGGCTGCCCTGCTTGAAAGACCTCGGCCGTATGGACCTCGGTATCGAAGTAAAGCACATGTACCCGG
>Ga0210410_10001861_pt1 | contig 19375 bp, 17 predicted proteins | sample IncBWC4MmetaG_FD_161058 | JGI IMG/M metagenome (GOLD analysis project Ga0210410, IMG submission 161058) | Forest soil microbial communities from Barre Woods Harvard Forest LTER site, Petersham, Massachusetts, United States - Inc-BW-C-4-M | ecosystem: Environmental > Terrestrial > Soil >... | reverse complement strand
ATGACCAGGTTAGCCCAGATGAATGATCATGACGTCACATCTTCCTCTGGCAATTAGCCAAGTCGAGGTCAACTCTCGATCGGGCACACCAATGGCTTCGCGGCAGGCAAGTAGAGCCGGGTTTCAAAGTTATACAAATCACAAACGAAGGGTATGGAGGAAACGTGAAAAGGACATTCTTGTTACTCGGGCTGCTCATGACACTGGGAAGTGCTTCGGTCCTGTGCGCCCAACAGACCGGCTATTTCCAGACCAATCTGGTCTCCAATGCTGCCGGCGTAGCCGCTACCACAGACACTCAACTTTTGAACCCGTGGGGAATCTCCCTTCTTCCCGGGCAAGATTTCTGGGTTGCCAATAATAACGGCGGCACATCCACGCTCTACGACCCGCAAGGGAACAAAAATGCGCTGGTGGTGACCATACCCGGGGCCACAAACAATCCAAACGGCAATTGCAGCCCGGGCTGCCCTACCGGAACCGTGGCCAACGGCAACGGCAGCTACTTCGGCGGTGGATCATTCATTTTTGATACCGAAGATGGCATCATTGCCAACTGGACCGGCGCCAGCAGCGCTGCGGTGGCCTTCGATAACTCCGCCAGCGGCGCGGTTTATAAAGGTCTCGCCTTGTTGAACAGCACCTTCCTTTTGGCGGCGAACTTCAATAGCGGCAAGATCGACGTTTACGATCATAACTTTCAACCCACTTCTTTGAGCGGTTCGTTAACCGATCCCAATCTTCCCGCAGGTTTAGCTCCTCACGGCATCCACGTCATCGGTAACCAGATATATGTCGCCTATGCCATGCAGGATGCTGCCAAGCACGATGCCCAGCCCGGCTCCGGCTTGGGGCAGGTGGATATCTTCGACATGACGGGAAAGTTCGTGAGTACGTTGGCCTCCGGAGGCAAGCTCAACGCCCCTTGGGGAGTGGTGGCAGCTCCGGCGAGCTTCGGAGCATTCGCGAACGCGATCCTGGTGGGAAATTTCGGCGATGGCACGATCAGCGCATTCAACCCCACAACCGGCGCGTTTATGGGCCAGCTCACCGACTCTTCGAACAACGCGCTGGTGAATCCCGGCTTGTGGGATATGGTGTTTGGCGGAGGTGGTCCGTCCGGTGATCCAAATACTCTTTATCTCACAGCTGGAGGCAGCAACCAACCCAATTTCCCGGCTGGGGGCAGTACGACCAGCGTATTCGCTAGTCTTGTACCCGCGGCGGCTGTCGGCAACCCGGATTTTTCTCTGAGTCTCTCGGCCCAAAGCTTGACCGTCGCGCGGGGCGGTTCGGCTAATCTCATGATCAGCGCCGCCGCAGTCGGAGGATTCAACGGTCAGGTTGCTCTTTCCTGCGCTGCGCCCGCTGGTCTGACCTGTGCTTTCAGTCCTACAACGATCTCTTCCGGGGCGAGCGGATCATCATCCACGTTGACCATCTCTGTCGCCGCCACCCCGCCACCGGGCGGTGGCGGCTACGGTCCGGTCGGAATGGTTCTGCTGCCTGGGCTGGGTTTGTTCGGAACTCTCCTCACGACTCGCAAACGGAGACCACTCACGCGCAAGAGCATTCTATCGATGAGCCTGCTGGGATTGCTGCTCCTCATCTCACTGTTCGCCATCGGATGTGGAAGCAGTTCAAAAGGCTCGACTCCCCCATCTCAGGTCACCGTGACGGTGGCGGGCACATCAGGCTCACTAAGCCATTCCAAACCTGTAACCATCACCATCAACTAAAACACCCCCTGCAAGGGCGCAGTCCGTGCGCCCTTACAGGGGCTTCCTTCATAAGTAATATTACGCGGTTGCTACAAGCACTTCAGCAAGAAAATTGGAATCTTCCGCAAGCAGTTAGGCCCAGGGGCCGCGGAAGAACTGCGGTTGCGTAGAAGTAAGGCTCGCGCGCTTAGGCGCACCTCCCGTCCATTTTCTGAGATTGCCGGAATAAAAGGCACCCCTGTTCGTTATCAACATTAACGTCGAGAGAACGATAACTCAGTTGTCTTCGAGACTAGGGTGAACCGACAAAGGGATGGTCGCGATGATTGACTACCAAAGCGCGCTATTGGGTCGAACAGAAGTTGCCGAAGGCACCATGGCATTTCAGTTTGAAAAGCCAAACAATTTCACATTCAAGGCCGGGCAATACATTGACCTGACGCTATCGGGCTCCCAACCCCAGCTTGGGCCCTCGGATGGGATTACTCATACCTTCTCCATCGCAAGCTCTCCGTCTGACAAAGACCTTGTAGTCACAACCCGCATGCGAAATACAGTTTTCAAGCAGACCATATCCTCCCTGCCCATCGGTAGCCGGGCGAGGATCGAAGGGCCAATGGGATCTTTTACCCTCCATAACAATACAGCCAGGCCGGCCGTTTTCCTCGCCGGCGGGATCGGGATCGCGCCATTCCTCAGCATGCTCTCTTACGCAACGGAGGAGAAGCTTCGCCATCCCATTGTTCTGTTCTACGCGAACCGCTACCTGGAGGACGCTGCTTTCATCGATGCACTCTGGAAGTTAGAGCGTGCAAATCCGAGGTTCCGCTTTGTCCCGACCCTCACGCGCGCGTCCAATAGTAACGGTTGGAAGGGGAGGACTGGGCGCATCAGCTCGGAAATGCTTCTCACGCACGTGGGAATCTTGCGGGTGCCGATCTATTACATAGCTGGGCCGCCCACGATGGTCGCAGCCGCGCTCCGAACGCTCAGTGAGGTAGGCGTAGATGAAGACGATATTCGGACGGAAGAGTTTGCCGGCTACTGAGAATCGTGAATCTGTGGGCGGAGCGTGATTGGCGGTGTTGTCTTTCTTTCCAGTTGCGGGCTTTCTTGGTACCGGCGCAACCTTCGGGGCAGACCTCAACCTCGTCGTGCAGCTCATCATGGGAGCATCTCTGATCGTGGGGACCCTTCTCGCGAAACGCAAGCGCTACAGAGCTCACGGTGTCTGTCAGACGACTGTGCTTCTCTTGAACTTATTGATGATCGGACTAGTGATGGGGCCGTCGTTCCAGCGACAAGTAAAGCCAGCGTTGTTCAAGGTTCCTCACAAATGGTATTACGAAGTGGCCGCAATGCATGGGGTTCTGGGGATAGTGGCTGAGCTCCTGGGACTCTATATCGTCATCGTGGCCGGGACGAACGCTCTTCCACAGTGGCTGCGGGCAACACATTGGAAGTGGTGGATGCGCACAGAGTTACTGCTTTGGGCAATTGTTCTGCTCGGCGGCGTGTGGACGTACTGCGCATGGTATGTGGCGCCCTTCCGCCAGTAACTGGATCAAGCGATCTTTGACACATGGCTAACTCACTATCTCTTGCACACATTGCGAGGATTTTAGCAACCGCCGGCTCTGAAAGAGTTGACAATTAAATGACATCCTCTCCGCATCTCGCCGCTTGGTCGCCGTGTCTAACTCACAGTACTGCTGGAACAAAATCATATGCAAAAGGAAATGGAGCGCAAACCGTGAAAGAAAAGAATTCTCCATCTGCAGTTGTATCCGAAACAAACTCACCGGAAGCAAGTCAGTCTTCGACGGAAGAAGCTGTTCAACACCACTGGCAGGGTGTAGTCAAGAGACGTTCATTTCTCAAGGGCCTGGGGATTGCCGGTGCAACGCTGTCAGCCGGCGCCTTACTGGGGACTGAGGGCAACGCACAAGTCACGCGCAGCCCAGGTAAGCTCTCTAAAGGCGACGCAGCCCTCTTGCGGTTCGCGGCGGCTGCGGAGCTCATAGAGGCTGATCTGTGGCAACAGTACAACGAACTGGGAGGAGTTCAAGGAGGCAATCCGGCCTACATGGCCGCGCTCAGCAACCTTGATGGCGATATGCCTCAATACATCGCTGATAACACCGATGATGAATTGAGCCATGCGGCCTTCCTGAACGCCTACTTGATCTCCAAGGGGGAAGAGCCGGTTGATCTCGATGCGTTCCGAAACTTGCCCAGTAGCCAAGCGACCGGCGCCAAGAATATCGGAAGGCTGACAAACCTGCTGAAGCTCAACGTGGACCTTAGCTGGTATACGCGGTACCGCAGCGCAAAGAACCCAGATTTCGGGGCGAAGCTCACGGGACCTTTCACCATCAAGAACCAACCCGCCATTCCATTGAACGACGCTGACACACCGCCGGACCAGCCTCAACCGGTTCCTCCTGCAAACGCGCAAGAATCGCGCATGCAAGCAATTGCGAACACCGCGGGATTTCACTTCGCATTCATCGAGCAGGGTGGGGCGAGCCTGTATCCCACGCTGCTCTTCAAGGCGACCGACCCTGAAGTGCTGCGGATCCTGGTGAGCATCGGCGGAGTCGAGATCGACCACTTCGGACTCTGGCATGACAAGGCGGGCAACGCCGTAAATCAGCCTTTGGCCGGTGTAACCGATCCAGTGACCGGTCTCACATTCCCGGATCTCAATGCCCGCAACTCAGAGCTCGACCAGACGAACCTGATCCTGCCCGAGCCTTGCGAATTTATCAGCAAGAGTCTGCCTCCATGCTCCGTAATTCGGCCAACGTTGACCCAGAACGGCGGAGCAGTCGCCACGATCAAGGCTTTCACGGATGACCTCCTGTTCCTTGGTCAATCGCCGGCGTTCTTCAGCCTAGTCAACCAGCTGGCTGTCGAGGCCGATTCGGTCCGACGCGGCTTTTAATTGTTGCAAGCTCCTCCCTGTTGTTTGGGCGGGCGCTGTCTCCGGTTACTGGTTGCAGCGTCCGCATTTTTGTTCACGCGGTTTTAAAAGTCTCTCATCAAATAAGGAGCCCGTATGTTCGAAGGATTGTTTCAACCCATGCATCTCCTGGTGATTTTTGGAATTGCTTTGCTGGTGTTCGGACCAAAAAAGCTTCCCGAGCTAGGCAAAGGAATCGGAGAGGGCATCCGTGGCTTCAAGTCAGCTATGAAGGACAATGAGAAGCCGGACAGCATAACAGCCGCCGTTACCGACGACCAAAGCCTGACCAAGGGGTGAATCGCAGGTCTCGGTACGGAAATCAATGCATCTTGCGTCCGCTCACATGCACAGCCGTCGCGGGATCATTCCGATCATCGCGCCATGTGGGATGGCTGAAGTGAATTACAAAACCACCGCTATAAGAGATGACCGCATTATCGAAAGTCAGTCTGCCGACGCGACGCCAATTGCTGAATGTGCGGCTCTGCCAGAGCGCTGTACCTCGCGTGGAACCCTCATCGGGTGCTTCGATATGAAAGCTTAGGGTGTGTATGTCGCCCTTATCAAAACTCTGTGACGGGTCGATCCGCAGCGATGACGGCCTGCTCGATCTTAAGCTGGCCCTGCCCAAGACGCTCGGAGGCAAGGGCGATGCAACCAACCCAGAGCAGCTCTTCGCCGGAGGCTATGCTGCCTGTTTTGAGAATGCGCTCTTTCACGTGAGCCCCGAGGCTCGCCGCCATTTTGCCGATGGCGACATCGAAGTTGTCGCCCAGATTGGCCTCAGCCGCAACGACGCCGGTGGGTTTGTGCTGTCTGCTGCGCTCGCCGTGACTCTCGCCGGCGTAGACCAGAAGACGGCGGGACAGCTTGTTGAGAGCGCCCATGCCGTTTGTCCCTACTCGAAGCCGAAAGCGATCCGGTGGCGACTGAATCGAGCAGTGGCTGAAACAGCTGGTAGTTGTTCCGATCGATAAGCGTTACGTCAACAGGCGCGCTGACTTCAGCGCCTGCGCTGCAGACAGACCGCCAAACCCGCCTCCCACGATGATGACGCTCGCTCGCCGTCTCATGGACCGCCCCCTCGTTCTGAATGGCTTCCTTGTTTCCATCCACTGGACCCCTGGTGTGTGGCCGGCGCAGTCCTTGTGTCGCTCTTCCGATGCCGGAGTAAGATAACGACGGATCTAGGGGCCACTAAGTATTTCGCCTGCTCCAGAGGCAAGCCGTGGTCCGAGAAGTCGTCTGGGCTCGGCAATGCCGTGTCCACAATTCTCTTCCACTCTTGTGCCGTACCTTCCTGGATGTGGAAGTCCAACTCTCCCCAGTAGGAGTTGATCATCGCGTAGATATCGTCATCGCCTTGAGAAGCGCCGTGTAGACAGAAAGCGAGGCTGCGAGAGTCATTGGACAGATCGGCGGTTGGACCGGTTCCATACCATGAGATATCCTCCCGCCAGAATCGGCTGCGGCCCAAGGCAGGATGAGCTTTCCGGAATGCAATCATGCTCTTGAAGAAACGAAAAACGTCCGCGTTCGAGCGCATCTGGCTCCAGTCCAGCCATCCCGTTTCATTATCCTGGTTATAGGGATTGTTGTTGCCGAACTGGGTATTCAAGAATTCATCTCCGGCTCGGAACATTGGGGTTCCGTTCGAGAGAAATAGCAAACAGCAGAAATTCCTGATCTGCTTCCGGCGCAGCGCCAATACCTCCGATGTCGCTCCTTCATCTCCTTCGTGGCCACAGTTCCAAGAGTAGTTTTGGTCCATGCCATCTTGGTTATTGTGGCCATTCGCCCAGTTGCGCTTGTGGTCGTACGAGACAAGATCGTATAAGGTGAAGCCGTCGTGGGAGGTTACATAGTTCACACTCTGGTAGGCGTGATAAGCCTCGCCACGAGTATCGGGGAACAAATCGTCACTGCCGTAGATGCGATGCATCACGTCTGGGATCATCCCCGCATCGCCTTTAACGAAGCGGCGAATTTCATCGCGGAACCGTGCGTTCCACTGTAGCCAGGTCATGCCTGGGAATCCGCGACCAAGTTGATAAGCGCCGGTGTCCCAGGGTTCTGCGATCAAATGTAACTGACCCAGTTCTGGATCAGCGGCAATTTCACTGAATATGGGAGCGTCTCCCCAATTGAGAGATCCGTCCGCATTGCGGCTGAACACCGACGCCAGATCAAAGCGGAATCCGTCGACATGCATTTCATGCTTCCAATAACGCAAGCTGTCCATCACCATCTTGCGTACGTGTCCTTCCCCGAAGTTCAAGGTGTTGCCCGTGCCGGAGTAATTGGCGTAAGGGTTCGCCGGGTCGGAAGACAGCATGTAATAGCCAGCGGCGTCGAGGCCCTTGAAGCTGTAGATCGGTCCCCTGTGGTCGCCCTCGCAAGTGTGGTTGTAGACGACATCGAGCGTCACGCTGATGCCGGCCTGGTGAAAAGCCTTGACCATGTTTTTAAATTCAAAGTGCTGCTCATCATCGTCGCGGTTACTCGCGTACTGCGCATGAGGCGCGAAAAAGTTCAAAGGCATGTAGCCCCAGAAATCGCCCTCTTGTGGATCGCGCTGAAAAATCGGCATCAGCTCGACAACTGTTATTCCGAGGTCCTGGAGATAGGGGATCTTCTCCACCAGCCCGGCATACGTGCCAGCTCGAGATGTATCCACGCCGGAGTTGGGGTTCTTAGTGAAGCCCTTCACGTGAAGTTCGTAGATGACTGCATCAGATTCGTGATGCGGGGCGCGATCCCCTCCCCAGTCAAATTTCTGGCGGTGACCAGTCAGCGCTCCCAAAGGCGCCCGGCCTGCGTTTGACCCTTCTCGCATTGCCAGTTCGCGATCGAAGCCGGGTGGAAAGAAAATGCACTTCGCATAAGGGTCAACGAGAACTTTTTGCGGGTCGAAGCTATGAAGCTGTGGAGCTGTTTCTCCCGAAACTGAATATGCGTAAAAACGAGCTCCCCCAACGTCTGTGATTGGAATCCGGCAATGCCATATCCGCCCGGATTTGTTGCGCAGAAAGTCGAAGCGGAAAGTCAGGACGGGGTCCACCAAATTGGTCGCGGAAAAGAGCAATAGAGTGACACTTTCCGCGTGTTCAGAGTGAACGGCAAAGTTGAAAGACTGCTCCTTTTCGATCCACGTGACACCAAGCGGCAACGGGCTGCCCTCGGCCTGCTCCCATGTCGCGCGTCTCGTCGGAGCAGCCGTCTGGGCAGATTTGCCCGGAGCATCAACGCCGGGAAGAGTGCTACGGGTTAATCTGTTCACTGTGCCTCTCTGAAGCGATTCGACCGCCGCTGACGGCCATTACGAACTGACCACGGGCAGCGACTGCGGCGGCGGCTCCCGCGGCAACAAACTTTGCAGCCGCGCGCGCCGTGGATTCGCCATCGGGAAATACTCCAATGTTCATCTCTGCCTCATCCCGGCCTCTCCACGTCTGAAATTTACGCAGCCTGGCCAGCCACGGTTGAAGCCTCGGGTGTATTAACAGGATTCTGCCAGCCGCCCGGCGGCGTGACTCGATCCATTTCATTCGGCCCCCAGGTGTTGGGCTCGTAAGGGTAGACGGGCGTGGCCTTTTGGAGCACTGGATCTACGATTCGCCATGCCTCCTCGACGTAGTCTTCTCGTGCAAACAAAGTAGCGTCCCCGGCCATCGCGTCTCCCAGCACTCGCTCGTATGCATCCATCTCCTGGGTATTGGGTTGCCGGCTGGCAATCATCTCCGTCGACTGGCCAGCCAATCTGTCACCCGGAGCCAAAACCGTCATGCCCATGGCTATCGCCACATCCGGGCTGATCCGGAACCGGAGATAATTCGAATTGAGAAACTCCGCAGGGATAAAAGTGGGGGGCTTTCGTAGCCGGCAAACGATTTCCGTGCACGTGACCGGCAAGCATTTACCCGCGCGGATGTAGAACGGAACACCTTGCCAACGCCAGGAATTGACTTCCAGTCTGAGGGCGGCGAAGGTCTCCATCTTCGATTCCTGCGCAACTCCCTTCTCTTGCAGATAGCCGCGAAACTGACCGCGAACAAGATTTGCCTCTTCGAGAGGCGGAATCGCCTTCAGGACTTTAACTTTCTCGTCACGAATGGATTCGCTGTCCAACCTGGCTGGAGCTTCCATGGCCAGGTTGCAAAGCACCTGGAAAAGATGATTCTGAATCACGTCGCGGATGGTGCCGGTCTGATCATAGAAGGCGCCGCGGCCTTGGACCCCGAAATCCTCTGCCATCGTGATCTGAACGCTCTCGACATAATTGCGGTTCCAAAACGCCTCCATGAACGCATTTGCGAAGCGGAAGGCGACTACGTTATTCACCGGCCGCTTGCCCAGATAGTGGTCGATCCGGAAAATTGCACTCTCGTCGAACTTTCGGAGAAGGACTCGATTGAGATGTTGCGCCGATTTGAGGTCATCCCCGAACGGCTTCTCGATGATGATCCGAGCCCCTCCCGCGCAGCCGCCCTGCTCTAATTGCTCGAGCACCGGTTCGAACATCGCGGGCGGGATCGCGAGATAGTGCGCTGGCCGCTGTGTTCCCTGCAGTTCCTTGGCAAGCTCGCGAAACGTACCAGGATCGTTGTAGTCTCCATCAACATAGCGGAGCAAACGGGAAAGTTTCTCAAAGGCCGCGGAATCGACTCCGCCATGTTTTTCGAGGCTGTCGTGGGCACGCGCGCGGAGTTGGTCGAGCGTCCAGCCAGCTTTTGCAACGCCGATAACCGGCACATTGAGGTGACCGCGGTTCAACATTGCCTGCAACGCGGGAAATATCTTCTTGTAGGCCAGATCGCCGGTTGCGCCGAAAAAGACCAGCGCGTCGGAGTCGGGTTTCGTCACAATTGTCTCCTCAAGCCACTTTGGACTTGGTATCGGATTTTTCGATGTGTCCGCCGAATTGATATCGCATCGCGGACAAGAGCTGGTTGGCGAAATCAGCTTCTCCCCGAGAACTGAATCGCTCGTACAGCGCACAGGTGAGAACGGGTGCGGGTACCGCTTCGTCGATCGCAGCTTTGATCGTCCACCGTCCTTCGCCGGAATCAGACACATGGCCGGCAAACTTCGACAGACTCGGATCCTGCAGTAGTGCATTGGCTGTCAGGTCGAGCAACCACGATGCAATCACACTTCCGCGACGCCACACTTCCGCAATATCGCCCAGGTTCAGGTCGTACTGATAGTGCTCGGGGTCGCGCAACGGCGTAGTTTCAGCATCTGCTGCTCCGTTCGCTTGCTTGCCGACGTTGGCGGAGCGCAGAATAGCCAGCCCCTCCGCATACGCCGCCATAATTCCGTACTCCATTCCATTGTGAACCATCTTGACGAAGTGGCCCGCGCCATTTGGCCCGCACTGCAGGTAACCGTGCTCGGCTGTGCCGTCGATTTTCTCCCGGCCAACGGTGCGGGGAATGTCGCCCACTCCGGGAGCGAGCGTCGCGAAAATTGGGTCGAGTCGCTCGATAATCTCAGTCTCGCCGCCAATCATCATGCAATAACCTCGCTCCTGGCCCCAGACACCTCCGCTGGTGCCCACATCCACATAGTGGATCTTTCGGTGAGTGAGGTCCTTTGCCCGCCGGATATCGTCCACGTAATAAGAGTTGCCCCCGTCGATGAGGATGTCTCCTGCCTCGAGGTGTGGCAGAAGATCAGCAATGGTATCGTCAACCACCGCTGCCGGGACCATCAGCCAAATAGCTCGTGGCTTTGCAAGTTTCGCCACCAGCTCTGCGAGCGAGGCGGCACCTGTCGCCTTCTCCTTGACCAAATCGTCCACAGCTTTTGGCGACCTATCGAACACTACACAGTTGTGACCTTTCTTGATGAGCCGCCGCACCATGTTGGCGCCCATCCGTCCAAGACCAATCATGCCAAGTTGCATATATCTATCTCCTCAGTGAGAAACAGTCTTCAAGAGAGCAAGGGGTTCCTGTGATGCGCGTCATGCAATGTCCTTCGAGTTCCGGTAGTAAGTGATCAGGTTATTCGTTGAACTATCATGCGCGAGCTTCGGGCCGTCTTTGTCCTCAATCTCAGGGATGATGCGTTGCGCAAGCGCCTTGCCCAACTCAACGCCCCACTGATCGAACGAATCGATGTTCCAGATCACGCCCTGGGTGAAAACGGAGTGTTCGTAGAGAGCCACCAGCTTGCCCAGAACCTCCGGCGTCAACTTTTCAGCGAAGATCGTGTTCGATGGACGATTACCTTCGAATACCCTGTGGGGAACGAGCCACTCCGGAGTGCCTTCTGCGTTCACCTGTTCAGCAGTCTTGCCGAATGCCAATGCCTCGGTTTGCGCGCACATGTTGGCAATCAACATATCGTGGTGGCGGCCAAGTGGGTTGAGCGGCTTCGAAAAAGCGATGAAGTCGCAGGGGATGAGCCTGGTCCCTTGATGAATCAACTGGTAGAACGAATGTTGGCCATTGGTTCCCGGTTCGCCCCAGTAAATTGCACCTGTGTCGTGCTTGACTTTCTTCCCATCGAGTGTCACATGCTTGCCATTGCTCTCCATCGTCAGTTGCTGCAGGTAAGCCGGGAACCGTTTCAGATATTGTTCATAGGGTAATACCGACAGGGTTTGCGCCCCAAAGAAATCGCTGTACCAGACCGCCAGAAGGCCCATAATCACCGGCAGGTTTTTTTCAAAGGGAGTGGTGCGGAAGTGCTCGTCCATCCGGTGGAGACCAAGCAGCATGTCCCGAAAATTGTCCGGGCCGATGGCGACCATGGTGGAGAGGCCGATAGCGGAGGACATTGAATAGCGGCCCCCGACCCAGTCCCAGAATTCGAACATGTTCGCCGTGTCGATACCGAACTTCGCAACCTCTGACTTATTTGTCGAAACCGCCACGAAGTGCTTTGCAACTGATTTTTCGTCACCCTGCGAGCCGGTGAGTGACCAGGCGCGAGCCGTTTGCGCATTCGTCATCGTCTCCAGAGTCGTGAATGTTTTCGAAGAGATGATAAAAAGAGTCTCGGAAGGATCGAGATCACGGACCGCCTCCGCAAAATCGGTGCCATCGATGTTCGACACGAAGCGAAATGTCATGGTTCTATCGGCGTAGTATTTCAAAGCTTCGTAAGCCATAACCGGCCCCAGGTCCGAGCCACCGATACCGACATTGACCACGTTGCGGATGCGCTTGCCGGTGTGTCCCTTCCACTCGCCACTCCGGACACGGTTGGCGAAATCGGCCATCCGGTCAAGCACGGCATGCACCTTCGGCACCACATTCTCGCCGTCCACCACGATGGATGCGTCTCGCGGTGCGCGAAGGGCCGTGTGCAAAACCGCTCGATTCTCGGTAATATTGATTTTCTCCCCGCGAAACATGGCGTCGATTCGTTCCCGCAGGCGAGATTCCTCGGCGAGGTTCAACAGCAGCTTAAGAGTTTCCGCCGTGATGCGGTTCTTCGAGTAGTCGAGAAGAAGCCCCAGAGCCTCGGCAGTCATGCGCGGGCCACGTTTGGGATCATCCGCAAAGAGCTGTCGCAGGTGGACCTCTCTTACCTTCTTATAGTGAGCTGACAACGCTCTCCATCCCGAATGTCTGATTGTGGGGCGCTTTGTGATCGCTTCTACCCTTGCTGCCATGTCCCTTCTCCTTTCGTATCCTCCGTTGTTTAGAACTAGCATGCCACCCGGGAAGCCAAAGTCGCTCGTTCTGATTCCTGCTTCGCGCCAAGAACTTGGCAAGTCACAAGTCAGAGCAAGACCTCAGAGCAAAACCGAGGACTTCCAACTTCCAAACCGCAGCAGGCTTCTCCAGGTTAGCGTCAAGCTGGTTAGCCCCAAGCTGGAATCTTCCGACTCTGGTGCTGCGGACCAACCGAGCGCTTAGAGCTTTCGGTCATCTCCCGCAACCATTCAAAAGACGCCGCGGACAGCATGTCTTCAGAAACGCGCCAACTCCAATTCCCGCTGGCACGGCCGGGCACGTTCATACGCGCTTCGCTACCCAGGTTGAGTACGTCTTGTAACGGAGCGATGCTCAGTGCCGCCACCGATGACCACGTCAGGCTCATCAGCGCCGGAGCAGCTTCTGCGCTCTCGCCCGGCGAGTGTTTGAGGTAATTCCACAAATTTTGTCGCTGGTAGTCGGGCAATTCTTCATACCATTGGCGAGTCGTGGCATTGTCGTGAGTACCGGTATATGCGACCGTGTTGGAGACAAAATTGTGCGGAAGATATGGATTGTCCGCATGGCCGTCGAACGCGAATTGCAGCACTCGGGTCCCGGGCAGTTCAAATTGATCGCGGAGGGCCTGCACGTCGGGCGTAATCACACCAAGATCTTCGGCGATGAACGGCAGACGGCCCAGAGCTGTTCGCACTGCTTGAAAAAAGTCGGCGCCCGGACCCTGCACCCATTGTCCGGACTGGGCCGTTGATGCCCCGGCTGGAACGTGCCACGCGGCCGCGAATCCACGGAAGTGGTCCAGGCGAATCATATCTACGTGAGCCAGAAGCGCTTGAAACCGGCCTATACACCACCGATAACCAGTCGAACGAACTACGTCCCAGTTGTAAACGGGATTGCCCCACAACTGTCCGGCCGCACTGAAATAATCGGGCGGAACTCCGGCGATGAAGCGCTGCTTTCGTTGCTCGTCCAGGAGGAATAACTCCGGGTTGGCCCAAACATCACTGGAATCCGGGGAAACGAAAAAGGGCAGGTCGCCGATCAAGCTTACGCCTTTGGCATGCGCGTAGTTCTTGAGTTGATCGCCCTGGCGGAACACTAGGAATTGCGCAAAGCGAACCTGATCGATTTGTGTGGCCAACTCTCGCCGCGCCTCGGCTAGAGCATTTGGGTCGCGCTGGACCAGTTCAGTTGGCCACTGGAGGTAATAAGCACCATGATACTTCGCCTTCAAGGCACGGAACAGAGCATAGTCTTCCAACCAACTTGTGTGCTCGGCGCAGAACTCGTCATAAACAGGTCGCAGGTCCTCGCGCTCTCCGGCTTTAAAGTTTGTCCACACCTTTTCGAGCAGCCGCTGCTTGAACGGAATAACTGAGTCGTAGTCGACCAGTTCGGGAGCGAAATGAGACTCGCAGTCGCTCGCTCGCAGCAAGCCGTCAGAGATGAGGGCATCGGGACTCATCACGAGTACATTGCCGGCGAACGAAGAGAGTGATTGATACGGCGAGTTTCCATAACCAGTCGGTCCAAGAGGTAGCGCCTGCCACCATCGTTGGCCGGCATCATGGAGGCGATCGATCCATGAAAACGCCGACGGTCCCAGGTCACCGATACCATAGGGCGAAGGCAGTGAGGTGACGTGCAACAGCAACCCCGAAGCCCGGTACTCGGGCCGAAACGGCGGAATATCTCGTAGCCCGCCGCTACTGCTCATCGCGTGGCCCTGTCCTGAGGAACAGCCGCGGAGGCACCCAGCGCATTGTTCACCATCTCCTGGGCTTCATTCACGATCGCATTCAGATGGGCCTGGCTCTTGAAGCTCTCCGCGTAAATCTTGTAGATATCCTCAGTGCCTGAGGGCCGGGCCGCAAACCACCCGCTGGCCGCGACGACTTTCAAGCCACCGATGGGAGCATTATTTCCCGGAGCTCTGGTCAGCTTAGCGGTGATACGCTCACCCGCCAGGTCCGACTCCTTTACGGCGTCGGGCGAAAGGTTTTGTAACCGCGCCTTCTGCTCGGAAGTGGCGGGCGCGTCGATGCGGGTATAGTAAGGAGTACCGAACTCTGCCGTCAGTTCGCGGTAATGCTCGCCTGGATCCTTGTCTGTGCGCGCGGTGATCTCGGCCGCCAACAGATCCATAATCGGCCCGTCCTTATCTGTAGTCCACGCGGTGCCGTCACGGCGAAGGAAACTCGCTCCGGCACTCTCCTCCCCACCGAAGCCATAGGAACCGTCAACCAGTCCTGACACAAACCATTTAAAGCCCACCGGCACTTCGCGTAATTCCCGGCCAAGCTTTCGGACGACCTTATCAATCATGCTGCTGCTCACCAGCGTTTTTCCAACTGCGGCATCCTGACGCCACTGTGAGCGGTGAGCGAACAAGTATTGGATCGCCACCGCCAGATAGTGGTTCGGGTTCATCAATCCTGCCACGGGAGTGACAATTCCGTGCCGGTCAGAGTCTGGATCGTTGGCAAACGCCACTTGATACTGATCTTTCAGTCCGACGAGCCTGGCCATCGCATACGGACTGGAACAATCCATGCGGATCTTGCCGTCGTGATCGACTGTCATGAACGAAAACGTTGGGTCAATCGTTGGATTTACGACGACAATGTCCAGCCCGTAAATGAAATTGATCGGTTCCCAGTACGGTCGCGCCGCTCCGCCCAGGGGATCCACACCAAGTTTCAGGCGAGCGCCACGAATTGCATCCATGTCAACGACATTCTTGAGATCGCGAACATACGGAAGGACGAAGTCTTCCTGGTGCGTAGATGCTGCCTGAATCGCTTTGGCGAACGGAATCCGCTTGACCCCAACATTCCCTTTTCGCAACCATTCGTTCGCCCGGTCCTGGACCCATCGCGTCACGTCAGTATCGGCTGGGCCGCCGTTGGTCGGATTGTACTTGAAGCCTCCATCCTCGGGCGGGTTGTGGGATGGTGTAACGACGATGCCGTCAGCCATGTGTTGCTTGCGAGCGCGGTTGTAAACCAGAATCGCTCGCGAGATCACAGGCGTTGGAGTTACACCGTCGTTTTCCTGGATGATCGTCTCTACGTTGTTCGCCGCCAACACCTCGAGGGCGGTACTCTGCGCGGGCCCGGACAGAGCGTGGGTGTCTTTTCCCATGTAGAGGGGGCCGTCCGTTCCCTGTGCTCGCCGGTAGTCGCAGATCGCCTGGGTAATAGCGAGGATGTGCGCTTCGGTGAAGGTGCCATGCACGGGTGAGCCGCGGTGTCCGCTGGTACCGAAGCTGACTAATTGGTTGGGATCGTGCAGATCGGGATGGCGCTCGAAATATTCTTTCTCCAGACGAGCGACATCGATCAGCATCTCCTTCGGAGCCGGCTTGCCGGCGAGCGGCGAGATCGTCATTCGTTACCTCGCTTGTCATTCATGGTGTTTCTAGGATATTGGGTATGGTTCCGCCTTCCAAATGTCGGATGCATATTCAGCAATAGTGCGGTCGCTCGAAAACTTCCCGGAGCTTGCTACGTTCAGAATCGCTTTGTGCGCCCATGCGCCAGAATCGGCATACAACGCGCCGAGCCGTTCATGCGCTTGGCAATAGGACGTTAGGTCTGCCAGGTGCATATAGTGATCGCCGCTCGTCAGGAGGGTCTCGCGCAACGGTTCGAAAACACCTTGTTCGCTAGGGCTGAATTGATCCGAAAAAATAAAGTCCAGCGCCGCTCGAGTCTCCGGCTCATTTTCATAATGCCAGTAAGGACTGTACCAGGCACGGCTGTTCTCGACTTGTTCCACGGTGAGGCCGAAGAGGAACATGTTTTCCTCGCCTGCCTCCTCCGCCATTTCAATGGTCGCGCCATCGCGCGTTCCGACGGTTAGCGCTCCGTTCATCATGAATTTCATATTGCTCGTTCCGCTGGCTTCGTAGCCAGCGGTGGAGATCTGGTTGGAGACATCGCTGGCTGGAATCAAGCGTTCCGCCAGGGAAACATTGTACTCAGGCAGAAAAACGATCTTGAGTCGCCCCCTTCCGGCGGGGTCAGCGTCAATAGTCGCTGCCAAGTTGTTGATGAACTTTATGATGAGCTTAGCCAGGTGGTAAGCCGGTGCCGCTTTGCCGGCGAAGAAGAATGTGCGCGGCACCATTTTTGTATCGGGATTCTCCCGCAGCCGGTTATAAACGACGACGATCCGCAGCGCGTTCAGCAACTGTCTCTTATATTCGTGGATGCGTTTGACCTGGCAATCGAAGATCGTGTCCGGGTCCACGAGCTGCCCCGACGTCGCTTTGAGCCAATTCGCAAAGCGTGCTTTGGTCTTACGCTTTGACTTGAGGAACACTTCACGAAAACTCCGGTCTTCGGCAAATGGCTTGAGCCGGTTGAGTTGGCTCAGGTCGGTAATCCAACGGTCGCCAATGGCTTGCGTGATGGCGCCGGCCAGCTCGGGATTGGCCCCGAGCAACCAGCGTCGCGGCGTCACGCCGTTCGTTTTGTTACTAAAGCGTTTGGGAAACATTTCCGCTAAATCCTTGACCGTCGTCGTCCGCAATAGTTTCGAGTGGACGGCAGCCACTCCATTCGTGCTGTGCGAGCCGACGATCGCCAAGTTGGCCATGCGGATCTTGCGCTCCTTGCCCTCTTCCACGAGGCTCACACGCTGCACGCGACCCTCATCGCCCGGAAAGCAACTACGAACTTCGTCGAGAAGCCGCCGGTTAATCTCGTAAATGATCTCCAGATGCCGTGGTAGCAGTACCTGGAACCACGCGGCGGGCCATTTCTCGAGGGCTTCAGGCAGCAGCGTGTGATTTGTGTAGGCCAGCGTCTTCTTTGTCAGTTCCCAGGCTTGGTCCCATCCCAAGCGCGCATCATCCAGCAAGATTCGCATTAATTCAGCGACCGCCATGGAAGGATGAGTGTCATTGAGTTGGATCGCGGCCTTTTCAGGCAGTTTGTCCCAATCCTTGTTGTATCGCTGAAAGCGGCGCACCAAGTCGGCCAGTGAACACGCGACGAGAAAATATTCCTGCAGGAAGCGAAGTCCTTGCCCCGCCGTTGTGGAATCGTCTGGATACAACACGCGGGTCAGCGACTCCGCTTCAAGGGTCTCTCCCAGCGCGCCCACAAAATCGCCGGTGCCGAATTCCTGAAAATCAAAATAATCCGACGCGGCCGCGGCCCAGAGGCGGAGTGTGTTGATCGTTTTCCCCCCATAGCCGACCACCGGACGATCGAAGGGTATGCCGATCAGGGTCGACGGCCGATCTGGGATGACATGAAAACTGCCCGCGCGCAGCTGGAAGGTGACGTTCAACTTGACTTCCACTTTCTCGTGGGGCCGAGCGACCTCCCAGGGGTCATTGTCGCGGAGCCAGTTGTCGGGGTTTTCCTTTTGCCACCCATCTACGATTGATTGCTTGAACATGCCGTACTCGTAGCGCAGACCATAGCCTGTGGCTGGGAGCTGCATCGTGGCCATCGAATCGAGGAAGCATGCAGCGAGTCGGCCCAAGCCGCCGTTCCCCAAGCCCGCATCTGGTTCCTGCTCGATCAGTTCAAGCCAGTCGATACCTGCTTCCTGAACCGCCTGCTGCACCAGAGGATCGAGCAAGAGGTTGCTGACGTTGTTGGCCAACGAACGCCCGATGAGGAACTCCATGGAAAGGTAGTAAATACGCTTGGCATTCTCTCGTTCATAGGTCGTCTTGGTCAGGACCCAGCGCTGCGCGAGGATGTCGCGTACCGAACGGGAGAACGCCTCAAACCGCTCACGCGCACTCGCCACTTTCGGGTCGATCACGCGGTCAAAGATCAGATGCCGTTCGTAAAACGAGTCTTCTGCCCCGACAAGCGGAATCGACCCACTTCCATACTGTTCGAGAAGGTCCGAAGCCTTGCTTGTGCCCGTCTTTGTGGGGACGAGTTTGGGGGAGTCTAGCGGTACTGCCCTCTTTGTACTCATTGAACGTCCTTGTCTTAGTAATTAGTCATGGTAATTATTTGAAATCGGTATTGTCCAAATCGACCGCCGAGAGCGCCTCATCGAGGAACGAGGTCGGCTCAGGCGGAAACGTGATGATCGAGATTCCAAAACCGGATCACCGGCTGAGAAAGATTATTTTCGTACCCGACCGCGCTCAGGCTCGTCGTGCTCAGCAGAAAATAGCTGCCCGTATATCCCGGATCTCGCCCAAGCCACCTGTCAGCGAAAACACGAATGAAGTGCCCGCTGGAAAAGAACTGTACATCTCCAGGAACCGTGCGGATACGCTGAACAACACGGTCTGCTCGTTCGCCGACCTGTGCTGGCGATCCGCCTCCCGGCGCGCCGTCCCGGAACAGTTGCCAGTCTGGACGTTTCGCAAGGATCTCGGCCGAATGCAGCCCCCCATAATGACCGTAGTTCCATTCCACCAGGTCAGGGTCAGTTTCGGCCGCAGTTCGAAACCCAGCCAGTTCGCAAGTTCGGGCCGCACGCTGCAAAGGGCTGGTAAATACTTTGGCAAATGTCATGCCCTTCCGACATTCTCCAAGTCGCCGTGCGTTGCGCTCTCCGTTTGAGGTCAAAGGTAAGTCGTTAAAACCGGTATGCTGCCCCGAAAGGCTCCATGCCGTCTCACCGTGCCGCGCTATATACACCGCTGGAAGTGCTTCGCTCATGCAATCGCTCGCCCAAAAACGGTCGACCCGTGTGCCACTGTTCCCTGGCTCACCGAGTTCTCAGGAATGTTTTCCCTTGTCAACCAGCCCAACCAGTATTTGGATGTTTCTCAAGCATTCAAGGTTCCACACCAAAGTGGACGCAAGAGGCGGGAGTGCATCACCCCAATATCAACACTCGGCGCCACCGGTCACCAATGCGCCGGTCCGCACACGTCATGGTACCAGCGAATAGCGACCATAAAGCCGCATGCCCAAACCGATTGAGGGGCTGCGGCTCTAGGGACGGACCGATAATGATCAGCAGAGTTATAGAGAGATCTGTGTTTTCGCGTCTCGCCGGTGACCGGCGCATCAAACAGT
>Ga0210410_10001858_pt1 | contig 19383 bp, 15 predicted proteins | sample IncBWC4MmetaG_FD_161058 | JGI IMG/M metagenome (GOLD analysis project Ga0210410, IMG submission 161058) | Forest soil microbial communities from Barre Woods Harvard Forest LTER site, Petersham, Massachusetts, United States - Inc-BW-C-4-M | ecosystem: Environmental > Terrestrial > Soil >... | reverse complement strand
CGGCAACAATTGCACGCACGGATCCGACGCTCCGGAAACCGCCGCCTTTGAAATTGGCTACTTTTTCGCCGGTCTGGAACTTTAGAAGTAAGCAAATCTGAATTCAGCGCCGCAGAACTACAAAGCCCACTTCCTCGTCCCCGTAGGAAGTGGGCTTTGCGCATTACGAGTTGGCCGGCCCCGATCGCGTTTCTCACGCGCGAGCCAGCCCGCTGTTGCAGGGTATACGTCGGCTCCGATATTCGGCGCAACGGACGAATAAGGACACTTCGGGACATTTCCATTCACCGGCCGCATTCACGGCCATTTTCAACAGTGACGTCCGCCGCTTTGGGCGTTATCCTCAGTGGGCTGTTCTGGATGGACAAGTGTCGTCACAGCTTCAATTCAACTTAATTCCCGAACGTAAGATTTGGACGGTCAGCGAGTTGACCGTCCGCATCCGCGAACTTCTTGCCGCTGCCTTCGCCGGAGTCTGGGTGGAAGGCGAAATTTCCAATTTCCGTGACGCGCAATCCGGCCATCTTTATTTCACGCTGAAGGATGACAAAGCCCAGGTGAAGTGCGTCTGCTTCCGCAGCGCCGCCCAGCGCCTGAAATTTCGCCCCGAAGACGGATTGAAGGCCCGCGTGCGCGGCTCCATCAGCGTGTATGAAGCGCGCGGCGAATATCAGATCTACGTCGATAACATTGAGCCGGTAGGACTGGGCGCGCTGCAACTCGCCTTTGAACAACTGAAGAAAAAATTAGCGGCAGAGGGGCTGTTCGATGCAGAGCGGAAAAAGCCCCTCCCCGTACTGCCGTTGCGAATCGGCGTAATCACTTCGCCGCGCGCCGCCGCGCTTCGCGATCTCCTGCGTATCCTGCGTCGCAGATTCCCGAACGTCCGCGTCATGATCTATCCGGTAAAAGTGCAGGGCGAAGGCGCCGCCGAGGGAATTGTTGCCGCGCTCAACTATTTCAACTCACGCGCCGCGGCCAAGCTGCGCCCGGATGTCGTAATTCTCGCCCGCGGCGGCGGTTCGCTCGAAGACCTCTGGGCTTTCAACGAAGAAAAAGTTGCGCGCGGAATTTTCGCTTCCGCAATTCCCATCGTTTCCGCCGTCGGACACGAAACCGATTTCACCATTGCCGATTTCGTCGCCGACGTGCGCGCCTCCACTCCTTCCCACGCCGCCGAAATTGTTTTGCAAACCCGCGAAGCCTTCGATCGCCACATCACTCAATTGCAGGAAAGCCTCGCCGAGCGCATTCGCTATCTGATTATCCACCGCCGCCAGCGCCTGCACGAATTGGTCAGCGATCCCGGCTTCCGCCGCGCCGAAGATCTAGTCCGTCAATACCGCCAGCGCGCCGACGAACTCGCTCTGCGTCTTGGCGACGCCCTCCGCGGGAAACTCGATCTTCTCCGCGAACGCTTCACCGAAGCCCGCGCCCGCATCGCCGCCTACGATCTTCACGCCCGCCTCAGCGCCATGCGCTTGCGCTCCACTCACAGCGCCAGCAACCTGCAAATGCGCATCGACCGCTTCCTCGTCGCCAAGCGCCAAAGATACGAACGCCTCATGTTGCAACTCGAAGAACGCAGCCCGTTACGCGTCCTCGATCGCGGCTACGCAATCATCTATGACGCTACCGGAAACGTAGTCCGCAGCGCCACGCAAGTTACCGCTGGAAACGAAATCTCCGTCCGCCTGGCCCGCGGAAAACTAATCGCCGACGTAAAGCGCACCGAGCCGGCTTCGTAGGACTCGCTCTTGCGTACCTTTGGGCAGTGACCTGGTTAGAATTGAATTGCTGTCTGGGGGGTCGGAGCTTCAGCTCCGACACTTGGGGACACACTCACTGGGGGCTTTAGCTCCTGAAGCCTAGTCACGGCTTTTGGCATTCTCGATTCTTCCAGCGAATGACCGCAGCTATGGTATCGCTAACGACCGGTTTCTTTTTCGGTTGCGATGTGACCTCGCTGTAAATTTGGACAGAGACGTATTCGTAGTCAATGTTCGTGGTGATGCTCTTACCTCTGCCCATGATAAGCCCATCAAAAGCTGTCCTAAGGCCCCTCTCATCATCCGGCACAAGCTCCTTGAAGATCTGTTCAACCACATCTGGCGATACCTGGGAGTCCAGCCTGATTAATTCGGGCGAGTAGTGCCGCGTCGCCAAGCCGATCTCGCAGACATGTCCGTCAGCGGAATACCTGGGCATCAGTAGAATTCCCGGGCGAACTTCATACGCTTCGACCGCTCTGTATTTCGCAAAGTCGTCGTGAGCAGAGTTGGAGGACGGTGAAGAATTCTCCCAATGCGTAGTATTAAACTGCTTCGGATCAAATGTCCCCGCATCCAGTTTCACGTCAATCTTGATCTCCGTATAGCCCTCGCTAAACACCATTTTCTCGTCACGATAAACTTCCACCCGCGCGGCAATCATCCCTTTACCCGCTTCGCGGTAATCCACGAATCGCGTATCCGTCGTCTTGCTCAAATCGCGCTGGTAAGGCTGCAGTAGCCGCACAAACAGCAATCGCTTTTTTTCCACCCAGAACTGTTTTGATTTCAAATCGCCCTTGTCCGCCCCCACTACATACGCCGGCTCGCCATTCCACAATTCTTCGTGAAACTTCGTCACATCAATGCCTTCATGCTTCAATTGCCCCAGCGTAATTTCAGGAGCCTGCCGGTAAACGTCAAACCCCAGCACCAGCAACAGATTCAACAATGGACGGGTTGCACTCTCTTTCCCCGCCTGCACGGACGTCGCGTTTCCATCCGCCAGCACCAGTCCGTTTCCCTCGCTTGGCTGCCCATAATCAATGCGCAGTTTTCCCGGCAGGCTCGCCGCCTCATACCAAGTCTCCACTTTTGTAGTGCCGTCCGCGTTGTAAGTCGTGCTCTTCTGCGTAAAAGTCACCGCGTCATACCAACTTTTTTCGTAGCGAGCATGCATCGCGCTCACCACCGCTTCGCCGCTCTGAACCTCCGCCGCACCCGATGCGACGAACGCAAGTAGACAACCGACGGCGAGAAACATTCCCGCGCGTTTTCCCATAAGAACCTCTCGTTTCATCGCAACAATTCTGCAGTTTCAAAATATTCTCTTTCTCACTCTTCCTCAAATCTTTTCTCAGCGTACTCAGCGCCTCTGCGTTGAGAGCTCTTGATTTTTACTCGTCCTCCGATGACTCCACCAAGAAATTCGGCCGTTCCTTGAGCGCCCAACGCTCAACCCGCCCAACTCTTTCCGGAAAAATAAAACGATTACCAACTAATAACACACAAGCCGCGCGAACTCCATTTGCACAGTTTCTGAAATCCCGTCCAAAAACTGCATTATAATGCAGTTGTAACAAAAAGTTACTTAATTTTATGCATTATAATGCAGTTTGTTACCTTTTTACCCGCGTTTTTGACGCCACTTGTCGCCTCCATCTTCGGAAATCCAACCGATCAGCGCCGCCGTCACAAGCCTCGCCAGCTCGCCCTCGCGGCGCATTTCTCCCACATGTGTTGGCGTAAAGGTTACGATGGGCTAACGCGATACACCGAATCGAGAATTGACGGAAGTTTCGTGAGGAGCAACGCGCGGAAACTAATCTTCTTCTTCGCCGCCCGTAACTTTCAAAACCGCCAGGAACGCTTCCTGAGGAATATCCACGCGGCCCACGCGCTTCATGCGGCGCTTACCCTCTTTCTGTTTCTCCAACAATTTCCGTTTGCGCGAAATGTCTCCGCCATAGCATTTTGCCAGAACGTTTTTCCGCATCGCGGCCACAGTTTCGCGCGCGATGATTCGACTTCCAATCGCCGCTTGAATCGGAATTTCAAACATTTGCCTCGGAATCAATTTCCGCAAGCGGGTAACCAGCTCGCGTCCGCGTTCATATGATTGATCGCGATGGCAAACCAACGTCAACGCGTCCACCGGTTCGCCTCCAACCAGCACATCCAATTTCACCAGGTCCGATTCCTGATATCCCGCCAGTTGATAATCCAGTGACGCATATCCGCGCGAAACACTCTTCAGTCGGTCGTAAAAATCCAAAACAATTTCGTTTAGCGGTAGATCGTAGGTGACCATCACTCGCGTCGGCGAAAGATACTCGAAGTTTTTCTGCACTCCGCGCTTGTCCTCACAAAGTTGCAACACTCCGCCCACCGATTCTTCCGACGTGATAATCATCGCGCGGATAATCGGCTCTTCAATCCTGTCGATTTCGTTTGGCTCCGGAAATTTCGTCGGGTTATCCACTTCAATCATCGCGCCTGAATTTGTTTTGCTGATGCGATAGCGCACCGAAGGCGCGGTGGTAATCAAATTAATGTTGAATTCGCGCTCCAGCCGCTCCTGCACAATTTCCAAATGCAACAGCCCTAGAAATCCGCAGCGGAATCCGAATCCGAGAGCCACGGAATTTTCCGGCTCGTAAAAAAACGCCGCGTCATTCAATTGCAATTTCCCAAGTGCATCGCGAAGCGGCTCGTAGTCGGTGGCGTTCACCGGAAAAAGCCCCGCGAAAACCATCGGCTTGATGGCTTCAAATCCCGGAAGTGGCGCAGCCGGCCGATCGATTTCCACGATCGTATCGCCCACCCGCGCATCCGCAACTTGCTTGATATTCGCGACCAGAAATCCCACATCACCCGCGGCCAACTCATCCAGCACCACCGGCTTCGGCGTCAGTGCGCCCAGCGATTCCACTTCGTGAATTTCTTCGTTGAAACACAGCTTAATTTTCATGCCGCGCGTCATGCGGCCTTCCATCACTCGTACCAGAACTACCGCGCCGCGATACGCGTCAAACCACGAATCGAAAATCAGCGCGCGCAACGGCGCCTCAGATGAACCGACCGGAGCAGGAACTCGTGCCACGATCGCTTCCAGCACGTCCTGCACGCCCAAACCACTTTTCGCGCTGATCAGCAACGCATCCGCCGCCGGAATCGCCAGCACGCTTTCAATCTGTTCGCGCGCCGATTCCGGATCGGCCGCCGGCAAATCAATTTTATTAATTACCGGAATGATGGTCAGGTTATGCTGCGCCGCGAGAAAAGTATTGGCGACGGTTTGCGCTTCCACGCCCTGGCTCGCATCCACCACCAGCAGCGCGCCTTCGCACGCGGAAAGCGCTCGCGAAACTTCGTAAGAAAAATCCACGTGGCCCGGCGTATCGATTAAATTCATGCGGTAGGTATTGCCGTCATTCGCTTGGTAATGCAGACGAATGCTTTTCGCTTTGATGGTGATTCCGCGTTCGCGCTCCAGATCCATGGAGTCCAGTACCTGCTCCGTCATCTCGCGCTGAGAAAGCGCGCCGGTAAGTTCCAGCAGACGGTCGGCAAGCGTGGACTTGCCGTGGTCAATGTGCGCGATGATGCAGAAATTTCGTATGAATCTGGGATCCATGAGCTCGTTCTGAACAAAGATAGCCCGCGGGAAAGTTTTTCGGGCGTTCCAGAATGTTTTAGTCTGCCACAGATTGAATAGATTGCGAAGTTGCGCCCGCGCGTGCGTTGCGCGTTCCTCTCGATTTCACCGAACTTGACGAAATATAGGGAAATCTCTATATTGGAACCTGTCTATGCGTCAGTCACCGCACCTAAAGCCGGTGATCTGGATCGGTTCAAGCAGGGAGGATCTTCAAGGTTTTCCCGATCCCGTCCAAGACCATATCGGTTATGCGCTGTATGTCGCTCAAAACGGTGGCAAACATCACGACTCAAAGGTCTTGAAAGGTTTCGGCGGTGCCGGAGTTGTGGAAGTCGTTACCGATTTTCGCGGGGACACATTCCGTGCAGTGTACACCTTGCGATACGCTGGCGCGGTGTATGTACTTCACGCATTCCGGAAGAAATCGAAGTCTGGACGCGAAACCCCGCGCCGCGAGATTGAATTGATTAAGCGACGGCTGGCCGAGGCCGAACGCATTGCCACAGCGAGGCAACAATGAAAAAGAGAAAATACGAGGTGGGCAGCCGAAACGTATTCAAGGACATCGGCGTGCCGAATGCTGAAGAGCATTTCGTCAAGGCGCAACTCGTTTTCAAAATCGATGCACTCTTGAAAAAGCGCAAATTGAAGCAGGTGGACGCAGCTAAATTGTTTGGTATCCGCCAGCCCGATGTATCCAACATGCTCCGTGGAGAATTCCGGCAGTTTTCTGTTGAGCGCTTGTTGCGATTCTTGGTGGCCCTGGATCAGGATGTTGAAATTGTGGTGCGGCCGCACCGCGATCCGGAGAACGCCCCGGACCTGCACGTTTCGTGATGTCTGCGACGCTGCCTCGTGCTGCGATGCCTCTCCCATTTGGAGTAGTACTTCGTAGTACCGACCACGGCCCCAACCCCCACCCTCGTTAGCAATGTGTATGCAAATAAGGGACTTATAGCGATCTCGTATCAATGTATGTGCTGATAAAGGACTTACGGGAGTTTCATCTGAAAAATCCGCAGCCTGACCCCGCAAAATCGCAGTTCGGCGCGTGATCCGACTTCGACTCGTGCGCCTGTCAGCAAATGCGACACAGTAAAATCCGCTCGCCCTAGCGAGGCTTTCGCCGGCGTTATATAGTGGATGTTGATTTGTGTTCGGTGTACGTGGTGGAACTGCGCGTCTGCGCCAGCCACAGGGAAACGAAATTCTGCCATGGCCTCCGAAGTAGAAAAACAACTCGAGCGCGCCAAACGCGCCATTGAAAAAGGCAAACCCGCCGACGCGATTTCTGCGTATCAGGCGGTGCTTCAAGCGGCGCCTACCAACATCGAAGCAATGCAGGCTCTCGGCGATTTGTTCATTCAACAAAACGAACCGATACGTGCGGCAAATTATTACGGTTTGCTGTTTGACCGTCTTGCGGAATCGCGCGAAGAGCCGAAAGCCGTAGCGCTTTACACGCGGTTTTTACGTTCCAGCGAACAGCCGCCCGAGCGGCAAGCGCGTTACGCAACAGCGTTGCAGCGCCAGAATAAATCGGGCGAAGCCATCGAACATTTTTCCGTAGCCGCCGAACATTTTCTCGCCAAAGGAAAAGAAGACGACGCGCTGCGATGTCTGGAGCAAGTGGCCGAACTGGATCCGACAAACGCGGAGCGCCAGATTTCTCTTGCGGAGTTGGCGGAGAAACGCGGTAAAGGCGCAATCGCCGCGCGAAGTTACGTTCGCGCCGGACAACTTGCGTTAGCGGCGGGTGAAACGCAAACCGCCATCAAGCGCTTAGCGTCTGCGAATCAGGCCATGCCGGACGATCGCGATGTGGCTCTGCTTTACGCACAGTCATTAATGATGTCCAGCGAAGTGGGCCTGGCGGTAACCGCGCTGGAACCTTTTGCGGGAGCGGAACAACAGTCGCCCGCATTTTCAAAATGTTTCGGAGAAGCGTTGTTACGTTCCGGGCAGTTGGATCGTGCGCACGCAATTCTCGAAGATTATTACAAGGTCAGCGGCGGCGATAACGCTCTTCTATTCCAAGTGGCCGAACACTATGGCGCGGAAAGCAAAGACGCGAAGGCCGTGGAAGTTTTGACGGCGGTGCGCCAGCGATTTCACATCGCGGGAAATGACAATGCTTTTGCAGCGCGACTGGATAAAATTGCGGAGGCAAATCCGCGTTCGCTTCCGATCATAGAATTTTGGAGTTTGGTGTACAGCGGAATGAACCGCGAAGCGCGGTATTTCGAGACGCTGGTTACACTTTTTGACGCGTATCTGGAAAACGACAACATGAAGGGCGCCTGCGACACGCTGGATCGCATGGTGGATATTGACCCCTACGATTTCCGGAATCAACAGCGCCTCGAACGTTTGAACGGTGTGGCCGATAACGATTATCTGCAGCGCGTGGCGTCCCGCCTGGGTGTAACGCTTTCCGGCGGGCCGAATAGTGACGCGAATGAGAACGCCACCGGAGAAAAAGCCGGCACCGCTTCGGCCGCTTTGGATGATTTGTTGGTGCAGGCCGAAATTTTTATTCAATATTCGCTGCAGCCAAAGGCTGTTGAGCGATTGCAAAAAGTCGTGGAACTATTTCCTTACGAATCGACGACCAACGAACGCTATCTGGGTTTGTGCGAATTGGCTGGATGGTGGCCTGAAGGCGTTCCGCGTCGCGCAGGCGGGGAATCCAACGAGCGGCTTGCTTCAAAACCAAAATCGGTAAGAGCGGACGTGGATGATGAGGAGCCGCGGGAAGTTGCAGGTTCGCCGTCTCATTCGACGGGAATTTTCACCCAGGAAACTCTGCGCGATCTTGCCAAAATTGCCGAAATCGGACAGACGATTTACCGCCAGGCCAGTCCGAAAGCGATGTTGAGTTACACCGTAAATGAAATTGGAAAACACTTGCGCGCCACGCGGTGCATCGCGGTTGTGGGCGAGCCGGGGCAGCCGCCGCAACTTGCCGCGGAATATTGCGCGGCGGGCGTGGGGCCTTCGACGGCGACGCAAGTGATGCGATTGGTTTCACAATTGGAACGCGCAGCGCCGGACGCGATGGGTGGATTGCCGATGGATGTGGCCGCAGCTCCGATGCTGCGCGAAGTTGGACTGGTGACGGCGCTCGGCGTGTCATTGATGGACAAAGAAACGCAGGCGCCTGCGGGCGTGATCATCGCGGGCCACGCGGAATCGCACAAATGGAAACCGAACGAGTCATATTTTCTACAAACAGTGGGCGATCAGATGTTGCAGGGAGTAAGCCACACGCGGCTGCGATCTCTGGTGCAAACGATGACGGTGGCGGACCGGAAGACCGGTTTGCTGGCGCGGAGCGCGTACACCGATCGTCTTCTGGGTGAAGCGCAGCGCGCGAAATTGCAGGACGCTTCGCTTTCGGTTGCGATTTTGCAGATTGATAGCGGCCCGGACTTGATTCGTCAACAGGGAGAAGCGCTGGTCGAAAATTTCCTGGAGCAAATTTCGCGCGCGGTGTTGCCGATGGTGCGAGTTTCCGACCTGGCGGTGAAATACACGGCGTGGTCGTTGGCGTTTGTGTTTCCAGATACGACTTTGCCGGGCGCGTTGGGGATGATCGAGAAAATGCGACAGGCCGTGACGAATGGACGGAAAGAGAATTCGGAGACAAATCTGAAAATGACGGTGAGCGCCGGAGTGGTTGAGGCCATCGCGCGGGCGGATTACGACACCGAAGATATTGTGACGGATTTGATTAATCGAGCCGAATCGAGTTTGGAAGAAGCGAGAAAACGCGGGGGCGATTCGGTGGTTTCGCTGACCAGCTCCAAGTCGTAGAGAATTCCGTACCGTAGTTGATTCTTGCAGCTTTAGTTGCTTCCCGACGATAGTGCATTACAATAAGACTTCCACAGAAACCTGAACGGAACGGAGCGCAGGAATGTTTCCTACAGATGTCGTCATCGTGGCCGGAGCGCGCACTGCCATGGCGCGTTACACCGGCGCATTCAAGGATATTTCGGCGATTGATTTGGGTGCGGCAGCTTCGCGCGAAGCAATTCGCCGCGCGGGAACGGATCCCGCGGAATTCGATCACGCAATTTTCGGAAATGTGATGCAGACAAGTTCGGACGCGCTTTATGGCGCGCGGCATGTCGCTTTGAAAGCCGGATTGAAAATCGAAACTCCGGCGGTAACCGTCAATCGCTTGTGCGGTTCTGGAATTGAATCCGTTGCGCAGGCGGCAATGCGAATTTTGCTGGGTGATTCGACGCTGGTGCTGGCTGGCGGAATGGAAAATATGACGCAGTCGCCGCACGTGATTCGCGGCGCGCGAAATGGATTCAAACTCGGCGAAGGAAAATTGGAAGATTCGCTGATGACCGGACTGCTGGACACTTATTGCGGCTGCAACATGTCCGAGACGGCGGAAAATGTTGCCGCGGAATATGGCGTGACGCGAAGAGATTCAGACGAGTACGCGTTGCGCAGTCAGCAGGCGGCGGAAGCGGCGGTACTGGCCGGCAGAATGCGCGACGAAATTGTGCCGGTGGAAGTGAAAGTCGGCAGGAAAACGGAATTATTCAGCGTGGACGATCATCGCCGGCCGGAAACTACTTTGGAAACGCTGAGCAAACTTTCTCCGGCGTTTCGCAAAGACGGAATTGTGACGGCGGGAAACGCCAGCGGAATTGTAGATGGCGCTGCGGCGGTTGTAGTGACTCATGCGAAGACTGCTGATGCGCGCGGATGGAAGCCGCTGGGGCGAATCGTTTCGTGGGCGACGGTTGGAGTGGAGCCGCGCATTATGGGAATTGGCCCGGTGCCTGCTTCGCAAAAAGCGATGGCTGCGGCGGGATTGAAAATTGCGCAGATCGATCGCGTGGAAGTGAACGAAGCTTTTGCGCCGCAATATTTGGCGGTGGAACGCGGATTGGGTTTGGATCGCTCGAAGACAAATGTAAATGGCGGCGCGATTGCGCTGGGACATCCGCTGGGCGCTTCGGGAACGCGGCTGATTTTGACGCTGCTGCTGGAATTGCGGCGCACGAATTTGCGTTATGGGCTGGCGACGGCGTGCATCGGCGGCGGACAGGGAATTGCGATGATTGTTGAGGCGATGCAGTAAGATCCGGCGCGCCGAAGAAATATATTCTATTTGACGGAGAGGAAATTTGAATGGCGATTGAAAAAGTTGGCGTGGTGGGGTGCGGATTGATGGGCGCGGGAATTGCGCAGGTGGCGGCGCAGTCGGGCTGCGACGTGGTTGTGCGCGAGGTTTCGCCAGAGCTGGTGGAAAAGGGACTGAAGAGCATTGAAAAGAATTTGGCGCGACTGGTGGAAAAGGGAACGCTGACTGCGGCGGATCGCGACGCGGTGCGCGGACGTTTGCGCGGCACCGCCAAACTGGAAGATTTGGCGGATCGCGATTTAATTGTAGAAGCCATCATCGAGCAATTGCCCATCAAGCGTGAACTTTATGGAGCACTCGATAAAATTTGCGGACCTGCAACGCTTTTTGCGAGCAACACATCTTCGCTTTCGATTACGGAAATGGCTACGGCGACGAAGCGACCGGATCGTTTCTTTGGATTACATTTTTTTAATCCGGTGCCGGTGATGAAGCTAGTGGAAGTGATTCGCACGATTGCTTCGGATGCGAAGGCCCACGACGATCTGGTGGCGTTCGCGAAGAAGCTGGGAAAAACTCCGGTGCTGACTTCGGACCGCACCGGATTCATCGTGAATCGATTGCTGGTGCCTTATTTGCTGGACGCGATTCGCGCGCTGGAAGAAGGCGTCGGAAACATCGTGGACATTGATAATTCCATGAAGCTGGGCTGCGGGCATCCCATGGGGCCGCTGACGCTGCTGGATTTCGTGGGACTGGACACGACGTATTATATTTCGCAAATCATGTTTGACGAATTTCACGAACGGCGATTCGCTTCGCCTCCTCTGCTGAAGCGCATGGTGCTGGCGGGATGGAATGGACGCAAAGCGGGCCGCGGTTTTTACGATTACACCGATCCACAAGATCCGAAACCGATGAAGTTGACTTAATTTCCGACCGGAGAATTCACGAATGAATTACGAAAATTTGCTGTACGAAGTGCGCGACGCAATCGCTTACATCACTTTCAATCGTCCGAAAGTTTTGAACGCGCTGAATCGCCAGACGATGCAGGAACTTTTGATCGCGCTGGGCGCGGCAAAACTGGATGACGCCGTGCGCGTGGTGATTTTGACGGGCTCCGGCGAAAAGGCGTTCATCGCCGGCGCGGATATCAATGAGCTGGCGCAACAGACGCCGGTGGACGGCAAGGAGATGTCGATTTTCGGCCAGGGCGTGCTGCGAATTCTGGAAACAATGGGCAAGCCTTCCATCGCGGCGATCAACGGATTCGCGCTGGGCGGCGGATGCGAACTTGCGCTGGCTTGTTCGATTCGGCTGGCATCGCGCAACGCGAAACTTGGTCAGCCGGAAGTGAAACTTGGAATTCTGCCGGGATATGGCGGCTCGCAACGCCTGGCGCGCTTGTGCGGAAAAGGCGTGGCGCACGAATTGGTGCTGGGCGCGGAAATGATTTCCGCGGACGAGGCCATGCGCATCGGCTTGGTGAATCACGTTTACGAATCGGCGGAATTGATGCCCGCGGCGGAAGCGCTGGCGAAAAAAATCGCGGCGAACGCGCCGCTGGCCGTGCAATATGCGATGGAAGCGATCGAACACGGGATGGAAATGCCGCAGGAAGAAGGACTTTTCCTGGAGGCGACTCTTTTTGGATTGTGCTGCGCGACGGAAGATATGAAGGAAGGCACGCGGGCGTTTTTGGAAAAGCGCGCGGCGCAGTTCAAGGGAAAATAAAAGCAGCGGATGGTTACACAACTCACTTCAAATTCAACTGCTGGAAAATTCCGCGCGGATGGTCTGCGCTTCGGCGTGATTACAAGCCGTTACAATAATTCAATTACTGAGTCGCTTGAACGTGCTGCGCTTGAAGCGTTGACGGCGGGTGGCGCGATCGAGAAACAATTGGACGTGTTGAGCGTGCCGGGCGCGTTTGAACTTCCGTTGGCGGCGAAAAAATTAGCGGAATCCGGGAAAGTTAATGCGATCGTCGCGATTGGTTGCGTGCTGCGCGGAGAAACTTCGCATTACGATTATATTTGCTCGGAAGTGGCGCGCGGAATTCAATTGGCGCAGATGGATACGGGCGTGCCGGTTATTTTTTGCGTGCTGACCTGCGACACGATGGAGCAAGCTGTTGAACGCGCGAGCCCAGGCGCCGGAAATAAAGGTCACGAGGCTGGATCGGCGGCGCTGGAGATGGCGAATCTCGTACGCAAATTAAGCGGAGCTGCGCGGACGAATGTCGCTGCAGCGAAGCAGAGCGCGAAATCACGGAAGGCGCGCAGATAGAATGGCTCTGCGCAGAAAATCCCGCGAGTTTGCCTACCAGATGCTTTATCAATGGGAAATGCGACACGAATCGCCGGCGCAAATCGAAGCGGGATTTTGGCGCGGAGTGAAAGCTGCGCCGGGAACGCGCGAATTTGCGAATCAATTGCTGGAAGCGTCGGTGGCGGGTGCGGCCCAAATTGACGCGCTGCTGGAAAAACATGCGACGGACTGGAAACTGGATCGCATGGCGGCCATGGATCGCGCAATTTTGCGGCTGGCGGTGGGAGAATTTCGCGCGACCGGAACTCCGCCGAAAGTTGTGATTAATGAGGCGTTGGAATTGGCGAAGAAATATTCGTCGGAAGAATCGGTATCATTTATTAATGGCGTGTTGGACGCCATCCTCAAGGAACAGGTTGCGTCGATCGCGGACGCGAAGAATCCCGCCAAGGGTTAAACCGAGATTGAATTTCATTCGGAGGCGGGCGGGTCGCGGACCCGCCCCTACGAAAACCCTATATACGCGCGGTATTCTTACGCTTCGAGATGCCCTTCAAAAACAACCACTGAGGCACCGCTTACGCGCGGCGTCAATTTTCCGCGGCGCTCTTCGACGGTGACTCCGATGCGGCAGGGGCGTTCCATTTCAATTCCTTGCGCGATGGCGAGCGGTTCTCCAACGCTGAGTTTTCCGTGACGCACGAGAAACGCGCCGAGTGAACCTGCGGCCGAACCTGTGCCGGGATCTTCGTACGATGCCCAGGGAAGCATGCCGCGCGCGAAAGCCTGTCCGCGATCGCCCAAAGCAAAGCAATAGGCGACAACATCCACTCCGCCGAGCGCGGAAAATAATGCGCGCGGATCGGCGTTGATGCGGCTGAGAGCGCGGCGATCCTTGAGCGGCACCATAAGATTAAAAATTCCAGTGGACACTGATTCGATGGGAAGCTTTGGATTTAGATCACTCGCACTGAGTCCGAGCGAGCGCATGAGCGCGGGTTTTGAAAGGCGCGAAGATTTAAATTCCGCGGACTTCTGCAACATGGTTACGCTGGACGGGCGTCCGTTATGAAATGTGATTTCGACGGGCAAAAGTCCCGCGCCGGTTTGCTGCCAAACATGGACGGCGCCTTCCTGCGCGGGGACAACTCCAAGTTGCGCGAGCAAAAACCACGTGCCGATCACGGGATGTCCGGCGAGGCGCAATTCATTTTGCGTGGTGAAGATGCGCAGACGCGCCAGAGCTTTCGCGTTCGTCGGTTGCTGCACGAAAACGGTTTCGCTCAAATTCATTTCACGCGCGATGTCGAGCATGCGGCGCGTAGAAAGTCCGTCGCCATCGATGACGACTGCAAGAGAGTTTCCGGCAAAAGGCGTGCCGGTGAAAACGTCGAGCTGGTAGAGGCGTCGCTTCACAATTTTCTCCGTTTGCAAAATTGTTTCGTGTTTCAAAAATATTGCTGATTATGATACGGCATTCCAAAACTGCGCTGCTATAAAGATGTCCGCGAAGCCGAAATGGATGTCACAGGCTCCGCACCAGTTTCGATGCTTCATCAAGGATACGCCGAGTTGTCCCCGGACGCGAAGTTTCCGCGTAAAGCCGCAGCATGGCTTCGGTGCCGGAGGGGCGCACGAGCAGCCAGCCGACTTCGCCCAGATAAATTTTCACGCCGTCCATGTCCTCGCGGCGAGTGATTTCCCAATCGAGCCAGCGCGTGATTGTTTTCTTTTTTGAGGAAGCGCCATTGACGGGCTGCATTTTGGAGAAATATTCGATGGCGCGCTCTTTTTGTCCCGGCTTCAATTCGAGATCGACGCGGCCGTATTGGTGCTCGCCAAATTCTTTTTGTAACTGGCGCACCAGATCGCCAAGGCCTTTGCCGTGCCAGGCCATTAACTCGACGAGCAGCAGCGCGGTGACGGTGGCGTCGCGTTCCGGCAAATAAAGTTTTGTGCCGATGCCGCCGGATTCTTCGCCGCCCAGCAGAATGTCGCGCTCCAGCATAATTTCGCAGATGTATTTGAAGCCGATGGGGACTTCGTACAATTTGCGATCATATTTTGCGGCGATTTTGTCCAACATTTTTGTGGATGAAAAAGTTTTGGCGACGTCACCGCTGAGATTTCGCGTGCCGGCCAGATGCCAGAGCAACAGGCTGAAAATTTGATGAGGCGTGACGAATTTCCCGCTGCGATCGACAGCACCAATGCGGTCGCCATCGCCATCGGCGGCGAGGCCGGCGTCATATCCACCATCGCGCATGGCTTGCTGCAACGCGCCGAGTTGCGACTCGATCGGCTCAGGATTCATTCCGCCGAAAAGTGGATCGCGAGTGCCGCGGATTTCGTCGCAGGGGATCTCGTGGCGCTCGAGCAATTCGCAAAGTAGGCCGCGGGCCGCGCCGTGCATGGGATCGACGAGCAGGCGCAGCTTGTGACTTTTGATGCGATCCCAGTCGACAAGTTCTTCGATGGTTTCGAGATACGGAGTACGGACATCGAGTGGCTGAATTAATTCCGGGCGCGCGGGCAGCGCGGGAATTCCTTTGCGCAGAACCGTGGCCAATTCTTTTTCAATTTGCGCGACGATGCTGGGAAGCGGCGAACTTCCGTAGCTGGCTTTGAATTTGATTCCGTTCCAGCGATAGGGATTGTGGCTGGCGGTGATCATCACGCCGCCCGCGGCTTTGCGTTGGCGCACTAACAACGAAATGGCTGGCGAAGGGCAGGGTTCTGTGGCAAGCCAGACGGGAGTTCCGGTGCTGGAAATAATTTCGGCGGCGACACGAGCGAATTCCGCGCCGCCGAAACGATTATCATATCCGATCAGGACGCCGCGCTGTTGCGCATTTTCCGCGCGCACAACGTATCGGGCGATGGCCAGCGCCACTTTGCGCACGTTGGCGTAGGTGAAGTCTTCGGCGATTACGCCGCGCCAGCCGTCGGTGCCGAATTTAATTTCGCTCATCGTGTCGGAAACAGTATAAGCAAATCGCGGCGAGGTGGAAGGTTCAAAGTTGAGGGTAGGTTTCGGAAAAGGGATTAATGCGCGATTGGAGGCGGGCGGGTCGCAGACCCGCCCCTACTGGTTATAGAAGCGAATTGAGCTTCCGCGACTCGAGCCACTTCACAACTTTTCCGACGTCCTGCGCGCGATCGCGCCGACAGATCAATAGCGCGTCGGGCGTTTCGACGACTACTAGATTGTTAACGCCGATTGCGGCGACGAATTTGTTAGGACTCCAAAGAAAATTTCCCTGGGAGTCGAGCTCAAAATAAGTTCCTGCAGACATATTTCCTGAAAAAACTTTGCGACCTGGAGCGGTGCGGTCCTTGTCGGTGATTAATTTGGCGAGAAGTTCGTAGACTGCTTCCCAGGAACCGATGTCACTCCAGCCGATTTCTGCCGGCACGGCGTGGACGACGGGCTTTGCTGCTTGGCGCGTGGAGGGTTCGAGGATTGCGTAGTCCACGGAGATATTTTCCAGGCGTGGATAGACGGCGCGTAAGGTGCTGGCGTAACGCGGTGTGCCGATTGTGGCTGATAATTTTTCAAGTGCCGCGTGGGTCTTCGGCGCGAATTTTCTGAGATTTTCCATGAAGGTGGAGACGCGCCAGAAAAACATTCCGGCATTCCAGAAATAGCGGCCGGACGAAACGTATCGCTTTGCGATGGCGAGCGAGGGTTTTTCTGTAAATTGACGCACGTCGTGAACGAGTTGTTTCCCGATGCGGCGCGCGGCCTTTCCACGTTCGATATAGCCGAAGCCGGTTTCTGGGCGCGTGGGCGGAATTCCGAGCACGGCCATTTGTCCCGGCTCGTCGGCAACGTGAAGAGCGGCCTGAACCAGCGCGCGATATTTTTTGGCTTGCGCGATGTAATGATCGGCGGGCAGAACGGCCATGAGCGCGTCGCCATACGCGCGGCGCAAATGAATCGCGGCGAGGCCGATTGCGGCGGCGGTATTGCGTCCCATTGGCTCGGCGAGAACGTGAGATTTCGCAACGCGCGGCAATTGTTTGCGGACTTCGGCGGACTGATCGTCGTTGGTCACAACCCAAATATTTGCGGATTGGAATAACGGAGACAAGCGCGCAGCAGTTTGCTGCAGCATCGTGTCAACGCCAATAATGTTGAGGAGTTGTTTCGGCGTGCGCGTGCGGCTGCGCGGCCAGAATCGCGTGCCGCGTCCGCCGGCCAATATCACCGCGCATGTGTGAAGTTTTTCTTTGGTTTTGTTCACAAAGCTTCCGCGATTCGACTTTTTCCGAAATTCAACTACCGTCTCACGATTTGCGCGACGTCTTCGTCAGAAATTCCCAGCGCGCCGAGTTGCACGGCGTAGCGTGCAGGATCCGGAACGAATGTATGAAGCATGGTGGTACGCGCCGCTGGCTCGATGCGCCAGGTTGATTGCGCTGCGGGGACGAACCACGCCTCGCCCGGATGATATTCCGATTCGCCGTTGGCGTTGCCGGATTTCGCGCCCCAGGTGATGCGTCCGTGCCCGGCAATCACGATCCACAATTCAAAATGTTGCGGTTCCGTTCGCAGGTCAACCGGCTTCGCAAATTGCCATTTTTCCAGAGCGAAATATTTGTTGGCAACAAAATGCGAAATCTCTGCGCCGTGAGCGGACGCGCGCGCGCCCTCCACTTTTCCTCCGCACTGATGGTCAAAGTTCAGCACGTCCATCGCTTTATTTACGTGCAGCGGCCGCATGGTGCCGTCTTTCTGGCGGCGATTGTAATCGTAGACGCGGTAGGTGATATCGGAATTCTGTTGAATTTCGCAAAGCACCGATCCGGCGCCGATGGTGTGCGCGGTACCGGCGGGAACGAAAATCGCATCACCCGCGGCAACGGGCACACGGTTCAAACAATTTTCGACGTTGCCTTCGTCGATTGCACGGCGAAAAACCTGGCGGGTTACGCCAGGTTTCAATCCGACGAAAACTTCACTTTCGGGTTTCGCGGCGATCGCGTACCAAATTTCCGTTTTGCCTACTCCGCCGGAAGCGGCCTCATGTTTCTGCGCGTACTCGTCGTGAGGATGAACTTGAATGGAGAGCTTATCGGCGGGAAATAAAAATTTCACCAATAGCGGAAATGCAGCGCGCGCGTCCCCGGCAAACTGAAAATTCGTTCCCGCCCACTCTTGCGGCATATCGCGCCACACGTCATTCAGTTTGTATCCCGCGAAGGGGCCTTCGGCGAAGCGGCAGTCGTTGCCGGTTAGCCAGACTTCGCCAATCGGTTCGGATAATTTATTTTTTTCCGGAATTGATTTTTCGGAGAAAAGAGGCGCCAGAGATTTGGCTCCCCAAATCCGCGGAACGAAAATCGGTTCGAGACGCGAAGGACGCAACGGAAATTCTTTTTTCACGATGCTGCTGCGGCCTCGGCGAAAAATCGCTCCATGCGCCGCAATCCTTCTTCGATGCGTTCCATGCTGGTGGCATAGGAAAGCCGCAAATATCCGGGCGCGCCAAAGGCGTCTCCGGATACCACAGCGACGTGCGCTTTTTCCAATAATTGTTTGGCAAGTTCACTTGCGTCGGCAGCGCGGCCGCGACGGCCGATGTGCTGCGACACATTCGGGAACATATAAAATGCGCCCTGCGGCGCGGCGCAAGTAATTCCAGGAATGGCGTTCAATCCCGCGAGAATTCGCGCGCGGCGCCTGGCGTATTCGGCGAGCATCGCAGCAACCGAATCCATCGAGCTGGTGACCGCGGCCAGCGCGGCTTTTTGAGTAATGGACGATGGATTTGAAGTGGACTGGCTCTGCATGCGCACCAATGCTTCGATGACTTCTTTGGGAGCCAATGCGAATCCGGCGCGCCATCCGGTCATCGCGAATGTTTTGGAAAGCGAGCCGGCCACAATCACGTGCGGTTTTGCGTCTTTGTGTCCGGCGATGGAATACGGTTTGCCGCCGTCATAAATAAAGTGGGAGTAGCACTCGTCGGCCATCAACCAGATGCCGTGCTTCGCGCACACCGCGAGGATTTTTTCGTACTCGTCCTTCGGAATCACCGCGCCGGTGGGATTATTCGGCGAGTTGACGATGATCATTCTCGTGCGCGGAGTGATGGCCTTCTCGACAGCGGCGGCACGCAGAGTGAAGCCGTCGTCCGCGCGCGTTTCCACGAAGACGGGAGTTGCGCCGGTGTATTTCACCATGTCCGGAAAACTTACCCAGTAGGGAGCGGGAATCAGCACTTCGTCGCCGGATTGTACGAGAGCGTTTAAGGCGTTGAAGAGCGCTTGCTTGCCGCCCGTGGTGAAAATGCATTCGGTCGCGTCATAGTTCGATCCAAATTGCGCGGCGTGCCACTTCGCGATTGCTTCGCGCAACGGGAAAATGCCGCTGGCCGCCGTATATTTCGTGAAATTTTGTTCCAGCGCTTGAACCGCGGCGCGCTTGATGTGATCCGGCGTGGGGAAATCGGGCTCGCCGGGGCCAAAGTCCACCATGTCAATGCCGCGCGCCCGGTACTGCTCGGCAATCATGAGCACGGCGAGAGTGGGCGAAGTTGCAATCCGGCCAACGCGATCGGCGA
>Ga0210410_10001857_pt1 | contig 19384 bp, 20 predicted proteins | sample IncBWC4MmetaG_FD_161058 | JGI IMG/M metagenome (GOLD analysis project Ga0210410, IMG submission 161058) | Forest soil microbial communities from Barre Woods Harvard Forest LTER site, Petersham, Massachusetts, United States - Inc-BW-C-4-M | ecosystem: Environmental > Terrestrial > Soil >... | reverse complement strand
GTCGGTGCGCACTTTCTTGTTCGGCCGGGCCGCTGCCGCTGCCCGCTGTTACCATAGATGACCAAGGTTCTTTCGGAGAGCCCATGGCCCGCAAGACGGAAACCTCCCGCAAACTACAGCAACGCGCCGAGCAGATGATTCCCGGCGGCGTCAATTCGCCGGTGCGCGCATTTCGTGCCGTGGGCGGTGACGCGCCCTTCATCCTGCGCGGGCAGGGTTCCCACATCTTCGATGCCGATGGCAACGAGTACATCGATTACGTCGGATCGTGGGGTCCGCTCATTCTCGGGCACGCTCCGTCCAAGGTGATTGAAGCTATCATGGACGCCGCCTGCAACGGCACCAGCTTTGGCGCTTCCACTCCCGCCGAGGCCGATCTTGCCGAGATGGTGCTTTCCGCATTCCCCTCTATGCAGAAAGTCCGCTTCGTCAATTCAGGCACGGAAGCGACCATGTCCGCGATCCGCCTGGCGCGCGCCTACACCAAGCGCAAATACATTGTGAAATTCGAGGGCTGCTATCACGGGCACGCCGACGCCCTCTTGGTGAAAGCTGGATCGGGCATCGCCACCCTTGGCATTCCAGGCTCCGCCGGCGTTCCGGAAGAGTTCATCCAGTTCACTCTGGCTTTGCCTTTCAATGACACCGACGCGGTCGAACACGCTTTCAAGAAGTTCAAGCATGAGATCGCCTGCGTGATCGTCGAACCGGTGGTGGGGAACATGGGCTGCGTTCCGGCTCCGGGCGGATATCTGGCGGCGCTGCGCCTGATCACCCAGCGCGAAAAGAGTGTGCTGATTTTTGACGAAGTCATGACTGGCTTCCGGCTCGCCTTCGGCGGCGCTCAGGAACTTTATGGAGTGACACCCGACTTGACCACGATGGGCAAGATTATTGGCGGTGGACTTCCGGTGGGCGCTTACGGTGGCCCTTCCGAGATCATGAACCTGGTAGCGCCCCTCGGCCCGATGTACCAGGCCGGCACGCTGTCGGGGAATCCGCTAGCCATGGCCGCCGGGCTGACAACGCTGCGTTACTTGCGCGAACACAAACAGGAAATCTATCCGCGTCTGGACAAACTCAGCGGAGAACTGGTGGAGGGAGTGGCCGCCGCCGCGAAGGACGCGGGCGTGCTTCTCTGCCATAACCGCGTGGGGTCCATGTTTACCTGGTTCTTCACTCCCGGTCCGGTGACGGATTGGGATTCGGCCGCGAAATCCGACACCGAGGCTTTCGGCCGATTCTTCCGCTCCATGCTGGACAACGGCGTCTATCTGCCGCCATCGCAGTTCGAAGCCGCGTTCCTAAGCACGGCCCACACCGAAGAAGACATACAGCGGACGATCAACGCAGCCAAGCAAGCATTTGCGTTGATGCACGTGTAGCCTGCACCACCGCGGGTCTAACTGGGAACTGCAGGCTGAGAACTGACAACTGGTTTCCTCATCATCTCCGGAACGGTCACAAATTCGTACCCTTCGGACTTGTATCGGGAAATCAACTGATCGGTCGCGATCACGGTCTGCGAGCGATCCGCCCCAAACGCCGCGTGGTCGCCATCGTGTAAAAGAATCACATCTCCGCCGCGAACCCGCCCACGGACTCGCTGCTCAACGTAATCCGCCGGCTTCCCTTTCCAGTCTTTACCGGCGGCCCTCCACATTAGCGGCTCGAGACCCAGAGCTCGCGCGATGCGCAGGGTATCGGGCCGCCGTCCACCGAACGGAGGACGAAACAGCCGGGAATGCTCTCCCACTGCATCGGTCAATGCTTGTGCGCAATCCTGCAACTGCATTCTGGTCTGCAGAGCCGAGCAAAAGATCAGATTGGGATGGCTGAAAGTATGATTGCCGATAACGTGCCCGGCCTGCGCCAGCTCGCGCGCGATATCCGGCCTCCGCTTCACGTAGCGCCCGATGAGAAAAAACGTTGCTCGCACATTGTGCCGGGCAAGAACTTCCAGCAGACGAAATGTGTGCGGGTCGTTGGGGCCATCGTCGTAAGTCAGCGCCAGTTGCTTGCTTCCAGGTTTGAGCCCGGTGAAGGTCCGGCCATACCACTGCCCGGTCGGAGACTTAGACTGATAGCCCAGGGCAACGGCCGCCAAAGCAACACCGGCTCCCAATGCGAAGCTACTCATAATCCCGCGATTGTAATTGTTTCTCTGTGCGTCTGTGTCTCTGCGGTGAGAATAGGGGTTACTCTTCCCTCAATTGCGCACAAAGCTCTGGCGGGATATCCTGCCAAGCGAAGCTCTAGCCCATGGCCAATCTTTTCGAACTGCCCCGCTACATCGCAGTGGAAGGTCCCATACGCGTCGGAAAAAGCACGCTGACGCGGATTCTGGCGGAGCGCCTCAACGCCCAGCGCGTCATGGAGACCGAGGACAATCCCTTTCTGCGCGCCTTTTACGACGGCGAGCGCGGGGCCGGATTTCAGGCGCAGTTCGCTTTCCTGATCCGCCGCTTCGAACAACTTCGCGCGCTCGACCTCGGCCCACGTTCGCAGCGATCCGTGGTCACCGACTTCGTCTTCGAAAAAGACAAGCTTTTCGCCTGCCTCAACCTCACCGACCAGGAACTCGAAACCTACAACCGCTATTACAACTATTTTCGAGAGCAGCTCCCCACGCCCGACCTGGTGATCTATTTGCAGGCCACTCCCGAGGTGCTAAAAAAGCGTTTGAGGAAAAGGAATGCGCCGGGAGAGAAAGCCATCAACGAAGAGTATCTCGAGGAAGTGATCAAAGCCTACGAACACTTCTTTTTTCACTACACCTCATCCGACCTGCTGATCGTGAACACCTCAGAGATTGATTTCGTCGAGCGCAATGAAGACTTGCAGGAGCTGCTGCGGAAAGTGTCCGCGCCCATCAAGGGGACACAGTACTTCCTGCCGCTTGGAAATCAGGACGCGGCCAGCGCGTAGGAAATCGTCGTTGGTCGTTAGCCGTTGGTCGTTGGCTCGGCATCGCGAGGGAGATATTTTAGACGATGACCACAGGGACAGAACCGACTAAGGCTGCCGAACTTCGATCCCGACTGGTCGATATTGCGTTGCAATGGCAGGATCGCTTTGGCGTTGCCCCGCAGATTACGAGTGCCATTTCCGAAATCGATGCAGCCCTTATTGTCGGCATGACGGAAGAGGAATACCGTTCGGATGTGCAAACAGAACCGCCGTTACAGGTTATGATTTCAAGTTGAGGAATTTTCGATACCAGGTAAAGGCCAACCGTCCGAGCGGCAAACCGGGATCACCTGTGACGCTAGTGGCGAAGGCACATAACTACGACTGGGACAAGCTCATCTGGATACGTTACAACCGGAATTACGAGATTCAGGAAGCGTGGGAATGGAACGTAGAAGACTACCAAAAAGCCTTTGAAGCCAGGTCGCGCGTGGGACCCAAGGACATGCATGGAAAGGGAGGACGCCAACTGTTCCCCTCGGACCCAGAATCAAAACCCTAGTCTGCCCGTTCCGCTTGCGCGATCCACGATACGTTATTGCAACGGTAGTGACATCGAAGAGGAGCCATGGTTGAACTCAAGGTCCGCAAATTCGGCAACTCGCTCGGCGTGATCTTACCCCGGGAGGTTATTCGCCGTCTGCAGACGGGCGCCGGAGAACGACTTTTTCTCATTGAGTCGGCGGACGGTGATTACCGGCTCACGCCTTACGATCCCGCGTTTGAGAAGAAAATGGCGAAGGCAGAACAGATCATGGCTCGCTATCGCAACACCCTCCACGCCTTGGCAAAGTGAAAGCTTTGCGCTTCGATACCGCGCAGCCATCAATGCTTGCGCCGACGTGGGGTTTTACGGAACATACGCGGATCATACCGGAGCCGCTCTACTGGATGCACCGTGATCTGCTTGAACTCGGGATGCTGAGGATTGAGCAGCCAGTTGTTTTCGCTCACCGCTAACGCGGAAGGGAGAAGCAGTACACACTTCTCCGCTTTCTTCACGAACTCATCGCCAATCTGGGCCTCCTACTTCTCATGTCGAGGGAGTGAATAAACTGATAACCCTTTTCCGACCTTCGAGAACTCGGGATCAGCCGTGACCAGCCAGGCGCCACGCTCGATGGCAAGTTCGGCAGCAAAGGCATCGGCATAACCCAGGCTGTGTTTCTGCTTCAGCGCGCCGGCACGCGAGGCTCGTTCCCGATCCACGCTGATGACCGTTACTGGCAATTCCTGCAACCTCGCTTCTGCTTCCCGTGCTTTCGCTTCGCCCTGACGTCTCCATGCAATGTAGAAGACCTCGCCCCAATTCACGGTGGACATCAGCAGGGGCACGTCGTGGCGCAGAGCTTCGCTCAGCAGGTGCCTGATCCTCTGCGCCCCACCGCCACGTTCCTCAAAGAACACGATCAACGCGTTGGCGTCGAGTACGTATCGTCGCGCACTCCCACGAGAGAATGCGGATGTCATTGCTTCTCACGTTTGCGCTCACGCTCACGCTCCGCGAACAATTCTTCAAACATGGATGGCTCGCCCGGCTTTGGCTTGAGAAATCCCATGATTTCGTCCAGTCGTCGCTCCGTGATTGGCGTCAGCAGCAGACGGCCTTTCTGTTCAATCCAAGTCGCAGGCGTACCCTTTTGCAGCCCAAACTGCTCCCGCAACTCTGCCGGAATGACCACTTGCCCCTTGGAACTGATGACTGTGCGGTAGGCTTTCATCGCAATATCATCTTACCATAAAGTAAGACATTTAATGCAATGTCTTACCGCCCCGGTGCCGGACAATTCCACGGTACTTTCGACATCTCTAACCCCCATCGACGAACCGTCGGCTCCGGGTCTACAATAGTTCTAGTAATATCCAAGATGCGTACGGGCTCTATCCGCCCAGGCGGAGGGGCACTGGAGGATATTGTGAGTCTCACACCGGCCGGCGAACCTCGCCAGAAGATTACTGTCGCTTCTCTTCGAGAAAAGAAACTCCAACATCAACCCATCACCTGCCTGACCGCCTACGACTATGCCAGCGCGCGTCTCGTGGATGAAGCTGACATCGATATTGTCCTGGTTGGCGATTCGCTGGCCATGACCATGCTCGGCTATCCGGATACGCTCTCGGTCACGGTCGACGAAATGCTTCACCACACTAAAGCCGTGCGGCGAGGTGTGAAACACGCGCTGCTCGTGGCCGACATGCCCTACGGCTCCTACCACGTCGGCGCGGACGACGCGGTGCGAAACGCAGCCCGCTTCATGAAAGAAGCCGGCGCCGAAGCGGTGAAGATCGAGGGCGGCGAAAAGCGCGCGGACCTGATTCGCCGCGTGATCGACGCCGAAATTCCCGTGGCTGGCCACATCGGGCTGACTCCGCAGTCGGTGAATGTCATGGGCGGCTACAAAGTTCAGGGCAAGTCTCTGGCGGAGATCGAACATCTCATGCGTGATGCGGTCGCACTGGATCGAGCGGGCGTGGCCTTTCTGGTACTCGAAGGCATCCCGAGAGAAATCGCCGGCATGATAACGGCGGAGGTCGCGACCCCGACCATCGGCATTGGCGCCGGTCCAGACTGCGATGGCCAGGTGCTCGTTTTCCACGATATTCTGAATCTGACTTTTGCTCAACCGGCCAAGTTCGTTCGCCGCTACGGCGACGCGGCCGCGCTCATCACGGACGCCGTGCAGTCCTTCCGTGAGGATGTGATTGCGCATCAATATCCAGCGGATAGCGAGTCGTATCACTTGTCCAAAGAAACACAGCAAGCGCTGGAAACGGTGCTGGAACGCAAACGGGGGATTCGCCGATAAGACCGGCGGAATATGAGATACCTGCTCTTAAATGTTTTGGCCTTGAGCCTTGCTGTGCTCACGTCTTGCGCCAAGCCGCCCAGAACGGCGGAGGAAACGGCCACGGCAGGCGGCCCAGAAGCTCGCATCCAACAAATCCCGCCCGCGGATCCGCAAAAATACGCGGGTATGCGGGATATGAAAGCCTGGCGAAATCCCTACTTGATCATTCGACCGGATGGTGTGGGACTGCTTGATCCCGCCAACAATGAACAACGCCTCCTCAAGCCGGATGAATTGCTGACTGCACTTGCGGCGTTGCCTTCAACCGCCTGGCCCTATGGGCGCGTTGTAGTGGTGACAGAGAATTCCCTGACCAGTTCCGAGGAACAGAGAGTCGCTATTCGTCGCAACAAAGGCATCGTTGCTGGCACCCTGGAGAGCATGCAGATACTGATCAATTGGGTCCCGTCTGCCTAAGAGCGGAAAGCTCAGCGCGCGATGAGAATCGTCAAGACCATCGACGAGATGCGCCTAGCCTCGCGCGCAGCGCGTCGCGAAGGAAAATGCCTAGGCTTCGTCCCAACCATGGGGGCGTTGCACGAAGGCCACCTCTCGCTGGTGCGTGCTGCCAGGGCAAAGTGCGAACTGGTGGCAGCCTCCATTTTCGTGAATCCTCTGCAATTCGGACCGAATGAAGATTTGGCCAAATATCCGCGCAGCTTCGAACGCGATCTCGAGTTGCTGGAAAAAGAGGCCGTGGATTTCTTGTTCGCACCCACGCCGGAGGAAATGTATCCCGCAGGAGCCGTCACTTATGTCACGGTCGAAGGTCTGAGCGAGAAGCTCTGTGGCAAGTCGCGTCCGGGACACTTCCGCGGTGTGACCACGGTTGTGGCCAAGCTCTTCCACATTGTGGAGCCGGACCTTGCCTTCTTCGGACAGAAAGATGCGGCACAAGCCGCCATCGTCCGCCGCATGGTGCGCGACTTGAATCTACCGGCCGAAATCGTCGTTTGCCCCATCGTGCGCGAGCCGGATGGCCTGGCGATGAGCTCGCGCAATGCATACCTTAGCCCACTGGAACGCAAGTTCGCGCTGGTCCTGCATCGTTCGTTGACGCAGGTGAGGAATCGATTCGATCAAGGTGAACGGAATGCGACCATCCTGATTGAAGCCGGTAAACAAGTAATGGCGCAGGAACCCTCCGCGCGTCTGGACTACCTGGAGATCGTGGATCCCGCGACGCTCGATCCTGTGCAAGAGCTCACGAGCGGTGCGCTGGTCGCCATCGCCGCCTTCGTGGGAAACACCCGCCTGATCGACAACATCCTGCTACCTGCACCGATGTAGCGGGCGTCCACATGTACAGTTCCATGACATCCTTTACATTCTGCGCCTGCTATTGGCGGAATCGACAATCGGGCATGTAGAATTGTGATGATGGCAGGCGCTTCTCAATTCGTACAGATTGCGCTCGGTCCTCCGGTCCGGCAGCCCAAGCCGGAGTGGCTTCGGGCCAAAGCTCCCGTCGGCGAGAACTTTCACAATCTCAAGAAACTGGCGCGCGGATTGGGATTACATACAGTGTGCGAGTCGGCGCAGTGCCCCAACATTGGGGAGTGCTGGAACCACCGCACAGCCACGTTCATGCTTCTAGGCGACATCTGCACCCGGCGCTGCGGTTTTTGCGCAGTGCCCAAGGGCAGACCTCAGGCCATTGATTGGGATGAGCCCCGGCGGGTTGCAGAGGCCGTGGCGACGCTTGGACTCAAGCACGCCGTGGTGACCAGCGTGAACCGCGATGATGACAATCTGGGAGGGGCGCGGGTTTTCGCAGAGACGATTCGAGAGATTCGTGAGTCTTCTCCGGAGTGCCGCATTGAAGTCCTGATTCCGGATTTCCAAGGCATTGACGAAGCGTTGCGGATGGTTCTCGACGCCAAGCCTGATGTCCTGAATCACAATACCGAGACTGTACCGCGGCTCTATCGGGTAGTCCGGTCCGGAGCCCGCTATGAGCGAACCCTGCGGCTGCTGGAGAATGCCAAGCGATTCTCCCTGGGGATGGTGACCAAGTCCGGCGTCATGGTTGGGCTGGGGGAAACGATCCCCGAACTCGTTGAAGTGTTTCGAGACCTGGGCTCGCGTGGTGTGGACATCTTGACGGTTGGCCAGTACCTCAGGCCATCGCGCGACCACTTGCCGATTGCTCTTTTCTACACCCCCGACGAATTCCGCTACTTGAAAGACGAGGCTCTACGGTTCGGCTTCCGCCATGTGGAGTCTGGGCCAATGGTGCGCTCCAGCTATCACGCCCATGAACAGGCGGAAGCGACTTCGCCTGGTGGGCGTAGCCAGTAAAGCCTCGTTTAGATCCGTTTCACATCCCATTACGAAATGTCTCCCGCTATTACGAAATGTCATTCCGAACGAAGCGAGGGATCTCGGCATTTGCATGCAACGACGACAAGTGACAGTACAGGCGAAAACCCAGATCCCTCTCTTCGTCCGGGATGACGAGGCGTTTCGATGCAATCTCAGAAAATCTTCAGGTGGATGGTTAGATACTTTTTAGGATTCTGACGGATGGCTTTGATCAGTTCCTGCGTCTCCTGCAGCAACTGGTTGGTGTTGTTGTAGACGGACGGATCCTGCAGCAGTTTTCCGATCGTGCCCTCGCCGGAATTCAGACGGTCGCTGAGATCCGAGAGTTTGCTCATGGTATTTTGCAGCTTGTTGGCGAACTCCTGATTCTTGGCCAGCACACCCAAGGCTCCCTTGCCGGCGTTCACGTCATCGGTTAACTTCTTGACATTTCCGATGGTATCGTTCGCTGTATTGTAGAGACTGGGATCCTTCAAGAACTTGCCTGCGGTACCCTTTCCGGCGTTCAGATCGTCGATGATGAGGTTTAACTTGTCGACCGTGGCGTTCGCCTTCCGGTAGAGCTCATCGTCCACGAGGAGCTTTCCAATACTGCCCTTGCCCGAGGTCACGTCGTTGACTAGACCCTGAAACTGGCTGACCGCGGCGTTAAGCCGGTTGTAAAGTGAGGGATCGTAGATCACTTTGCCGATGGAGCCTTGGCCACTCTCTACAAATGCCAGGATGCGATCGAGCCTTTTCTCCAAGGCATCCAGGTTTTGCAGCGTGCTTTGGCTGGCGCGAACCACGTCCTCGATCTGCGCGGTTTCACGGGTGAGCAGCACGTCCCCTTCCTGGGCTTCGGGCCCTTTGGCTTGGGCACTGTCAATATCGATGTAGGTTTCGCCCAATACGCCAGCGGTCGAAAGCATGGTGACTGAGTCCTTATGCAAATTGTTGTGATACTTCGTGCTGACCTTCAGGGTCACTTCCACCGGAGTCAGCTTCCGGTTCGGGTCGGATACAACCCGGACATCGGTGACGTTGCCAATATCTACGCCCTGAAGACGCACGGGAGCACCCTCTCTTAGACCACCGGCGTTATCGAAATAGGATTTCAGCGTGATCTTCCCGGAAAGCAGGCCGCTGGTCCCGCTCATGAGCAAGATTAAGATGCCCAGGGTAATGCTGGAAAACAGCACCGTTAGCCCGACCTTCAGTTGAGACCACTTCAACTGCTTCTGGCTAGGCACTGATCCTCCCCAAGAACGTCATCCAACATTCTCCGCGACGACCCGAAAAAGCGAGGTGAATGCCAGCATGATAACAGACTGCTGGCTCTATATCTGTAACGCCGCTCTCCCGGCGAGGGCAGGATGCCGACGCTACAAACTTATGCGTTCATACTATGACTACGCGGCAGAGTGCTGGAAAGCAGAATCGCCGCCAAGTACGCTCCAGCCCCGCAAGCCAAGGTGACGTTGAGCCCGAATTGAATGGCAATCACTATCGCAAGAACCGAACCCAACACGCTGGAACCCGCATTCACGGCCCACGCCCACTCTACAGCGTTTTCCTGGAAGTCACCTTTGCTGGCTGCTGGAAACTCCGGCATCGGGCCTGCCAGCGCCCGCAACCCGGTGGGGAACGGCATTCCCATGGCAAATCCCAACGGAACCAGCAGCGCCGCGCTCACCAGCAGCTTGGCCGCGAAGAAAATCCCTACCAGCGCGTTGAGGATCCCCGGCAAGATGAAAACGTAAAGCAGAAGAGCGCTTGCGATGAAAGCAAGCGGCAGCCACACGCGTTGGATCCCCGCTATCCGTCTACGCGATGCCAGACTGCCCGCGCCACTTGAAAGCAAAAGCAGAAACACGACCACGGTGAGTGCATAAGTCGGGTGTCCGAGAAATAGAACGAAGCGCTGGATGAAAGCGATCTCCACCAGGATGTATCCCAAGCCCACCGCAACAAAATACAAGAGACGAACCGGGCGCTGCCGACTGCGGCCGCCGCGCACCGCCAGGGGAATCACCAGAAACGCGAGCACCGCTGCCAGGGAAATCAACAACACCATGGCCAGCACGACGACACCCAGGTTGACCTTCCAGTCTTCGCCATGGTGCAAGCCCCTCGAGGTTAACATCTGTTTCAACTTCAAGGTGAAGAAGAAGAAGGGCGCATTGTCGGTTACGGGAGAGACATCGAAGCGATACCGTTGAGCGAAAGCGTACGGATCGTTCCCAGCGATTAATGCGGAGAACGGGTTGCCTTTGGGGCGGGAAGGTAGATACAGTGCCACCAGCGTGGGATTCCTGTCCAAGTGGGCTAGAACCTCTTGCTCCTCCCCGGCGGCGAAAGCGCTTTTCTTGGCCAGAACTACAACCGGACGTCCGTCTTCGTCAAGATTGCCTTCCGACACCACGATGAAATCCCCGGCGGGATTTCGCACTCCCAGCTCGTGCAGCGCCTGCATCGCGACCGAAACCACGCGCAAGGCTTCGCGTGGCTCGCGGAACTCCCAGCGGGTAATGGCGACCATCCCATCGGGCTTGAGGTGCTCGAAGTATTCTCGAAATGCCTCAACGGTATAAAGACTGTTCTCACTGAGGGCGAACGCGCCCGCGGCAGTCGAAGCCCAGGTGTCAACCAGAGTCATCTGGACGACGTCGAAATTCTGCTTCGCATTGCGCACAAAGGATCGCCCGTCGGTGACGTGAATGTGCACCTCGGGCCGCTCGTACAAGTGATAGGAATAATCGGCGTAGCGGCCTCGCATCACGGTGTTGGCAATGATTGGGTTGATTTCAATGCCGGTGACGTTGGGGCTGCCGTTAGCCACGGCGCGTAGGACATCGACTCCACCGCCCGGCCCAATGATGGCGTACTCTCCGCGTGGGCGCAGAATGTTGGCTAGCGCGGCCGGGGCGGACATCAGGTTCCTTTGCCATTCCGTGCCCTGCCACTGCGTGGGATCGGCGTTCATGATGTAGGTGGACGCGTCGGCATCAATCACCACGGTCTTCGCGCCGCGCAGGCGATCGACTTCCACGCGGGAGATCGCGTTCCAACGAGCGAACTCGACCCAGGCCGGGTCTCGAAGCGTTCCTTTCGCGTATACGACGTCGATCAATCTTCCCGAATAGTTGGCCGCGATTGCCAGCAAGACGATCGTGGCCACGCCGAGATTGAAATTTCTCTGCTTAACATTGGCGGACCACGCGGCCCCCGCGGCGGCTGCCATCACGGCTGCGAACAGAACCGTGTTTGGACCGCCCAGCCCGTTGAGCAGAGGAACAACCCCCACACAAGCCAGCGCGCCCCCCATGAGGTCGGCCCCGTAGAGGCGGCAAAGGTGGCGCGATTCGCGAGCGAAGAGAATCGAGAACTCGATACCGGTGATAAAGAATGGCACCGCCGAAGCCAGATAGATCGCGGTAAGACGGAAACCATTTGCCCACGACAGGCTCAGCGAAACGGGAACGTGCAGCACAAGCTCCAAGACAACTGGAACCGCTAGAGCGTTGCTGAAACACAGCCACGACAACAGACTTCGAGTCTGGAAACGTCCCAGCCAGATCTTCCACAGATACGCGAATACTCCGCCGGAGCCGAGGCCGAGCAGGGCAATGGAGATGGCCAGGAAAGCGAAGTGATAAAACAGCACCACGGAAAACAGGCGGGTGAGCGCAAGTTCGAGCAGTAGCGCGGCGAAGCTGCTGATGGCCACGCCCGCCAGCAAAGCGCGGTCTCGGACCGTGTCCGCATTCTTTAATCCGACGGGAGTTTCACTTATAGCTGGCATTCGGTTTCGCTGTGGAATGCGACAGTCTAACAGAAGCAGTCAGCATTCAGCCGTCAGCACTCAGCCACTCGGACGGGGACAGGCAACTGATCCGTCAGCTTTCCAGAATTACCTGGGCGATGGCGTACTCTTCGGTGTGGGAGAGCGAAAGCGCAATATGCATGGCGCCCAGCTTAGTGGCGAACTCGGCTGCTTTGCCATGGAAAGCGATGGTGGGACGGCCTCCGGGCTGGCGGCATATTTCTACATCGTGCCAGGTGACGCCATGACTCCAGCCGGTCCCGATAGCCTTCATAGCGGCTTCTTTGGCGGCGAAGCGCGCGGCGTAGCGCTCTACTCGGTTGGCTTTCGACTCGCAGTAGCGAATCTCGGCCTCAGTAAAAATCCGGCGAAGGAAGCGGTCGCCGAAGCGGGCGATGGACGCTTCGATGCGCGGTACTTCCGCTATGTCAATACCAGTGCCGACAATCATGCAGTTTAGTGGTCGCGGAAACTGAGTGATATGAACGCGTCTTTTTTCGCCCCAATTGGACGCTTGCGGAGAACTTCCGCCATAGCTCCCCTCTTTGGCGCAATTGGAAGTCTAAACCAGGAGCGCAGAAAACGCCTCACGTGGGTCTGCGCATGTTTAGAGCAATCGGTCGCCGCGATAGATGACCTCGCCATCGATCAGCCGTGCTTCGGCCATCAACTTGTGCTCCCTGACCGGACCGGTTCCGTCAATATGGAATACTTCGCTTCCGTGTGCGACCAGCCAGTCGGAAACCAGCATGCGGTGGCAGTGAAAATAAATTCGCTCAGCGCACATGTAAGCAGTGCGGGACTCGGCAAGTTTGAGCAGTTCGGCGATACCGCTGCGGAAGTCCTCGGTAAGCATGTGATCTGCATAATTGCGGAAGCTGTCGTTACGCAACGCTACGTTGGGCGAGTCGTCACGGAGTTTCTTGCGGCGTCCACCAAGGGCTTTGAGCCAGACGTAGCGAATCCTTGCGCCGGGCAAGGTTTTCTCCAGCGACTCGCGATTGAAATGGGGCAAGCGGCGCGACATGGGAAAAGAGCGAATGTCGGCCAAAGTTTCAATGGAGTGGGCTTGCAGGACTGCGATGAATTCATCCAGGGGGCGTGTGGAATGGCCGATGGTGTAGAGAGTAGCCACGATACCATTTCACAAAGAACGTACAGAGACCCGGTGGTGGTCACGCAGAATCATTGTTCGGCGATTTGTTTGAGCGCGCTTGCGACCGCTTCGTCCTGCTCAGGAAAAACCGTTCGCAGATCAAGCAACACGCGACCTTCGTCCACTCGCGCAACGATTGGCGGATCGTTGCCGCGCAGTCGTCGTGAGAGTTCGTCGGTGCCCAGGCCTTCACAAGTTATCGCCAGCAATCGCGTAGGCAGCACCGCCGAGGGTGCGGCCCCGCCACCAATTACTGAGTCGCCGTCCAGCAATTCTACCGATAACTCGGAGGACCGCACTTTCTTAGCGAGGCCTTCCGCGCGCCTGCCAATTTCCTCTTTCGATAGACGCATCATGCGCAAGGCAGGAATCGCATCATGCTGGCCTTTCACGTAGGCAAGCAGCGTCGCTTCGAGGGCCGCGTAGGTTAGTTTGCCCACTCGAAGGGCGCGGAACAACGAATTTGACCGCATGCGAGCGATCAGATCGCTGCGGCCGCTCAGCATCCCCGCCTGAGGACCGCCCAGCAACTTATCTCCGCTGTAGGTGACCACGTCGACGCCTTGGCGCAGGCTGTCGAGCACACTTGGCTCCCCGTTCACCCCAACCGACCGCAGATCGAATAGAGCGCCGCTGCCGAGGTCTTCCAGGAGCGGGAGGTTGCGCTTGCGGGCCAGGCTTACGAGTTCTTCGATTTGCGGTTGCTCGGTGAATCCGGTGATCTGGAAATTGGAGCGATGCACGCGCAGCAGCAGCCGAGTTTTCTCGCTGATCACCTTTTCGTAATCGCCGATGCGGGTGCGATTGGTTGTTCCCACTTCGCGCAGGATGGCATTGGATTTCGACATTACATCCGGGATGCGGAAGGAACCGCCGATCTCGACCAGTTCTCCGCGGGAGACGATAACTTCGCCGTTCTCCGCCAGCGTATTGAGCGTGAGCAGGACTGCGGCGGCGTTGTTGTTGACCAGGATCGTGGAGATTCTTGGCTTGGCCACACGGGCGGGGGCACCCGCGTCTACATTGGCGGTCCCTACGTGTTCGTCGAACAACTTGCGGAACAAGTGGTCAACGTGAACATCGCGCTGTCCGCGTTCGCCGGTTTCCACGTCGAACTCAAGATTCGAATAGGTGCTCGCAATTTCGCCGATGCGTTCCAGCGCAGCCACCGGTAGCGGGGCGCGTCCCAGGTTGGTGTGCAGGATTACTCCGGTGGCGTTGATGATGGTTCGCAGCGAATGCTTCAGCGCTTGCCGGAGCTGCCGCGTCACGGCGTCGTCAATTCCGGAAAGAGCCAACGCCGTTCCGCTCTCGTCAAGCCGCCCGGCGGCAATTTCTTCTCGAAGAGATGCCAGCACGGTACGGGCCGCGTCTGTGACTGCGACGTGGCCTTCTTTCGAGGCGAGCGCTGCCAGCTCTGGATTGCGCAAGAGGTCGTCTACTGAGGGGAGCTTGCGGTACAGGTCGGGGTTGGCTTGGAGTTTCACCGGTCACGATTATCCCACGCAATCCTCGAGAATGCCCATGGCGCGTCCTGAGTTCGGACTGGATGAATCCAAAACCTCGCTGAGCCTGGGACAGGCTAGACGCCCGTCCTCCATCGCATCGCGACCGGCTAGCCCACTTCTACCAGACCGTAGCTCTTGTGCCAGCGAGTTCGCATGTGGCGCAAGGCTTCGTCGATCTCAGCTTGCGTGATTTCTGGGTTCGGACCGGCCAGCACCGCGGCGGCTTCGCGCTTGGCGGCTTCCAGCAACTGGCGATCGCGGATCAGGTTGGCCACCTGGAAGCTGGGCATGCCGGCTTGGCGGGTACCGAAGAATTCACCGGGGCCACGCAGTTCTAAATCGAGTTCTGCAATCTGAAAGCCGTCGTTGGTGCGCACCATGGCTTCGAGGCGGCGCTCTCCATCTTCAGATACCTTTCCGCCGGTCATGAGGACACAGTACGACTTGGCAGATCCCCGGCCGATGCGGCCGCGCAGCTGATGGAGTTGCGCCAGTCCGAAGCGTTCGGCATGTTCTATGACCATGACCGTTGCGTTGGCAACGTCTACGCCGACTTCAATCACGGTCGTGGAGACCAGAATATCCAGCTCACCCTTCTGGAATAAACGCATGACCTGCTCTTTCAGGTCGGGATCCATGCGGCCGTGCAGCACGGCCACCCGCAATTCGGGAAAGATGCGCTTGCTCAATTCCTTGTACATCTTCATCGCTGCTTTCAGTTCGGTCTCCTCGTTTTCCTCGATCACGGGATACACAACGTAGATTTGGTGTCCGGCGGCCACCTGCTTGTGAACGAAGTCCCAGACTTCGGGAGAGCGCTCATCCGATACACAGCGGGTCACGATGGGGGTGCGTCCGGGGGGCATCTCGTCGATCACGCTCACGTCGAGATCGCCGTACAGCGTGAGCGCGAGGGTACGCGGGATCGGGGTTGCGGTCATCACCAGAACATCTGGCTCCGGAGATGCTGCTGAGTTTTGCTCCGGCCGGACGGGCGAATCGCCCGTCCCTGTACCCTCGCTTGATTTTTTCATCAGCTTGAAGCGCTGGAGGACTCCGAAGCGATGCTGCTCGTCCACGATTACCATACCCAGTTTGGCGAATTCGACTTTTTGCTCAATCAGGGCGTGCGTTCCAATTACCAGCTGGGCGTTGCCCTGAGCGATGTGGCGGCGGGTTTCGCGCTTGCGCTCGTCCTCCATCGAGCCGGTGAGCAGCACGATCCGATAGCCCGAGGTTTCGAGGATGCGTCGGGCGGAAAAATAGTGCTGCTGGGCAAGGATCTCCGTAGGCGCCATCAATGCGACCTGGTATCCGTTTTCCATGGCAACGATCGCGGCTTCGAAGGCGACGATGGTCTTGCCCGAGCCGACGTCGCCCTGCAACAGGCGGCGCATGGGAAACGGCTTTCCCATGTCAGAGGCGATTTCCTTGAGCGCCCGCTTTTGCGCGCCCGTGGGATGGAAAGGAAGAATCTTCTTGATGGCTGCTCGTGCGCGATCATCCAACTGGAATGCAATTCCGGTTTGTGCCTTTTGCTCGCGACGTTTAAGCTCGAGTCCGAGCTCCACAAAGAACAGCTCTTCGAAGATGAGGCGCACGTGTGCCGGCGTGCGGGAGGATTGGAGGTCCTGAATAATCTCGCCGGGCTCTGGCCAGTGAACTTTTTGCAGAGCTTCTCGAGGGGAGATGAGGCTCAGGTGCCGGCGAACCACTGACGGGATTGGATCGGGCAAATCCGGAGAGAGATTTTCCAACGCGGCGTGGATGATGCGGCGAAACCAGCGCGAGGTCAGCCGGCCTTGTCCAGCGGATTCGTAGATGGGCACGATGCGTCCAATTTCGAGCGAAGCCGCCAATTTCTGCTCGGCTGCATCTGTGCCGCTGTCTTCATTAGCTTCTCCGATGATCTCGAATTGCGGCTGGGTAAGTTGGAGTTCGCCTTTTCGGTAATCCTCCTCCACCTTGCCGTACAGCGCCACGATCTGCCCTGGTTTGAACTTATCGCGCAGATAACCGGCGTTGAACCAGATACACTTCAGTCGCGTCCTGCCTTGTCCGGCGGTCATCTGGAAGATGGGCATGCGGCGCGTACGGAACAGGCCCGAGGTGCGCACTTCCGCGATTACCGTTGCCATTTCTCCGGCGCGGAGTTCAGCAATGCCCCGGGGATTCAGCCGGTCCTCGTAGCGAAACGGGAGGTAGTGCAACAGGTCGTAGAGGGTGCCAATGCCTTTGCCAGCCAGCACCTCGGCAAGCTTTGGGCCGATCCCCTTGACGTACTGAACGGAGGTGTTCAGTTGCAGCATCTGATGGGATGGTAGCAGGAGCAGCCACGCAGGTTCTGACTGTCGTTGTATCGCCGGCATCCTGCCGCGCCGTTGGGGCGGACGCCCCCCCGGCCTGCCCTGAGCTTGCCGCCGGGAAGGCGGCGTTACATTTACAGGCAACGGCCATGTCTAAATCAGCCACCAACTTCATTCACGCTCTGGCTGCGGTCCTGGCGGGAAACGCGGCATATTTCCTGTTGGAAAGGTATTTGCCGCTCAGGGCGCGCCATGTGCCCTTCCAGATCGATCTCGGGCTGGTGGTGGACTTCTGGTTCTGCCTGGTGGCGTTTGCCCTGATCAAGACCGTAGCTGGCTGGAGGCGCGCTTCCAAGCGGCCAAAGCGGCTCAGATGACTTGTCCCTGTGAGCAAGCGCATGTTTTCGCGCGCGACTGTCCAATTGTTGGACAAGAGTCTAAAGACTTTCATCCCACGAGGTTACTTTCGGAACCTCCGTAACCGGGGACCAGCCAGATAGAATCTGGAATAGCATGCAGAAGATTTCCATGCTGTATGACGCGAGTCAGGCGGTGCTCTCCACCTTTGAGTTGGACGAGGTGCTGCAGGAAATCCTGACCATCGCGCGCGACTATTTCCACCTGCAAAAGGTTGCCATTCTCCTGGTGGATAACGACGAGCTTTACGTGCGTTGCCAGGTTGGCTGGGATGCTGGTCATGACAGGGTGCGTCTCCCCGTAGGAACAGGAATCACCGGTGCGGCAGCTCAACAGAAACGCCCCATCTACGCCGCGGACGTCACCAAGGACGCGCGCTACATCCTGTCGGCAAAAACCACTCGCTGCGAGCTGGCCGTCCCGCTTATGGTGCGCGACCACGTCGTGGGCGTGCTGGACTGCCAGAGCGAAAATCTCAACCACTTCGATTCTGAGACCATTGACCTGCTGACGCTATTTTCCACCCAGGCCTCCATGGCTTTGCAGAATGCCCGGCTCTACTCGCTGGAGCGGCACCGGGCCTCGCAACTGGAAGCAATTAACGCGATCGCGCAGCAGATGACTGCGGTGCTGGATTTGAAGGAATTGCTTTCCAAGGTATGTTTGCTGATCCAGGAGGCCTTCGAAGTTTGCCAGGTTTCCGTGCTGCTGAAGGATGAGGAAGATCTGGTGCTGCGGGCCAGCCACGGCAAGCTCACTGGGCGCGCTCCGGAAGGTGGGCGGCTGCCCGCGGGAGAGGGGCTTTGGCAACGGGCTCTGGCCGCAGGAAAGACGCTCATCGAGAATGATACGAAGGCGGTTCCCGACCTCGGGTTGTGCGTCGAAACTGGATCCAGCATGTGCATTCCGCTGGTTTCTTTTGGACAGACCCTCGGGGTTCTGGTTTTAGATACGGACCGGACCGGAGCCTTCAACGTCAACGATACCCAGCCGCTGGAATCCGTTGCCGACATCTGCGCCACTGCCATCCAGAATGCTCACTATGTTGAGCGGGTGAAACAATTGGCCTATCTCGATGGGCTGACTGGGATTTTCAATCGCAGATTTTTCGAGTTGCGAATCGTGGAAGAAATCGATCGGGCACGGCGATACGGCACGGGTATGGCGGTGCTGATGGTCGACATCGATCAATTTAAGCGCCTGAACGATGAATTCGGGCACCTGCTGGGGGATGAGGTGCTGCGTCAGGTGTCTTCGATTTTTCATCAGCAACTGCGGAAGATTGATGTTCTCTGCCGCTACGGCGGTGAGGAATTCGCTATTCTGCTTTCGCAGACGAATGCGGTGCATGCTTTGGGAGTGGCGGAGAAGCTGCGCAAGACGGTCGAGGCGTGGCAGTTTCCCGGCGTTCCCCGGCCTGTCACCATCAGTGCCGGAACTGCGAACTACTCCGAACACGGCGGCACGCGCGACGAGCTGGTGAAGGCAGCCGATGCAGGATTGTACGCGGCAAAACAGGCAGGGCGAAATCGAGTTTGCCTGGCACCGAAACGGAGTTTAGGGCAGAGCGCCGGAAAGTAGCGCTTTCTCGCGTAGAGCGGACACTCGACAAAGTCCACCGTGGCGGACAGGAGTGTCTGCCCCCACACGTGGCCTCTGTCAGAATTCGCTGTTAGAGTCCTCGAGTTCTTCCCGGAGGTCTCTTTCGAGTTCACGCTGGTGGTCACGCAGCTCCCGCTGCAGATCGCGCATCTGCCGCTTGAACTCTTCGGCGCATCTATGGGCTTCCCTGGTTTGCCGTTCGATCTCCGGCCCAACTTGATCGCGTTCTCGGTTGATGGCCTCTTCCATTTCCGGTTTGAGGTGAGCCATTTCAGACTCGAGTTCGCTCATTTCATCGCGCGTTTCAGCGTCGATCTCACGAAGGTCCATGTCCAGACTCTCGTGGAAGAAATCCGATTGTTTGCGCTCCGGCAGGGTGATAGTGATGGTTTGTTCTTTCCGGTCGCGGATCACGCTGATGCTGGCGGTGTTGTCCTTGCGTGAGC
>Ga0210410_10001855_pt1 | contig 19395 bp, 17 predicted proteins | sample IncBWC4MmetaG_FD_161058 | JGI IMG/M metagenome (GOLD analysis project Ga0210410, IMG submission 161058) | Forest soil microbial communities from Barre Woods Harvard Forest LTER site, Petersham, Massachusetts, United States - Inc-BW-C-4-M | ecosystem: Environmental > Terrestrial > Soil >... | reverse complement strand
TAAAGCTTCACGATGAATTTGTAAAAGCCAACCTCTGGGTGACCAACAGTCTGAATGTCACCGCACTTCTGCAGCACGAGCAATGGACCGCGCCCTTGCTGGCGCCGACACCGCAAACGAATTGGACATCGTCCGTAGGGATCACCTTTCAGCCCGACAAATTTTTCGCGCGCGGGCAAAATCCTCGGGCCACGTCTCTAACGGAACAATCGGACGGGGTCACAACGCAATGACCGAGCGCCGAATAAAAGACGAACTCGGACTCGTGCCAGGCGAGCGCGGAATGCTTTCGCAACTCGGGCCCGAGCAAAGCTTAACGAGCTCGGGAGGAATACAGTTTCTGCCACAAACGGTTTACCGGCTGTCCTTCGATTATGGGCCACGGAATGTCGCTAATGCAGGAGATGTGAATTGAGCGCGACTGGAAAAATGCCGATTCGGGAGACGCAGACCAATGAGCGGGGAAACTCCGAATTGAGTTCTTCACTACCGCTGGAATCGGCGGAGATGTCTCAAGGATTTCTGCCCTACCTTCGCTTGTTCTGGGAAAATCGTCAATTTCTTTTGCGCACGGGGGCCTACGCCCTGCTTGCGAGCATACTGATCGCATTTCTGATTCCCGCGCGGTATGAATCGATGACTCGTCTGATGCCGCCGGATAGCCAGTCCACTTCAGGACTGGGAATGTTGGCTTTAATGGCTGGCCGAAGCGGAGCTGCAGGAAGTGGAGCTGCTGGGCTGGGCGGCATTGCGGGGGATCTCCTGGGAGTAAAAAGTTCCGGCGCACTTTTTGTCGGCATTCTCGGCAGTGAAACGGTCCAGGATCGCCTGATTGATGAATTCCACCTGATAAAGGTGTATCACGATTGGAAAATCGAGGATGCGAGAAAGGATCTCGCCGAACACACCGACGTTTCCGAAGACCGAAAAAGTGGAATTATCACAATAGGTGTGACGGATCACGATCCCAATCGAGCTGCTGCGATGGGCAAAGCTTATGTTGGGGAGTTGGATCGTCTCGTCGCTCAAGTCAGTACTTCTTCTGCAAGGCGCGAGCGCATATTCCTCGAAGGTCGGCTGGAGAAAGTCAAAGAGGATTTGGATTTAGCAGCAAAGAATTTTAGTCAATTTGCCAGCAAGAACTCGGCCATCGACATTCCGGCGCAGGGAAAAGCGATGGTGGAGGCAGCTGCCGTCCTACAAGGACACTTGATCGCCGCACAGTCCGAGCTGAGTGGATTGGAACAGATCTACACTGGCAACAACGTACGCGTTCGAGCAGCGCAAGCTCGCGTGAATGAACTGCAAAAAAAGCTGAACGAGATCGGCAGCGCAGGTACGCAGGGCGGAAGCCCGAGCGAAAATTCCCTATTTCCTTCCATTCGCAAGCTGCCGTTGCTGGGTGTTACCTATGCGGATTTGTACCGAGAGACGAAGATTCAGGAGACTGTGTACGAGTTGCTGACGCAGCAATACGAACTGGCGAAGGTGCAGGAAGCCAAGGAAATCCCCACGGTCAAAGTGCTGGTTGCGCCGATCGTGCCCACGAAGAAATCCTTTCCTCCGCGCATCCTGATCGTGCTGCTGGGAAGCATGCTTGGTCTCACCTTAGCCATGATGTGGATCCTGGGAAAAACCCAATGGGATCTGGTGGGCGAGTCCGATCCACGAAGAGTTTTTGCGACCGAGGTGTTCACAACAGTGCAGGCCCGCATACCCAAGTTTTCACGGAACGGAGCGAGTGCAGAATCCAACGGTGACCGGGCTTTGAGTTGGGGGAAGAAATCCGACGCAACGAGCGAAGAGCAGGGCAAGAACCTCGAGTGAAACGCAGGATTGCGGCGGATTTGGATGTAACTAATTGATGGTACGTGGGTTAGGTCACAAACGCCCCTGTGAGTGACGGGGCGAAGCTGTAAGTACAGAACGATCGCAGCAGGGCTGAAGAAGGAATCATGGTTAGTAACTGCGCGCAGCTAAACTCCGAAAAAGAGCTGGGTATGCTGCCGGCAGCATATCGGGAACAGAGGTGGTATGCCGCATACACCAGCGCGAACCACGAGAAGCGGGTCGCAGAGCAGCTGGGCATTCGAGAGGTGGAGTTCTTCCTGCCTGCGTATGCTTCGGTGCGAAGGTGGAAAGATCGGCGCGTCACGCTTCAAATGCCGCTGTTTCCCGGGTACGTTTTTGTCCGCATGGCACTTCGAGACCGCTTGCAGGTCCAGCAGGTACCCGGAGTAGCGCATCTTGTGGGCTTCGACGGCACTCCTGCCGCGCTGCCAGATGCAGAAATCGAGACGCTTCGTGCCAGCCTCGAGAGCGGAGTCCGCGCAGAGCCACATCCTTATTTGGCAGCCGGGCGGCGCGTGAGGTTAAAGAGCGGGCCGCTGACGGGAATGCAAGGAATCCTGCTGCGGCGGAAGGGCAACTTCCGCGTAGTGATTTCGATTGAACTCATCCAGCGATCCCTCGTCGTGCAGGTAGACGCTGCGGACGTGGAAACGGTTTGAGGATTGGCGCCGATGGCTGGCTACGCAACAGCGACGGCGAATTTCTGGGGTTCAAACAAAGAGGAGAGAAAATGCGCGCTTTGATAACTGGTATCACTGGACAGGATGGATCGTACTTGGCCGAGCTTCTGCTCGGCAAAGGTTACGAGGTCTTCGGAATCGTTCGGCGCAGCAGCGTAAAAAAGTTCGACCGCATCGAAGCGCTGGTGGACGACATTAAATTGGTTGAGGGCGACCTCACGGACCAATCGTCTCTCGATAGCGTCATGCATTCGGTGCAGCCCGACGAAGTGTACAACATGGCCGCGCAGAGCTTTGTGCCGGTATCGTGGAACCAGCCTGTGTTGACCGGAGATGTAACCGGCCTGGGGGTGATGCGGGTACTGGAAGCCATTCGCAAGCACCGGCCCCAAGCGAAGTTCTTGCAAGCATCCAGTTCGGAGATGTTCGGCAAAGTGCGTGAAACGCCGCAGACGGAAGAAACTCCGTTTCATCCACGCAGCCCCTACGGCGTGGCCAAGGTGTTCGGCCACTACATCACCGTAAACTACCGGGAGAGCTACGGCCTCTTCGCCTGCTCAGCGATTGGATTCAACCACGAATCGCCACGGCGTGGGCTGGAATTCGTAACGCGCAAGGTGACGCACCAGGTAGCGCGCATCAAATGCGGCTACGCCAAGAAACTCTCGATGGGAAACCTCGACGCGCAGCGCGACTGGGGCTTTGCAGCTGATTATGTGCGCGCGATGTGGATGATGCTGCAGCAACCGGAGCCGGAAGACTACGTCCTGGCTACCGGGAAGACGCACAGTATTCGCGAACTGCTCGTGGCGGCGTTTGGCGCGGTGGGCCTTGACTGGAAAGAGCATGTCGAAATCGACCCCAAGCTGATGCGCCCGGCCGAAGTGGAATACTTGCGCGGGGACGCCAGCAAAGCCCGCCAAAAACTCGGCTGGGAACCCACAGTCGGCTTCGAGGAATTGATCAAAATGATGGTCGAAGCGGACCTGGAAGCCGTCCAGAAAGCGGAAAACGGCATCGCCTTTGCCGCTTCGCTGCGGAATGAGAAGGGAAATGGCAATGGAAATGGGAAAGGATCAGTGAAAGAGGAAAGCGGACGCAGCAACGCCGTCGCGGCGCCCCGCAGCGGAGATTGACCTGGCGGAGTTGGAGCCAGGGCGATGAAAGGGAATTCGCGGCCAACCGAGGTGGCGATGGTTCAGATCTATTCCGAGCTTCTGGAGAAATTCTCGCGCAGCCGGGTGCTGGTCATCGGCGACCTGATGCTGGACGAATCCCTCTGGGGCCACATTGAGCGGATATCGCCGGAAGCACCGGTGCCTATCCTGAACCTGGTGCGGCGAGGATACGCTCTCGGAGGAGCGGGCAACGTCGTCAGGAACCTGAAGACGCTCGGCGCGAAAGTGATTGCGCTTGGCGTGGTGGGCGAAGACTCGACCGGACGGCAGATTGTAAGGTTGCTGAGCGAATTGGGAATCGACGGCCAAGGAGTGCTTCTTGACCCGAGCCGGCGATCCAGTCGAAAAACGCGCATGATCTCGATGGAACACGGGCAGCAGGTGTTCCGCTTGGACGAGGAGTCGGTGCATCCAATCGAGCAAACTCGAGAAAACGACCTGTTGGAGCGAGTCGAGGAAGCGCTGCCCGAGGTCGATGCCGTCCTGTGTTCGGATTATTTGAAGGGTGTGCTGACCGAGCGAGTGCTGCAGGAGACATTTCGAATGGCAAGGAGCCGCGGCTTGCAGGTTGCGGTCGCACCGAAAGACTCGAATCGGCCTAAGTATCGGGGAGCGGGAATCCTGATGCCCAACGCGGCCGAGTTGGCGCGGCTCGCTGGAGCGGCCACGGACGAACGCGGCTGGGTGACCGGCGCGGCAAGCATGTTGTTCAACGAGATGGGGATCGAAGCTTTGCTGGTGACCCGTGGCCGTGAGGGAATGTCTCTTTTCGAGCGGGCTCATGCGGAGGTCCATCAGGTGGATATTCCCACGATGGCGCGGAGCGTTTTCGATGTTACCGGGGCGGGCGATACCGCCATCAGTGCTTTCACTTTGGCGGTGGCTGCCGGCGCCAATCGTGAAACAGCGGCGCGCCTGGCCAACGTGGCCGCGGGAATCGTCGTGGGGAAGCGGGGCACGGCCTCTGTCACGATTCAGGAGATTCAGGAAAGATTGAAAGAGCTCAGGGGCGTGGCGCCAGAGTCCAGGGTGGAAGGCGCGCAACACGATTCAGACCTGAAACCAATGGAATTGGGAGCCGCACCGAAAGGACCCGAAACTGGAATTGGCGCCAATGACTGACTGCGCGGCCAGAGCTTCACGGAGGTAATTGGTTGATGAAATATCTCGAAATTCAGCAAAGAGCCTGGGATGGGCTTGCTGAGCAAGATGCATTTTGGGCTGTCCTGATGGACCCTGCGCGCAAAGGCAACAAGTGGGAGCCCGATGAATTTTACGAGACAGGAAGCCGAGAGGTAAAGACGGTCCTGGACTATCTTCAGTCTCTGGGTGTGCGGCCAGATTTTGATGGCGCTGCGCTCGATTTCGGTTGCGGGGCCGGCCGCCTTACACAGGCCCTGGCGGCTCGGTTTACTGGAGCCGTCGGAGTGGACATCTCCGCAAAAATGGTCGCGTTTGCCGAAAAGCACAACCGCTTTCCAGGCTCTTGTCGATACATTTCCAACGCATCAGATTCACTTCCTTTGGCTGACGGCACATTTTCCTTCGTTTATTCAAGCATCGCCCTTCAGCACATTGAGCCGCGTATTGTGGAAAGCTATCTTGCGGAATTCCTGCGCGTGTTGAAGCCGGGCGGCGTTTTGGTCTTTCAGGTAGCCGACCGATGCAAGAGTAGATATTTCCGCGAGTTCGCTCGTTTGATTCGCGTTCGAATCCGCCGCGTTCTGGAGAAAGCGGGCCTGCTGAATGGCCACATGCAAGTGTTCTTTCTTGGGGAAAAGAGGTTGAGAGGGATCCTGAGTGACCGCCGGTGCGAGATCAGGGATTTGCAATTTACGAATTCTCTCGCGCCGGATTTCAACGGAGATCTCCGTTACCTGAGTACCGAACCAGAAACGGGGTTTGTCAGCAAGCAATACTGCATTGTGAAAGCACAGTGAACACGCAAACCGACGCTCTCAGCGAGAACACAGGAAAGCCAAAGCTCTCCCATGCGGGTCTGCTAATTGCTTCTCAGGTAGTCAGATCGTCGCTGAGATTAATTTTCGTCTTAGTTGTAGCGCGTGCACTGGGACCTAAGGAATTGGGTGCGTATGCCCTGCTTTTCACGGTGGTCGAGTTTCTGGCGATGGCGTCAGGAGCGGGTTACGCCGATTATTTGACTCGAGAAGCAGCGAGAGATGCTAGCGCAGGTTGGGGTTTGGCATTCCAGTTGCTGGGTTTGCGAGTAGCAATTGCTATTCCTGTCGCACTTGTGGAGATCGGCGTTTTGGCAGTTATGGGTTACCCGCACGCAGTGCTTGCAGGCACGGCATGGATGGCGCTTACGATAGTCCCGCGATCGCTGAGTGAAGCAGTGCAAGGCGTGCTTCGTGGAATTCACCGATACGCCATCCATCTGGTCATTGAGCTCGTTCTTGGCGTAAGTCTGGTGGGGGGGGCAGCGGTAATCGTGCTGTCGCACGGTCAATTGGGAGCGGCAATCACAGTCGAAGTCCTTGCTGCATTAGGGGCGGGGCTCGTAGCCTTCGCATCCGCCCTAAAGTACCGCACGAAAAGTCTAGCTTGGCTGAGCGGGTCGCAGCTAGTGAAGAAGGGTGCCGTGTTCAACGCATATGGACTTATCGCAAATCTTTATGACCGCCTCGATGTTGTGCTGCTTTCGAAGCTGGCCGGAGACTATGCTACCGGTATTTACTCCGTAGCTTATCGGGCGGTGGCCATGACCCAGATTATTGGGTACGGAGTGCTATACAGCTTGCTTCCAACCCTCTCCCGAGACGCATTCGGACACGTCGACCAACGACGTGTGCAAAGGGCTGTGGGGCTTCTGCTAAACATTGCGTTCTTTTTGGTGCTAGGCACGATCGTCTTTGGCACTCCGGCAATAAGGCTGATACTCGGTCCCCAATACGCAGAGTCTGCATCAGCCCTGAAGATTCTCATCTGGGCGGTCATTATTCGCTACATCAATTATGGAATGAACATAGGATTTCTGTCGGCGGGGCGCGAGAATATATTTGTGAGAACTTCACTAATCTGTTTAACGGTTAATTTACTCGGAAATCTAATCCTGATTCCGCGATTTGGTTGGCGGGCAGCGGCGGCGATGACGATAGTGACTGAATTAGTCTTATTAGTACAAAACGTCTATTGGACGCGCCGGAGTTTGAGGGTGGTAGCGCGTCCGTGGGCGGGAGCGCGGACGTTGCTGGCCTTCGGGATAGGATTGGCAGCAGCATGGGTTGGAGATCGTCTGGGTTCGCCCCTTCTCGTCGGTACCGTATGCTTGGGCTGTTTTGCAGCCTACTTGGTGGGCACGGGTATGCTCAATGAGTTTGCAGCCGTTTGGGATGCTACTTAGTTGTCCCAATCGGCAAAATTTCTATATGCGCTCTCCCACTAAGCCACAAGAGGTAGTAATATGGCCCCCCGCCCAGGATCTTTGGGTCACGTGGTCAATTGCCGGTTTGGCTGCCTCCGTAGCCGCCCTATTCATCTGCCAGCCTTCGCTTGTTCTTGTTGGCTTGCTCATTTCTCTGATGCTCGCGGCGGCGACGCGGTTCGACCTAGTTATCTATTGGTTCATTTTCTCGCTGCCCTGGTACCCGCTATTTGATCTCCCCGTTCGTGATGTTTACCTTCTGCTGCGAGTTGTCCTGTTTTTCGGGGTCTGGATTCTAGTTAGACGGAAAAACCGTTCCGTTCGCGAATGGCTAATCGGCAGCAGGTTAAAAAAGGGAATGATTCTCTTTGTGGGGATTGCCGCGACCTCCTTTTTTTCCTCTGGCATTCCCGCCGATGCTCATGCATATCGAGAATTAGCGCTGCTTGTATCGTATGTTATGGTTTTCTTCGCCTTTGATGGCTGGCTGGAAAGTTCTGCCCAAATTGCCCGCGTGTTAAAGCTCTTGCTGGTTTCCACGATCGGTGTGGCTTTATTCGGCTTCTACCAGGCGATTGTGGGCGGTTACACCGAACTGTATTTCCGCCTCTACCCTTTCGAAAAGCAAGTAATCGCGCCTTGGTCGGGCCGCATTACTTCGTTCCTCTTCCAGGAAAATTCGCTCGCGGGGTACTTGAATCTCGTTATGCCTTTTGCCATTGCTTGTGCCGTCCTGGCTAAGGATCGTTCGTTGAAATTCTTGGGGTTTGTGTGCGCCTGCGCTGGGACGGTTGCGATGGTGCTGACCCAGAGCCGCGGCGGACTACTGGCCCTGGCTGGGGTTCTCATAGCCGGCCTTTGGTTTCTGGTGCCACGCCTAATTACCCGCCTCAAGCTTCTTGGGGGAGGCGTTGTTGTATGCATGTTGCTTGTCCCGGCCTTGTTGAACCAGTTTGAGCGCCTGCAAGACACCGATGATGGCTCCCGAATGATGATCTGGACGGCGGCTGGAACGCTGTTTTTTGAACATCCTCTTCTTGGAGTTGGTTTCGGTAACTTTAGGTTTCTTTCTCCCGAACTTGTTCCAGGCGGGGTGATGGGATACCTGGATGCTCATAATATTTATCTGCAACTTCTTGCAGGTACAGGCATCTTCGGGTTTCTGAGCTTTTTCATCCTGTTGGGTTTCTTCATTCTGCTCGCGCTCAAGTCGGGGCGGGGAGAGGACCCGATTTTCCGCATTGTTGCGTTTGGGGTTTTAGGCGCAATTACCAGCACATTAATACATGGCGTTGTAGATTATTTGTTTAATGCCAGCCCGCAGTTTGGAGCGTTATTCTGGATAATCCTTGCTCTTGGCTCGCGTGCATTGCCAGGTTCCAGCAGCAAAATGGTTCCAACGCTGTCCACATGAGTGAAATTTCGGGAGAGTCCGTAATTCATGAACACTAGAGCTGTCGCGTTAAAATATCTGCCTTCTTTTGTCATAAGCCAAGTCAAAGCAGCCAAGGCATCGCTTGCCCTCTCATTTTTCCAGCCGCATATCGCAAGACACAACTATGCGGGATTTGATCTCAATATCCACATCACGGATCGCGTTGGGCGGCAGTGGTATGACCATGACTGGGAAGAATTGCCGGAGCACGCTCTTCTAAGAACCCTCAAGCTGAAGCCTGGAGCGAGGGTGTTTGAACTTGGGGCGCATCAAGCCGTGGTGGCGCTAATGGTTTCCCGCTTTGTCGGCGAAACTGGTTCGGTAGTGGCACTGGAGCCGGGACAGCACAACTTTGAAACTGCGCTCAAGAACAAAGAGTCAAACGCCGCACACAACCTCACCATACTCTGTGCCGCCGCGAGCGACCGAAGCGGGGAGATATCCTTCAGTGACGGTATGAATGGCAGAGTCGGGCATGGAATCAAGCGTCCAGCGTATTCCGTGGACGATTTGGCCAAAAAGTTCGGCACACCGGATGTGGTTAAAATCGATGTCGAGGGGTACGAGTTAAAAGTCCTCGAAGGGGCTAAAGTGACACTCGCCGCCAAACCGGACTGGTATGTCGAAGTCCATTCTGGCCTTGGTTTAGAAGCTAATGGCGGCTCTCCGGAGCAAATTGTGGAACTCTTTAGGGATGCGGGATACGACCTTTACATCCAGGATGATGCCCACTACGGTTCCCCTTTTCGTCCACTCGATATCATCCCGGACCATTGGTTCCAAATGGTAGCTACAGCGAACCAGTCATAGTGTCAGGAGCGGACCAGCAATAATCCCGAGGACGACTAAGTTATGAATTCACGCTGGGAATCATCCGAAACCCCAGAATCCAGGGCGGCGCTGGAGCAAGCCGCCTTGGCAGTGCATTGGAAATACGGCAAGAGCCATCGCCTGATTATGCGAGGTCTCGAACTGCTAATGCGGCCCTTGGTATGGCTGCTTAGCACGGAGCCTGCTCCTCCGCTCGATCAGGTCCAGAGAATCCTGGTCCTGGAGCAGGGTCATCTCGGCGACATTGTTCAGCTGACGCCGTTTCTTCAAAATCTCCGGCGCCGGTTTCCAAAAGCCCATATTGCCGTTCTGGGCCGTCCGGGCCTGAAAAAACTCCTTGAAGTGCAGAATTTGGCGGATGAGCTAATTCCGATACAGCTTCCCTGGGCGCAGTGGCTGCCGCGCTGGAAGGCTTACAATCCCTTCTCCTCGCTCGTACTGAACTTCTTCCGGGATATTCTCCGCCTTCGCTCCCGGCACTTCGACTTATCGTTTGTTTCCAATCTGGGCGATATTCGCTCCAATATTGCGTTGTTCCTCGCCGGTGCGCGACGGCGCGTCGCGTACAGCTTTGCCGGCGGAGGAGCCTTGCTGACGGATGTTGCCGCGCCGGATCTGTCGCGCATGCATCGCTCCGACGTTTCTCTCCGCCTTCTGCAGCAAATCGGCATTCCAGTGATTCCGAGCGAGAAGTTGCTGTCTTTGGCTTCCGAGGACGCGGAATTCGGGCGCGAGTTTCTTTTGAGAAACGGGATTGATGAGAGTGACCTGGTGGTGGGAATTCATGCCGGGGCTGGGTACCCAATCAAGGAGTGGGGCGAGGACCGGTTTCGGGAACTGGCGGACAAAATTGTCAGTGACCTTGGCGCGAAAGTGATCTGGTTCTCAGACCCGGGCCAGCCGCGTCCAAAGTTCATCGGCGATAACAAGGATATCGTGGGTGCAAGCCTTCCTCTCCGGCAATTTCTCGCGGTCCTTTCGTGCTGTCACACGTTCGTGGGGAATGACAGCGGTCCCATGCACATGGCGGCGGGGTTGGGCGTACGAGTGGTGGCGATCTTCGGTCCGGAGCTCCCGGAATGGTTCGGTCCCATGGGAGCGGGACATGAGGTCGTGATTCGAAAGGGAATGTGGTGCAGGCCCTGCTGGAGAAAGTGCAGGTTTGCAGAAAACTACTGCTTGAGCTTGATTTCAGTAGAAGAGGTGATGCAAGCGGTGCGCAACGTTGTGGGACGCCTGGCACAAGAGAAGAAAGTTGCGGAGATGAGTTTGTGAAGCTGTTACCGATCCCGGTTCGGAGGTTTGGATGAGTGTCGAGGTGCTGACAAAATCCGCGGACAATACGTGCGCACGCATGGAAATGCGCCGCCGTGGGTTGGATTTTGTGACCCCGCGGTTGACAAGATTGCTGCGTAAAGCGCATCTGGTCGATGGGGTAAATGTAGGATTGCCGCAGAAAAGCTGGGATGTCCTGAGGACGCTGCAGTTCGTCGAGCAGCACGTGGGTAAAGCGGCGCCGATCCTCGACCTGGGCGCCTACTCTTCAGAAATTCTGTTGAGCCTCCACAAAATGGGGTTTTCCGACCTTACGGGGATCGATTTGGATCCAGAGATCACACGGATGCCTTACGGAGAATCTATCAAGTACGTGACTGGCGATTTGGCGCAAACGGAGTTTCCGAACGAAACGTTCGGAGCAATCACTGCCATATCCGTACTCGAACACGGTTTCTCTGGGGCGAAGGTATTTCGAGAAATATCACGCATCCTGAAACCCGGCGGTTATTTTATCGGGTCGACCGACTACTGGCCCGAGAAGGTAGATACAAGTGACGTCGTGATGTATGGGCTTGACTGGACAATTTTTTCCAAGAATGAGCTGCTGAGTTTCGTCGAAGAAGCTGGCAAACACGGCTTGGCTCCGGTCGGTCAACTCAATTTCGAAGCGTCTGAAACAACCGTTCGCTGCCTCAACAGAAATTACACGTTTGTCTGGTTTGCCTTTCAGAAAGTTAATATCAAGGCAGTGTGACTGTTGGGTTGATTAGCGGCGAACGTAGGGGAGGATAGTGAGCTGTGAAGATCGCGCTGGTTATCGGTAGCTGTCCGCCGGGTGTATGCGGGGTAGGTGACTACACCGCATGTTTGAGCGATGCTCTCGCCGCCAGGGGCGTAGAAGTCCGCTTGGTCGTATCCGAGGACTGGCGGGTGGTTGGCGCTTCAAGGGTTCGCGATAGCCTGAGGGATTGCGACCTGGTGCACATCCAATATCCCACCATTGGATTTGGATATAGATTGGGCCCGCAGGCGCTGTCGTTGCTGCGAAGTTGCGTGGTAACGATTCACGAAGCGAGCCAACGGCGCCTCTTGCGAAAGCTCTCCTTGCTTCCCTTTATGGTTCGCCCCAAGCACATTATTCTCACAAGTGAGTTTGAGAGGCGGTTCGTAACCAAGCGGGCACCCTGGGTCTCGGGGATTAGCTCCATTATCCCTATTGCAAGCAATATCAGAGCGTTTCCCGAGCAGAGGCAGCGCACGCTGAGCGAGATCGTACATTTCGGCCTCATCTTGCCTGGGAAAGGGCTTGAGGAAGTGGTGGAACTGAGCCGGCTGATTAGGTCGGCTGGGCTGGACTTGAAGGTGCGCATCATCGGAAAACCTCGCCCTGAGCGCATGGAATATTTTGAAAAGCTGAGGTCAGAAACCGCGGAGCTGCCGGTCATTTGGGAGCTGGACCTTGGCGAAGAGCAAGTTGCGGAGAGGCTGGCGTCGTCTGCCGTGGCCTATTTTCCCTTCCCGGACGGAGCGTCAGAAAGACGCACAAGTTTGAAGGCAGCGCTTGCGAACGGAGTTGCCGTGGTTTCGAATCGGGGATCGCATACTCCCCCAAACATGGAAAGTTCCCTGACATTCGCCGAGAGCCCAAAGCAAGCATTAATTGCCGCCCGCGCGCTGATCGAAAGTCAGGAAGAAAGAACAAAGCTGGCGAGAAATGCCGGCGAGTACCTTCGGCAATGCTCGTGGGAACGAGTGGCAGAGCTCCATATGGAAGTTTACACAAAATTACTGAGCCCCAAGTACGGTGCCGACCCTATCAAGGTTCGGAGCGTACAGGAGAATCCATGAAGATTGCGTTCGACCTGCGCCGAATCAAGAATCCCGGCATTGGCCGGTATATGAAGTGCCTGGTTGAGGAAATCCTGACTCAAGAACCTCAGGGGGAATATCTGTTGATTCTCCCCCCCGGCGAGGAGGGCCTGGTTCAGACCGGGAGCGCCAATGCGAAAATAATAACTCCCAAACTGAAATACTACTCGATTCGGGAGCAGATACAACTGCCCAGGATTCTCCGAGAGCACAAGATAGATCTTCTGCACGCTCCACATTTCATGCTGCCTTTGGTGCGGCCGTGCGCATCAGTGGTAACGATTCATGACGTGATTGGCTGGAGATGGAAGGAAGACATAGAGTCACGAATCGGACGCGTCTATTACCGCGGAATGATGTACTCAGCCGTCCGGCTGGCCGATAGAATCATTACAGATTCGAACTTTTCACGGGATGATATCGTGCGCTGCCTGGGGGTCGAACGAGAGAAAATCAAGGTCGTGTATCCGGGGATAAGCCCAGACTTCGAACCGGTCACCGATAAAGTTCAGCTTGAGAATATCCGGAGCAAGTATCGGATTGAGGATGACTTCATCCTTTATACTGGAATTTATAAACCACGGAAGAATCACGGTGCACTCTTGCGTGCGTTTCGAGAATTCCTTTCGAATGAGAGCCACGCGAATTTGGTGATAGTAGGCCCGCTAAAGCAGGGGGAAGAGGAACTGCGTCGTTTGGCGGATGAACTTGGAATTTCGAAGAAGGTAATCTTTCCTGGCTTTGTAAACGATGCGGAATTGCGGGCGCTCTATTCGGCGGCAAGGGTATACGCCTGCCCATCTCTTTACGAGGGCTTCGGTTTCACGGTGCTTGAGTCAATGGCGTGCGGGACTCCGGTGGTCTGCACCGGCGAGACGTCGCTGCCCGAGGTCGCGGGAGACGCGGCGCTATACGCCGATCCACGGAAGCCAGCTGAATTTGCGAATGCAATGCACAGGGCCTTCGCGGATGCGAGTCTGCGAACATCGTTGGTGGAGAAGGGCAGAATGAATCTCCAGCGATTTAACTGGGTGAATACGGCGAGAGAAACGTTTGAGGTCTACCGGAACGCGGTGCGAATCTCCGCAGGTACGGAGCACCTTGGCCTGAATGCCACCGCCACAAGTCCCGACGAATCGGACTAGGCCGGCAAAAATAGCACGAACTTCGCTTTGAAAATGGAAAGTGGCCGCCGACAGTCGGGCGGTGCCGGAATTTACCTCAGTTCGAATCACGTAGATGAAGCTAATCCGAAGTGGTTCGCTAGCCTGAGCCGCAAGAACCCGTAAAAATCCAATCCTGTTCGAGGAAAGAGCGCGCAGACATGCTGCTCCGACTAAGGATATACCGCCTCATACTTAAAGTGTCCGTCTATCTTCTGCCCTTTCTTGCCTTTGAGAGCGGCTGGGGGATTTGGACTCTTTGCATGGCATTTCTCAACCGGCCAAACGCTTATAGCCGCGAGGGACACTTCACGCTCGTGTTATTCAGCTCGTTTGTCTGGGCGTTCATGGCGCAACATTACAATGTAACGAAGTTCGACGAGCTGTTTCGCGAACGAACCGGCGCAAAGGCCGCCGTGTCAGCGAGCGTAGCTACAACTGTTATTTTGATGGGTATCCTTTATTTCAGGCACAATGTCGCATTTCCTCGGGGCTTGCTCATCTGTTGCCTGATCAGCTTGTTTGTCTTGACGGTACTCTTGCACGCCGTTTTCCGGTTTCTGTACCGGAATAAGCTTCGGCTCGGGCGGCCCGCCCGACTGCTGATTGTTGGTGCTGACCAGTTTGCCCGCGATGCATCAATTCGACTGCAACGCCTTGCATTCGCTCCTTGTCAAGTTGTTGCCTACGTCAGGCTTCCGGGGCAAGAAGTGGCGGTGGAGGATACCCGCGTTTACGACCTGGAAGATGTCAGCCGTTTGCATTCGGGCAATGGAATTGATGAAGCGGTGATGGCCATTCATCCGGCGCAGTTCTCGCAAATCCCGCGGCTTATCAACGCTCTGGAAAAACTGAGCGTCCCGGCGCGCGCTATCGTCGATCTCGGAGAGGGTATCGTCGTGCGCGAAAAATTGTTCCAGATAGGGCGCATGCAGATGCTCGACCTTACGACCACGCCATCGGATTCGCTCGATTATGCTTTGCTCAAGAGAACCTTCGACATTTGCTTTTCGGGTCTGGTGCTCCTGGCGACTTCTCCGCTCATGGGCTTGATCGCCTTGCTGATCCGGCTGACCTCACCAGGGCCGATTTTCTTCGTGCAGGAGCGCGTAGGACTTAATGGTGCGCCGTTCCAGATGTATAAGTTTCGTACGATGCGAGTGAGCGAGTCCGCCGACAGCGACACTCGGTGGACAACCGAAGCAGACCCCCGCAGGACGCGCCTTGGAACCTTGCTGCGGAAAACGAGTCTTGATGAGTTGCCGCAGTTCATCAATGTCTTGAAGGGGGACATGAGCGTTGTGGGACCGCGCCCCGAACGTCCGCATTTTGTTCGGCAATTTTTGAATGACATCACGCGCTACAATCATCGCCACTGCCTTAAGGTGGGAATCACGGGCTGGGCCCAAGTGAATGGCTGGCGTGGTGATACATCCATCGACAAGCGCGTCGAATATGACCTCTATTACTTGCAAAACTGGAGTTTCACGTTCGACTTGCGGATTATTGTAATGACGGTTTTTTCCGCGCTCGTTAGCAAGAATGCGTATTAAGCGAAGCCCCTCAAATAGTCAGAATGCTGCGCGGCGAAATGAGCTTTGTGGGCCTCGGCATGCGCGCCGGGAGTTCGTGGAAGAATTGACTGCTTCGATCGCCACTAACCGACCAGCCCGCACACGTGTCGTTCGCTAATTCCATGCTATTGCCCCGCATGTTCAACCGCTGCCCGACGCCGTTCGGGCATTAGAAGTTTCCCTCCGAGATATCCTTTAGAACCTGCTTTTCCAGAGAAGACTCCGCCACTAGCCGCTTCAGCTTGCTGTTCTCCTTCTCCAGTTCCTTCCGTAGCTTGGATTGATCCAGCTTCAGCCCGTCGAACTCTTTCCCCCAGCGGTAGAAGGTCTGTAAGGTGGTCTCGACTTCCTTACAGGCTTGCGGGACGGTCTTTCCGTTCTCGATTTCTGCTTCAATCTGCGGCAGAAGCGTCACGACCTGCTCTGGCTTATACCTGTTCATCGGAATTTCCAGCTCCTTTGCAGAGTGATTCTCCCTCACTCCCGGTGGGCTTGTTCAAGCCGGTAACGTCAGTCCCCTTTTTCGAGATGCCACGACGTCAGCATCCAGGCCGCAATAAATGTGGTAGAAGGTGTCGTGAATGCCGTAGCTAAAATTCTTGAGATATCCGCCGTCGGTCCCGATGTGGTCTTCCACCAGAATGTTTATTTCGCGCGGACTCATCATTGGTCGTGGCGCTCCACACTACCGAACCCGGCAGGTCGTCAGCCCTGCAGTCCCATAGTACCCTCTGACCGAGCGTGTTCGCGACACGACCGGCGGTTCCCGGGACAAATGGCGGAGAATTTATCCGTAGGACGGCCCAATGCCAACGGTTGAACAACTTCTCCAAAAAACGCTAGACGAACTAACGTCTCTTTGTGAAAAGGTTGCTGCGGATTCCTCTACGGACACCAATACAAAAAAGGAGGCGCTGAATCTCAGAAAACAATACTTCGCATTGGTGGCAAAACAGTCGCCTCCCCCGCTCACATTCGCCGAACGAAAGAGAATTGACTCTAAAAAGAAAGTCTTGAAGAGAAAAATGGCAGAACTATTGGTCCAAACCGCCGAAGCCTTAACCTGAACCTTGTATCACTTGCTGTTACACTCTTCCCAGCAGCAGCTAACAATCCTGTGCAAGCCCATGCAATGAAGGTCCTTGCCGTTCAGCGTGTTGCGGAGCAGGAGATTGCACGGGATTGCACCAACCAACGGATCTTAGGACTTAAAATCCTCCGGGGATTTTTCCTCATGTGGGTTCGACTCCCACCCCGGGCACCAATTCTTTCGCCGCCATCAAAATCGTCATTAGCCAACGGCTACAGCTCAAAATGCATCTCACTCTTTGCCACATGGGCCGGGAACTGACAGTTTTCCGCGCAGTATTCAAAATTTGACTGGGGCCGAGCAATATTATTGATTGCCTTGAAGTATCCAGATACGGCAGACCAGCGAAACGCGTTAGTTAGACAAGTATCTAACTCTCGAACCCCGGCATCCAAACAAAATGGGATTTTTCCGAGAGCGCGGAAGTGGCGCGCACTTGGCGCAGGATATGTCAGAAAGCAAAATTTTCTGGGAGACCAAGGGGTATGTACAGGCCAAAGTACGGATTCGTTTCGAGCAACAATTCACACCGCTGGGCATTCCGGTTTGCAGAGGCGGTTGCGATTGCAACGCTGCTTGCCTGGACAATGCTATTCACAAATGGATGTGACACGAAGTCCGCGCCGGTGGCGAAGCCGCCGGCGCCGCAAGTTACGGTAGCGAAGGTGGAGTGCAAGGCGGTCGTCGAGACCGACGAGTTTACGGGCCGCCTGGAGGCGGTGGATCACGTGGAGATCCGGCCGCGCGTTTCCGGGCAACTGGATAGCGTGCATTTCCACGAAGGTGCAATCGTGCAGAAGGGGGATTTGCTGTTCACGATTGACCCGCGGCCGTTTCAGGCGGAAGTGGATCGATTGAAGGCGGAGCTGGAGCGTGCACACGCCCAGTTAGCGCGCAGCCAGAGCGATTTCGCTCGTGCGGAGCGGCTGCACAACAACAATGGCATGTCGGTGGAGGAGTACGACCGGCGCAATTCGGCGCGGGCGGAGGCCGAGGCTCAAGTGGCGTCGGTGGAGGCATCGCTGCGCGGGGCGGAATTGAACCTGGAATTTACGCACATCGTGTCGCCGATTACGGGGAGAGTGAGCCGCGCGGAAGTGACGCGCGGGAACCTGGTGACAAGCGGTGGAGGTGGGGCGGCGACTTTGTTGACGACGGTAGTCTCGCTGGACCCGGTTTATGCGTATTTTGACGCCGATGAGCAGACGTATTTGAGGTATGGAAAGCTGGCGCGTGCCGGGAAGAAGGGCACGAACGGCGAAGCGAACGGCCCGATCTACCTGGGCCTTGCGGGCGAAGAGGATTTTCCGCACAAAGGCGTGGTCAATTTTATCGACAACCAGGTGAACCCTACGACGGGAACGATTCGGGCGCGCGGAGTTTTCAGAAACAAGGATTTGTCGCTGACGCCGGGTTTGTTCGCGCGATTGAAGCTGGCAGGAGGAGAAACGATTCGCGGCTGCCAGATCGACGACGCGGCGGTGGGAACGGACCTGAACCAGAAATTTGTGCTGGTGGTGGACGCGAATAACGCTGTTGCGTATCGCCCCGTGACGCTGGGACCCATTGTGAATGGCCTGCGGGTGGTGCGCGACGGTCTCCACGAAGGGGACGTCGTGGTGGTGAATGGTCTGCAGCGCGTGCGGCCGGGAATGAACGTGACACCGAAGCAGGTGCCGATGGGGAGCGCGCAGTTGTCCTCTCCCGCCGGGCCCACAGGCGCGAATGACGATGCCCAGGCGAAGCGGCCGGGGGCTTCCGGCAAGTGATGCAGCGCAACTAAGACCAAAAGGTATCCCATGAAAATCGCAGATTTCTTCATCGATCGACCTATCTTTGCGGCTGTGGTCTCGATTGTGATCACCATCATCGGGGCCCTTGCGTTCTTGAAGCTGCCCATCAGCGAATATCCGGAGGTTGTGCCGCCAACGGTGGTGGTACGGACGTCATATCCCGGCGCGAACCCTACCGTGATCGCGGACACGGTGGCTTCGCCGTTGGAGCAGTCCATCACAGGCGTCGAAGACATGCTTTACATGTTTTCGCAGGCGACGGCGGACGGCGTAATGACGCTGACGATTACCTTCCGCATCGGGACGGATCTGGACAAGGCGCAAGTCCAGGTGCAGAACCGCGTGGCCCAGACGCTGCCTCGCTTGCCGCAGGAGGTGCAGCGGCTGGGCGTGACGACGGAGAAAACTTCGCCGGACCTGCTGATGGTGGTCCACCTGATTTCGCCGGACAAACGTTACAACATGCTGTATCTGGCGAATTATGCGGTGCTGCAGGTGAAGGACGAGCTTTCCCGTTTGCCAGGCGTCGGCAACGTGCAGATTTTCGGCGCAGGCGATTTCAGCATGCGGGTGTGGCTGGATCCGAACAAACTGGCGTCGCACAACCTGACGACGACGGATGTGGTCAGGGCGATCCGCGAACAGAATGTGCAGGTGGCGGCGGGCGTGCTTGGTGCGCCCCCCGTTGCGAACCCGCAAAACGCATTTCAGCTGCTGGTGAATACGCAGGGGCGGCTGACGACGGAGGAGGAGTTTGGAAACATCATTGTGCGGGCGGCGCCGCAGATTACCCGGGTCCGCGATGTAGGGCGGGTGGAACTGGGAGCAAGCACCTACGCGCTGCGGAGTTTGCTGAACAACGAGCCGGCAGTGGCGATTCCGGTTTCGCAGCGGCCCGGTTCGAACGCGCTGGAGACTTCGAAGCAAGTCCGTGAAACGATGGCGCGGCTGAAGACGCAGTTTCCCGAGGGGCTGGATTACAAGATCGTTTACGACCCGACGGTGTTCGTCAGGCAGTCGATCGAAGCGGTGGGCCATACGTTTGTGGAAGCGCTGATCCTGGTGGTGCTGGTGGTGCTGGTGTTTTTGCAGACGTGGCGCGCTTCGATTATTCCGTTGCTCGCGCTGCCGGTGTCGCTGGTGGGCACGTTTGCGATCATGCTGGCGCTGGGCTTCACGCTGAATACCCTTTCGCTGTTCGGGCTGGTACTGGCGATCGGCATCGTGGTGGACGACGCGATCGTGGTGGTGGAAAACGTCGAACGCAA
>Ga0210410_10001854_pt1 | contig 19398 bp, 17 predicted proteins | sample IncBWC4MmetaG_FD_161058 | JGI IMG/M metagenome (GOLD analysis project Ga0210410, IMG submission 161058) | Forest soil microbial communities from Barre Woods Harvard Forest LTER site, Petersham, Massachusetts, United States - Inc-BW-C-4-M | ecosystem: Environmental > Terrestrial > Soil >... | reverse complement strand
GGCGAAGGGGCGATGACGGGTGAGAATTTCCTCGATCGGTAGGGCGAAGAACTCGGCGCGCCCATGGTGTGGCTAACCGCTTAAATTGTCCCGCGCCGGTTTTGAGCCGCCCCGTGGGGGTGGCATCACCGAATGATGGAGCGAAACCCAGATCGTCGCCACGCCTCTGGTAAGGTTTAGAAGCGCAGCGGCGATACCACAGGCACGGAACGGCTCAAAACCGGCGCGGTCAGCTGATACAGCAAGCCACGTCCTCGGGCGCGCCGAGTTCTTCCCCCACCAGTCAGGGAGATTCCCACCCGTCATTCCCCCTTCGCCGGATCGCCCTTTCGCCCCTTCGCCGTTTCGTCTACACACCCCCTTGCTCCAATAACGGATCAGGTCTACGCTTGGCATTCGCTAAGTTTCCATGAACGTAGAAGTTGAGAATTTACCTAATTGTCTGGCCTCACTGAAGGTTGAGTTGCCGCCGGAGCGCGTGACAAAAGAGTGGAACGACGTAGTGAAAGGGTTCCAACAGGTCGCCCGGATACGCGGTTTCCGGCCTGGGAAAGCGCCTCAGAATGTGGTCGAATCCAAGTTTCGCAAAGAGATCCAGGAAGAGCTAACCAAAAAGCTCGTCAACGAGTCGACTAAAGAAGCGATTCGAGAAAAGGGTCTGCGGGTACTATCGGTATCGAACGTTGAAGATGTTGAATTTACGCCGGACCGCAGTATGCGTTTTACGGCCACTCTCATTACTTCACCAGAGTTTGAGCTTCCCGAATATAAAGGGATTACGGTAAAGGTGCCTCCGATTGAAGTTTCGGATCAAGAGGTTGAAACCGCGTTAGACCGTCTGCGCGAGCGGCACGCGACCTTTACCGAACAGACCGACGGAGGGTTGGAAATGGGCGGGTTCGGGGTGGTCGATTTCGATACTACGGTCGACGGCCAAGCGCTTCTGGAAGCGATTCCGGATGCGCCGAAGCGACTAGCTAACGGGAAAGACTTCTGGATTAAGCTGCAGGAGGATAGCCTGCTGCCGGGGTTTGGAGCGGCGGTCACCGGGATGCAAATCGGGGAACGTCGTGAATTTGATCTCAGCCCGCCAGAGGATTTTCCGGTCAAATCCTTGCAAAACCGGGTGATCCATTTCCAGGTCGAACTGAAGGCGCTGAAGCAGATGGAGTTACCGGAACTGAATGATGAGTTTGCTGCCCAGATGGCGCCCGGTGTGACGCTCGATCAGCTGAAATCCCAATTGCGAGAAAGGCTCACTGAGCAAAAAGGCGAAGAAATTGAGCGAGCGAAGCGCAATCAGATTGTCGATTATCTGACCCAAAGGGTCGAATGCGAGTTACCTCAGAGTTATGTTAAAGACGAGACCCGGCGGATCATGTCGGAGATCGTTGAACAAAATCAAATGCGAGGGGTCAGCGAGGACGCTTTGCGAGAGAGCGGAAAAGAGATCATGAATGTGGCTTCCCGCAGCGCAAAAGACCGGCTCAAGGCGAGCTTCATTCTGACCAGGATCGGCGAGGCGGAAAAGATTGATGTCAGCGGGCCAGAATTGAAGCGCAGGGTGGAATCGCTGGCGGCGCAACATGGGATGTCCTACGAGAAAGCGATCTCTGAATTGGACAAAAAAGGGGCAATTCCGCAGCTGGTAGAGGAGATCCAGGTCGGCAAGGTCCTTGATTTCCTAACCTCGAATGCTAAGGTCGAAACGAGTTCGGAGCCTCAACCAAACCGGTAATCCGGGCGGATTTATTCATGTCGAAAATCAATCATTCTAAGCCAAGCTCATACCTGGTTCCCATGGTGATCGAGCAGACGGGACGGGGAGAGCGAAGTGTCGATATTTATAGCCGGCTGCTAAACGATCGGATCGTATTTATTGGCACGGCAATCGACGATCACATCGCGAACCTGGTCGTGGCGCAAATGCTTTTTCTGCAGATGGCGGATCCTAAGAAGGATATCAACCTGTACATCAATTCGCCGGGAGGGTCGGTTACGGCTGGCTTGGCGATTTATGATACGATGCAGTTCGTCACTTGCGACGTAACAACCTATTGTGTCGGGATTGCCGCGAGCATGGGAGCAGTGCTGCTGGCTGCCGGTACGCGTGGGAAACGCTATGCGTTACCGAACTCGGACATCATGATCCACCAGGTTTCCGGCGGAGCTCAAGGTACCGCCAGCGATGTCGAACGGACGGTGGAATGGATGTTTAAGATCAAGAAACGGTTGATCCATATCTTGGCCCAGCACACCGGCAAGACAGAAGAACAGATTGGAATTGATTCGGACCGCGACTATTGGATGTCAGCGGATGAAGCGAAGGGATACGGTTTAGTCGACGAAGTGGTGAAGTCGCGTAAGAATGTTAAACCAGAAGCGCTTCCCCAAAATGGTGATAGGGTATTGGCTTCGTGACTGGTATCTTGTAGAGTAGTTTTGCAAGCGGTATGGCTCGGGCCTCTAATCTGACGATGTGCTCTTTCTGCGGAAAGAGCCACGCAGAAGTTCGCAAGTTGATCGCCGGCCCAGGCGTCTATATCTGCGACAACTGCATCAACGTCTGCAAAGGCATCCTCGACAAAGAGCTGAATGAAGATGCCCGCCGGCAGACGACGACGTTGCGGGTGCCAAAACCGGCCGAGATCCGGCACGAACTCGATCAACACGTGATCGGGCAAGAAGCTGCCAAGAAAGTTCTTTCGGTGGCTGTCCACAATCATTACAAACGGATCCTGAACGCTAATCCAACCAAAGATCTGTCCCTCGATCCTTACGCCGATGTCGAGATCGAGAAGAGCAATATCTTGATGATCGGGCCTACTGGCTGCGGGAAGACCCTTTTGGCCAGGACGTTAGCCCGAATTCTGGATGTGCCTTTTTGTATCGCTGACGCGACGACCCTGACTGAAGCAGGGTACGTCGGCGAAGATGTCGAGAATATCATCTTGCGGCTTCTGCAGAACGCCGATTACGACGTGAAGCGAGCCGAGATCGGGATCGTTTATATCGATGAGATAGATAAGATCGGCCGCAAGACCGATAATGTCAGTATCACCCGTGACGTTTCCGGGGAAGGTGTCCAACAAGCGCTGCTCAAGATCTTGGAAGGCAGCAGTTGCAACGTGCCGCCTCAGGGTGGGAGAAAGCATCCCCACCAGGAGTACATCCAGGTCAATACCGAGAAGATATTGTTCATCTGCGGGGGAGCTTTTGTCGGGCTGGATAGATTGATCAATCGGCGTTTGGGCAATCGGGTACTAGGGTTTCATTCGCCTCAGAACAGTTCGCCTGACCTGCAATTGCGCGAGAGCTTGCGGCACACTGAGCCGGAAGATCTGCTCTCTTTCGGAATGATTCCGGAATTTATTGGCAGGTTACCGATTGTGTCGGCTCTGGATAGTTTGACCGAAGAAGAGCTGATGTTGATTCTCACCGACACGCGAAACGCCATGGTGAAGCAGTACACTAAGCTTTTGGCGATGGAGGGAGTTAATTTGGTTGTTACCAAGGATGCCATTCGGGCGTTGGCGCAGCAGGCCGCCACCAAAGGAACCGGTGCTCGGGCGCTTCGTTCGACGTTCGAAAAGATTATGCTAGACGTCATGTACGATGTTCCGAGCCGGGAAGATATCGCTGACGTAGTGATCAATCGGGCCGTTGTCGAGGGCAAGCGAGCTCCGCTTATCCGTAGGAAACAGGATAAAGACGCAGCCTGAAACTGGATTTCAGCACAGAGGCATAGATTACGCAGAGACCGAAACTTGGAATTCTTTAGCCGGGTCTTTGTGTCCTCTGTGTCTTTGTGGTGAAATCCAGTAGATGATTCTTAGGTGCAGGAATGAGATGGCGACGGCGTTTTCTAAGATACGCTTTAGCGAGTAGCGTGCTCGTCGTCGGTGGCTTTGCCTGCCAAAAGTCGGTTCCTACTGATCAGGAACTAACCCAAAAGCTAGTTGGGACCTGGATCACTGACGAAGCCGGCGGCAACTACCGGTTTTACGGCGAAAACAGCTTTCACCGCGATGGGATGCATTCCGCGGATGAAATCATGCATGCGGATGGGGGCACAACCCGTTGGAGTTTTTCTGGGATCTGGGATGTTAAGAATGGAAAACTGGTTGCTTCCGGCGAGGTATATCGAAGCGATTCCAGTTCAGTGCAGAATTATCAGGTTGAAGAGCGCATTGAGAGTCTGACCGAAGACGAATTGGTGCTGGTTAACGAGAAGGGGGCTCGGCTGGTCCGGCACCGCAAGCGGTTCTAAAAAGCGCCGGTGGGCTGTGGATCGGTGGGGCGAGGCTCCCGAAACGGCCGATTTGGCTGAACGAAGAATTTCCGCGTTTGCTAGGACACGTGTGCTGCGCCAATGCGCTCGCCGAGCCGCGTCCCAGCGGTTGCGACCCCTTTAGTTACGTCGACATGCAAGGTTAGCGACTGTAAGATCTGCCACACTCCAGACCACGGCTCGGCGGACCAGTCGGCATAGCAGCGTTCTCGGTTTAGCCAAATCGTGCACTTCGTTTGAGGCCTCAGTTCGTTCGGGAGCCTCGCCCCACCAGCCGTGAGCCAGCTATGGGCTATTGGCTATTCACGAGGCTGTGTTAGGTTTCGCTCTTACATGAAGCGCAAATTGGTCGTGACATTTGTCGCGCTGTTGGTGTCGTTCAACCTCGCGGTAGGGTATAAGCTTCTTACGGGGAATGCGGCGGCCGACTCGAATACGGACTACTTTAATCTGACGGTCTTTACGCGAGCCCTGCAATTGGTCCGACAGGACTACGTCGATGAAAACAAGACTTCCTACCGTGGGCTGACCTATTCGGCGCTGCACGGCATGCTCAATAGCCTTGATCCACACAGCCAGTTCATGGAGCCGGCCGACTTCAAGGACATGGAGGATGAGACCAAGAGCGAATTTGGTGGGCTGGGAATTGTTGTTTCTACGAAAGACGGGATCATCACGGTGGTAACTCCGATGGAGGACACCCCAAGTTTGCGAGCCGGGATTATGCCTGGAGACGAGATCCTTCGCATCAACGGAAATGTTACCGATCGGATGAGTTTACAGGACGCCTTGAATTTATTACGAGGTGACGCCGGCCAGAAAATCACGCTCACCATCTATCGGCCGTCGACTAAGGAGACAAAAGAGTTCACCCTTCAGCGCGAGATCATCAAGGTGTCTAGTGTTAAGGACGCCAAGATTCTGGAGCAGACTGAGGGCACCAAGTTCAAGATTGGTTACTTGCGCATTACCCAATTCAACGAACCTACCGCTCAGGAATTGAGTCAGAAGTTGGATGACCTGCAACGCCAAGGGATGCAGGCCCTGATTCTGGATCTGCGTTTTAATCCGGGCGGATTATTGACCAGCGCGGTCGATGTGTGCGGAATGTTCGTGCCGCCCAAGACGATGGTGGTTTATACCGAAGGTCGGGAGGGTTCGCAGCGCCGCGAATATTATACCGACCAAAAGGCGAAACCGCGGCTGAACATGCCGATCGCCGTGCTGGTAAATGGGCAGAGCGCCAGTGGAGCTGAGATTGTCGCAGGTGCGCTAAAAGACCTGAACCGGGCGATCATTGTGGGTGAGACGACCTTTGGGAAAGGATCAGTACAAAGCGTCATCCAGTTGCCGGACGGCTCAGCACTTCGCTTGACCACCGCAAAATACTATACCCCCGGCCGCCAGGTCATTCATCAGAATGGAGTCGCTCCAAATATTAAAGCCTCTCTGACCTCTGACCAGGAGAGGGCGCTTCTTTTGCGAAGGAAAGAGGGTGTTTTATCAGCGGAAGATCAAAAGCTGGTTAGTACCCAAAGGGACTCGCAGCTAGACCGGGCAATGGATGCGGTGAAGAGCGTCATGATTTACACACAGGGCGGCGCTCAGCCCCAACCGTCAGAGAAGTGAGTCCGATCGTACTTGCCATAGAGACGTCCTGCGATGAGACGGCGGCAGCCGTGCTTCACGGCCATCGACTCCTGAGTTCTAGCATCTCCAGCCAGACATTGATCCACCGTGAGTTCGGAGGCGTCGTACCCGAAGTAGCGTCTCGCAATCATCTCTCCAAAATCGAAGCGTTAGTTAACCAAGCCCTGGAAAGCGCGAACGTCTCAGTGCAACAGATCGACTGCGTCGCGGCGACCCGGGGTCCTGGTCTGCTCACTTCGCTGTTGGTCGGGTATTCGTTCGGGAAAGGTTTGGCCATCGGGTTGAATAAGCCTTTTCTGGGCATCAACCATATCGAGGCTCACCTTCTCTCACCGTTCTTCAAGACCGAATTCGATCCGGTGCGGTCTATCGGATTAGTTGTTAGTGGAGGACATACATTGTTGGTGCTAGTCGAGGGCGTTGGAAAATATCGGGTGCTCGGCGGAACAGTGGACGACGCGGCCGGAGAGGCTTTTGATAAAGTAGCTAAGTTGCTGGGGTTGCCTTATCCGGGAGGTCCGCAGATTGATGCACTGGCTCCGCGAGGTGATCCCAACCGTTACGATCTACCGAGACCGATGGTGGGGCGCCAGGACTACAATTTCAGCTTTAGCGGCATCAAGACCGCCGTCAGGTATCTCTTGCCTAAACTGGCTGGGGACTATGTAGCCGATGTCGCGGCGTCGTTCCAGGAAGCAGTAGTGGACATCCTGGTTCGAAAAACGATGGCGGCGGCTGCCGAATTTGGTGTGAACCTGATAACAGTCAGCGGCGGTGTTAGCGGCAATTCCCGACTTCGGCAAAAAATGGCGCAGGCAGTGGAGAAGGCCGGAAAACATTTGTTGTTGGCCGAACCAGCGTTGACTACGGACAATGCCGCCATGATCGGGTATGTGGCAATGCAAAGGGTCCGAGAAGGGACCGGCACGGACTTGACCGTGGACGCAGATCCGAATCTGCGGTTGGTCAACGCGTGACGGATGCATGGCGCGCGCAGGGTTTTTTTTCGGATTTGGAGGTATTTCGGATTTTGTCCCGGAGGGACTAAATGATCGTAGCCAGGCAATTCATTGCCTGGAACAGGTTGAATCGAGAATCCGTCCCGGAGGGCACGGTCTGATCCTTACTCACGGCTGATTAGTCGTCCTGAGCGTGGCACGCCTATCGCACCCAATCATACCGTACCCTACGGGACGGTTCCCGTTTTCGCACGGATACCAGGCAATAAATTGCCTGGCTACGATCATTTAGTCCCTTCGGGACAAAGTCCTGCGGTCCTCACAGGGACGTCTTCGCGGCTGCCGTATCCCGATGATTTTCCGAACCTGATTGGCTTCTCACCCCTGACTCCTATATCTTCACTCGTATTCCCAAACCCAAGCACCACTCCAAGTGAAATTGCTCCTTATCGACGGCCATTACTATGTCTATCGCTCGTTTCACGCTATCCAGAATCTGACCAATTCGAAAGGAGAACCGGCCAATGCTGTCTACGGTTTCGTCAAGACGGTGCGAAAAATGATTAAGGATGTGCGCCCGGACTTGGCTGCGGTTTTCTGGGATGAGGGCATGCCCCAAAAGCGAGTGGCTCTGCAGCCCGCATACAAACAGCAGCGCGAAGCGATGCCGGATAAGATGATTCCCCAACTTGTGTTCATTCAGTCCTTCTGTGCCGCCATGGGGCTCGTTTCAATTTCGAAGCCGGATACCGAGGCAGACGATCTAATGGGCTGCTATGTGATGGCGGCGCGCCAGGAAGGGGTGGAAGTGGTCTTGGCCACCAACGACAAGGACCTGTTTCAGCTGGTGGACCGGCAGGTAACCGTCTATTCCACCAATAAAGCGGACTTGAAGCACCCGAAAGATTCTCATGCCTTGTTGGGTGAAATCGACGTCACGCAGAAATGGGAAGTGCCTCCGGCCCAAATCGTGGAAGTTTTGGCCCTGACCGGCGATAGTGTCGATAACATTCCGGGAATTGAGGGGGTCGGACCGAAAACGGCTGCTACCTTGATTCGCGAATTCGGTACCGTCGAGAATCTGCTCCAGCATCTATCGGACGTGAAAAATGAAAAGCTACGGCTGCGGCTTCAGGATTCAGAGCAGCAGATTCGGGTCAATCGCCAGATGGTGCAATTGGAGTTGGATCATCCGTTACCCGTGGAAATCCCTAAGTTGCACATTAAGCCGAACTATCCGGAATACATTCGGGGCCTCGAGAAGTATGAGTTCAAAACTCTCTTGCCGGAGGTAGAAAGAGAAGCAGCCAATACGTTCGTAGGTCAGGGGGAATTGCCGTTGTAGAACGCAAAGAGTAATCAGTTCCAAAACCGCCTAGACTGCCAAGGCACGCAGCTCCCGAACTAAATCCAGAAGCCCGATCGCTTCGATCTTCTGACCCAGGCTAAAGCTGCTATCGCCCGGGTAGACGACCAGTTTACGTTTTGCCCGAATATCAGCGCAGCCGATGTGGAACCCTTTGGATACTGAAGGGGTCGAGTTCCGCTTGATTTCGATAGCCCACAGTCCCTCCCGATTTTTGGAAGATACCGCAGCGGACCTAAAATCAAGGAGCAGATCGATCTCGGCGCCTGCTGCCGTTCGATAATAATGGCTCTGAGTTCCAATCGGAGTCGCCGCTAAGATATTCTCGATAGCAAAACCCTCCCAACTCAGCCCGGAGATCATGTTTGAGAGAATTTGTTCTGCTGTCGGCAACCCGAGCAGTGCATGAACGAGACCTGAGTCGCGAACATAAACCTTAGGGCGTTTCGCTAAACGTTTTATTACATTGCCGCTCCAGGGTTGAAGCCGGCGCACTAAAAGAAGATCTACCAACAGATCCAGATATCGGGTGATAGTTTGTCCGCTGATGCTCAAAGAGTGAGCCAAAATTGCATGATTCAAGATCGAGCCCTGGGCTGCGGCCAGCATCGTCCAGAACCGTCGCAAAGTTTCTGCCGGGATGCGAGGGCCCAAAGCGGGTATATCCCGCTCCAGATAGGTCTGAATAAAAGCCGTCCGCCATCGAAAACTGGCGGCGTCATCCTTCGCGAGGTAGCTATCTGGGAACCCTCCCCTTACCCAAAGCGCATCCACGGACCGGTTAGCAACCTCTTCTGCCAGGAACGGCGTAAGTTCTACGGTAGCCAAACGACCGGCAAGACTCTCAGAAGACTGCTTTAGCAAATCCAACGACGCAGAGCCGAGTAGAAGAAACTGCCCGGTCGGCTGCTTTCTTCGGCGTTGTCGATCGATTACGCCCCGTAAAGCCGGGAAAAGCTCCGGTACCCTGTGGATCTCGTCCAGTACTAAGAGTTCCCCCACGTGGCGGGCGAAATAATCGATAGGATCAGAAACGACTTTCAATTTGTCAGCCGGATTCTCGAGATCGAGATAGGTCGCATTCGAGTTGTTCTCTATCTGCTCCAAAGCAAGAGTCGTCTTTCCAACCTGACGCGGGCCAAGCAAGGCTACGGCCGGGAAACTTGCCAGGAGTTGAGACAGGGCAGATTGGCAGACGCGAGGGATCATTACCTAGCAACTCTTCCACGCCGTGGAAGAATTACAAGGTTACAGTTCCGATACAACCCGCTCTTTTGGCGCCTTTCCCAGGCCTTAGAACGCGAGATCGCTGGTCTCAAGTTCGGCAAAAACGTAGCCAATGAATATGTCCGCTTCGACGCGGAGCGGCAGTCTGTATTCATCGTCGGAGATCCAGCCGCGGCCGCTCTTAAAGCGTTTGTATGTTTTCAGCTGTAAGTGTTGATCGATGGATTTGAAGCTGAATTCGAGTTTGACCGTGTTTCGATCGGTTTGACCGATTCGGATACGTTCTCGGCCCACAACCTTGATCGTCCCGAGATAAGCCGCATTATTTGCGTACACCACCATTACTTCATGTTCTCCATCGGTGAGCGGCTGGCTCCTGAGCCAGAATAGAGCGGTTTCCAGACTATATACGGGATAAAAGTCCAGGGTCCTTGGCTTGGGTGGATCCTTGCTCGGAGTTACCTCACGGAGGCTCGTCACGGAGGTCGAATTGAAATCGATGGTCGTATGGACAAGCTGAGACACGTACTTCTCATCCTGTACGATATGGATCGGTAAGAGCGAATTGCGTCGGGAAGTGCATTCGTGATCGACGTCGCACCGGAAAAGAGTACGAGCGAGGCCGGTCGTACCGCCGGAGACGGTGGTTTTGGCGGTCTCCTCCGCGTTAACCAAACGAACATCTGCCTCCGCGGCCGTGATCCCGCTCCAACCGAATCGGTAGGTGAGGTGGATGTTAGGGGCGGGCGGGAATCTTCCGGGGCCTTTGCCGGTAGTGACGGAACTTGCCCAGGACGGCTCGGGATCGGCCCCGTACGCTAACGTTGTGGCCAGGGATGCTACCAGGATTAATAACTTCATCGCGGAACCAAGCGTTCAATTTCGTTCGAAGGTAACCAGCCGACGAGGCCGCTATCAGTTCGGCAAAATGACCAGGTGCCCCGCTCGGATAGAAGGTGAACGGATTCACCGAGGCCGAGCGTGACCGTGACCCGCGATCCATTTGCCGGACCATAACGGACGTCAGCTGAGGGGTTGATAACGATGGCGCGTTCTGGGGATCTGACCCCGTCACCCACCAAAAAAACGATGGCCAGGCAAACTGCCGCGCACGGAATGGCGATTGCGAGAAGGATTTTCGAAATTGGGCGGAATCGGGGCCAGATAAACCACAAATAACCGGCGTAAGCCAGAATCCAGAAGAAGATCGACCCACCCAGCATCCAGACGTTGGGATATTGTGCCAACCAAGTGGTCAGCGACTCTTCCTCCGGCTCGACCCCGGCAGCCTGCAACACCAGATTGAGATTGTGTTTGGCAGGTTCGAATCCAGGAGCAAGCGCGAGCGCTCTTTTAAAATTCAGCACTGCCCGCCCTTTATCATCGAGCTTCAGGTAGGTATTGCCCAAATTATAAAACAATTCAGGACTTACGTTCCCGGAAGCAACCGATTGTAAATAATCCGCTCGGGCTTGCTCGAATTTCCCCGCGGCGAACTCTTGATTTGCCTGGTTCCAGAGAGCTGGATCTCCTTTCGAGTTTTCGGTGGCGATAAGTAATCCTAACCATCCAATGAGCAACCAATTCACGGCGTTTTTTCCCACTCGCGCAGTGTTTCTCTGATCCCGATCCGATCCATTGGCGTTATCGGTGAAAAACGATGTGCATAGACAAAATCGCTCCGCTTTGCGACCAGCTCTAACAACCTCGCTCTCAGCGGATCCGGTATATCTCTTTGCTTCACGGCTTCTTCGGCGGTGATTTGCCGAGATGTATCTCGCGATCGAAGAAGAAAATCCACCTCGATCAGGCGTGTGGCTGCGGAAAGTACACTCTCGTCGTCACGACTTTTCAGATCTCGATAAAGTCGTCGACGTTCGCGACGCAGGGCGCTAGCCGGTCCATGCAGCGTCTTCCAAGCACGCCACCATTGAAAAAAGCCGATCCCAAGGAGGCCAGCGACCGAGACGGCCTGGGCGATCCAGAACCAAGTCTCTTGGCGAACCGTGGCGAAACCGGAGCTCGCCGAAAAGCGGCTCAGGTTAGTGACAACCGCAGGCGAAGGCGCAGCCTCGGGGCTCGTGCTGAGTGGCGACGGGCTGGTCGTGGACAAAATCGATGCTCCCGATACCGATACCGGTTTCGGGTCGACCTTTAGCGTGACGTACTTTTCCGTGGCCGGGTCAAAATACGAAAACGTTACGCTGGGCGTACGAGTTACGGGCGCTTGCGGGATAAGAACATAGGCGAACGCCTTTATCGCACTGAGCCCGACCTCATCCAGCGGAGTCACATCTGAAACCGGTGAATGAACATTCCATTCCGGCATCGCTTCGAGGTGGGGAGCCTGCACGCGATCGAAATTTCCTAGCCCCTTTACTTGCACTTGGAAGATTACGGGGTCGCCAACCTTATTGCGCTCGGGGCTCACTGAGCTTTCCATAGTAAATTGGCCGACACCCCCGCTAAAATCGGCGGGTCGACCGGTTTCCGGCAGCGGCTTAATCTCGATCGATCCGCGATTCGTCTCTACTTTTACGTCCTTCCTCTCAAAGGCATTAGACTGGTTCCCAAAGGGACTCTGTTCGAAAAAGTCATCGAATCCCGGCGAGCTTTGTGTAACTGGCAAGTGAAGCAGAAACTCTTGGTACGCCGAAGGCAGCTCTAACCGGCCTGCGTGGACACCCGTTATCGCTGTCCTGTATATTAGTAACCGATATCTTTTCCCGTTAACCGTCTCCTCTTTTTCCACCGGGTCGGGATATTTCTTGGTAACAAAGCCATCACCGTCAATGATCGGGAATTGACCTTGGGGGTAGGGCTGATACCAGATCCGCCGGTCAAAATAAAACCTAAGCTCTACCGGAACTGGCTCGCCGACGAAAGCCGAATCCTTAGGAATGACGAGCTCGCCAAAATATGGTTTGTCCGGAGCGGTCGCTGGATTATTTGGTGCCTTCTTAGTGACCTGTAGCGTCAACTCATTGGTATAATAAGTCTTGCCATCAATGGTAATCGGGACCGGCGGTATCGAAAACGAGCCTTCAAGTGAGGGAGTCACCAGGTAGCTGAAGATCGAGCTGAAGGCTGGCTGGCCGTTTATCACCTGATACCTGGTTGTTTGCCCCGCCATATCGATCTGTAGATGATCTGCTGCCACATCCGGCGGATCGATGATCCTGGCATTTTGAATTTCGATCTGTAGCTCGACAGGTTGATCCATCGTGGTTGTCGCTACGGAGAGATTCGCGCGAATCACGGGCTCTGCACCGAGCGCCGGCGACTGCAGCAGCACGCAAGAAAAGGCAAAACCGCCGATGAACGCAGATTGACGCAGATAAAACACAGATTCGAAGAGACAGAACAATCCACGTAGACTCCGGGGCAAAAATCTGCGTCCATCTGCGTTCATCGGCGGTTGGGTCTTCCGTTCTATTTTCGCGTTCATTCGCGGTCACCAATCTCGAGTAACAGGTCTCTCTCGCTTACGCCGGGACAAATTAACGTGGTCTTCTTCGCCGCGAAGTGAATCCAATAGTCCCATGGCCTCTTCCCGGCTCATCTTGCCTTGTTGTGTCTGCTGATTTTCCTGGCCATCCGGTGGATTCGCGTCTCTCGGCTGGATCTCTCTCAGGTCGCCATCATTGTTCTTCGGACTCGGATTCTGGTTCTCACTTCGTCCATCATTGTTCTCGTCGGAGTCAGAGTTACTATCGTTCGGCTGATTCTGATGTTGCCCTGATTTTCCGGAATCGGTCTTGTTTTGCGGCCCAGTTTTTTGCCGTTGCCCACCAGTCCCGCGAGAGTTTTGCCGCTGCTGGGCGGTCCGCTTTTGTTGTTCAGCCTCTTTGATACGGCGCAGCAGAAGATCGAGGTTTTTCTTGGCGGCAGCATCGTTGGGATCGATGTCCAGAGCTTGCTCGTAAAGATACTTGGCGTCGTAGTAATTCATCAATTGCCGCTCAATATCTTCTTGACTGTCACCCGCCTTAAACAAGGCGTTTCCCGCGTTGTAATACCCATTTTCGCGCAGGTTCGGGCTTGGACTGTTCATCGCTTCCGAGTAGTTTTCGAAAGCCTGATCGAATCGGTCTAAGCGATAAGCTGCGTTGCCGGCGTTCAGATTCAGAAGGGGATCGTGTGGATGCGACTTCAGCTCGTCTTGCCAGAGGTCCAGAGCTGATTCGTAATCGCCGCTGCGATAAAGATCGAGCGGGGTTGCGCCACGGCTGACACTCAAGAGCGCGAAGCTGAAAAGAATGACGGCGGTCGACTGTCGAAGCAGCGCCGAGCGCTTTCGCAACCGATCGGCGGTGACCATAGCCGTAAAAAGACAGAGTAATCCAATCGCTAATGGCCATTGATACCGCTCAATGGGTTTGGTCAATGAACGGTTTGTCAGATTCGCATCTCCCAGGCGTACCAAGCTTTGAGTTATCGCTTGGGTTGCCGTAGTCGAGGTTAGCCGGACATAAAAACCCCCGGTGCTCTCGGCGATCGATTTCAGGCGGGACTCATCCAGTTTACTCGTAACCACCTCTCCGTCGCGATCCCGGAGTACTTGCCCGTTGGGCAGCGTAACTTGAGATCCATTGGGAGAACCGATACCAATCGTAAAAATCCGGATCCCGGACTGAGCGGCTTTGCGGGCAGCCTCAAGCCCGTCTTCATCAAGCTCCTCGCCGTCCGTCAACAAGACCAGAGCGCGCAATGTTTTGCTCTTTTGACCGAGGGCTAGCTCAGCTGCCCGGATGGCGGCAGCGATATCGGTGCCGCCTCGAGCGATGGTGTTGGTATCAAGGTGATTTATCGCATCGATCACGGTTTCGTGGTCGACGGTCAGCGGCGCTTGCACCTCTGCTTCGCCGGCAAAAGCGATACTCCCAACGCGTTCATCCGGCAGAGCGGCGATCAAGTCCTCGGCGACTAATTTAGCCCGGCCTAACCGGCTAGGTGATACGTCGGTCGCCAGCATGCTGCGAGAGGTATCGATGGCGATCAGGACATCGCGTCCTCGAAAAGCGACCGTTTCTTGCGTGGCCCCCCACTGCGGTCGAGCCAAGGCAAGGACAAAGAACGCGCTGGCCAACAGCACGCAACCCTGACGAACTAGTCGGAGCCACTTGATAGGAGAATCGACCAAGCGAGGGAGTAGTTCCGGAGATAGCAACGTATGGAGTCGTTTGCGGGCCAGACGGTTCCCATTCCACATTAGAACCGCCAAAACGGGAATGAGCAGAAGCAAAAACAATTCTTCTGGAGCACCGAACTTCATGGAATGCGTCTCCAAATCGTTTCTCCCAGCACCGTGGAAATACCGATCAGACTAAGACCCACGCTGACGAACCACGGAAATAGATCTTCGTAGTTTTCGACCTTTTGGACACTCGTCTCGGTTTTCTCCAAGCGATCGATGGACGCGAAGATTTCTTGCATGCTGCGCGTATCGATTGCTCGAAAGAATTCGCCGTGGCCGATCTTGGCGATCTGCCGGCAGGTGTCTTCTTGGAAAGGCATGTATTCTTCGGTATAAAACTTATTACCAAAACGATCAGTTTCCGGAAACGGGACCAGCCCATTGGTTCCGGCACCAATAGTGTATATCCGGATACCGATTCCGGCAGCGGCTTCGGCGGCAGTGAACGGAGGGACTTTACCGGCATTATTGTCTCCATCAGTTAGCAAAATGATCACTCGGCTCTTTGCCTTCAAGTCCCGGAGGCGATTTGCCGCGCTGACCAAAGCTGACCCGATCGCGGTCCCGTCTTCGGTAAGGCCAATTTGCAACCGGCTCAGGTTCGCCAACAACCAGGTGTGATCCAAAGTCAAAGGACTTACCAGGAAGGGACGGCCGGCAAAAGCAATGATTCCAATTCGATCATTGGGCCGGTTTTGAATAAATTTCTCGGTCACCTGTTTTACAACCTCGATCCGGCTCGCTCGTTCGCCTCCGATACTGTAGTCCTCTGCCAACATCGACCGAGAGACATCCAAAAGAATCATGATGTCGATGCCGCTGGCTCGCACTTCTGCGCTAACCACCCCGGATTGAGGCTTGGCCAGACCCAGGAGCAGAAAGGCCGCGGCGCCGTAGATGAAGAGTTTCTGCGCCAAGGGCACCAGCGATCGACGGAGTTTTAATCCGTGTTCAAAGAAACGGGCAGGCGCATACTTTACGGCAGCGCGAGCAGCTAACTGCTGCCATACCCACAACGCCGGCAGGATCAACAGCAAGAGTAACAACCACGGGTGACCGAAACGAAATTCCATGGCTACGGCGCCTGCTCTATTAAGTTAGTCGCTTGCTCGACCAGTCTTAATCGCTCCTCCGCAGGATTAGCGTGAGCGAATTTTATTTGATCGGCGGTAGATAAGAAGTGTTGGAGAGAGCTTTTCTGAATCGGATTGAGGCAATTGGTACTCGCTAGTTCAACGAAAAATTCCTGGCTGGTGCGGCTAACGGTCTTAAGCCCGTACTGCTGCTCCAGGAAGCTACGCACAATATTCGATAGCCCAACGGCTGTGTCATAAATGCTGACGTTTTGACCTGCGGATTTGACTTCATTCAATCGCGTTCTGGCGATTTCCCGGGGCAAAGGAACCGGCGTGACTTTCGGTCGGGCATTGGGCCAGAAAAGGTACGCGAGCACCGCCAGAACCAGGAGCATGGCGATAATCGCTATGCTCCAAGCGATGTTATCGGCTAGAAACGGACCTCGAATATCTTCGATGGTCTCGCGGGTAACAGTCAGGGCAACAAAAATCATCCACCTCGTTTGAGTCTCTTTTCGCGATGCTGGAAAAAACTGTGCAGGATAGGAAAATAGTCCTTATCCGTGCTCAACGGTAAAAAATCGATGCTTTGCCGGCGAAAGATAGCATCTCTTCGCTCACGACGCTCATTCGCTATCCGAGCAAATTCACGCCGAACTCGCCCGCTGGAAAAGTTGGCCTCGTACGTTTTGCCGGTTTCTGGATCTTCGATTCGAACCAAACCGGCCGGCGGCAATTGCAATTCGCCCGGGTCCCCGATAGGGATGGCGATCAAATCATGGCGCTTACTGCAAACCGATGCCGCCCTCTCGAAATTAAGATTCTGAAAGTCCGAGAAAAGGAAAACGACCGCCTTCCTGGTTGCGACCCGGTTCACAAACTCCAAGGCGTTTACCAGATCGGTTCCCTGGTTTTCCGGCTCGAAGAACAGAACCTCCCGGATGATGCGCAGGGCCTGGCTCCGTCCTTTCCTGGGTGGGATGTAAAGTTCGGTTTTGTCTGTAAAAAGCAAGAGACCAACGTTGTCGTTGTTATTGACCGCGCAAAATGCCAGGAGGCAAGCAACCTCGGCAGCCAGTTCACGCTTCGTCATGGAGGTCGTTCCGAAAATACCGGATGCGCTGACATCGACGATCAGCAGAACCGTGAGCTCTCGTTCCTCCACGTATTTACGGACGTAGGCGTCTCCCGTTCGTGCAGTGACATTCCAATCGATCGCACGGATGTCGTCACCCACTTGGTACTCACGGAACTCGTCGAAATTCATCCCGTGGCCCCGGAAAACGCTATGGTATTCGCCGGAGAAAGCGGTCTCCACAATGCGGCGCGTTCTGAGTTCCAGGCGCCGGATTTTCTTTAGGATTTCCGCGGTCGAACGCATCACGGGAGTAAATAGCCAAGAGCCAATAGCCGATAGCCAATAGGCGGGGCATTGCTCCGTCGTTTTCGCGCGGTGGAGTTAGAGCGCGTCTGTTGTGGAGTCATAAGTTTCAATCTCCCATCTGAAATTGGCTATTGGCTATCGGCTATTGATCATGCGCGCAGCGCTAGGGCACGGGCAGACCTGCAAATATTCGTTGTACAACGGTTTGGCTGGTTACCTGCTCGGCTTCCGCCTCGTAACTGACAATAAGCCGATGGCAAAGGACGTCCGGACCGACGCTCTTAATGTCGTGCGGAGTGACATAGCCGCGTCCTTCTAAGAACGCGTGAGCGCGAGCCGCCAACGTTAGGTAGATGGTGGCTCGCGGCGAGGCGCCGTACCGGATCAGTCCTTCCATCTGCAAGCCGTATTCCCCGGGGTTACGAGTGGCTCTGACCAGGTCGACGATGTAATCTTTCACCCGGTCATCAATAAAGACCTGATTCACTACGTCTCGAGACTCGATGATTTGCTCCGGTTGAACTACCGGCTGCACCTTCGTCCCGGGCTCGGAGGTTCCCATCCGGTCCAGGATCTTTCGTTCTTCGTCCTTCGATGGATAACCGATGTTGACCTTCAGCATGAATCGGTCGAGTTGCGCCTCTGGAAGTCGATAGGTGCCCTCTTGTTCCAATGGGTTTTCGGTGGCCAGGACTAAGAATGGATCTGGAAGCGGGTAGGATTGTTGACCGATGGTCACCTGGCGTTCTTGCATCGCTTCCAGGAGCGCGCTTTGGACCTTTGCCGGCGCGCGATTGATCTCATCCGCCAGGATTAAGTTGGCAAAAATCGGGCCTAACCTCGGCTTAAATTCGCTATCTCGCTGGTTGAAGATCAGGGTGCCGATAATATCGGCAGGTAATAGATCCGGCGTGAACTGGAGTCGTTTGAACTCTGTTTGGATACAAGCGGCTAGCGTGCGGACGGACAAGGTTTTTGCCAGGCCTGGCACCCCTTCCAGAAGAAGATGGCCCTTTGTCAGGAGTCCAATCAACAAGCGAGTCACGAGGCCTTTTTGGCCGACTACAACCTTCGAGATTTCTGTTTCCAGGGGCTCGATCCAACTTCCGGCTACCCTGACCTTTTCGGTGATTTCCTCGGTCGATAACGTCATAACACCCCTGGGAGTAGACACCAAAACGCCGCCTGGCTCAACCAATGCGTAAGTCATGGAGCGCGCCTTGCTTGCGAGGCCGTGGTAAGCAGGGCTAAGGGTGGGGCAGGCGCACAGTCTCGCTGCGCTCTCGTGCGGATAGATGCAGTGGGTTGCGACATAGAGCCCAGGCAGAGATGGGGACGTCAGCGATGTTTGTTCCCTTGTTGACCACGGCCTCGCAAGCGGTGCACGCTCCACGGCTTACGCATTCGCCAAGCGGTCGAGCTCGCCCGAAGTCCAACCCCCGACCAGGTGGGGCCAATGGCTTTTGAGGCTTGAAACACCTCATAAAAGTCCGCATTTTATTGGGTCTTGCATCCAACACCGTGGCAAAGGAAGACGCTGTGGAACGCGATCACTTGCATAGCGCTATTGGTAATCGCCGGGAGCGTTATTAGTACGGTCTACGTCGCGTCTAGAGTCCTTCTGTTCTTGCAGCCGTTGCTGCTTCCTGTGGCGGCGGCGGGTGTGTTGGCCTACTTGCTTGAACCGGTGGTGACTTGGTTGGCCAGGCGTGGTGTACCGAGGTTAATTGCTGTGATTATCGTTTTTGCGCTGTTTATCACCAGCGGCGCCCTGCTCATAGTCGGGATCGGCCCCAATATCTATAATGAGAGCGTCAAGTTCTCGACTGCGCTGCCAGGGTATCTGGAACGGAGCTGGGCCTCGCTGGACGATCTTCTGCGCCAAAATTTAGAAAAACTCCCTCAGATAGGGCCGCATACGGCAACTCCGGCCGCTAGCCCGGCTATGAGTCCGACTGCTAGCCCGGCAATGACTCCCGCTGGGACCGATACGGAGGGCGTGCCTCAGTTGCGATTGCAGGACAATCCGTGGGTTCTGCAATCGCTACAATATTTGAAAGATCAATTGCCTGGCGTGGCGCAGAGAACTGGGGCGTTCTTGCAGACCAGCCTCTCCGGAGTGTTTGGCGCGTTCGGCTTCCTGTTCGGCCTATTTATGGTACCGGTTTATCTCTTCTTCTTTCTTAAAGAGAGCCCTACGATCGCTCACTCCTGGAGCCGATATCTGCCCCTCAGAAAATCCGAGTTC
>Ga0210410_10001853_pt1 | contig 19399 bp, 20 predicted proteins | sample IncBWC4MmetaG_FD_161058 | JGI IMG/M metagenome (GOLD analysis project Ga0210410, IMG submission 161058) | Forest soil microbial communities from Barre Woods Harvard Forest LTER site, Petersham, Massachusetts, United States - Inc-BW-C-4-M | ecosystem: Environmental > Terrestrial > Soil >... | reverse complement strand
ACGATTGCGCGTTCCGCGGGTCGACTTCAGCGCAGAAGGTTAGAATTGCGTTCACCATGCCCAGCGCTTGCGAGCTGGGGTCCGCGGCCATTGCCAGATGCGGAAGCGCAGCAGCGCCGCACAGCAAAACAATGCGAAAGGCTTTCATGATCTCACTCCATTTTGTATTAGGCGGCAACTTGTGACGGCGCGCTCACCACAGTTTTACGCGCCTGCTATCATCCCGAAATTAGCGTATTTCTCGGCTAGGAAACCTCGATGACTTCACAGCGCCGCGTTTTTCCCTGGTTGGCCGGCACCGCCTTTGCCTCTGGCCTGCTGCTCGGGGCGGTCGCATTGGGCGGCGACGAAACGCCCTCCGACCCGCATGCGCTCCACCACCAGGCAATGCTGGCGCCGCCTGCGGTGGCCCGCCGCATGACCAATTATGTCGCGCCCGACGTCGCGCTGGTCCGATCCGACGGGGCGCGCGTGAATTTCGCGCATGAGCTGGACGACGGCCGCCCAGTGCTGTTGGATTTCATCTACACCAGTTGTACCACCATCTGTCCGGTGATGAGCCAGACCTTTGCCGAAATGCAGAAGCGCCTCGGGCCCGACGCGGCCAAGGTGAAAATGATGTCGGTGTCGATCGACCCTGAGGAGGACACGCCGGCTCGCCTTACCGAATACGCCCAGCGCTACCGGGCGGGCGGACAGTGGAGCTTCTACACCGGCACGGTTCAGGCCAGCATCGCGGTGCAACGGGCATTCGACGTGTATCGCGGCGACAAAATGAACCACGTACCCGTCACCTTGCTGCGCGCCGCGCCGGGAGCGAGCTGGGTGCGGCTCGATGGATTCGTGACGCCTGACCAACTCATGGGTGAGTATCGACAGGTGCCCGCGCAGAAGTGAGCTCGCGGGCGATATAAACCGGTTAGGGGTCGACCGGCCGGCTGCGCGCCGCTGGTCTACTGTGTTTTCCTACCTTGGCGCCGGTGGGCGAGCGAATACAGTGCAGTAGATGTACGCCCGACACCGCCGGACCCACGGCTTCACGCTGATTGAGTTGGTCATCACCGTGGCCATTGTGGGGCTACTGACCACGGCTGCAATGCCGCTGGCGAAGCTCGCCGCTCAGCGTGCCAAGGAAACCGAGTTGCGCGCGAGCTTGCGCGAGATTCGCAACGCGCTTGACGCGTACAAACTCGCCGGCGACCAGGGGCGGGTGGAAATCAAATTGGGCGATAGCGGCTATCCGCCCACCCTGCAGACGCTGGTCGACGGCATCGAGGATGCCCGCAGCGAGACCAAGGTCAAGATCTATTTCTTGCGGCATATCCCGCGCGATCCGTTTTTCCCGGACGGAACGGCCGCGGCCGCCGATACCTGGGGACTGCGCAGCTATGCGAGCCCGCCCGACGCACCGCAGCCGGGCGACGATGTCTACGACGTGTACTCGTTGACGAGCGGAAAAGGCATCAATGGCGTGCCCTATCACGACTGGTAGCGCCATCGGCCGCCCGGCGCCACAGATGCTGGCCGTTCGACGTTCAGCTGGATTTACTTATATCGGCCTGCTGGTGACCATTGTGATCCTTGGCGTCATGCTGGCCGCCATGGGCCAGGTCTGGTCCACCGAAGCCCAGCGCGAACGCGAGGCCGAGTTGCTCTACCGTGGCGATACCATCCGCAAGGCGATTGGGGCGTACCTCTTGGGACCCGGCAGTTCCGGTCAGTACCCGCGAGAACTCCAAGATATGATTCAGGATCAGCGCGCGCCGCAAATCAAGCGCGAGTTGCGACGCGTGTACGAGGATCCGATGACGGGGATGGCGGATTGGACGCTGATCCGGGGGCCCGACGGCGGTATCATGGGTGTGGCCAGCAGTTCCAATGGCAAGCCTTTGAAGGTCCGGGAATTCAGTCTCGCGGATCAGACGTTCAAGGATGCCACCTGCTATTGCGACTGGCAGTTTTTATACCTTCCGCCCAGACGCAATTTCTACCGCGCGCCGGTCGTCGCACCCGGCACGCCGAGTCCGGCACCGACCCCCGCACCGGGCACAAACCCCGCGCCGGTGCTGCGTCCCCGCTGAGAATTGAGAATGCGCGACAACCGCTCCGCGGAGCGAAATTGTGACGCACATCCCATTTCTACAGTCGCAAAATGCAGACAATATCCGGGCAATCCCCTAATCGCTTCCGCATTTCGAGGTACTCGATGACGCAATCCGATTTAGTCAACGGTTCAGATGCGATCTGGCCCGACTTCGTCAGACGCCAAGCGGGGATTACCCGGCTCGTGCTGGTCGACGATCATCCGGTGGTGCGCGACGGATTGTGCTCGCTGCTGTCGCTCGAGAACGATTTGACCATCGTCGGCGACGCGGGCGACATTGAGACCGCCATCGAATTGGTCCGCGCGCACGAACCTGATCTGGTGATTTGCGATCTCAGCATGCCCGGCTGCACCGGAGGCCTCGCGGTGCGCAAACTGTGCCGCGAGTGTCCCAATACCCGCGTCCTGGTCTTGACCGCACATGATTCGCTGGAGTGTATTCGCGACTCGTTCGGCGCGGGCGCGATCGGCTATGTACGCAAGGACGCGTTGCGCGTCGACATATTGGCGGCCGTGCGTCGTGCGGCCGCGGGAACGCAGGCGACCTGCCGCGGCGTCGGCGATATCGTCATCAGAAGTTGGCTGCATGAGCTGATCACGCCGCAATCATGCGTCAACACGCCGCTCGACCAGGAAGATAGGCAGATCATCCGGCTCATTGCCCTGGGAGTTCCGACCTGGCGCATTGCGGCGGACTTGGGGCGCGGTGTCAAAGTGGTGGAAAAAACTCGCGCCAGTCTGATGCGCCGCCTCAATCTGCAGAGCACGGCGGCCGTAGCTCGATTTGCCGTCCGCAGCAATCTTCTAACCGATCGCGAAGTTGATCAGCTGGTATCGGCAGAATAGTCCGTGCAAAGAATTCTGATCATCGACGACGAGACTTTCGTCCGCGAGGCGTTGCAGCGCGTGTTGAGCGGCAAGGAAACCACGGTGGTTGGCGCGGCGGACGCGAACTGCGGCTTCGCGGCGCTGCGCGAGTCGCCCGTCGATCTCGCCATTGTCGACGTCGTTCTTCCGGACATGGATGGAGCCGAGGCGATCCGGCAGATTCGGCGCGATTACCCCGCGGTGCGCATCATCGCCATTTCTGGCGGCGGGAATTTCGGGCTTCACGCTTACCGACCTGAGGCGATCTCGACCCGCGCCTATCTCGCGGCATGCAGCGCGGCAGGAGCCGACGCGGTGCTGCCGAAACCGTTTGAAACAGGCGAGCTGCGATCGGTCATGGATCGGGTGTTCAGCACTGCGCGCCCGACAGCGCAATTGCGCTGACCGACGGGCGCCTTAAATCGGCTGAGGTTCCTCGCGCTTCACCAAGCCATGGCGTAACGCGAACATCGTCACGGCGGCGGTGTTGTGCAGGTTCAGTTTGCGCATCAAATTAGAGCGATGTTTTTCGATCGTCTTGACCGACAGCCCCAGGTCGCGAGCCGCATGCTTATTGGATTGGCCCAGCGCAATGCGCGTGAGCACTTCCCGCTCGCGGGCTGTGATCAGATGCACCGGGGCCCGGTCTGGATCGCGGCTCACGCCGCTCGCCAAGCCGGAAAGAATTCCTTTCGAAAACGTTTCGCAAATATACTTCTTGCCGGCGCAGACCGCCTGCAGTCCCTCCACCAGTTCCGCGTGGGGTGAATCTTTGAGCACAAAACCGTCGGCGCCCGCATGCATCGCGTCACGCAGCCGATCCATGCTCTCCAGTACCGTCAGCACCAAGATAGGAGTGGTGCTCTTGCGCTCGCGAAGTGCCGCGATGAGCTCGATTCCCGATTGATCCGGAAGACCGATATCCGTGACAACTACGGATGGCTTGAGTGCCTCGATGCCCGCCAGAGCATCCGGTACGGTACTCGCTTCACCAACGACGTGAAAGCCCGGGTCCGTTTCCAGCAGTGCCTTTAGCCCGGCACGCAAAATCAAGTGATCTTCCACCAGCATAATCCGCATGCGGCATGGATCAACCCGCAGCGATTGCGCATGCATGATACTTCCCTCATTCATAGTGCACACAACACCGCATCAACGCAGTCCCCGTCGAGCGGTTCCGCATAACGTACCGCGAAATTTTTGCGTTAACATGACACAGCTCTCAATTTCTCACCAGGTAGGTGAGCGTGTGCTCCCCCAGCTTGATCTGATCCTCGTGCTGCAAAACGTGCTGCTTTACCTGTTGACCGTTCACGTAAATTCCGTTCACGCTGCCCAGATCTTCGATCGTCGAAACATTACCGACCGTCACCACTTGGCAGTGATGACGACTGATGAAACATGCATCCAAGCGCACTTCGTTGTCGGACGCGCGACCAATCGAAATGCAGCCGGTTTTGACCGGACAGGACATTATAGGTTGCGAGCCGAGACTTACGAACAGCTGTGCCGAAGCAACGGGCGAGTTTTCGGCCGGCGCACGCAAGCCGGCTCCATCGCGTGCCACCGCCTCGGGCCAGCGCGGGTCCTGGGTGGCCAGGACGATTTCCGCGCCGCTGACATTCCCCGCCGAGCGTGCGCAAGCCGCATGCAAAGCAGCGTCGCAGAGCACGTTGATGAGACGGGGCGCGCCGCCGGTATGCTGATATACCAATGCGCAGGCCTCGGCCGTGAACAATTCCTTGCCGCGGGCGCCTGCGATCGCAAGACGGCGATCTATATACGGTTTCACCTCGTCGGCGGCCAGCGCATGCAGATGCACCTGCCATGGGCCGTCGGTTGCGACCAGGCGCGCGGTCAATTCCTCCACATGTTTTTGCTGGCCGTTTTGGCCCGCAAGCAGTAGCCGCAGCCGCGGCTCGCGGCGCACCATTTCAACGAAGGCGCGCAGGGTGCCGTTGGCGAGCAGCTGCACGTCATCGACGATCAGCAGCGGGACGCTCTTGCGGCTGCTTGCTGCATTGAATGCTGCCGCCAGCTGCACGAACAGTTGCGCTCCGCCTACGGCTGGATCCTTCGATGGAGCACCGAGTTGCAGCAGCAGCGCATGCAGCAGCTCGGTGGCGGAAATATGCGGCTGGTTGATCCGGCACAGGGTGAATCCGCTTTTGATCTCCCGCAGCACATCCTCGAGCAACAGGGTTTTGCCGACGCCCGCAGGTCCCATGAGCAATATCGGTCGCGCCCGGCTCTTGAGGCCGGCGATGACGTTTGCGCGTGCCCCGCTGTATTCTGAACTCAGGAATAGAAATTCTGAATCCGGACGCAGACGGAAAGGCAGCTTCTCGAAACCAAAAAATTGCGGGTACATTTCTTCCTCGCCGTTGTCGGCGTTCCCCGTCGACACGGGCGCACGGCTTTCAAATCAGCCGACCAATGCGCGCCACGCAAGCGCCCACAGCTAATATACCGGGTAGTTTTGCATTAGCCAGATCGCCTCTTCGACATAATAGATCTAAATACGGCGACTCCATAGCAATCCTTGGGGAAGACTACTTAGCGGTGGCACTTCGCGGGCAAGCTCCTACTGTGTTTTCCTACCTTCGCCGCTTCTGGTGACTGCGTACAGTTGGGCAGACATCGGGAGCAGCGTTGACCAACACACCACCAATGCAGAGTACGAAAGGCACTGACTGCGCTGGGCCGTGGTCGGCGGTCCATGCGCACCGTCGCGCCACACCCCAACACGGTTTTACACTGCTCGAATTGCTCGTGGTCATGGTGATCATAGGCCTGTTGGCAGGCTTCGTCGCGCCGCGATACTTCTCACAAGTGGGTAAATCGCAGGTCAAAGCAGCCAGAGCGCAAATCGATGCGCTCGACAAGGCCATCGAACAGTTTCGCCTCGACATGAATCGCCTGCCGACCACTGAAGAGGGCTTGGCGGCGCTCAACGTCGCTCCCCCCAACGAACCTGACTGGGCCGGTCCGTATTTGAAAAAAGAGGTCCCGCGCGACCCGTGGGGCCATCCCTATGTCTATGTAGCTCCAGGAACGCATAACAACGATTTCGATTTGATGTCCTACGGTAAGGACGGGCAGCCCGGCGGCACCGGCGAAAACGCCGACATCGGGAATTGGTAGGCATCGTGGAGTTTCGCGTCAAGGCACTCGACCGCGAGCATGCGGTCCTCGCGCAACAGGTCGATGCGATCGACGAAATTGACGCGCGCCGCCAATTGGCGCTCCTGGGCTTGCGCATAATCTCCGTAACCCCGGTCCGCCAAGCCAGCCTGTTCGTTCGCTCGGCGAAGGTGCCGCTGGTCATTTTCAGCCAGGAACTGGTGGCGCTGCTCGATGCGGGCCTGTCCTTGGTCGAGTCGATCGAGGCGCTGACCGAAAAGGAGTCGAGCGCCGCGGTGCGTCGTCCGCTCGAACAAATTTTGAGCCGCCTGTACGAAGGTCAAACCCTTGGCGCGGCGCTGGCCGAACACCCGGCGATTTTTCCCTATCTTTACGTGGCAACGGTCCGTGCCAGCGAGCGCACCGGATCGTTGCGCGAAGCGCTGACCCGCTTTATCACCTACCAGCAGCAAATCGACGCCTTGCGCAAGACCCTCGTCAATGCGTCGATTTATCCGGCGGTGTTGCTGGCCGCGGGTGTCTTGGTAATGCTGTTTCTCATGGGCTATGTGGTGCCGCGTTTCAGTTCAATTTACGAGGAGCTTGGCTCCGACCTGCCCTTCGCCTCGCGATTGCTGCTGCAGTGGGGCCAGCTGCTCGAGGCGCATACGATGGCTGTGGTACTTTTCGGCGGCGGCGCCCTCGCAGCGGCCGGTTACGGGCTGACGCGCCGATCCACTCGTGCAGCCTTCGGCGCGTGGTTAGCCAAGGTGCCCGCGATCGGACGGCAACTTCGCCTGTATCAATTGGCGCGACTGTATCGAACGGTGGGCATGCTATTGCGCAGCGGCATGCCGGCGGTTACGGCCATGGGCATGTCGTCGGGATTGCTTGGCGAAACATTACGTCCTGCGTTTGCCAAGGCGACGCAATCGGTGCGAGAAGGCCAGTCGCTCGCCAACGCGATGGAACACAATGACCTTACGACGCCGGTGGCGGCCCGTATGCTGCGTGTCGGCGAACGCAGCGGCAACATGGGCGAAATGACCGAGCGCATCGCCACTTTCTATGATGACGAGCTCGCCCGCTGGGTGTCGATCGTCACCCGTCTGATCGAGCCGCTGTTCATGACCTTGATCGGACTTTTGATCGGCCTGATCGTGGTGCTCATGTACTTTCCAATATTCCAGTTGGCGGGAAGCGTGCAATGAACGCTGCAGTCCCGCTCAAAGCTGTGGAAGTGCCGCCCAGCGCCGCCGGCGCGGACGCCGCTGTGCCGGTTGCGTCCGTTGTACCCGTCGCATCCGCCCCGCTGGAAGAGGTGCTCATCGCCCGTGCATTGGCCGAGGCTGAGCGCACCGCGCGCTCCGCGCTCGAAATCCTGACGGAAACATCGGGTCGCGCGCCGCTGGATTTGGCGCAAGCCTTGGCGGCGGCGCTCGACTATCGATATGTGGGCGGCGAGGAGCTCGCGGGGGTCGAACCTGCTTTTGACATCCTGCCCCCGTCGGAAGCCACGCGGCGCTGCTGCGCCGTGGTGCGGCAAGCGGGCGGCCTGTTGGCGATCGTCGCCGATCCGTTCGATTCCGCACTGCGTAGTTGGCTCGAGACGCGCACCACAGAGGTACTCGATTGGGCGCTGGCGGCGTCGCACGAGCTTGCCAATTTCATCGCGCGTCGCGCCGAAGGCCTGCGTGCCATCGATGCCGTATTGTCGCAAGCGGAGGCCGAAGGCGGCGCAAATGCCGGACCCGACAATCTGTCGTATGTGTCGATCAGCGAAGACGCAAGCCCGATCGTGCGGTTGGTGCATTCGACCGTCTACGATGCGCTACGGGCCGGTGCCAGCGATATTCACCTGGAGTCGACCGCCAATGGACTCACGGTGCGCTATCGCATCGACGGCGTGCTGGTCAGCATCGCTTCGGTGAGCGGTACGGCGGTCGCGGAGCAAGTCATCTCGCGCATCAAAGTGATGTCGGAACTCGATATCGCCGAGCGCCGCGTGCCCCAAGATGGACGTTTTACGATTGCGCTCGACCGCCGCCCGATCGACTTTCGAGTGTCGGTAATTCCCAGCATTTTCGGTGAAGACGCGGTGTTGCGCGCACTCGACAAGCAGGCGCTGACCGAGCGCCTGCACGGCCTGCGTCTCGATGCCTTGGGGTTCGACATGCGCGTGGTAACGCAGTTGCGGCGCCTGAGTTTGCTGCCTTATGGAATGCTGCTCGTCACCGGACCCACCGGCAGCGGCAAAACCACGACGCTGTATGCGGCGATTTCCGAGACTCAAACGGGTAACGACAAAATCGTCACGATCGAGGACCCGGTGGAATACCAACTGCAGGGCGTGCTGCAAATACCGGTCAACGAGAAAAAGGGGCTGACCTTTGCGCGCGGATTGCGTTCGATTCTGCGGCACGATCCGGACAAGATCATGGTCGGCGAAATCCGCGATTCCGAGACCGCGCAAATCGCCATCCAATCCGCACTCACCGGACACCTCGTATTCACCACGGTGCACGCCAACAATGTATTCGACGTGGTGAGCCGATTCGTCCACATGGGAGTCGACACCTATAGTTTCGTGTCCGCGCTATCCGGCGTGCTGGCGCAGCGCCTGATCCGCATCGTGTGCGAGCAGTGTGCCGAACGACAGGTGCCGTCCCGGCAATTGCTCGAGGAATCGCAATTGTCGGTAGCTGCGAGCGCCGCCTTCGACTTCACCGTCGGACGCGGCTGCCAACATTGCCGCGGCACGGGTTATCGGGGTCGCAAGGCCATCGGTGAGTTGCTGGTGCTCAACGACGAACTGCGCGAGGCGATCATCAATCGCGCGCCGGTGCGCCAGCTCAAGGAGCTTTCCCAGAAGGGCGGCGTGCGGTTTATCCGCAGCGTCGCGCTCGATCTGGTACGGCGCGGCGAGACCACGCTCGAGGAGGTTAATCGTGTCACCGTTATGGCGTGATGAAGTGGGGATTTATTTAACCCAGCGACGCCACTGCCTGGTGCGCATCGGACGGGGTATCCGCCCAACCTTGCTGCGCGAGGAGAATCACAGCGAAGCGCAGCAGGCGCCCGGATGGGAGGCCGTGCTCGCGCTGCTGGAGCAGCGGCTGGCGCAGCCCGAATGGGCCGACGCGCGTGCGCGCATCGTCATCGCCGATCAGTGGGTCCGCTACACCGTGGTGCCGTGGTCCGATTCCCTGAGTTCGGCCGACGAGCGTATGGCGCACGCGCGCGAACTGATCGCAAGTGTATTTGGCGATGCGAGTAAGTGGACCATTTCGATGTCGGAAGCGCCGCCAGGTGCGTCGCGTCTGGCCTGCGCGATGCCGACCGCGTTGCTCGATTCTTTGCGGCAATTGACCGCTCGCCACGGCCAGAAGCTCGCGTCGGTGCAGCCGCAGCTGATTGCCGCCTATAACGCCTGGCGGCACCGCTTGCCCACCGTCGCCGCGGCTTGGTTCGTCACCGTTGAGGAGGGCTCGCTCGCGGCTTTACGCATGTCCGGCAACGGCATCGATCGTGTTCATGCCGTGCGCATCGGCATGGATTGGGCGCGCGAGCTCAAACGGCTGCAGACCTTCGGCCGGCTCGCCAGCGGCAGCCCGACCGACGGTCGGGTTTACGTCGACTTACCGGATGCTCTGCGCTTGCTACGTCCTGAGATGTCGGCAGATTTGGAGTGGCTCGACGAGCCCAATCCGCCCCTGACGACGCTGCATCAGCTCGAACTCTTACGCAGAAAAGCGGCATGAGACAGGTCATCGAATTCAATTTCGCCGGCGGAGGCCGCCGCGTTTCGCTGCTCGGCGGAGCGTTGCTCGCGGTGGGTTTCATAGCGGCCGTCGCTGTGCTTCTGGAATATCGGGTCGTGGGCGAACGCCGGGCCGGACTCGAGCTGCGGCTGGCGACACTGACACGTGGCAAAACCCCTACATTGAGTCCCAGCGAGACCGCCGCCGATGCGCGCCTGACCGCCATCGGGCAGCACGCGGCTCAGGATCTGGCTACCCCGTGGACGCGGCTGCTGTCGGAACTTGAGCAGGCGAGCAAGGCGACTCAAGGTGAAGTCGCGTTGCTCGGGGTCGAACCCGATCATGCCAAACACAGTGTGCGGGTCAGCGCCGAGGCGCGCACCCTCGCACTGGCGCTGGCCTACGTGCAACGGTTGCAGGCGGGCAGCTCGCTGCAATTCCCCATGCTCGATCGGCACGAAATTCGCGCCGACGACCCGCAACACCCGGTGCGTTTCGAATTGACCGGCGCGTGGAGAGATCTGGAATGAACGCACCAAACGATACCCATGGTTCCAACACCACGCGTGCCGTGTCCGCAGCGGTTCACCCGATGCCGGCCGTACCGACCGTGCCCGCAACCGTTACGCGCACGATGGCGTTGCAGCATGGTGCGCAGCGCATGCTCGTCCGTGCGGTTCCGCAAGTTCGCTATCAACTAATGCGGGTTGGCCCTGCCGGCCTATCGGGGCTCGCCGCGCTGATCGCGGCTGCCGCCGTCGCGCTGGTCCTGTTGCTGCCCGCACAGCAATCCGTGTTCGCGTTGCGTACCGAGTTGACCAGCGCAGCTCACGCAGTACCGGCGAAGGTGTCGCAAGACTTGAGCCCGCGACAATTCGCCGCAGCCCTGCCGACCCGCGAACAGATTCCGGCGCTGCTGGGCGTGGTGCTGGTACAGGCGACTGATTCAGGCATCGTCTTGGAACAAGGCAGATACTCCTACAGCCCGGCCACGACCAGCCGGCTGGCGCGCTACACATTCGAATTTCCGGTAAAGGGGGAATACGGCCACATACGCGGCTTCATCAATAACTCGCTGACCGCGATTCCAGCGCTCGGGTTGGACAAGTTGCGGGTTGAGCGGAAAAACGTGGCCGATACTCTGGTCAGTGCCGACGTGGCCTTCGTCATTTATCTGCGAGGTGCGTAGTGTTCAGAAATATTTCACTGCGCGCCAAGATACTCATCGGCATTGCCCTGATCTGCACCGCGTACGTCGTGCTGATGCCTGACCGGTCGCAGACCATCGAACCGATGCATGCCGCCGGCGTCGCACGAGTCGCGCCCGCCGCCAAGGCCGGCGCAAAATCGCCGACGGTCGACGCGTTCTTCCGTATGAAGGATCGCATCGTCAATAACGCCGCGGCTGCATCGCTATTTACAGTGCAGTCTTGGTACGTGGCGCCGCCGCCGCCGCCGCCGGCGCCCGTGGTTGTGCAGGCGCCACCGGCGCCTACCGCCCCGCCGCTGCCATTCGCATTCATGGGCAGCTATCGGCCGGAGGGCGCCACCCCGATCTATTTTCTCACTGCCGGCGATCGCGTCTATGACGTGAAAATCGGCGACACTCTCGATAACACATACAGCGTGGATGGGATCAAATCCGGTCAGCTGCTGTTTACCTATATCCCTCTCAAAATCCAGCAATCACTGGCAGTGGGCGATGACCAATGAACAATTCTTTCCGTAATCTAATCGGAGCGGCCGCGACGGTCGCGTTATTACTCGGCTGCGCGGCTGCCAGTTGGCATCGCGAGGGAATCAAGCAGGTTGAAGCCGGTAATTACGAAGTCGGCGTTGCCGACCTGGCGCAAGCCGTCGCGCGTTCCCCGGACAACATGGAGTACAAGCTGGATTTCGCGGCGCGCCGCGAGGCCGCGATTCAAAAATTGGTTGCTGCCGCGGATACCATGCGCCGCAACGGACAGTTGGACGAGGCGACGGCCACCTACCGCCGCGTGCTCACCATCCAAGTCGGCAATCAGCGCGCCCTGCGCGGGATAGAGGGAGTCGAGGCGGATCGCCGGCACGCCGGCATGGTCGCCGATGCGGCCAAGGATTTTGAGCGTAAGGATTTCGATGCTGCGGAGGCCTTGTTGCGGGCGGTGCTCAACGAAGATGCGGGCTTCAGCGCCGCGCGCGACCTCTCGGCAAAGATCAACGTGGCCCGCGGACCCGTCGCAGTGGCGCCGCGCCTCAAGTCCAACAATAACGGCAAAGTCACGCTGCAGTTCCGCGACGCGCCCACCAAGATGGTGTTCGAAGTGCTGGCGCGGCAGACCGGCATCAATTTCATTCTCGACAAGGATGTCAAGAGCGACGGGAAGACAACCATCTTCGTACAGGATGTGCCCATCGAAGAGGCGGTTGATCTGGTGCTCAATCAGAATGCTCTCGCGCGCGAGATCCTGTCGTCCAACATGGTGCTCATCTATCCCAATACTCCGGCCAAGCAGAAGGAATACGAGGAGCAGATCGTTCACACATTTTACTTGACCAACGCCGTCCCCAAGGACGTGGAGAGCTTGCTCAAGTCCATGCTCGCCGCAAAAACGCTGTTCGTCGATGAGCGCGCCAATGTGGTCGTGATGCGCGATACGCCGGATGCAATACGCATGGCCGAGAAATTGGTCGCATCGGTCGACGTTGCGGAACCGGAGGTGCTCATCGAATGCGAAATTCTCGAGATTTCGCACAGCCGCGTTCTGGATCTGGGAATTTCCTATCCCGGCGCAGTGACGCTCACTCCGTCAGCGCTATCCGGTGCCGGCGGCGGACTCGCTCTGTACGACTTGGGCCACCAAAATAGCAAAACAATCGGCATCTCGGGAGTGAGTGCCACGGTCAATGCCTCGCAGACATTGGGTAACACCAACACGCTGGCCAGTCCGCGTATTCGCGTCCGCAACAAGGAAAAGGCTAAAATTTTGATCGGCAGCCGGGTTCCGGTGATCACCAACAGCGTGACGCCGACCGCCAGCAGCGCAGTGGTGACGGGAAGCGTGCAATACCTGGACGTAGGCTTGACTCTCGAGGTGCAGCCGACCATTTACTTGGACGGTGACGTCGCCATCAAAATGGGGCTCGAGGTCAGCACCATCACCAACCAGATCACCACTTCGTCCGGCACCATCGCGTATACCATCGGCACCCGCAATGCCAACACGCTGCTGCAGCTGAAGGACGGCGAAACTCAGATATTGGCGGGTTTGATTCAGGCTTCCGACACGCGCAGCCAGACTGGCCTGCCGGGCTTGACCGCGCTCCCGTTCATCGGACGCTTGTTCGGCTCAAATAACAGGGATATAGAGAAAAGCGAACTCGTGCTGTCGATCACGCCGCGCATCATTCGCACGCGCGCGCGGCCGTCGGCGGACGCAACCGAGTTTTGGTACGGCACCGAAACTCGGTCGCGTTCCACACCCTTTTCGGCAGGCTCTTTTGATACGGGGGCCGCTGGCGCCGCGGCAGGCGGCGTCGCGGGCGGCGCGGGAATCCCGTCGGAGGGGCCGCGCACTTCGGTGGCCCAACCGGTCGTGCCGGCGGTGCCGGCGACGCAGCAACCGCCGGCCCCGCCCAGCGGACCGCCGCCTCATCCCACGGTGACTGTCGACGGGCCCATGGAGACCGCCGTTGGTCAGGAAATCGACGTCACCGTTCGAATGGCGACCGATATCGGAATAACGCGTTTGCGCGGCCAGGTGCGATTTGACGCGACGGCGCTGCAGCTTGTCAGCGCCACCGCCGGCGACTTGGTCCCGTCGAGTGCGGGCAGTCCGAATGTCGATGCGAAAAGCGGCGGCGCGCAGCTGGACGTCGTGTCGACCGATGCGCCCATTGAAGGGGAAGGCAGTATCATGGTGCTGCGATTCAAGGCGCTGACCGCGCACGCCGCGACCCCGATCGTCGCGCAGGTGTCTGCAGTGGGTTCTTCCGGCACTTCGCTGGCGAGCGCCGCATCTCAACCGCTGAGCCTTGCCATCAAGCCATGAACCGGGGCATGCAGAAGCGGGGTTTCACACTGATTGAATTGCTCGTGGTGATGAGCATCATCGGGTTGCTGCTGACCGTTGCGGTACCGCAATATTTCCGCACCATCCGCCACTCCAGGGAAACCGTGCTGCGCCACGATTTGTCGGTGCTGCGCGATTCTATCGACAAGTACTATGCCGACCTTGGTCAGTATCCGGATGTGTTGCCCACCCTGGTGGAGAAGCACTACATCCGCAGCGTACCGGTTGATCCGTTCACGAAGTCCGCCGAAACCTGGATACTGGTTGCCTCCGACGACCCGGACCATCCGGGCTTGAAGGATGTCCACAGCGGGTCGCCGAATCTTGCGTTCGACGGCTCGCCAATCGTCAGTTGGTAGGTCAATGGCGCACAACGGCAACTTGCAATCGGAATCCGCTGCACTACAGGCCCCGCAGATCGAGCGTAATGATCTTCCGGCAGCCGCGGCCGGCGAGCTGCGGGCGAATGAGCGGCAGGCGGCGATCGAAAAAGCAAAGCGTGAATGGGAATGCACGGCCGATGCGCTGAGTGCCATGGTTTGTCTGCTCAACTCCGAGGGAATGGTCCTGCGTGCGAATCGTGTCGTCGAGCATTGGGGGCTCGGATCAGTCAGCGGTGTCGTCGGCAAGAAAGCGCACGCAGTGTTGCACCCATCCTGTACAGCTGCCAACTGCGAGGTCGAACAGGGGCTGCAGGAGGCACTGCCGAAGCTTAAGGGCGAAGAACCCCAGGAGTTCGAGGTTTATTCTCCGGTGAGCGATCAGACCTTGCAATTCACTCTGCGGCCGATGCGCGCGGGCGAAGACACGAACGCGCCGGTACCCGATAGCCGCACAGTGTTGGTGGTCTCGGATGTGTCCGCACTGCGCCGCGCGCAAAAGGCTCTGCAACGGGTCAACCATAACCTGGAGTCGCGCGTTCGCCTGCGCACGCGCGAACTGGACGAGTCGAATCGGGATCTGCGCAACGAGGTCGTGCGGCGCGAGCATGCAGAGCACGACCTGCGAGCCTCGCACAAGAACCTCGCCTTGCTGTCCGAACAACTGATTCAAGCCCAGGAGCGCGAGCGGCGGCGCTTGGCTCTCGAATTGCACGATTCGGTCGGTCAATCCTTGAGTGCCATAAAATACACCCTGGAGCGCGCCATCATCATGGTGCAGCGGCCGAATCTCGGAAGTCCCGAGAATGTACTGAATCTGGCTGTCCAGCGCATCCACGAGACCGCGGACAGCATACGCGCGATATCGATGAACCTGCGGCCGCAGATGCTCGACAATCTCGGTGCCGCCTCGGCGACCAGCTGGTTCTGCCGCGGATTTGCCGAGGTCTACCCGACGTTGAACGTGCGCGCCGAGATCAACGCGCAAAATGATGAGATCCCCAAGCGCATATCGACGCATGTGTTTCGCTGCGTGCAGGAATTGCTCAACAACGTGGCAAAGCACGCGCAGGCGAAGACCGTATGGATCCAGTTAAAGCGCGAGGGTCCCGTGCTCAGTCTCGAAGTCCGCGATGACGGCATTGGCATGGCCGATGATTCGCGGCAACCGGCGCAACGGTACGGTGGTTCCGGTATCCGCAATATCCGGGAGCGGGCCGAGATGACCGCCGGTCAGTTCTCCCTTTCGATCCCCGCCGAGGGCGGCACATCCGCTCAGATCGTGTGGCGGCTCGGGGCCGACGAGCCCAAGGAAGACGCCATCCAGTGATGGCGGGCACGCCCGAAAGCCCCGCGGATCAAGTCCCGCCCGCGAGCCCATTGCGCACGGCGAACAGGGTGATCCCGGCCGTATTGTGCAAACGTAATTTACGCATCAGATTGGACCGATGCTTTTCAATGGTTTTGACGCTCAACGCCAACGCGTGCGCGATCGCCTTATTGGAGTCGCCCAGTGCGATTCGCGTCAACACTTCGCGTTCGCGCCCCGTGATGCTCTGCGCGTTGGCTCGGTTTCGCCGCGGCTCGCCGCCCGGGACGCATGCGCCCGACATTTTGTTTGCGAGTGCCTCAGACAAGAATTTTTGTCCCGCGGATACGGTGCGAATTGCCTGCATCAGCTCGACGCGATTCGCGTCCTTGAGCACATAGCCGTCGGCGCCGGCGTTGAGGGCCGCGCGGATGTATTCTTCGCTGTCATACGCGGTCAACACCAGCTTGCGTGCGCGCGGCGCGACCCGCCGGATTGCCAACAGCAGTTCGAACCCTGAGCCTCCGGAAAAGGCAAGATGCGTGAGTACCAGATCGGGTTGCAGTTGATGGATGCCGACCAGAGCATCCTCGTCGCAGCCGAAGGCTCCGACAATTTCGAAGTCAGGTTCTATTTCTATGAGCGCCTTGAGTCCTTCGCGCAATATCGCATGATCTTCAATTAGAACGATGCGTGTTCGCGGTTTTGGAACGCTGGCGACGATCGAATTCGACGCCACCGCCGCTGAGCGACTGTCGCGACGAAGCACGATGCCGCGCGGCGCTGGGAATGGACTTGCTTCCGTGGTATTCGGCGCCATCCTTGATTGAGACTGCAAATTCGCTTCCCGGGTGTAGGGCATGGCTTGCGACTTTCCCTTAATTCAGAAAATAATTATATGGATCCGCCGAATAGACAGGAACCGATACGACATAATCGTCGGCGATTTTATGGGTGTTTGGGACCAGGTTGGCGACACGTTTCTGATTAAGTCATGAGCGTTGCGCGCGCCCGGGGCGCGCCCGTGACTTAATACCGAAAGCGAAAACCGTCGAGGACTTCGAGGTGCTGCTACCCTTCAACGCTGCCCTCGCTGGGTCTGTGCCATGAGCGGTGCACCGCGGCGAACGCCTCGCGGTAGCACGGTTACTCGCTTCCGAATACCCTGTCCATCGTCGATCGCTTACCTGCACTTCCACCGACTGCTAATAGCGCAAATAAAAGCGACAAAACTTCAGTAAAAATAGGCAATTGCACGTCCAAGGACGTCCACTCCGCGTGCTTGACAGCCATCCTCTGATGGGGGCCTAATCGGGGGCACTTTTGGAAAAACGTAAACATGAGGCCCCCAAAATCATGTCATTGGCGGACACCGCGGCGAAAAGCGCTCAAGCTCTCGACAAGGCCTTTAAGCTGAGCGATGCGAAGGGCCTATATTTTCTGGTCAATCCGAACGGCTCGAAGCTTTGCTGCTTAACTCGATCGGACCCTATCCCGAGGCTTCGCTCGTGACCACGAGAGAGCGGCGCCTTGGGCAGCAACGGCTTTGCGTGCCCCCCTTCTCGCCGCGCTGTTAACCTCGTTCGCCGGGCACGAGACCCGCCGCCGGGCACTGAGCTGCGAATTCTCGCCCGTTTCGCGGCAGCAGCGCCGCGCCTATGAACTGCCCTTACAGTGGTCGGCTGCGGTGCCGTGAACAAGATTGCAGTGAATCTGCTCATCGTGCTGCTGCTCGGCACGGCCACACCGGCATTTGCCGGTGAAGAGCTGGTGCTCATCGTCAGTGCCGGCAGTGCCATCGATGAGCTCGATTCAACCGAGGTCCGGAAGCTCTTTCTCGGCCTGACGGTCCAGCGCAGCGGCCGCCGCTTGCACCCGCTCCTGAACGAATCCGATGCCGATCTGAAAGAAATATTCCTGCAGAATATCGTTTCGATGTCCGATAGTACTTATGATCGGTACATACTGCAGCTTGGCCGCGCACAGCCGTTGGTTTACAAAGGCAATGCACGGTTGATCAGCGGCGTCGCGGCCGACCCCGCCGCCGTAAGCTATGCCTGGCGCAAGGACGTGGAGCACGATAGCCGCATTCGGATATTGCGTGTGGTATGGCACGATTGAGATCAAGATTTGCCAATCTCGTCACCGGTTGCGTGGTGGCGGTACACCTGATTCTCCTGCCGGCCCTATACTTTGGCGTGGGCTACGTGATTCGAAAAAGTCACGAAGACTTGTTCGTTCAGCATGCCAGAACTTTTGCGCGAATACTGGCCGATGAATTCGAAGTGGGGGCTGCGCTGGACTCCGCGGCGCGAACCGAGGACCTGCTCGACCTTGCGATCATTCATGGCGAGAGCCGCTATGCGGAATTGGTCGAACGTGACCGCCGCATCCGCAGTCAGCTCGGGCCGCCGGACATTACGGCTCCAAAAGAGCCGGACATGCGCTTCGCGCACGGCGGCGACGATACCTATTTCATCGTGTTGCCGATCATGCATGCCGGCCAAAGCGCTGAATTGCGCTTGGGATTCGACGAGAGGCCCACGCAGACAAGGATTCAACTGGCGCTCAATCGCATGCTGTTGTTGCTCGGGGCCTACTTGTGCCTGGCAATCATCATCGCCTCGTACTTGAGCAATCGGCTGTCGCGCCCGATTCGCAGGCTGCAGGATGTCTCCCGCACCATCGCGTCGGGCGATTACGCCCAGGCGCTGGACGTCAGCACCGGCATTCGCGAATTGCATGAACTCGCCGTGGATCTGGAGGCAATGCGGCGCGAACTCGTGGGCGTGAACGATCGGCTCCAAGAGAAGATCCGGGAAAAAGAGGTCTCCGAGGCGCGCCGCGACGAGCTACAGAAGCAGCTGCGCCATCGTCAACGCCTGGAAACGGTGGGCACGCTCGCGGGCGGCATCGCACACGAATTCAACAACGTGCTGGTGCCCATCATCCTGTTCACCGACACGGCGCTGCAGGATCTGCCGCCGGGAAGCGTGTCGCGCTCCGACCTGGAACGCGTATTGGCCTCTGCGCGCCGCGCGAAGAACATAGTGCAGAAGATTCTGACCTTCAGCCATGTGCTGGGCGACACCAAGCTCGCGCCCATTGACCTGCGCAACGTCGTAGCCGAGGGCGTGGTGCTTTTTTCAGCGCTTGCCCCGCCCAGCATCGAAATACGCACCGAGATCGCCGAGCAAGTTCCGTTGGTGCGCGCCGACGCCACCCTCGCGATGGATTTGGTGATGAATCTCTGCACCAACGCGTATCAGGCGATGCAGGGCACGCAAGGCGTCTTGACGGTGGGATTGCGCGTGCCGCCGTCGGCCGCGATGCCGAGCGTCGAGCTCATGGTCTCCGATACGGGACACGGAATGGAGCAGCCCGTTGTGGAGCGGATATTCGAACCATTTTTTACCACGCGGCCGGTGGGTCAAGGGACGGGGCTCGGCCTTTCCGTGGTGCATGGAATCGTGGAGAGTTTTGGTGCTAGCATTGCAGTAGAGACCGCGCCCGGGGCTGGGACGACTTTTAGAATTCTGTTTCCGGCCATCACCGAATCCGCAAGAGCCGACACACCGTTGGGCTCCCTCGAGATGTAGATGCACAGCATTCTGGTGATCGATGACGAGGCGGACGTGCGCGACGGCATGAAGCGCGTGCTTGACCGCGCGGGCTTCTCGGTGCGCATCATCGACAATGCGACCGATGCGCTGCTCGAGCTCAAACGCGAGCCGGCGGACGTCGTCATCACCGACATCATCATGCCGAAGCTCAACGGCGTAGACGCAATCTATCGCATCGTG
>Ga0210410_10001852_pt1 | contig 19402 bp, 17 predicted proteins | sample IncBWC4MmetaG_FD_161058 | JGI IMG/M metagenome (GOLD analysis project Ga0210410, IMG submission 161058) | Forest soil microbial communities from Barre Woods Harvard Forest LTER site, Petersham, Massachusetts, United States - Inc-BW-C-4-M | ecosystem: Environmental > Terrestrial > Soil >... | reverse complement strand
CGACAAAGTGCCCCTGCTCTACGAGCGCGACGACATTTTACTCACCATGATCCAGCAGCGCGGCGACGTGGAGAAAGTTTCCAGCCGCAACATGCGCCTGCCCTTGCAGGTCAATCCCGGGGGCAAAGCCGGTTCGTACAACGCGGACGGCGGCGACCTGGGCCGCGGCTCCGGCACGCAGTATGATGTCGCGCAGGTCTCGCCGATTTTCTTCCGCTTCGCGATTGAAATCACGAAGCTGGTGGAATACGCGACCACCGGGCGCGAACGCGCCATCGAAAATGCCGCGAAGCGCGAAGTGGCCAACGGGATGAAACAGTTCCGTGCTTTCCTCGACAAACTGATGCAGACCGCTGGAAACGGCGTGCTCGGCACCATCAACAGCGTCGCCGGCTCGACGTTCACCATGACCGTGCCCAACGGCGCTGCGCTCGTCTATCCCGGCCAAACCATCCAGATTTACGACACCACGCTGACCACAAACCGCAACGTGGCGGCCGGCGTCACCACCACGGTGCTTACCGCCGATCCAATCACCACGCAGCAAATCACCGTGGACAACGTGCCCACCGGCACCGTGGCCACGGACGTGATCGTGCACGATGGCCTCACCGGCGCACAGCCCGTGTCGCTCTTCGGCATCAAGTATCATCAGAACAACGCGACAACCGGAACGTGGCTTAACCTCAACCGCGCGACGTATCCGATTCAGTTGCAGACTCCTCGCGTGAACGCCGGCAACGCCGCGCTTACTCCCAGCAATGTGCGCCTGGCCATCAACAAAGTCCGCAAAGCCCTGGGCATCAGCCACATCGGCAAACTCATCGCTTACATGGCGGTGGAGCAGGAACACGCCTGGGAAAACCTGGGCATCACCGTCAGCCAGATCATCAAGGAAGGCGGCGGTGGCGGGGCGAACGATCTGGATCTGCTCTTCAGCGGCCGCAAAACGATGAGCGGCATTCCCATTAAGTCCAGCGTTAACGCCGATCAGACTCGCGTGGACTTCCTCGACCTCTCGCACTGGGGACGCGCTGTGTTGAAAGACATCGACTTCTACGAAGTCAATGGCAACACGGTGTTCCCGATCTACGGCGCCAGCGGCGGTCTTGCGGCCAGCTACATCTTCTACTTCGATACCGCGTTTCAGGTGTGGGACGATTCGCCGCGTACCGGCGCGTTCATCGACACCCTGGCGCGGCCTTCTGGCTACTAAGACGCGTAAGCCAGTGATTTCCAGGCTCATGGACCGTAGGGGCACGATATATCGTGCCCCTACCCATTTTCCCTTGGCGCTTGCGACAGGCAACGTGGAGAACGGACCAAACCGAATTGCAGTTTTGCGCGAAACGCATGAGACGCCGGAAAACGTGGCATGGCGTCTCGAACGGGCTGGCGGCATCCATCGCTTCGGTGAGCCGAACTATCGCGCCATCTGGGGCTGGAATCGGCTGGCGTGGATTGGCGGAAAATTCGAGGATCGCGATCCGGCGACGGGCTCGCTGCTCCGCGAAGTCGTCGAGCTGCGTCAGGAGCCGAAATATCCCGCGGTGAATCGTTGGCACATCGAACGATGGGTCGCACCGGAAGTGTACGGCTCGCCGCGCGCATGGTATGCGCAGACGATCGAGCGCGAGAACGGTGTGAGCATTCCGGCCCTGGGGCCGTATCCCGCGCGCGGAGAGTACGAGCACTGCTTCACGCTGGAAACGCCGAGAGGCGAATTCCTGCAGCTCACGGCCACCGCCGCGGAACACATTGCGCGCGCCATCGAGTGGTCGCGCAAATTTCCGCGCTCGGCGAAAAAAGCCCAGCTTTACGATCGTCAACAACGAATCGAGAACGACTACGACCAGTGGGCTTACGACGCACTGGATGATTCCGTCCCGGCGTTTCACAGACAGCCGTTTGTAACGGTGGCTTAAGCCATGATGCATATACACGTTTGGTTGAAAGGATTGCTGGCTGCCGCCATCAGCGGAGCCGCGGGCGGAGTGCTTACCGGGCTTGCCGCGGTGGGGATCGATCCGCAGCATTTCAATCTGCAGAGTGGAATTGGCGCGACATTTCGCATCGGATTGGCTGCAGCGCTGATCAATGCGGTGATCGGCGTGGCGGCCTACTTGCAGAAGTCGCCGCTGCCGAATGATGGATAACAGATTGTAGGGGCGGGGCTTGCCCCCGCCCGTTGACGCCCCGGCACCGTTTGCACCGGGCGGCCCAAGGGCCGCCCCTACCACGGGAGATACCGACATCATGCCAGTCGTTGGATCAAGCGCGTACAACTCGGCGGGACAGATCACCTCGCTGGTACGCTCGCTGCTGAATGACGCCCAGGGCAACCTGTTCACGGACACGGTGCTGCTGCCGTACGCCAATTCGGCGTATCGCAAACTGCAGCGCGCGCTCGGGAATGCGGGCGGCGGCGGGTTCATCCAGGATGATGTGCTGCTGGTCGTGCCCGCGGTTGCGCAAACGGACACCTCGTTGCAGGTTTCCATCACCGACTCGACGGCGCCTCCCAATCAACTGCCGACCGATCTCCTCGTCCCGGTAAAAATCTGGGAACGGCCCAACGGCTCGACCGACGATTTTCTGGAAATGGTGGACCTCTCGCAGCACGGCGGGCTGCCATCGCGCGTGCAAGACGTGACACTCAGCGTCTGGGAGTGGCGCGCCGACGGAATCTATTTTCTCGGTGCCACGCAGGACACGCAGATCCGCCTGCGGTATCTCAAAGCGTATCCCGATTTCACGGATGCAACTTCGCCAGTGCTGATTCGCAACGCGCAGGAAGCCATCGCCTATGCCACAGCCGCACTGGCCGGCTGGGCGCGCGGCAGCCCGCTCGCGGAAAAGTGGGACGAAGCAGCCGCCGATGCGATCGAGGACCTCGTCAGCGCGGCCGTACGGCGCGAGCAACAATCGTCGCGCCGGCGCCGGCCGTTTTCTTCACGCACGGGCTACACGCCTTTCTGAGCAGGGAAGTAGAAGAAGTTCAGGAAGTAAAGGAGGTTCAGGAGGTAAAGGAAGTAAAGGAAGTAAAGGAAAAAATCCGCCGCCGTAATGACGCGGTGGAAACGTCCAAGATCTCCGTTCCTTAACCTCCTTAATCTCATTTACTTCCTCAACTTCGCACCTTGCAGTTGCAAATTCTTTTTTGGAGCGAACTATGCCGATCACCATCACGCTTTTGCCGAACAACGAAGACGGTTCGGGCAGCAACCTGTTCTACGCCATCGGGACGCTCACGTTCTCAGGCAACTACCCAACCGGGGGCGACACGCTGGACTTCACCACCGTCGCCGACAAATTGCCAAGCACGCAAATCATCCAGGCTTTTGCCGACAGCCAGAATGGCAATGCGGGCTACTACGTGCCCGTGCAGGGCACCGCGTTGAACAATTGGAAGCTGAAAGCGTTCACAGGCGGCGGCACCGAGATCAGCGCCGGCGCCTATCCCGCAAGCGTCACCACCGACATCGTGCAGCTCACCATCACCGCGCGCAAGCTGCAGTGACGGAATTCTGGCGGAAATCGGGCCAAACTGTACGAGCAATTGAAAAGAAAGGACTTGACTGTGTTCTTGTTGGACGTTAGGTTGCGCACGATTGCCTTCCGACCATCTAGGCGAGCATACTGTTTGCGGGTACTAAGTATGAGCCCTGAAGCTCGATTAAAGGCGCTTCGTGACGCACCCAGCGACGGATGGGTCGCATTCTCTTCCGACGAAGAACGGCTAGTTGCCTACGGCAGGAGCTACGAAGAGGCCGTGGCAAACGCGGAGAAGAACGGCGAGCCTGACCCGGTTCTCACCAAAGTTCCCAAGGACTGGTCATTGCAGGTGCTATCGAGTTGAAGTTTGCCTGTAAGGTCTTTCCAACCAAGGAACCTCATCCGGCCTTTCCGAATGAATTACAATCTTGGGCGCCCAGCGTGAATGTGCGCCTTAGCTATCGTCATTCGCCTCCGACCAAATCTATCGAGTGTTGGATCGACTCTGGAGCGGATGTTTGCATTTTTCATTCGGGGTTGTGTCATCCCCTGGGAATCCGCCGCCTGGAAGATGGCGTCAGAGACGATCTCCGGGGCGTCATTGGGGGCCCAAAAGCGCCGATGTATTTTCACAAAGTTAGAATCATCGTCTTTGGGGATTTCTTCGAGACGATGGCGGGATTCTCTCCCGACCTCGCGGTGACAGGTCTGTTGGGCCGGCGTGGTTTCTTTGACAACTTTGTGGTGAAGTTCGACGCCTCGACGTCTGCTCCGTACTGCGAGATCGAAAAGATACATCGAGCTTAGCATCCATCTATTTCCGTCTTGCCTGCTTGGCGGGCCATTCTGCGTTCATTTGTGCGCACTGACCGTGAGTTGAAAAATGATACGATCAAAAATCGCGATGGGGTTTCTCTGGGCACTACTGGCGCTGGTGCTGCATGTGGGTCCGCTTGCACCGGGAGTGCGCGCGCAGGGCTCGCGCAAGGACGATATTGTCTTCAATTCGCGCGGGATTCCGCTGGCGGGCGCAACGGTACGCGTTTGCGTGATGCCCGCGTCCGGACAGCCGTGCACGCCGCTGGCGCAAATCTATTCTGATTCCGCGCTCACTCAGGCGCTCGCGAATCCCACGACCAGCGATGGCATGGGGAACTACTTCTTTTACGCCTCACCCGGCAAATACATGATCGAGATTTCCGGGCCGCAAATCACGACGAAGCAAATCCCCAACGTCATTCTGCCGAGTGACCCTTCTTCGCCCACGTTCAGCAGTATTTCCAGCAGCGGCGGGATCAGCGCCTTCTCGCTGAACCTGACCGGCAACCTGACTGTGAATGGAAACACGACCGTGGTGGGCAATTTGGCCAGCGGCACGCTCAACCTCGCCAACCAAGGCACGCCTCCAGGAGCAGCCGGCACCGGCACCGTAAATCTTTATACCAAGACCCTGGACAAAAAACTCTACTACAAAGACGAAACCGGTTCAGAGATCGGCCCGCTCGGCCCGGGCACGGGCGCGCAGACCAACGCCGCCAACACGTTTACCGCGCCACAGAATATCGACGCCGACTTTCACACCAAAGGCCCCAATCCATCGTTTGATTTAACGCGCTTCGGTGGTTACGCGGGCAACGTTCCACCCCCGGCTACCACTTGCAACACCACCAACGGCAGTGCCACGGTAGCTTGCGCGAGCGCCATCGACTTCGCCAACGGGCAGGGAATCGTGATTTACGGAGCAGGCCCAGCGGCCGCGCTCTCCACTCCTGCTGGAGTGGCCGTCACCCCGCAAGGAATTCTCAACGGCACGGCCACTTATTCGTATCAAGTCATCTCCGAGGATTACAACGGCGGCCTGACTGCCGCCAGCACGGCCGGTTCGACCACCACCGGCGCCGCCACTCTCGGTGTAAACAACGTCACCATCTCCAGTTGCTCGCGGACCAGCGGCGTCTCCATCTGCACGACCGCCGCGGCGCACAACTTCCAGAGCGGCGTGCAAGTCAACATTCTGCGCGGCAGCACCAACGACGCCTCGTTTGAAGGCGCCTTCACCATCAGTTCTGTGCCCAGCGGCACGACATTTACGTTCCTGCAAACCGGAGCGGCCGACAAATCGGGCACCCTAACTTCCGGCACGGCGCAGGTAGTCGCCAAAAACCTCGTGCAATGGACCATTCAACCTTACGGGCCCATCCGAAGCTTCATTTATCGCAATGGCGTTCTAGCTGGCGTGGCCCAGGGGATGGACAGCTCGTTTATCGATTGGGGTCTGACCTTCAGCACCTCGGCGGTGCCCAGTTATGTGCCGGGGACGCCCCCCAGCAGTGCGACAAACCAGTGGCTTGCGACCATCATCGTCAGCGGTGGCACGACCACAACACTCACGCTGGCGAAAGCCGCTGGAAAAACCGTTACCAGCGGTACCGCTCTCCATGATAATTCGCCCAACGTTTTGGCGGTGTGCGCCGCCATGTCGGTCAACACCGGCGGCACCATTTATTTTCCGGCGTCCAATCCGCAAGGTCTTTTCTACCCCATCAACTCGACGCTGAATCTGGGAACGTGTCCCAGCGCCGTGAGGCTGCAGATCGGCTCTCCTCTGCGCGTGTACGAATCCATTATTCCCAAGGGCGGCTCGGTGATCGAAGGGCTCCCAGGATCCAGCAGCGGGCAATTCCCGTCTTTCGTTACCGACTACTTTGCCCTGATCCAGGGCTTGGCCTATCCGTTCATTTACGATTTGCCGGGCACTTCCAGCAGCAGCACGCTCTCCAATTTTTACATGCAATGTGACCAGCCGTATCAATCGTGTATCTACCAGGACCAGGACAACAACGGGGACAACGTTGCGACCATCCTGTACCGCAACATTTACGCCACGGGAAATGGCGGCTCGCAGCCCTTCGTGATGAAGGGCGGGTTCGGGTTTTACTTTGACCGCGGCGGCTTCGGCGTGAATTCGACAGGGTGGGGTTTCCCGGACGCCATGCTGGATACCATCAACCTGGGATTTGGGAATGTGAGCCAGCAGCTTGCTGGCATCGTGACGCTCGACAAAACCTATTTTACCGGCAGCGCCATCGTTATTGACGCCGGCGGAGTAGTTCCCATCAGCGGCGGCCCCGGACATTTTCAATTCAACGAAACGCTGTACGAAAGTTATTACACTCCGCTCGTGCGCTCGGCGGGAGGCGCTTCGGTCTTCGCCATGAAGTTTGAGAATGCCAGTTTTGCCGATACGCTCGGCGGGGGCGCGACGCCGGGATTTGACTTCACCAACAACGGCTCGGCCGGGCTGCGCTTCATCAATACCTTCTGCGCGAACGGCAACCAGCCGATTCTGGAAGGGAACAACCTGAGTGGCGTGGAGATCGTCTCAAACCCCGGCCGCGGATGCAGCATCATCGGAACGAATAACTACATTGCGCGCAACCCCGCGTTAAACACCATTTCCGAGACCTATTCCAACAGCACTTTGCAAATCGCGGGAGCCCAGGGCCAGCTTACGTTTCAGATGGCTACGCCGGCGGCCCCGGCTGTGGCCGTCAGTTCCGGAGGAAACGTGCCGGTCGGCAACCAGTCTTATTCCATCAGCGCGACCGATGTGAACGGCAATGAGACGGTCCCCGGACCTGCGACTGTCGCCACGGTAACTTCAGGAAATCAGACGGTCACCGTCACGCCCGGCGCGTTGCCCGCGGGCGCGATCGGCTATTTCGTTTACCGCAGCGGTGCGCGCGCGCAAGTGCCGGGGATTTGTACAAATCCTATCGCTCCCAGCGCCAACTATGTGGACACCTTTGGTTTTTCCTGCGGGATCAGTGCGCAAACCGTGACGCTGGCTGGTTCTTCTTCGCTGGGCACCAACGGTTTTTCTTCGACTGGACTGAAGCTGGTGGGGAGCGGGTTTTCTGACTTCCTGCAACCCGGCACGTTGACCGCCAGCCGCAACGTGACGCTCCCCGACGCCAGCGGCTTCGTGCCCGTGAGCAGCTACTTGAACAGCTCTTACGACAACGCCACGCGCGCCAATGGCGCCATCGGCGCGAATTGGACGGTAACCACCGGCGCAATCAACGTGGCTTCCAATTCCTTTCAGGGAACGTCTTCCACCAACGCCGCGTTCTGGAACGTAAATCCGTTCGCCGCCGATCAATTTGCGGAAGCTATGGTCACCGCGCTGAACGCGGGGTCGGATTTCATCGGTCCGAGTGCGCGCGTCTCCGCAGGAGGGAATTGGTACAGCTGCGTCGAGAGCAATGCTTCCCTTATTTTTCAGAAGAATGTCGCGGGCGCAACCACAAATGTGTCCACCCAGGCGATAACCGGCGCCGTCGGCGACGTATTGCGCATTGAAGTTCAAGGCAGCACCGTGAAATGCTTTCAGAACGGCGCGCTGATCATCACGCAAACAGACAACAGCCTGGCCGGCGGTAGCCCCGGAATGGAGTTCTTCGGCACCGTCGCCACGCTCAAGAACTGGTCCGGCGGAAACCTGCATCCACTCGCGCATCTCGACGTCGAGCAGGACTTCGTCAAGACCCAACACTTTACGCAGGGCGTGGCCTTTGGCTCGGAGACGTTCACTGCCAGCCCGCGGAGTAGCCAAAACGCGTTCCTGCCCGGAGCGCTGACTTCGACATGGACGGCGCTGACCTGGACGCTCGACAAAGCCATCACCGTGACGCGCGTGCAAGTGCAAGCCAAAACTGCTCCCAGCGGCTGCACCACCAACGCGGTGGCGCGCGTCTCGGACGGCACAAGCCCGGTCAACGTGACCGTTTCCGCGGCGGCCAACGATTCGGGCGCAATCTCGCAGAACTACGCGGCCGGGGCTTCCATCGCCATCAGCATGCAAACCGCGGCTGTTGGATGCACCACGAGTCCGGCCGACGCCAACGTGGTGGTGCAATACCGCATGCAGTGAAGAGCTTCCTTGCGGGGCGGTGCTATAATCTCGCCGGGTCGCGTGAGAAAATGTCCGGGAGACGGAAATTCATCGAAGGATTGTGCTGCCTCTGGTTCGTTGGAGCGCAAGTCTGGTACTACTCGCAGTTCGCGGAGCTGTTGCGTAACGCACTCAAGCCTCTCCTGGGCAACTTATGGCGCTGATGGCGTCGCTCGGCGCGCTTTGCGCGGCCGGCGTCTTTTGTTTCTTTGCGATGGCTTGCGGCCATCGGGTTTTCCGGTTCTGCCAACTCGAGGTCAGCAGCGATACGGAGCATCTGTTGCTTTGCGTTGCGCTGGGTGTGATCGCATTCGAGACCGCGTTCTTTTTTTTGGAGCCTGCGCGAACGCTGCGGATCGGCATTCTTTTACTTCTCGCTATCGTGGTGGCCGTAGGCATCTTGGAATTGCGCCAGGTGCGACCCAGACTTGCTCGAATCGTCCGCAACGTCGCAACCGGCTTGCGGCAAGAAAAGCTCCTTCTGCTGGCAATTTTTCTGGTGTTGCTGTTCGAGGGCTTCGCCGCGATGGCCCCGCTCACAGGCTCGGACGCCCTGCACTATCACTTTACGGCTCCTCTGCTGGTTTTGCGGGGGGGATGGCATCCGGACTTTTTCCTGGCCCACAGTTTCTTGACCGGGCAGGGGCATCTGCTGATCCTGGCGGGTCTGGCGCTCGGAAGCGAAAAACTGTCCCTGGCCTTGCTTTTCCTGGGAGGTGCACTTTCAGCGGCCGCCGCGGCGTGCCTGGCCAGAAAATGGATGTCGCGCGCGCGGTCCCTGGTCGCAGCGCTCACTTTTTTGCTCACGCCGGTCGTTTTTTGGCAGATCACGTCAGCGGGTGCGCCTGACCTTTGGATGTCATTCTTTGCAGCGATGGGAGTTCTGGCCATCGCGCGGTGCGGGGAAGATCGGCGGACGGGACTGACGGTATTCGCGGGAATTTTCGCCGGCGCGCTTGCCGGAGCAAAATATACCGGGTGCATCGTGGCGGCGAGCCTGGCGCTGGCTTACTTCTGGGAGACACGCTCATTCCGCCGTTTGGCACTTTTCTTTTGCGCTGCGTTCACTTCGGGAATTTGGCCGTACGCCAGAAATTTTGTCTGGACCGGCGATCCAGTCTTCCCGTTTTTGCTGCATCCTTATGCGCGCGTGGAAATCAACTCGTACGCTTTGTCCGGCATTCTGGCCGATACCGGAGCCACGGGCGCGCGTAATGCTTGGCGGTTTTTGAATTTTCCTTTTTTTGCGAACGTCGACCATGCTCATCTTGGCTTCTGGCAATTTTTCGGACCGCTCTGCCTGGTCTTTGCCCCGCTCCTGCTGTTGACGGTCCGGAATACGCCCCTTTGGCGCGCCGTGCTAATCGTTTGGGCGGGGACCAGCTTGGGCATCGGGGCGACTTCCGGCATGACGCGGTTTCTTCTGCCCATTCTGCCGATCGCGCTGGCAGCGGTTTTCGCGGGAGCGGCAGCGCTGCGCGAGATGGAATGGCGATTCGCGCGCCACATCGCCAAGGTGAGCATCGGTCTTTTTCTGCTGATGGGCGCAGCTGGCTTGCTCTTGTACAGCCGCGCAGCGGTCGCCGCTGCGGCGGGACTGACCAGCCGGGAAGATTATTTGCTTCAGCGGGCTCCGGATTACGCGAAAGCTGAATTCGTTAATGGCGTCCTGGACGGGAAGGGAAGCACGGAGAGAGTTCTCGTGTTTTTCCGCCACGTCTATTATTTGCGCGTCCCCTTCGCATACGGAGATCCGGTGGCGAGTTGGCCGGTCGATCCGCAGCGCCTGAATACGCCGGAAGCTTGGAAATCATTCTTGCGCGGCCAAGGCATTCGCTGGGTGGTACGCGCGCCTGACTATCCGCCAGCGATCGCGGCGCCGCTTAGGCAGCTTGAGGGGGCCGGTGATTTCGTGCCCATCGCCCAGGGTGAAGTGAGCAGCTTCGAGGGCATGCGTATCTTCGGCGTTCGCAAAACCACGCCAATCGTGGTCCTGCAGGTAAAGGACTGACTTCTCCTCGCCGGCGGCAGCGGGCCATTTTTCAAAACTATTTATTGAGAGGTGTTCGATGAGCACGCAAGCAGCGGCGGAGTTCGCCGCCCTGGTGAATATTTCCGCGGAAAAATGGCCGCCGCGGCAACGCACCTATTTCGGCTCGCTCGAGATTCGTCCGGTCGAGGCCGGCGAGGCCTTTGCGATTACGCCCATACGCGGTTGCACCGGCGTGATGGATCTCGGCGACAAGCGCATCATGGAATACCGCATCACCGCGCGCGAAATCGCCGAAGACATCGCCCGCGAAATCAATGGTGATTCGGGGGACGGAAGTTTCCACGGCGTGTTTGTCGCCGCCGGAGACGTGCCGACCGAAGCGGAACTTGCCGATGCGCGCCGGCGCCTCGAGGAATTTCAGCGCCGCCTGGTCGCCGCTGCCGATCTCGAGTGGGAACGCACCAAGAACCCCATGTTCATCACCGACCTGGAGCGCCGCGCGGCGCGCCAGCTGGGGTTGGAAAAACCCTGGCTGTACGACGCCAAACCATTGGCGGACTGTCCGGTTTGCGCCGAAAAAATCAAGCCGGGCGTGGCTGTGTGTCGCTCCTGCGGAGCCATTCTCGACCGCGAGAAGGCCGCGCAATACGGTTTCGTCCAGCGAGATCGCAAATTGGTTGCGGATTCACTCCGGCAGGGCGAGAAACGCGAAAAGGAAGCAGGGAAGTAGTTCGGCTGCGAGAATCTAGGGCAGTCACCAAAGAAAAGGCGGCGATTTCTCGCCGCCTAAATCGTTAAACGCGAACTGGACGCGCCCGCGAAGCAGTTTCAGGGTATCACAAAACAAAAGGGCGGCAAGAATTTGCCGCCCCAAAACTGATGTGCACTGGGCACGCTTGAGAAGCATCTTCAGAATAACAGCCTTCTTTAACTTGTCAAGAGGTCGCGCTGAAGGAAGCGCGGAGAGTGGGAGACTCGAACTCCCGGGGCTGCAAAGCAGCCTTCAACGCTTCTCAAACGTGCCCAGTACCCCCACTGGGAGCACTCTCCGAAGCACAGTTGATTGGGACGTATATATCACATAGAGAAGTCTAACTACAGGAAATGACCACCGCAGGATCATTCGACGCACCGATCGAGATTTTCGGCGGGCTGGTGACAGATATGTCTCCGGCAGACTTGCCGCATGGCGTCTCGCCCGATTGCCAGGACGTGGTCTTCAGCAACGGCGGCGTCGAGACGCGGCCCGGGTTGCAGACGCTGTTTGGCCCGCTCGCGGGGAATCCCACCCTCAATTACGTGAAGACCTACGAGACGCCAAACGCCACGCTTCGCGCGCTGGTCATGGACTCGAACGGCGTGCTCTACAAGGAGACCACGCCGGGCACGCTCGCGAACATCGCCAGCGGTCTCACGGCGAATGCATATGCCAACTCGACGACGCTCTTCGGGCGCGAGTATCTGGCCATCAGCGATGGAAAAACGGGCAACGATCTGCCCCGTCAATACGACGACACCAATTTCGACCGCGTGAGCCAGAGCGGGCCGGGCGCGGGTCCTACCGTCATCGATGAAAATGTAATCGTAAGCATCGCCGCGAGTCCGTCTGGTGCGACACAGCCGGCCGCCGTAGCGATCTCCGCCAGCCCCACCGGCGCCACCGAAAACGGTTTTCTCGTTACCATCACCACGACCGCAGCGCACGGTCTTTCAGCAGGGCAGTCGGCGACAATTGCCGGCGTGGGCGTGGCCGGCTACAACGGCACATTCCCGGTTGTTTCCATTGTGAGCAGCACGCAGTTCACTTATATCGCCGGTGCTTCCGGCCTGACGGCTTCCGGAGGAGGAACCTCCGCCTCGGCCACGGCCACAATCCAAACCACAACGGCCCACGGGCTTGCCGTCGGCCAACTGGTAACCACCTCGGGCGTCGGCGTGGCAGGCTACAACGGCACATTCCCGATCACCGCTGTCCCCGACTCGACGCATTTCACGTTTACCGCTGCGACTGGCGGCCTCGCTGCATCAGGCGGCGGAACCGCGGCGGCCGCGGGAAGCATCGTCACCGGCGTCCATCAAGTCTGCGTCATCTTTCAAACGCGCCAGGGATACCTCACGCAGCCCGGCCCGGCGACGAAATGGACCGCCAGCGGCGGCAAGCGCGCCATTGTCACCAACATTCCCACCGGTCCATCCAACGTGGTCGGCAGAATTCTGTGCTTCACCGGCGCGGGCGGCGCCAGCTTTTTCTATACGGGTGGGGGCGGGACGCTCTTCAGCGGCAACATGGTCATCGCCGACAACACTACGACCTCTCTGGCAGTAGATTTTTCCGACGCTATTCTCCTCGCGGGAACGAATGTCGACAATCTCTTCAAGTTGATCGAGCTCGGCGACTGCGCCGGCGTCATCGATTATTCGCAGCGCCTTTTCTGGTGGGGCGAGCGCAACAAAATGAACAATTGGGTGAATCTCGGCTTTGACGGTGGCTTCACCGGTCCTTCGTTGCCGCACTATCCACTGGGTTGGACTCCCGACGCAGTGTTCGCCCCCGGCGGCACCGACGAAGAAAACTTTGTGGTGTGGGGCGCGGCCTATTCGATCGTGGGCAACGGCACGGCGCCAACGCGCGGCCTGATGACGCAAGGAGCGGTGCAAGATGCGCTCGGCGCGCCGCTGATTCAGGCAAACAAGGATTACACCATACGCGCGCGCTGCGCGGCCAATGCCACGCTTTCGCAAGGCACGCTGCATCTGCATCTATTCAGTTCCAGCGCGGGTATCAACACCACCGGCCTGCAGCTCACAGCGGCGCAGCTTACCACAAGTTACGTGGAATACACTGCGGAACTGACCGCCCCGCTGGCGAGCATTCCCAGTGACCTCGTCTTGCGCGTCTATGCCGATGGCACGCCAAATTCCAACGGGCAGTTTTACATCGATTGCATCGAGATTTTCCCGACGGCGCAGCCAGCCAACTCCTCGATTGTCCGCGGCAGCCGCGTGGAAGATCCAGAAAGCTACGATGGCATCGAAGGTTTCCTCAGCGTGGCGGAAAACAACGGGCAAGCGATTCGCTCGGCGTTCAAACTGCGCGAGCGGCTGTATTTTGTCAAGGAGCATTCGCTCCACGCCACGCAGGACGATGGCGTCAACGAGCCTTCGCTTTGGACCATCGCGGAAATCTCGCGACGTGTGGGAACGCCGTCGGTCCGCGGAGTCGGCTTCGGCGAAGATTGGGTAGTCATCGCGCATCGCACCGGGCTCTACATTTTCAACGGCGGCGAACCTATCAAAATTTCGCAGGAAATCCAGCCCACCTGGAATCAAATCAACTGGCAGTACGGCCATACGCTGTGGGTCACGGTCGATACCAAAGAGCGCCGCATCTTCGTGGGCGTGCCGCTCGGCACGGCAACGTCCCCAAACAAAGTGCTGATGCTCGACTATCGCGACCTCGACGACGCCTCCGACATCGCCGGACGCCCGCCCATCACCATCACTTACACCGGCCGCAAGACCGCGACCGACAAAACGCGCAAGTGGTCGCCGTGGACCGTTGCCGCAAACTCCTGCGCGTTGCTGGAACGCACCAACGGCACCGCGATCGTGGCCATCGGCGGGGGAGTACCTGGTGTGGGCGGAGCCGGCGCGACCGGAAAAATCTATCAACTCGCCGACACGCAACTCTCCGACGATGGCACCGCCATTCCCAGTTACTACACCACGCACTATTTCCCGGAGCGCGCTGTCGAGCAATCGCTCTCTCTGGGCGCGCATCGCAAACTGTTCAGCTACCTGACCATGTTCGTCGAAGGCGCAGGCAATCTAGGCTTGACGACTTTCGTCGATTCGTCGAGCCAGCCGCAAGCGCAGCAGCCGCTGCCGTTAAGCAGCCCGTCAACAAAGGATCTCGAGCTGCCCATCAACGTGCTCGGCGAGCGCGTAGCGTTCCAGGTGAGCACAAATCAGACAGGCGCGTGGTTCCGCCTGCAAAAATTCAACCCGTCCGTGCGCGTCGATCCTTGGGCGCCCGTCCGGGGATTGAACTAAGAGGCTGTACTCCAATTGAAGTTAGAGGTCCGAAACGCTTGTTCTGTTTCGGCCGCTCGTGTCCCGGCCTAACGGGATCAATGCGGAACCGCATTCACGATGCGACGGTCAAACTTTCGCATCCACAGGAAGATTCCCTCGCTGGTCCAGGCGCGAACCATGCTCTTTCCTTCGGCGTTTTCCTCAACGGTGTAGAGGTCAGGACCGCGTTCCCTTGGTACGGCTTGCACGATCTGCTTGCCATGATATCCAGGATGGCCCGGCACGGACCACTTGATCGTCCCGACCGGCATGGAATCGCCTTCAAGAACGGTAATCGATGCTTCCGCGGTCCTGCTTCCGATGCGCGCCCGCAACATAGCTTTGCCCGGTTGTTTGGTTGTGATGTTTGGCGGCTCTTTTGTGTTGAGTGTAACGACGCCGGGGTCGTCGACCGTCCACTCAGCATTTTGCGTCAGAATCTTCCCATTGATGTCAAAAGCACAAAACTCGCGGACTTCGCCGACGAGCATGTTCGTGACTGCCGGTGACACGAACAGCGTCTGATCGCCGCTGACTTCCGTCTCTGGGGCTATTGAACGTGGTTCACCTTCTTCGAGCTTCTTTTTTTGTAGCTCAAACCGCCACCTGCGCTCGGCAGCTTTGGCGGCTTCGTCGTTAGTGCCGGTCCCGCCAGATTGCGTTGATTGCCCCGTTGGCTGTTGCGCAGGACACACCGCCGCTGCGCAGAGAAGAAATAGTGCAAGGAAGCACAAGCGTTGTTTTGAAACGTTCTTCGGGGCTCGGAAGCGGGGAGAGGCTTTCACGGAGAAGTCTCCACAGCTTCAGACTCGCACGAATGGCCGCTATACGCGTTAGTTCTCGTTCTTGAAGATGTCGGAACGATTACGATCCCAAGTGCTTTTGATATTTACGTTTCTCATGCTTACCGTCGCCCAACTCGCACCGCTGAAAGACCGCGACCCGTATCTTTACGAGACGCTCGTTAAAGTTGTCTCCTCGCTGAACGCCACCAGCCAGCGGGCCGGCGTGGACCCCAGCACTCCTGCGCCCGCTCCGACCCCAGTGGCCTCAGTGATGGTGCAGGCCTCGAACGGCTGGTTCGACATTTCGCTCACCGACCCATCGGATGCGCGGCCAGGGCTGTTTTATTTCGCGGAGTCCGATACGACGCCTGCCTTCGCCTCGCCCCGCGTGTATTTCATGGGCGCTTCAAGGAATTTGTATCTGCAGCTCGGCAATCAAACGCTCTACTGGCGCGCGTACTCGCAGTACGTCGGCTCGCTGCCTTCCGCCCCCGTAACGTTCGGCGCTCCCCCCACTGCGGTGCCCGGCGGCGGAGTAGCGGGTCCGGCGCCGTTGCCCTCCAGCGGAAGCGGCGTGCTGCCCAATGGTCTCTTGCGCGGTGGAAACGGTTTCGGCATCAACCCCGGCTCACGCATCACCCGTAGCCCCGTGCTCTGAGTGGAACAGGCTTCAGCCTGTTCGATTAAGCCACGGATCACACGCACGTTTCTGCATAGGCTAAAGCCTGCGCCACCAAGATGCTCGTCCGCGAATATCGAGAATCGGATTTAGCCGCGCTGCAGGCCATTCACGCCGAGCAAGGCTTCGACTATCCGCTGCCGGACTTGAACAATCCGCTGTTCGTCACCAAGCTGGTTCTGGCGGATGAAGCGCCAGCGCAACAAAAAGAGAACCGCCAGCTCGAAGCTGGCGCTACCAAGATTCTCGGTGCCGCACTCTTGCGGTTGACGGCAGAAGCATACTTGCTGCTCGATCCGAGCGCGGGCACGCCACGGGATCGCTGGCAATCGCTTCTTAGCCTGCACGCCGCGGCGGAGCGCGATGCCTGGCGCCGCGGTCTGGAAGACGTACACGCGTGGCTCCCGCCACCAATCGCCAAAAAGTTTGGCAAGCGCATCGAGCGCCTCGGCTGGCTCCTGGACGACGCGTGGACACCGTACTGCAAGAAGCTGGCGGGCTGACGCAATGCTCGACATCGACAACCGCCACACAGGCGAATTCCTGCTCGTAGGGGCGCAGCATGCTGCGCCCCTACCCGGCAAGGCTTCAACAACGTCTGTTTTTTCGGCGTTTAACTCTTAACTGTCGACTTTCAACTTTCAACTTCTCTCGGAGGCTCCTATGGGACGCGGCGCGCAAGCACAAACAAGGCAACTCACGAATCAACAGTTAGCCGACACCAACGCATTGAACCAGCAATTCCTCGGCCAGCAACAGCAACTCAGCAACCTGCTGGTACCACAATTTCAAAGCATCCTGAACAATCCGGGCCTCAGCCCGACCGATCAAGCAGCGGTCACCAGCCAGTCGCAAGGCTCGATTGCCAGCGCTTTCGATTCGCTGCAGCAAGCCGCCAACAACCGCGCAGCCCGCACCAACAATTCCGCGGGCTTCAGCGAGCTCACCGACCAGCTCGCGCGCCAGAAGGGAATTGCCGAAGGCAACCAGGCCCAACAAAACCAATTGGCGTTCAGCAACACCGCTTTTCAGCGCCAGATGGCCGCGTTGCAGGGGCTCTCCGGCCTTTTCGGTGTCGATAGCAATCTCCTCGGCCGAACCCTCGGCATCCCCGCGCAGCTCCTGAACGTGGACGCCAACGCTTCGCGCGGCAGCGGATTTTTCTCCTCGCTTGGCAGCACCCTCGGCGGAACGCTGGGCGCTCTCCCCGGCGCGTTCCTGTAGTTTCTCCCGTTGGGCTCCTAGGTTCTGCACGGCTCACAAAGTTCGGCGCGCGCCGCTTTCGCTCGCGGATTGGACGCGACGGCATTGAGTCGCGTTTTTTTTTGCAGTCCGCCTCGCCAATGAAGTGCTCTCGATTTTCAGGCCCCAAAAATGACAACGCATCTTCCAGCAATTCTCGCCGCCATAGTCCCTATCGGCGTGCAGTTCGTACTCTTTCTTCGCTGGCTGCATCGCCGCATGCGCGATGACGAAATCGTTCGCGCCTTCGTGCGCGACATTGCCGTCACGCATTTGCCGCATATCTATACGGCGCTTCGCGAGATCGCCGCCCGGCAGGGAATTGAGCTGGCAGAAACTCCCATGGTTCGTTTTGTGGAATTGAACGGAGACCGCCGCGGATCATGAGTGCCACGCCACAACTCATTGCCTCGGCCCGCAAAGCGGCCGCCGCACAGTCGCTCGATTCAGCTCTCGTCTGCGCCGTCGTCGAACAAGAATCCTCCTGGAACACCTGGGCGATCCGCTTCGAGCCGGCTTTCTTCGCAAAATACGTCGCATCCTTATATACAAATAATAAGGTCACGGCCTCCGAGGCTTACGCCCGCGGCTTTTCGTGGGGACTCATGCAGGTGATGGGACAAGTAGCCCGCGAAACCGGTTTCGATGCCCCGTTCCTGGCAACGCTCTGCGATCCGGAGCAAGGACTAGTGACCGGCTGCAAGGTTTTGCGCAAAAAGTTCGACGCCATGGCCGGTGACACCACGCGCGCGCTTCTCGCCTGGAACGGCGGCGGCAATCCAGCCTATCCCGCGCAGGTCCTCGCGCGGCGAGTGCATTACCTGTAGCGGCGTTGTGCCATAAACGGATAAACCCATGTCTCTGCGAATCTGGTTAAAGCTCGCCACGGCCTTGCTGGTCGCGATCCTCGCCGTCGCCATCCTCGAAGCCTGGCGCGCCGAGCACCGCGCCACCGCTCAACTCGAAGCGGAGCTCGCCTCCACCAAACAAGCCCTGGCCGCCGCCGATGCCCGCCAGCACGACCGCGACACGCAGTTGACACAAACTCTGTCCTCGCTTGCCGCCGAAAAACGCGCCGCCACGACCCCCATCCAAATCCTGCACGATCTCCCAAACGTAATCTCCCTGCCAACGCCGCTAACGCTGCAAGCCGATGCCTCTGCGGCCGCAGGGTCAGCACCCAAATCGCCGGCTGGAAAAGCCGTACCAGGCAGCGGAAGCACCGGGACGGACACCCCCAAACCGCAGCAGGTCCTGATCCCCGCCGAGGACCTAAAACCCCTCTACGACTTCGGCCTGGACTGCAAAGCGTGCCAAGCCAAACTAGGCGCCGCCCAAGGCGACCTCACGGATGAAAAGACCAAGACCGTCGCCCTGACGAAGGAGCGCGATGACGCCCTAAGAGCCGCCAAAGGGGGAAGCGCCCTCCGCCGCATCGCCCGAGCCGCCAAATGGTTTGCCATTGGCGCCGCCGCCGGAGCCATCGCCGCGAAAACTGCCCACAGGTAAGTCTGGAAGATAAGGCAGCAAACCGCAGCCGTTCCAGCGGCTTACAGAGTTACAAGGCACACAGCAACCGCCTCCAACTTCCGGCTGGCGCACCCCCCGCGCCAGCCGGAAGCCGTCAGTAGGAGCACCCCTTGGAGAGAGCAGGAGCAGGAGGAAATATCCACAGCAGCCGCAGAAAGCCAAAGAATCCTCTTGACACAACGTCCGATAAGTTATATTATGTTAACAAGTAATTCTGGCTAAAACTCCGCCCTGTGGAAGCTGTGTGGAATACCCTCCCAGGCTTCTCCCCGCGCCTCTTCCCCTCTACCTGCCGCTACTTTTTATCGTTGGATCTTCCGGGCTTTTGCCGCGCCAATTCGTACTGAATATATTGCTCGATAACACGTGGATCCGCGCCGACAAACCTCCGGCCATTCACAAAGATCGTGGGCGTGCTGTTGACATCGAGCTCCAGCCCATTGGCTCGGCTGGCGTCGATAGCCGCGCCGGGTTCCGGGGTTGCCATGCAGCCTTTAAAAGAGTCCGTGTTCAGCGCGGACTGCCCGGCGTAGTCCAGCATCTTGTCATAGGCATTCTCGGCGGAGATGACCTCCTGGTGGTCGTAGATGAGGTCATACATTTTCCAGAAGGCTTGGGGGGCCTGCTGATAAGCGCACCGGCCAGCCAAT
>Ga0210410_10001851_pt1 | contig 19405 bp, 17 predicted proteins | sample IncBWC4MmetaG_FD_161058 | JGI IMG/M metagenome (GOLD analysis project Ga0210410, IMG submission 161058) | Forest soil microbial communities from Barre Woods Harvard Forest LTER site, Petersham, Massachusetts, United States - Inc-BW-C-4-M | ecosystem: Environmental > Terrestrial > Soil >... | reverse complement strand
CCCGGCTTCAAAATCGGGGGGGGAGTGCGAGACCAACAGCTCCGTTTTAGGCAAAAGTTGTGTGGTCCACCCCAAAGACAGTCGTGAATTCGACCGAGCATAATTCCGTTCTCAATGGGGCCACCTGCACGGTGGCGTGTACGAGCTTCGCTTCCCCGTGAACGTCGAAGCAGGAGGAACGACTATGTCCCGACACATACTTGGATCGCTTGCGCAGATTACCGGCTTGCATGTTGGAGCTTTCCCCACACCATCAGGTAGTCACGCTCCCGTGGATCACCAGGAGGCGACGTCGAAAGCTCCTCCTGTCCGGCATACCGGGGCGATGGTCAAGGTTGTGATCTTCTGTACGGCAACGCTGTGGATCCTGCTTTCAACCGGAACCGGTTATGGACAACAGTCTTCGGCTGCGGTAACCGGCATGGTGAAGGACACGTCGGGAGCGACCATTTCCGGAGCGCAAGTAAAAATCAGCAATGTCGAGACAAACACGTTCCGCGAGACGGTATCGAACGGCGCCGGCATCTACACCTTCCTCAATGTGCTACCTGGCAGCTACACCATGGAGTTCTCTGCGGAGGGATTCCAGAGGGAAGTCGTTGCCACGTTCGAATTGAGCGTCAACCAGACGCTTTCGATGGATGTGATCCTCAAGGTAGGAAGAGTGGACGCGTCAGTGACGGTCGAGGCTGAGAACACAGCGATTCAGAGTTCAACGGCAGAACTGGGCTCAGTCATCGCGCAAAAACAGGTACATGATCTGCCCCTGAACGGTCGGAATTTCACTCAGCTATTAACCCTAACGCCTGGTGTCACGCCGATCAGTGTGGCGCAGAATCGTTCTGGCAGCAACACTGCCGTCACCCCGGGCTCGGCCTTTGTCTTCCCCTCGATCAATGGGCAGGGGAACCGCGAGAACTACTTCATGGTCGACGGCATGGATGACCAGAACGCCTGGAACAATACCTACGCGGTCGCACCCATCATCGATTCGGTTCAGGAATTCAAGGTCAATTCCCACGACAACGCGGCATTCGGGCAGGTGAGTGGCGGTGTTGTCAATGTCGCTACCAAGAGCGGCACGAACGCCTTTCACGGTTCCGCGTGGGAGTATCTGAGGAACAACGCATTTGATGCCAGGAACCATTTTCAATCCTCTGTGAGTCCGTACCACCAGAACCAATTTGGGGGAACAACAGGTGGCCCAGTGTGGATACCCCGGGTCTACAGGGGCCGTGACAGGACCTTCTTCTTCGTTGCTGCGGAAGGATTCCGCTTCGCCACGGCTCAGAACACCTTCTTCAATGTTCCTACTCCGGCAGAGCTCGCAGGAGACTATAGCGCCTTGCTGTCTCTACCTAATGGACAAGGCGTCCTTTACGACCCTCACACCGGCATGCCATACCCTAATAACCAATTGGTAGACGCAAACGGGAAATCCGAGTTGGATCCAGGCGCAGTCGCGTTCGCCAAGGCTGTCCTGCCGCCTTCTATAGTCATTCCAGGAAACCCATCAAACAACGCCCAGAACTCCGGCATCAATCTCACAACTCAGTGGAACTACAGCGGGCGAATGGATCAGAACATCGGCAAGAAGGACTTCGCCTTCTTTCGTTATTCCGGCCAGCGGCAGGAAAACACAGCGCCATCCTCTCTTCTTCATCTTGTCAATGCGGTCCAGGTTGCTTCCCAGCAGTACGGAGTGAGCTGGGTGCATGTTTTCAATCCTGCCATCAGCTTGCAGACACAATACGCCAGAACCCATGTTGAAGAAAATGAGATTTCACGTTTCAATATCACGGGCATGGCAGCGCTCTACGGCCTCGACCCATCCGTTTCCACGTTCATCGGTGGCACTACGCAAATGGCTACCATCACCGTGACGGATTATTTCTCCGATGGGGAACAGTTGAGTCTCTCGCCGAACCTTGCCAGCATCCACCAATACAAGGCAAACGTTTCGATTACGCGTGGACGCCACCAGATTGAGACAGGCGGTAGTTGGGATCAACTTAACTACCGCGAGTTGAATCTCCAGACATCCGAAAACTTCGATGCCGCGCAGACATCCGGAGTAGACGCGACCGGAAACGCGTCGTCGGGAGATGCATCCGCCTCCTTTCTGCTTGGCTATCCCGACGATGTCAATCGGAGGAACGTACAACTTACTGAACGGCCTGGGGGGATCATGAGTTTCTATGCCCAGGACAGGTGGAAGGTGACTTCGCGGCTGACCGCCACCTATGGGCTGCGCTACGATCGCACGTTCATTCCTCCCTATGGGAAAGAGGACACGGTTGGCCAGTCGGGCGGCATCGAAACTGGTGACTACGATTTCAACGATGGGACTTACATCTTGCAAGTAGCTCCTCCTCCCTGCTCCGTGCGAATGCACGCTCCTTGCCTGCCAGGCGGGCTGCCCGACCACGTCGTCGTGAGCCCAAATAAGAAAATTCTGCATGACACAACCACGAACTGGGGACCTCGCTTTGGGTTGGCGTATCGGCTGACGGACAGGATGGCAATTCGAGGGTCTTTTGGAATCTTTTATGACAACTGGGCCGCCGCAATTCAACTTACTCAAAACTACAACGGATCATGGCCCGATCTCGGCGCATTCGACACCGGACAGATCAACTCACAGGGACAGCCTTATACCAGCCCACACAATCCGTTTGGCACTGCTTCTGCCCTGTTACCGCCACCTACGCCATTTAATTACATCGACCCGAGCACCGGAGACTTTGTCCGAGGGGCGAGCAACTATTTTGTCAATCCACTCACAAAGAATCCCTATTCCGAACAGTACAACCTAGGTATCCAGCAGCAGTTCGCAACAGGCATGGCGCTGGCTCTAAACTATGTTGGCTCTGAGTCCCATCGTCTTGATATTGGAGGCTACTACAACACCGGAATGCCGTCTCCGTATCCTCTCTATGACCCACATCGCGCAAACCAGGTCGGCTTGAACGGACCGCAGGCAAATGGACAGCTTTACGGATATGCACCTCCAGTCAAATCCTGGGACAGGTCGATCGGAAACGGATCGTACAATGCTCTCCAGGCGGCGGTGGCCAAGACTTATCGTGGTGGCCTGGCCTATACGCTCGCGTATACCTGGAGCAAAGCCATCGATGAGGGTCAATCCGGTTACTTCGGCGTGGAGGGAAATCAGCTTCAGGATCCATACCATATCCGAGGAAGCAGAGGCGTCGCAGCCTATAACATCCCGCAGATTCTATCGGCCACCGTCGACTACGAAATTCCGATTGGAAAAGGCAAGAGTTGGTCGACGGGCAACGGATTGGCCGATTATCTTCTTGGTAATTGGCAGCTGAACTCACTTATCCTGGCGAGATCTGGACAAAATTTTACGGTTGGCGCCAATGGTGATATCGCCCATACGGGAAATGGCAGGCCCTATGTAAGGGCGCTGGTCCAAGGCAACGCGAAACTGAACCATCGCACGGCTGCAGAGTGGTTCAACACCGCAGCCTTTGGCCTGCCGTTTGCAAGCGCGAACTCCTCCGGTGTAGTGAGTGAGGATCCCACCATCGGGATGGGGAACAGTGGACGAAACAATCTGCAGGATCAGAACTACTATGACGCAGACCTTTCCGTCTTTCGGCGATTTCCCTTCCGAGAGACTATCAATTTGGAGTTCCGCGCTGAGGCGTTTAACGTTCTAAACCATACGGTTCTGGGTACCCCGAATTCCTCGGTCAATGCCGCAAAGGGGGCCTTTGGCTCCATCACAACCACTGCGAGTACGGAACGACTCCTTCAGTTCGCTGCAAAGCTGGTGTTCTAGCTGCCGTTCCCGGCGCTTGAGGGTGTCCGGCAGAACCACACCAGGGAGGCCGTCGCCGCCGGAATCAGGAACCCGGCACAAATCAGCACCGGAGTGTAGCCAAAGTTGTCGATCACCCATCCGGTCAAGAATGTGAAGATCATCGCGCCAATTCCGGCGCCGGCTCCTGCCAGTCCAGAGACTGAAGCTACAGCTTCGTTTGGAAAGAAGTCGCTGGGCAGCGTTTGCACATTGTTCACCCAGAATTGAAATGCAAACAGCATGATTGAGATCAGAGCAACGGCAGCTGATTCGGAGCGAACCACCCCAATCAGCATGCCGACTGGCGCCAGGAGTGTGGCAATTGCGATTGCTGCAGCGCGGGCGCGAACCGGCCGCCAGCCGCGGCGAATGAGCCATCCTGAAAACCATCCTCCGGATAGCGCGCCTGCGTCTGCCAGGAAAAATGGGATCCAGGCCGAAAGACCGATCGTCTTGAGACTGAGACCGCGCGCCCGGTAGAGATAGAGCGGCAGCCAAACCAGAAAGAACCACCAGACCGGATCGCCAAGGAAGCGTGCCAATACAATGCCAAAAACCCTTGGATCGAGGAGCAGTGAACGCCATGCTGTTGCTGACGCGGTCTTTCCACGATCAGAGGAGTTGTTACCTATCCACGCCAACTCTCTGGGGCTTAACCTGCGATGCTGGGAAGGAATCTGATAGAAGAGTCCCCACACCGCGAGCCACGCAAACCCAAGCATCCCAGTGACAACAAAAGTCGAGCGCCAGCCAAAGCAGACTTGCAGCCAGACGATTAACGGTGGCGCGAGTGCCGAGCCAAGCGTAGCTCCGGTATTTATGATTCCGATTCCGAAGGCGCGCTCCTCGCGCGGGAACCACTCGGCGATGCCCTTAATAGCCGCCGGCCAATGTCCGCCTTCTCCCAGGCCTAGAACGAACCGAACTGAACGCAGGGCCGTGAGGCCGCGAACAGCCGCCTGCGCGGTTTCGGCGAGCGACCACACGGCTATTGCGATCGACAGTCCACGTTTTGTTCCGAAGACATCTTGAAGTGCGCCGAAGATCGTCTGCCCGAGCGAATAGGCCAGAAGAAACCAGACACTCACGCTGGCATACTGAAGGTTGGTGAGATGCAGGTTGCTGCAGATGACGGGGGCAAGCACCGACAACGTCAAACGATCAATGTAACTGATGAGAGTAGCAACCAGCAGCAGCGCCGCAATCCACCAGCGCAGGCCAGGGATGCAAAAGCCGCTCGACTCCGGTTGCACAGATCTACCCAACCTGCCCCATCTGCCTATTTGATCCCTTCCGCAATGCCAGGCTACTAAACACAGGATCAGCTCTTAGCCTCAATCGCTCTTCTTTTCGACGCCATCATGGGACCTCAGGCTTCGCAATCAACGAGAACGTGAATTGCCTCGCTGCGAGCGTCATCGCGTAACGCAAACGCCTCATCAATGCGACTAAGAGGCACCTTGTGTGTCACGATCTCGGCCGTATTCACAAGCCCGTCCAGGACGAGACGAATACCTTCGTCATAAAAGCGTCGCATGTCGATGTCCCGTTTTGGTTCGGTGGAAAATATATCCAGTCGTTTGCGATGAACCTTTAGAAAATCCACGGGAGTATGGCAGACGCCGATGCAGCCATACATGACAATCTTTCCGGCAAAGCCGCCACAATCAATGGCATCAACCATCCCATCGCCTTCAAGCAGGCACGGAATCACAACGTCGAAGCCCTCAGGAAAGCAATCGCCCAGGACTTCATAAGTGGGCGTATCCGGAGAAGGTACCTTGAATGTATGAGTCGCACCATACTTTCTGGCCAGTTGCAGGTTTCGATCATTCAGGTCGGTAACTGCCAGAACCTTCGGGTTATGTAACCTGACAACCTGCGTGAGGATCAACCCGCTGACCCCCTGGCCGGTTATCAAGACCGACGTGTTCTGGCTGATGCGAGCTATCTCGACAGCATGCAAAACACCCGGGAGAACCTCGATGAGACTTGTGTCCACCAGAGGAAACCGCGAGGGAACCACTTTGACATTGAAGGGCCGGCATACAATGTATTCCGCGAACGCTCCCCAAACGTAGCGGCATGTGACCTGATCGCCGATCGCCAGTCCTTCTACGTTTCGCCCCAGCTTGTCGATTGTGCCCGCAACTTCGTGCCCCAATCGTGCAGGGAACGAAACGAACTCGGGGCGGCGAGTGCCGCGATAGGCTTCCACATCCGAACCGCAGACGCCGACCCACTTTATCTTGATACGCACCTCGCCGTCCTCTGGCTCGGGGATCTCGGCGTAGCGCAGGGAGAGGCGCCCCGGTGCATCAAGGATCGCTACTCTCTGCGCTCCGGAGTGATCCGCTTCGACCAAATTCACTGCAGCCTGCGTCATTCGCGTCGTCATCGGCACCGCCGCGATTGAGTATAAAGACCGCCTGGCGCCAAGTCTTTGCGAGAAACAGGTGAATCGTTGTCCTAATCGGAAATACCCGCGAGACATTCACCGCCCAACCGCAACTTGCCGTTCAGCCGAGGCGAAGACGTTTTTGGGCTTGCCTGATTTGGCAACTGCGGCGATATAATCGGGGACCGAGGTGTAGTTGTGCCAACATCTTCGGTCGAGGTGCTCTGGACTGCCCGCTACGATTACCAGCCTCATTGGAGGCTGGCCGAGCACACGCACGATTATTTCCAGATGATCTATTTCATTTCCGGTTCAGCCTGCGTTTCGCTTGCAGATCATGACTACCGAGTTGGAGCCGGTTCCCTGGTGCTCGTTAAACCGCGCTGCGTCCACGCCCTGAATCCGATTTCACTGGTCAAGACCCTTGATATCAAGTTCCAGGTGAACAATGCTGGATTGCGCAAGCTTGTTTGTGACGCGGCTGAATTCGTGATGAACTGCGAGGCAAGCATCGCCGGTCTGTTCGAACGCATACGTCATGAAGGTGAACACAAAGGCCCGTTCTACCGGGAACTATGCAGCGCGCTCTTGACCGAGATGATGCTGTTGCATCTTCGAGCATCCAGGACTCATGAAGAGAGAAGTGGCATCCAATCCATGCATCCCCAACCCCTTGGGGACCGGATTGTTCAGCAAGCGGCGGAGTTCATCCGGGAACATCACGCAGCGGATTTCAGCATAATCGACATTGCCAAGATTGTCGGGCGATCCGACCGCCACGTCCGGCAGCACTTCAAAGAATCGCTCGGAGTCTCGCCCCGCCGCTATCTGCTGCGATACCGCATCCAGAAAGCGCAGCATCTCATCGAGTTCTCGAGCTACGCGTTCAAAGAGATCGCTGCCATGGTCGGCTTTAAAACGGTGCACCACTTTACTCGCGCATTTCATGAGGTGTGTGGCGAGACTCCCGGTGAGTGGCGCAGAAAGTACCAGGCCGGAATCTGCAAAGATGTCAATATTGATCCCGATTTTGTGAATATCAACCGGACTGTTCGTACCGACTTCCAAATCAACTCTCCCGCCGGAATTTGAACTTCCGACAACCTGACCCGTTTCACAATTGAAATGAGTTGAACGCTTGCCATTTCCGTTTGTGGTAAGCATTCATCCATCTTCCGCAAAAGACAGATACACCTCCAGGCCCTATACTGGTCGCAATTTGGTGCGCTCGCAGACTCCAGGAAAGAACGGTCTGTCCAACAATACCGCTGGCGATGGGAGAAGAATGCGCTCTCTAAAGTCCGTGTTGGCTTTATCTCTGGCGTTTGCATCTACCGGTGCGACCCCTGCCCGCAAGCCGCAATTCATTGATTGGCAAAATCTGAAGAACCCGGTCTTGTCCTATTCCAACTGGTCGGTAAAAGATGCGGCGATGGCCTACAGGGAGAGAACATTCTATCTCTTCTTTTCCGCGTTCTATCCGGATAGAGGACAAGTGCGGTGCCACGTGGTGGAGATCAGTACACTTGACTTTAAGCACTATTCAGAACCAGTCTTCGATTTTGATGGGGACGAAGATGGCTGGCTCGGCATGTGCTCGCCAGACGTACAACAGCTAAACGGGAAGTACGTCATGACGTTCAACTCCTGGGGCCATAAACCCGGCAAACCGGATCAGCTCTTTTACATCGTCTCAGACGATCTCGTGCACTGGTCACTTCGCAAGCCGCTGGCGTGGAACTTGACAGAAGTCGGTGATCAGCGCGTGATCGACGCGGCACTTGCGCAAGCTGATGGCGGATACTACCTCGCGTACAAAGAACAGACACCTGGAACGCCGAAGCGCCCAAGGATAGCTTTCTCCAGATCTCTCGATGGACCGTTCACATATGTTCGGGATGGACTTCCCGACCTGTTGATGGAGAGCGGCAAAGACAATGGCCTGCTCCATGAGAATTACGAATTTGTCTCGATCGATAGCCACTGGTATATGTTGACCACTGACTATCTGCCACAGGCGCCCTATCTCTACCGGCAAGAACCTGATTCCCACTGGCTGCGTTGGACGCACGGCTATGCCTTCGCCATTCCGCGCGAAACATTCAACACTGACAAGATTGCGGATGCTTCATCACTTTGTGATTGGCGCAAATTTGACGGTTACTACTATCTGATTTACGCAGGACGAACAGAAGATCAAACCTACCTCGGGCGCGGATGGAATCAGATCGGTTTGGCGCGATCAAAGGATTTGATCCATTGGTCAGTCCCTGGAGAAGGGCCGCCGGATAGCAATGCGTCCAATCGGTAGCTCTACCTTAATGCACTCGATAGGTGGAAATCCGGTGATTGATCAATGCCCCTGAAATCCGCTTCGCGACTAAAGCGAGCCATCACAATGCGCAATGATTGAGAAAGGAGCGAGGAGGAAGATGAAGGACCTTCATTTGACGCGGCGGAATCTTCTGAGGTGCGCAGGCGCTTCTCTAGCTGGGATCGCAAGCGGGCACCCTGTGATGGAATTGGCGGCGCAGACAGCAATGCCGCCGCAGACACCCTCCAACCATCCATTCACCGGAAATCCACAACCGGGCGATGCGACGCGTGCAGAACGCATAAAGTGGTGGCATGAAGCGCGCTTCGGTATGTTCATCCACTTCGGCGTGTATAGCTCGCTCATGCGCCACGAATGGGTGATGGAAAACGAGGCCATCCCGATTGACCAATACCAGGCGCACGCCAGGAACTTCAAGCCGGCAAAGGGAAGCGCGCGTGGATGGGCCAAGCTTGCAAAAAATGCAGGCATGAAATACATGGTGCTGACAACCAAGCATCATGAGGGATTCTGCAACTTTGACACCAAACTCACTACATACAACGCGGTGCGACAGGGACCGGGCTACGACATTGTTGCGGACTACGTAGGGGCGGCGCGGGCTGAGGGAATGCGCGTCGGGTTCTACTACTCGCTGATGGATTGGCACCACCCCGATGGCGCCCATTGCGCCATGGACGAATCTGCACGGAAACGGTTTGTGGAATACACACACGGGCTGATTCGAGAGCTGATGACCAACTACGGCGAGATCTCCGTGCTCTGGTATGACGTGCCTTGGCCCCTTGACGCCGATGGGTGGGAATCAGAACGGATGAACAAGATGGTGTTCGAACTTCAGCCAGACATCATCGTCAACAATCGCAACAAGCTGGACGGAGACTTCTCCACCCCAGAGCAGAGAATTGTCGCGGAAGAGGGCGGACGCGCGTGGGAGTCATGCATGACGCTCAACGATAGTTGGGGCTACCAGCGAGCAGATGACAACTGGAAATCTGCAAAAACCGTGATTCGCAATCTCATCAGTTGTTCGCGCGATGGCGGCAATTATTTGCTGAACATCGGGCCCAAGGCGGATGGGTCGATTCCGCAGGAATCCATCGATGTTTTGACCGCGGTGGGCCGCTGGATGCAGACCAGCGGCGATACGATTTATGGTTCCGACATCTGCCAGCCGCGGCGGGCGAACTATGCCTCCTTCACGCGTAAGGCCAACACACTCTACATGCACGTGCATTTCTGGCCAGGTGAGGAGGTGGCGATTGGCGGCCTGATGAACAAGGTGCTGAGTGCACGCTTGCCGAAGACGGGGCAAACCCTCGCGTTCAGGCAGGACGGATTCTCTACAAAATTTAGCGGCCTGCCGAACCATGCGCCGGATTCTCCCGTTACTACCATCGCCATTCAGTGCGACGGAGAGCCAAGGCAGGACAACATTTATGTGCGGACGAACAAGCCGCGCCTAAATGTGTAGCTGGCAGGAGCCTTTTCGGCGCTTGTTTGGACCAAATTCTGGACCAAGCCGTCGGGAAAGATGACCTGAGAATCTGCAAATATCCGAATGAGAGTAATCTGGTTGGAATGCCTAGACGGGCAAGCTGTTATCAGGACTGGGCAGCGAGAGCATCAGCCTCATCAACTCAGTCTGGCGTCTTGTGCCAGTTTTGGAGAGCACGCGCTTCGTGTGGAAGCGCGCCGTCTCGAGCGTTATGCCCAGCCCGTTCGCGACCTCTTGCATCTCACGACCTTGCAGCAGCTGGTCCACTACGCGCGCCTCAGCCGGAGTAAGTTCCCGGCCTTGGTTCATTCGAACCGAAACACCTTGGTTGCACAAGCCCATGACACCCGTGACTTCCCTGTCGGTTGGATGCTGGGAGACGAACTGGACCCAGTCATCTCTCTCGAATGATGAATCCGGAAGAGTGTTGACCCACCAGGCCATCGTCGAGAAGGCTCATGCGAAGAGGAAAGGTATGTACCGCTACGCCCGCGCGAATGCGGTAGGTCCGAATCAGGGGACAACGGAAGATAGAAGCTACCGGGTACCCCCGAGGCTTCGGCAGCCGCTAACCGGCCAAGCGCTGCCCATTTTTGATGTCTGTGAAATACTCCACAGTGCCAGGCGGATCAGATCAATTCTTCACAGCCATACGATAGGCGAGAATGCCCGGTCTCATTTGCGCCTCGGCAACACGCGATGGATTCCGGGTACCGGAGGGTCTAAGCTGTCTCTATGGCACCGTACACGGCAATCACACGAGGAATAGCGGTAAGCGTTCAGCCGGCTTACCTTGAGGCAAAGTCGTCGCCGGGAAGCTCACAGTATTTCTGGGCTTATCGAGTGATCATAGAAAATCAGGGACGGGAAACGGTGCAGCTGCTGAACCGTCACTGGATGATCACGAACGCTCGTGGCGAATTGACCGAGGTCAAAGGCCCGGGTGTTGTTGGGGAACAACCGGTTCTCAAGCCGGGCGAGAGCTATGAATATACGAGTGGCGCGCCTCTCAACACTCCCTCTGGGATGATGGGCGGTGCTTACCAGATGGAGAGTGAAAGCGGTGAGCGGTTTGATATTGAGATACCGACGTTCTCTCTCGATCGCCCGAATCATGGCGTTTTGCTTAATTAAAGATCAAAGTTGAAGGGGGGTCGCGCGAATAGGCATTGGTGTCCATCCGCCCATCACTTGTGACCCGCTCACCGCTAGGAGTGATTGAGTCGCTGGATCAATCGGTCAATCCGGCCAGTTCAGTTTCGACGATCGCTCGTGCCCTTAAAAAGTGACTCGAACGCCACTTTGCCGGTCAATCCGGATTTAAAGACGGCACGCGGATGAATCTCGGGTTGGGCAATCCGCTCGAGTTCTTTCCTTGCTTCTTCAGGCGAGACCACCACAATCTTAGAATTCAAGGAACCACCAAGAGCCCCTGTGCCGTGCGTTGGTTCTGAGACCTTCAGACCGCGTGTGCGCGATGTTCTGACAGGTCCTCTCGGTCCCCTGTATGGGAGTCGCACGATGTTGATGTTTGGTAGCGAAGGGTTATCCGGAACAGTCATCGGTTCTAAGTCTGACGACGCGCCATCCTCCGCCTGGGTTGTGGGAGAACTGGGAATGTGCACAACCGAAACTACGCGCTTCTGAGCGCCTGTTCTGGGACTGCGCCGATTCTGAGGTCGCGAGGAAGCTGGATGCTGAGCCTTGGTCGACACGACAGGACCTCTCTTCTTAGAAGTCGACGTTTTCATTTTTTCCTTGGCTGCCTGGTCAGGAAGGGATTTTGCCATGATGTCGCGCGCGAGTTGTAACCGTGACAGGTATGCGTCAATCTGAGTGATTATGTCAAGTATGGTCATTTTTCCCGATTGTCGCACCCTCTGAGCTTTAGGTTAGGTGACCCATGTCACGAACACCAGCGATTGCTCGCATTACGGCGGCCGGCTGAGGATTAGTCGACGCAGACCCGCACCCCTCATCGCACAAAAGGCCCTCGGTTGCCCAGAGGCTTTGGTGATCAAGGGGAAGGGGTAGCGGCTCTTGTGAACCTACGCCACCGCTTCCGAAGCGTCAAACTGGCTTCGAGGGCTACTCGCGGACTGCGCCTATGTCGTATAGCGCCAGCGTTTGGGCAGGTTAACGGAATTTGCTGCGATCACACCGCCCAGAATAAAATGTCCTCGTGAGTACCCTCCAGAGAACTGTGTGCCATCAGCATACTTCACCTCGACTCGGGTGTTTTCTCTGGGATGAGTTTTTGGATCTCTGGGAGAATATTTTTGCCATTCACTCTGCATGATTTCATTGTAACAGTGGTCAATTTCGTTCGCTGGCGGCACTGCATGGGGTTCTCAATCTGAGTGCATCAGATTCGAATGGCACAACCCCGCCATGATCAGCGAGAACTTCCGACAAGTGCCTATCGCAGGTAGCATTTACTGTCGAGGTTGACTCGAGCGTAATGTACCTCTGGCAACGTTGGCCGATGGACTTATGTAATCTGATAAATTCCTCCTCCAAACTCTCTATTCCCTCCTCTCAGTTGCCGATATAGTCCCCTGATGCTGTCGCTTTGACCGGTGGGCGCAGGAAGAAGTGCGCTGGATCACAATCAGCGGTTCCTGCCGCTTCGCGAATTTTGTGTCTTCAATTATTGGAGTGACCGGAGCGGGCAATGGCGGTACTTTCTCGTGCGGTTCGAACAACCGCCATGTATCGCGCCAAGACCGACGGCAAAACTCGCACCGAATTCTTCAATGATGGGATGCGTGAGCGGGTCGTTTCTCGATTTGAAACCGAATCCGATTTGCGCGAAGCCATCAACGAGAACCAACTCGTTGTCTACTATCAGCCCATCGTCTCGCTTAAAGATGGCCACATTCGAGGCTTTGAAGCATTGGCTCGCTGGAGTCATCCCGATCGCGGGCTCGACCTCCCCGGCGAATTCATTTCCCATCGCTGAGGAGAGCGAACTCATCATACAGATCGGCCGCTGGATTCTGCGAGTCTTGCAGGCAGATGGCCGAATGGCAGAGGAGCTTAGTTCCCGCTCCTGCTCTCATGATCAGCGTTAATGTTTCTTCCCGACAATTGAGCGACTCCCACCCGGTGGAGGATGTGAGATTGGATGACCGAGAGCGGGCTCAACCCCGAGTGTCTGGCCCTTGAGCTGACCGAAAGCTCAAATGATTGGAAAGGGCGAGCAGGTGCTCGCCACCCTTGATCAACTGAAGGCTTTGAACGTCCGGCTCTCAATAGACGACTTCGGAACGGGCTACTCATCGCTAAGTTATCTCCAGCGACTTCCAATCGACTCTCTGAAGATTGACCGCTCTTTCATCCGTGAACTGAGCATTGGAACTCGCGGCTTGGATATCCTAAGGGCTATCGCGCACCATCGACAGCAAATCAATGGCTGTCCACGCTGGAAGCGTCTGGCCAAGTCGTGTTGCTTGAACCATGGTTCTCGAATCGAACCAAGTCTATCGTCAAAAGTCCCAAGCTCTATATCGCAGACTCAGGCCTGCTTTGCGCGCTGCTGAATATTCGATCTGTTGAGGCGCTCCGGCAAACGCCGGCCGTGGGAGCAGTATGGGAAACATTTGTTTTCGCCCAACTCCGGGACCGCGAACGGCGCTCTGGCCGAACTGGTAGCCTCTTCTTTGGGCGCGACCGAACCCGCGAAGTGGATTTCATCGTCAACGCCGGCGGGCGCCTTGAACTGTTTGAGGCCAAATGGACGGAACTTCCAGACCTCGCTGACACAGTCAACGCAAAGTGATCGGCAAGTCACGGGTGAGCGCCGGTGGAGTCGTTTCCCGTACCCCAAACAGCTTTCCGTTCCCACGCCTTTCAGGCACTACCTGTGACAGAACTGAGTTAGCACAAACAAAGATGGTCGATCGCACGAGAGCGATGATGACGGGACATCTCATGCATTTCGATTCACGATCCCTTCGGAGCTTTACGGACCTGGGACGCCGATACTGTTTGACTTCTCGGTCTATATCACGGCGCTTCGTCAGGGAAGCGCTTCAAGCGTCCTGTTGCAGAGGTGGGCGCAGGAGTCTTCTCTTTGGCTCAGTTCAGTTGTCCCAGAGGAGCTCTGTGCAGGCGCGAATCCAGCAGATCGACGAGTCCTGGAGAAGCTCGAGCGCGACTTTGAGAGAGCAAACCGCGTGCTGGTTCCAAATCCAGGAGACTGGGGGCCCGGTCGGAAAGATTCTGGCTGCCGCAGCTCCGAAATACGGATGTGAAAGATCGGAAGTGCGCCTTACCAACGATGCGTTGGTCGCCACCAGCGCGGCCCGTAACGGAATCACCGTCATAAGCACAAATTCAAGAGATTCCGCTCTTTTGGCTAAATTCTGCAAACCAGGGTTCTTGTGGAGTAGTCGACTCGTCAGTGACTTTACCGAAATCCTTCCGGGGCGTCGAAATCCGCTTGCACCAGGCGTCAACGTAAGCCGTGGACTGGAATGGCCGCCGGCGGCGGCATAACTTGTGTAACAAGCAGCGGCATTGAATCTGACATGAAGATCTGATCGTTCGAAGTCCCGACGAAGCGAAACGAACGTCGGGCAAAACACACTACATATTGGTCGTTTGAACGGTACCGCGCCGAGCAGACGTCCCTCGATCATTACGCGCTCCCAATCCAGGTTGAGCGCAAGGGGGGCATGATGTCCGAAATCATCGAACTCATCCTCAAGCTGTTGGGACCAATGCTGAAGCTGCTGAGCGGGCTACCAGTTCCACCCAGGATTGCCGGGGTGATAAGCGTGTTGCCGCCACTGATCGGCGCTGCGCAGGTTGGCTGGAAGTTCATTCTGAACTCAAGCCAGGAACATAAGAAGAGGCGTCTGCGCGAACAGGTCATGCATTTGAATGACTTTCTGAAGTTCATTCTCTGAGTCCGAGTCGTCTGAGGAACGAGTACGCGCGGTGAGGACGCGCAAGCAGAACGCGCCGAGGCAATCGACAGGCTCTCCGCGCTCGCGCTGTCGGCCCAGAAACGCACGGAGAAGGGCGCCCAGGCGGCTGGAAGCCGGACGTGGATTCAGCAAACCCTGCTTCTGTATGCGCCCAGGCCGCGAGCGGTGTGGATCCTTCACGGTCTGTTTTACTTCTGCCTGCTTGAGCTGGTGCCCCTGGCGTGCGTCATCGCAGTTGATGTCGTCAGGGGACCCTTTGCGGATTTGGGCGGTCTTGTGGCGGGCCTGGCGGTTTTCGCACTTCCTGCCGTTGTGCTCTGGGGCCTGGCAAAAGATCTTGACCGAGGGTCCGAAGGAGAGCGAAACCTGCTTCAGCGAGTGCTCCTGCTCTACGCTCCTCGAGAGCCCGTACGATGGGCTGGTCATGCCCTCTTCTATCTTTCGTTGTTGGCACTCCTCGCGGTACTTATGATCGTTCCGGACATGATCCGCCAGCGCGAAATCACCGGCTTGGAGTCCCTCGGATTCTGGCTCTTTTTCCTGATCGTCCTGAGAAAGACGGTTCCAAAAACGGATCCGGCAACGCGCCGCGTGAATCGGATCGACAGCTGGCTCCTGTTGTATGCACCGAGGAAGGGATGGGCATGGGTCGCACACGTCATGTACTGGCTGCTCCTTATGACCGGTACGGCGAGCCTGCTCGCGAGCCTGCCGCTGCCCGGTCAGTTCCCGACGCGTCTTTCCATCGATTCGGTTGCGATGCTTATCTTCGTGCTGCTGTTGATGTGGTCGTTGGCCAGCGATGTTGAAACGGGACAGAGGCGGCCACCCGGGTTCCTGCGGCGCGCCTTTCTGTTTTACATCCCGGCGAGAACATGGCTCTGGGCACTCCATATTGTCTTCTATCTTGCCGTATTGGAGGTGATCGGGAGCGCGAATGAGGTACTGACGGGTCAACTCAGAGTCGTGCGAATCGACACCAACACGGGAGCCATGAAAGAGGTGTTCCCGTTCCTGTTGCTCGCAACCGTCTTCTACTTCGCCTTGATGGCATTCGTAAGCCGGACGCTGGCCGCTGGCTGGGAGCCTTGGGCTCAGGGCCTGCCACGATGGATCAGGTGGTTTTCAGCTGCGGAAGCACCCCGTGGCTTATCGAAGAGGTTCTCCTTTTACGGATGCACCATCGTGTTCTATGCCACCGTGGTCGCGTGGCCATATGTCTTATTTGAAACGCTCAACGCGATGCGCGACCGCAACATGTTCGAGCTCGAGGTAACGTTGCCCACCGTTGGAGTGGGACTGGCGTGCCGCTGGATCATGGGGCTTCTGCGGGCGAAGACCACAGCAAGCCCATCTTGGGGACCAGCCGAACAACCCGCGATGCCCGAACCCGAGTTTGAGCAGGCGCGCAAACAAGGGTGAGGAATGTCACTTCGGGCGCGTGGCCTGACAAAATCCCAATCTTAAGGCCACAAATCTCCGCTCATTCTTTGAGGCGGTTTTTCGACCAAGTGGAAAGCGCGTCTGTAATCATTGGCCGACTCGAATAGAGTCTCGATATTGACTCCCGATACGGTCCACGCGTCGCGAAGTACTATTTTGCCTTTTGTGTTTTTGCGGCAGGAACGGAATGGTGGACGCGGAAGGAATCGAACCTTCAACCTGTCGGTTAAGAGAGGAATCGTAAAGCCCGGAAAGCTAATGATTTCAAAGGAATATGGAGGAGCAAAAAGGACGATTTGGAGCCTTTTCGGCATACAATTCGGCGAAGAATTCGGCGAAGTTTTGCTCTTGAGAATAAATTCCGGTCGGACGTCGTCTTCCGCGCCTGACCCAACCGCTTCTGGAAACCTGGTCTGGGACAGAACGGATACCTCTGGCAGCACTCGTTGCATGATTCGACACGTAGCGCCGCCCTTCGCGCCAACGTGGGCACCCGGTGGAGGACAGGCCTCAAATCGGGGGGTGGAACCTGCCCTGGTGTGCTGTTTTGATCTGTGTTGGATTGATACCGAGCGTAACATGGCCGCGTCGGCCCATAAGGGCTCCGTAGTGGCGGAGCCCGTTTCAAGCCACCGAGCAAATTGGCTATTGCTTCTTCGCAGGCGCAAGACTATCGATTGAAACGCCTGGCTATCCGACGCTCAAATGGGCGCCCGCCGTCCATGGATAGCGGATTCGATGGGAGATAGGGGTCGCTAAGATTGTGCTCGTATCGTGACCGCCGTCACATTCAGGTCCACGTGAGCCATCTCACACTTTTCTCCTGGAGGGCATTGCTATTTGTGATTTGGCTCACCGAGGTCCCCCATGAAGCGCACCTCGCTTTCCTTCCTTTTAGCCGGCCTGTTGGCTTTTGCGACTTTGGCAGTGGTTCTGTGGACCCCCTCCACGCAGCGAGCGCGATTCCCACGTTTGTTTCTTAGCGCTTGGCGCGTTGGGCTCAACTTGATTGTTCGAGCCAGTCGCTTTTGAAGCAGGCATTTTGGAACAAACGCATTTGAAACAGAACTTTTTGGAAACAGGAGAAGACATGAGAAGGATTGCATTTGTAGTAGGCGCAGTCATTGCGGAGTTTAGCATCGCCGCGTTTGCCGGCACGATTCACGGCAAGGTTTCCGGAGTCAACGGCGAGTCAGTTGTGTACGTGGAAGTGATTCCGGGCAAGACATTCCCGGCTCCGACGGCAACGATGGTCATGGACCAGAAGGGACTGATGTTTGCGCCGCACATTGCGGTGGTGCAGCAGGGCGCTACGATCGAATTCCAGAACAGCGATAGCGTAGCGCATAACGTGTTCTGGCCGTCGGTTGGCGGCAACAAGAAGCTCACCCACAACATGGGCACGTGGCCGAAAGGGGAGAAAAAGTCGTTCAAGTTCGATAACGCCGGCGTGATCCCGCTGCTTTGCAATGTGCATCCCGAGATGTCGGCGTACGTGATTGTTTCTCCCACTCCTTACTTTGCGACCACCAATAAGGATGGGGACTTCAAGATTGAGAACGTGCCGGACGGCGCCTATACGGTGACGGCGTGGCATGAGGGCGCCAAGAGCAAGTCGAATCCCGTAAAGGTGGCTGGGGATACGGCGGCCGACTTCACTCTGAGCAAGTAGGGCAATTCAGCGACGGGACGATGCGATTCCGCCGCTCAACGCGTTTCGCTCGTCGGGATGGGTCACGATGCAGAAGCGGTTCCTCGACAAAAAGGTTGACAAGGATTGGTTGAACACCAACTTTCCTTGCATGATGGCCTGTCCCGCGCACACCAACGCGGGGCGTTATGTATCGCTGATTGCGGAGCGCGAGTTCGAAGAGGCCTATCGCATTGCGCGGGAGCCGAACCCGATGGCGAGCATTTGCGGACGGGTATGCGCGCATCCTTGCGAGACGGCCTGCAGACGCGGTGAGATTGACAAGCCTATCGCGATCCGGGCGCTCAAGCGCTTTCTGACGGAACAATATGGGCCCGAGTCGCGGCACCCCGTGGATGTGAACGCCGGTCGTGTGCAGCCCAAGCTCGACCTTCGCGTTGCGATTGTGGGCGCGGGGCCGGTAGGGCTTTCGGCAGCACACGACCTTGCGCTGATGGGCTACGGTGTGACGATCTTTGAAGCCTCGCAGGTGGCTGGGGGAATGCTCTACCTGGGGCTGCCGGAGTATCGTTTGCCGCGCGACGTGGTGGAAGCGCAGGTGCGGGAGATACTCGCGACCGGCGATATCACGCTCAAATTGAATCATGCGGCGGGCAGAGATTTTGCGGTCGCCGACCTGCGGCGCGATTTCGATGCGGTGCTGATTGCCGTGGGCGCGCATCGAAGTCGCGATCTTACGATTCCCGGCGTGAGCCTGGACGGAGTCTACAAGGGCATTGACTTTCTGTTGAACGTGAACCTGGGCTATCGATTCACCATCGGCAAGAAAGTGCTCGTGATTGGCGGCGGCAACGTGGCCATGGACGTGGCCCGGTCGGCTGCGCGTGAGGTGTTGAAGCAGCATGCGGGCGGCGTGGAACACTTTGAACCATCGCAGGGCAACCTGGATGCGGTGGCGGCGCGCGAAATGATGGATGTCTCGCTGTCCGCGTTGCGACTTGGCGCGCAGGAGGTGCACCTGGTGTGCCTTGAAAACCGCGCCGAGATGCCTGCCGCGCTTGAAGAGATTGAAGAAGCAGAAGAAGAAGGCATCATCATTCATGCGGGATTTGGGCCGAAGGAGATCATTGGCGAGAACGGACACGCCGTGGCGCTGGAGGTGCTTAAGACCAAGTCAGTGTTCGATGCGAACCGGCGATTCAGTCCTACGTTCTTTGAGAACAGCGAGACACGCCTTGAGTGCGACACCATCATCATGGCCATCGGCCAGTCGCCGAACCTGCAGTTTCTCGGGCCCGACGATGGTGTGGACGT
>Ga0210410_10001850_pt1 | contig 19415 bp, 15 predicted proteins | sample IncBWC4MmetaG_FD_161058 | JGI IMG/M metagenome (GOLD analysis project Ga0210410, IMG submission 161058) | Forest soil microbial communities from Barre Woods Harvard Forest LTER site, Petersham, Massachusetts, United States - Inc-BW-C-4-M | ecosystem: Environmental > Terrestrial > Soil >... | reverse complement strand
CGCTGTTCATGCAGAAGGTATACGGGGCGTGGGCGGCGCGGCTGGTGACGGGGCTGGTGATTGTGACGGCGTTTGCGTCGGTGTTTTCGCTGATGCTGGGATATTCGCGGGTGCCGTATGCGGCGGCGAAGGATGGGAACTATTTCAAGGCGTTCGCCAAGGTGCATCCGGTGCACCGGTTTCCGCATGTTTCGCTGCTGGCGCTTGGAGTGGTGGCGGCGGCGTTTTGTTTTCTGCGGTTGAAGGATGCGATCGCGGCGCTGGTGGTGATCCGGTTGATTCTGCAGTTTCTGGTGCAGGCGGTTGGTGTGATTGTGCTGCGGTTCACGCGGCCGGGGATGCGGCGGCCGTTTCGGATGTGGCTGTATCCACTGCCGGCACTTCTGGCGATCGTGGGATTTCTCTTCATCTTATTCAAGCGGGAGAACTGGCAGAAGGAGATGCGTTACGCCGTGGTCATTCTGCTGACGGGGCTGGCAATTTATATGGTTCGCGCGTGGCGCAGCCGGGAATGGCCGTTCGGCGCGGGCGCCAGCTCAGAGATTGCGAAGCCTTAGCCGCTGCATGAACCACCACTTTCGAGTCATTGCTTTTCGCCGCTGGATGGCTACATTTAGAGTCAGGGAGAAATCGATGAACAAACGAGCAACGATTTTGTGCGGCCTGCTGGCGCTGGCAACGTTATCTGCAGCGCAAGGCACGCAACCGAAGGAGGAACGTCGCACCGTGACTGGAGTGCTGGACCGAACGGTCTCAAATGTCGAGCGGGAGTTCGTACCAGCCGTCGAAGCCATGCCTGAAGATAAATTCGAATTCGCGCCCAACGGAGGCGGATTCAAAGGTGTCCGCACCTACGCGGAACAGGTCAAACACGTCGCGGCTGTGAACTACGAACTGGCCGCGGCACTTCTGGAAGAGAAGCCACCGGTCGACATCGGCGACGAATCGGGGCCAACGTCGATGACCGCGAAGGCTGACATCTTGAAATATCTGAAAGACTCATTCGTCTACGTTCACAAAGCCATCGCCACCATCAACGACAAGAATCTCGTGGAAACGGTGAGGAGCCCGTTCGGCGAAGGCAAGGTCTCCCGGCTCGGACTGGCGACAACAGTTTCCTCGCATGTCTTCGATCACTACGGTCAGATGGTGGTCTATCTGCGTATGAACGGGATCATTCCGCCCGCCAGTCGCTAGCCACGGTTCGCTAGCGGTTGGAGAAAGCCGCGGCAGCGCCGCGCAACGTAATTGAAGTCGCCAGAACTTCGGCCTTCAGCTTAGCTCTTGATAAGTGAGCGGCCACCGTTTTGTGTGCATTGTGCACCGAAGCGCGAGGATCCAGGAAGACCAGCACCGATGGCCCGGCGCCGCTAAGCACGGCACCGAGAATTCCTTGTTTGCTTTTTAGTTCCTGAAGACTCGGCAACAACGGGCACAGCTGCGCGCGGTACGGCTGATGAATGCGATCCTCGAGAGCGGCCTTGAGCAGATCGGGCCTCCCCTGGGTGAATGCAGCCAGCAGCAACATGGAATTCTGCACATTCGTGACGACATCGGCTCTCGAATAATGCGCAGGCAAGACGCGGCGTGCATCTTCGGTCGAAAGGCTCTGATCAGGAACCGCCAGCAGCAGCGGCCACTTTCCTTTCGGGCGCACGCACACGACTTGCGCTTCGGACTCGCCTGACATCCGAGCTATGGTCAGCCCGCCCATCCAGCAGGCCGACGCGTTGTCGGGATGATGCTCAAGCCGCGAGGCTTCGCCGACAATTTGTGCATCCGTCCAGCCGAGACCGCCGAAGTACACAGCCATGGCTATTCCCGCCAGACGAGCGGCGGCTGAGGACCCGCACCCTTTGCCTATTGGAATATCGTTGTCAATTCGCAAAGAGAGCGGTATGACGTCGCGACCAGCTGCCTGCATCACATCGCGATAGGTATTCAGGATAAGGTGATTTTCGATTTGGCCGCAGACATCCTCGTCTCGCCCGCTCGCGTTAATCGCGAAGGCATCCGCTGGACGCGCAGCAATTCTGATAAAGAAATTCATCGCCAGAGCGGCGGCATCGAAAGCCGGACCCAGATTCGCCGAAGTCGCCGGAAGCGTCAGGTGCAGCGTCTTCGGAGTCCGTGAATCTTTCTTCTTTGGCATGGGAGCTCTTACTTAAGGGACGGAGGCGGCTCCGATTTCTCAGCTTGCTCCAGGGTCTGGATTACCGCGTCCAGCTTGGCATCCAGGATCATGGGTGCACGCCGTAACGGCTCCAAGCCTGCGCGTACCGTCTCCGATCCATCACTACCCTCGAACAATTTGCCGCGATGAAAGTCCATGGTGAAGTCGGGATCCTTTAGAAGATTTCCTGTCAGGATGAGCACGACACTTTCTTCTGGCTTCACGAAGCGCTGCTTCACCAACTTCTTTAGACCGGCAAGCGTAACCGCCGATGCAGGTTCGCACCCAATCCCTTCGAGCCCGAGTTCAGCCTTGGCCTGGGCGATTTCTATTTCGCTTACTTGCTCGCAGGCACCGCCGGTGGCTTCAAGAACATGAATCGCTTTCTTCCACGACGCCGGATTGCCGATGCGAATTGCAGTCGCGCGTGTCTGAGCCTGAACGCTGACTAGACTCTTTCCGCCTGTCTCACGCAATGTGCGAACCAGCGCGTTTGCGCCCTCTGCCTGAATAACTGAAAGCTTCGGGAGGCGTGTGATCAGGCCAAGGTCGCGGGCTTCGAGCAACGCTTTCCCGATGGCCGAACTATTCCCCAGGTTTCCGCCCGGAACGATGATGTGGTCGGGCGGCTGCCAGTCGAGTTGATCGAGCAGTTCGAGGGCCAGGGTTTTCTGGCCTTCTAACCGAAAGGGATTAATCGAGTTCAGCTGGTAAACTGGGGCGCGCAGAACCAGTTCCTGAAGCAGTCGCAGGCAGCCGTCGAAGTCGGTTCGCAACTGGCAGGTCACGGCGCCGTAGTCAAGAGCCTGGGAAAGTTTGCTCCAGGAGATTTTGCCCTCAGGCACCAGCACCAGACTGCGCATGCCCCCGCGCGCGGCGTAGGCGGCCATCGACGCCGACGTGTTGCCGGTAGATGCGCAGGCCACCCACTTGAAACCCGCGAGCCGCGCGAAGGTCGCGGCCACGGTCATGCCGCAGTCTTTGAATGAGCCGGTGGGGTTCAGTCCCTGATGCTTGGCCAACAGTCGTGGCACACCGACCGCGCGTGCACTTCGCGGCAGTTCGTACAGAGGCGTGCATCCCTCTCGCAGAGTGATTGCCTGATCGTCATTCTGCAAGGCCGGGAGCAGATCGCGAAAACGCCAGACGCCGCTGAGGTCCACTGCCGACTGCCAGAGTCGCCGTTGGCGCCATACATCTTTCAGTTTGTCGGCATTAGGCTTGCCAGCAGCTTCATTCAGGCTTGGATAGATAATCTCCAGCAGGTCAGCGCATCTCGAGCAACGGAAATCCTGGCTTGCAACACCGCTGAGATCACCGCATCCGATGCAGCGGAAACAATATGCTGCGCCACGTACGTCCGGTTTTGAAGTAGGCGGAGAAAGCATTTGGGGATCTATTTCTGTCCCCGAAGATATTGGTCATTCTTGTTAATCCAATCGGCGCGTGGAGGAGTGAAGATGTCAAGATCGATCGTATCCAGGAGAGCCTCGGCTTTGTGCGGCATGTGGGAAGGAATGCAGAGAACCTCGCCGGAGTTCACCACAATTTCTTTGCCGTCGATCCAGAACTTAAGCGCGCCATCGAGAATGTAAGTAAGTTGCTCGTTGTGATGGCTGTGTTCGGGAACGATACACCCTTTTTTTAGAAGCACACGGGCCAGCATAATTTCCTGTCCCACCACGAATTGCCGCTGCAGCAGCGGGTTCAGGTCTTCGAGCGCCACCGTGTGCCAGGGAACATATTGCAATGGCACGCCGGTCGCCGCGCGCTTTGTGACTGCGCGCTTTGCACGCGAATGGGCGGCGGGCGCTTTCTGTTTCGAACGAGCGGGCTTGGTTTTTAATTTCTTTTTTGCCATGAGGTCAGTGCACCCTGCCTTCGTAAAGCCTTACCGCATTGTCGTGAAGATAGCCATGCGCCATTTCGAGCGCGCGGGATTCTGTAATCTCACCCTCGGAAATCATTTCGGCCAAAGCCGCCGCCAGCGCCGTGCGCGACGAACGCACACCCAGCCAGTAGCTCTCTTCCGCCCCCAACACGTCATTGTAAGGGAAACAGTCCGTGCCGAAAGTGATCTTGTCGGGAAAAGTTTCCAGCCAGATCTTCAGCGTCTCCTTGAACGCAGAAGGATATTGCGCGAGTTCACCGAATGAAGAATCGAGATAGACATTCTTCATCGCGGCCAGCCAAATCGCCTCGCGTTCCAGCGGATAGCCGCCATGAATCATCACGAACGTGGTCGAGGCGTAGCGCGGATCTCGCAGCACGCTTTCAAGATTCATAATGTTGCTCTGCGAGAGATTGAAGTAGTCACCGATTCCGATGGCGGTATGAATATGCACCGGCAAATGCAGCCGTCCGCCTTCCAATACAAGATAGCGAAAAATGTAGTCCTGAAAGGTGCGATATTCCCGCTCACTCGGAATGCCGGTCGCCACGTATCGCCGATAAATGACTTCCGCCTCTGCGCGCGGCGGGTCGCCGAAAGTGGTTGGCCGAAAATAGGCGACTTCAAACTTCATCGCAATGCCGCCCTTTTTCGAATTGTCTTCGAGCACCTGGCTGATGAACTTTAAATAGCCGTCAAAGCTCCCCGGCAGCTTGCTGAGGTTCTCCTGCTGCATCCAGCGGTGCAACATCTTTTCCTGCAACGGGATGAAAACCCCTTCGTCGCTATTGCGCGCGGTCTCGCGCTGGTTGTCGAACGGCCACAGGAAGGCGTCGGCAAAAAATACCCACGCAAATCTCTTGGGATCGAGATAGTCGGCCATCATGGCGCGATTAGCGACTGAACTCTCGGTATTCAAATGGTCGAGAATCGAATTGAAATACGCGGGCCCCGGCAATTGCTTCTTCAACTCCGCTTTCTTGTCGAGCAGCCACTTCGCGTGCTGCGGCGAAAAATCTGCATAGGGATAGCCGAACAATGCCTTCGCAGCGGCAACCAGTTCGGGATTGTCGGCGCGCGTGCGCAAGGCTTCGCTGGCATTCGGCGGAGCCGCCATGGCATCCACATCGGGATCGTCGGAGAATCCGGGATGCGCATGATGGTCGAACGCTGGAATCTTATCGATCTGCGGGAGCAGGCGCTCGTAGATTTGCTGTACGTCGGGACCTGGAAGCGGACGAGCTTGGGCGTGAGCGAAGACCGGCAGAGCGATAAGCACGCAGACTACGAATGTCATGTACACGATTCGCATTTAATCGTTTCCCGGGCCAAAACGATGCACAGCTGAAAGCAAGCGCGAAAAATGTCGGCTAATTAAACTCGCCGGCGAGTGTTCCCTGCCACGCTGCTGACGCTTTCGCAATCCGAGCTACAGCTTCCTGCAAGGTTGCCGTCGACGAAGCGAATGAGAAGCGGATGAACTCTTTGCCGGCGTCTCCAAATGCCGCGCCCGAAATAGCCGCCACGCCAGCCTCTTCCAGCAGGATGCGGCACAGTTCTTCCGCGGTCAGACCGGTCTCCGTGATCTCGACCCAGGCATAGAAAGCGCCGTCTGGCGCCTGACAACGGAAACCGGGGATACGGTTCAGGTCGCGGACAAGCTGCTCTCTGCGCCGGTTGAATTCCGCTACCATGCGCTCGGTGTTTCCTTCCCGGTCGCGCAACGCATCAATCGCGGCATACTGCGTGAACTCTGCGACGCAGGTGTAACTGTTCACCGCCAGCATCGCAAGCGCGGGCACCACTTCCGGCGGCGCCACGGTATAACCTAAACGCCAGCCGGTCATGGCGAAGCTCTTGGAGAATCCATCGATAATCAGCGTGCGCATAGCCATTCCGGGATAGCGCAGCATGGAGAGATATTCGCCCCCGTAAATAATTCGTGCATAGATTTCATCGGAGAGTACCCACAAGTCGTGCTTGACTGCCAACTCGGCGAGCGCGCGCTGCACGGCGTCGGTGTAAACGGTTCCCGTAGGATTGCCGGGAGAATTCGTGATGACCATGCGGGTCCGCGCCGTGACCTTCGCAGCAATCTCCGCTGGGTCAGGCTGAAAATGATTCCGCGCAGCAAGCGTAAACGGAACCGGCACCGCTCCCAAGCCAAGCGCGATCGACGCGTAGCCGGGAAATCCAGGGTCGGGATAAAGGACCTCGTCTCCCGGTTCCAGCAACGCCATCATGCCCAGAAACAGCGCAAGCTTGCAGCCCGGCGCCATGACGATGTTTTGCGGCGATACGGCGATGCTGCGCGTGCGCTGCAAATACTCTGCAATCTCGTCGCGCAGTGCGGGAACGCCCACCACGGCGCAATAGCGATCCTTGCCCTCCGCCAGAGCCCGGTTCACCGATTCAACCACCGATTGGCCGGGATGAAAATCTGGCTCGCCCAACTCCAGATGAATGATCGAACGGCCCTGGCTCTCCAGTTCCCTGGCGCGCGCGAACACCTCGAGAGCGCCCTCGCCAGTCATTACCGACATCCGCGAAGCTATGGATCGCATTCAATCTCCTAAACGACTTACAGACCCTTATACATGCCGCCGTCGACCAGGACAGTCTGTCCGGTCACGTACGATGCCCGATCCGAAGCCAGCCAAACCACTGTGTCCGCCAATTCTCGCGGCTCGCCCAAACGCTTGAGGGGAGCATCTGCGGCCCAACCTCCGAAAATTTCCTGCTCGCTCTTGCCCGAGGCCGACGATCGCGCCCTGGCCAATTCTTTCAACCGGTCGGTCGCAGTGAAGCCCGGTCCAACGTTGTTCACAAGAATTCCATCTTTGCCGAACTCATTCGCCAGACTCTTCACCAGACCGACCACCGCGGCGCGAACTGCATTCGAAAGCACCAGATCGGCGACCGGCTGCTTGGTGGTAATCGACGTAATCGTGATGATGCGGCCCCAACGCTTGCGCTGCATGTGCGGAATCACTTCGCGCGCGAAATATACGGCGCTCAGAAAGTTCGCCTCGACCGCGCGCTGCCAGTCGTCAAGAGTCGCGTCCAGAAATCCTTTGGCAGGCGGTCCTCCGGCGTTGGTGACACAAATGTCGACGCCGCCGAATTTCGCTGCCACCGATGCCACGAATCGGCTCACACCGACAGCATCGGTCACATCAAATGCCTCGGCAAGGATTTCCACGCCAAACTGCTTGCGGATTTTCTCCGCCGCCGCGTGCAGAGTCTGGGCATTGCGGGCACAGATCGCCAGGCGGCATCCTTCTGCCGCAAAGGCCTCCGCCGTGGCCAGCCCCAGTCCCTGACTCGACGCGGCTATTAGAGCCACGCGGCCTTTCAGTCCCATGTCCATGAATGGAGCATTATAAATGGTTGACGACGCGCGGCTTTCGTCTTGCAGCGATTGAATTCGCCCCATTACTCTAAAACTAGCAGGCAGTGAGGCAAACCATGAAACCCAATTCCCATCTTCCTGAAACTCATCGGCCCGAAACCGACGCCGTACGCGGTTCGTCTAAACTCGAGAAGAAGAACGGTCCCCTAGCCACGCCGATTTATCAGACCTCAACCTTTGAGGTCACCGACAACGACGAACAACTCCGGATCACCGGCTCCGACCGCTATTACACACGCTATGGCAATCCCACGAATACGGTCGCGGAACAGACCGTGGCCAAGCTTGAAGGCGTAGACGCCGCACTGACCTTCGCTTCCGGTATGGGAGCGATCACCACCACGATTATGGCGCTGCTGCAGGCGGGCGACCACATTGTCGCGCAACGCGACATTTATGGCGGAGTCACGAAATTCCTCTCGCAATGGCTGCCGAAGATGGGCATCGAGACCACGTTTGTCGACACCACGGACTATGACCAGTACGCGCGCGCGATTCGCCCAAATACCAAGCTACTGCATCTGGAGTCGCCGACCAATCCCACGCTGCGCGTTATCGACATGAAGAAAGTCGCGACTCTGGCCCGGCAGCACAAGCTGCTCACCATGATCGACAGCACCTTCGGGACGCCGATAAACCAGCGTCCTGCGGAGCACGGCGTCGACATTGTCATGCACTCTGGGACGAAGTATCTGGGCGGGCATACCGACCTGATTTGCGGGGTCGTAGCCGCGCGAAGGGATCTGATCGAGAAGATTCACCAGACCCGCACGACGCTGGGCAATTGCATGGATCCACACGCCGCGTGGATGCTAGTGCGCGGAATGAAGACGCTGGCGGTGCGGGTGGCCCGGCAGAACGAGAATGCGCTTCGTGTCGCGGAGTTCCTGGGTCAACACGGGAAAGTGCGGAGCGTGCACTATCCGTTCCTCAAAAGCCATCCGCAGTACGCAATTGCACGAGCTCAGATGAGCGGCGGCGGAGGCATGGTGAGCTTCGAAGTCGAGGGCACCGGCGAAGACGCACGCCGCGCCACCGAAGCCATGCGCTTGTTCACTCTGGCGCCGAGCCTGGGCGGAGTAGAGTCGCTGGTGTCGATTCCGGTCTTGACCTCGCACCTGATGGTCGATCCCGTGCACCGCGAAAAGATGGGCGTTACCGAGCAGATGATCCGCCTGTCAGTAGGCATCGAGCACGCCGACGACCTGATCGCCGATTTGGAACAGGCGCTGAAAGCGGTAGGATCGCGCCAAACCGTGTCGGTAGGGTAAAGCGCTCAGCACTTCTTTGTAAAACACAACCGGCCTCTGGCGAGGCCGGTCTCTTTATTCCAGTTATCCCAGATTCCACGACTGGATCGCAACTAGAAGAGGAATTTCGCAGCTAACTGCAAGATGCGAGGATTGTGCGCCCCGCTTACTTGCAGGAAGCCGTTATTGCCCAGAACGTTGTTTCCCGAACCGCCCGCTGATCCCGCGCCTCCCGCGATTCCCGACCACTCCGTGTGGTTGAACACGTTGTAGGCCTCGGCCCGGAACTCAATCGCCTTACTCTCCTTAATTGCGAAGTGTTTGAACAATGCCATGTCGAAGTTGGTCCGGCGGGGGTTGTTAAGGCTGTTTCTACCTACGTCCCCAAAACTTAAGCCGCGCGGCGCAGTGTAAGCAGCGGGATTGTAGAAGACCTTTGCGAAACCTGAATCAGGTGCCGGAAAGGGTCCAGAGTGCGGGTCGCTAACCAAATCCGGGCGGGAACCCGCTCCCGCAACGGCATTGGCAACACCGGCATTGTCCGAGTTGAAAACTGGACTAAACGGCGTCCCGGAACTGATGGCGGCAATTCCCGAATACTGCCATCCCCCCAAAAGAGTGTGCCTGAGACCGGCGCCACGGAAGACCGGAATATCCCAGACATAGCTGAAAGTGAAGGTATGTCGCTGATCGAAGTTGGAACTGGCGCGGTTGGCCGCAAAGTTGTATGCGTTCACGAAGGTGGAATCGCTTCGATCGGACGAATCATCGATCGAGTGAGCATAGGTGTAAGCCGCGCTAAGAGTGAGTTGGCCAACGTTACGCCGTATCGAGGTTTGCAAGGCGTGGTAAGTCGACGATCCCGCTTCTTCCAAATGAGTGATGGTTCCGAAGCCTGGATACGGTCGGAAGATATTTGGATTGGTGCCGCAAACTGCCACGCCCAGGGCGACTGCCGGGCTTAGCACTCCGACGCCCCCATAGGGAATCGGCTGGCCAGACGGGGTTACGCCGTTGGTCGGAACGCCATTTACATCCGCCGCGAAAGTGTTGGTGTTGGGATTCACACCACAGTCACCCGGCACTGAACTCGACTGAGGAGTTCCATTCATGGGCGGAAAAAGCGTTGGGTTCAGCGGAATGGCCGGGCCAATCGGTTCGCCGGCGGCATACGGATTCTGGCTCAGTGTTATGGGGAAAAGTTGGTTGAGGTTGCTGGCACGGGTTAAATGCGTCCCTTTACTCCCGACGTAAGAAACGGTAGCGATAGTATTGTGCGTTATTTCCTGTTGCACATCCAGGTGCCACTGCTGCATATAAGGCCACTGCGCCTTGGTTGGGATCGACACTACGCCCAGCGGCAGCTGAGCATTGGGCGCCGATGACGCATTGATTTGCGAGTAGTTTTGGATATTAATCTTTTGCACAACCGTGGCCAGCGGAGGAGAGTTTTCCAACGATTCGGTATTGCCTTCGTTGCCGTTGGTGTGCTCAAAGAAAACGCCATAGCCGCCGCGGATCGCGGTCTTGCCATTGCCCCGCGGATCCCAGGCAAATCCGACTCGCGGCGCTGGATTGAACAGGTGCGGCTTTTGGCAACCGACATCCACGCCGGCAGTCACTCCGCACTGCACGATGCCGTTTGGCAAGTCTGTGACGCTGGGCGTGAGCCCGTCTTTGGTTAGGAAGTTGACGGTCCCATCACTATTGACCGACGTTTGGCCCTGCACGTAGTGCGAGGGATCAAAGTTGAAGGCTTGATGCTCTTTTTCCCGATACGTCTCGAACAGGCTGAGACGCAGTCCCAAGTTCAACGTAAGCCGATCGGTAACGCGCCAGTCGTCCTGGAAGTACGGCTCAAAAAGTTTGTAACGGTTGTAGTACTTCAAAAGGTGATCCTGCTGGCCGAAGCTGGCAATGTTACCCAGCAACAAGTCCTCAAAGGAATTACCCGTGCTATGCGTACCCTGATTTGAATCAAATGTCAGATAGCCGGGGTAGGAACCGTTGGCCAGTTCTCCGCCGTATTCATTTTTCTGGGCGGCGGCGATGTAAGCGCCAAACTGCAAGTTGTGCCTGCCTACAATCTTTGTGACATTGTCGCGGTAGGTGTAGCTGGGGTTGGAATTGTAAATGCCGTTCGGAATGTAGCCCGAGTCTTCTCCGAAATTCTGGTATAGCCCCGTGTGGTCGACCACATTGATTCCGGGCAGCACTCCCTGGCCGTTACCCGGAAATATATCCGTGAACCCATTGGGGGCCGCATTGAAATTGGCCGGCCGCTTCCAGTTGCCGACATCATTGAGCACAATGTGGTCCGCCGTGTAGCTGAAGACGAATTCGTTCAACAACGTCGGAGAGGCGGTCGCGGTCAGGCGGAAAACAAGGCCGACTCCGGGCCCTTTGAATGCCGTCTGGATAGTGGGGAACGATCCCTGATTAGTCCACAAAGGAACCGCCGTCGTCGTCTGCCAGGAATCATGGATGTAGCGGAAGGTGGCGCGAAGCTTGTCACTGAAGTTGTGATCGACTCGGATCAGTTCCTCGCGCCAATAGGTTCCCTGGGCTGGAGAAGAGTTAAAGACACACGCCGGGGGCACGCAGGTCGTGGCGCTGGCCCCATTGGGTGCCGGAATCATAGTCAGCAAACCTTGTGCCACCGCCTGATTATTGGCGTACTGCGTCATATAGGTGGGATCGGTAGCGAGATTCGGCCCGCCCACATCGGTGAAATCTCCGTTCCGCTCTGCGATCGAGGGAACATGCGTATTAAAGCTCTGTCCAGGAACAACGTCCCGACGCCATTCTTGAGACCAGAAAAAGAAAGTCTTATTCTTGCCCCGGTTATAAACCTTGGGAATGTATGCCGGTCCGCCGATGGTGTAGCCGAAATCGTTTTTCTTGTATTCGGGAGTGATTCCGGAACCTCCCCAAAAAGGATGATTGAAATAATTCTGCGCGTTGAACAGGTCGTTGCGCACGTACTCGTAGACGTCGCCGTGGAATCCATTGGTTCCCGACTTGGTCTCGACTTCCACCGTGCCCGAACCGTTGCGGCCGTACTGCGCGCCGTAGTTCGACGTCAGAACTTTAAATTCCGCAATGGCGTCGATGCTGGGATACACGTTCAACGTGTCATTGCTGCCGTTGTCCATGTTGTCGCCGCCGTCGAGTTCCCAGTTGTTGTATTCGACGCGGCCGCCATTCATGCTGAAGCTGACGTTGCCGTTCACCCCGACCGTGCCTTCATCTTGTCCCGTCTGGTTACTCACGCCGGGAGTCAGTGTGACCAGCTGCGTAAAGTTTCGTCCGTTTAGCTCCAGCTGCGAAATCTCCTTGCCGGTAACCGTGCCCGCGAGCTCGGAGGATTGGGTCTCCACCTGAGCAACGTTGGTTCCCTCCACCGTCACTTCGGTCGTGGCCGCTCCTACTTCGAGCGCGACGTCGACGCGCGCCTTCTGAGCCACATCCAGAACCACACCCTTGGCCTGAAATTTCTTAAACCCCTGCATTGTGACAATCACGTTGTAAGTGCCGCCGGGCAGCGCGGACTCGTTGTAATCACCAGAGGAGTTCGTGACCGTGTTCCGGGTGATCCCATGGTCCGGACTGGTAACTATGACGGATGCGCCTGGGACTGTCGCTCCCGATGAATCTTTCACCGTGCCGGTGATGGAGCCGGTGTCCTGAGCCCAAGCGGCCCCGACGAAGAGGATGGCCAATAGCCCAGCCCGCAACAGCATTCGATGAATCTTCATGGTCGTGCTTCTCCCTATGCGCAGTTTCGATCCGAACCGACGAAAACACCTTTGGCGTGCGGAACCCAGATGGGTTATTAAAACGTATGAATAGTGCTTTTATTGGGCATCGTCTGTCAAGAAAAAAGCGAAACACCTTCTTTGAACGCTATATTGCAAAGCAAAATCGATTTGCCGAATGGCGGACTAAAGCAGACTGCGGGTAGAGTCCCGAACCACCAACTCCGGCGTCACCTTGAGATGGCTGGCGACGACCTCCCGCTTTTCCAGGACCGCGTTGATGCCGTCCACGACAATTCCTACCGCGGATGCGCCCATCGCTTCCATTGGCTGGCGAACCGTGGTCAACGACGGCGTGCACAGGGCAGACGGTGCCACGTCGTCGAAACCGATCACCGAGCATTGGTCAGGAACGCGTATCCCGGCTCGGCTCAGCGCTCGAATCGCGCCAAAGGCGCTCATATCGTCGAACGCCAGCAGCGCCGTGAATGATTTTTTCTGCCGCACCAGTTCGTCCGTGAGTTTCTGTCCTGCCTCAAAGCTCGACAGCGGGTCGCGCGACTCCGGCAAATCCACAATCAGGCGTTGATCGAGTTCCAGACCGCAAGTCTTGGCACAGCTTCGAATGCCGCGCCAGCGCGGCGAACTATCGGTGAGGGACTTCGGACCGCGAATGAAGGCGATCTTGCGGTGCCCCAGCGAGTGAAGATGCTCCAGCGCCAAATATCCGCCGACTTCGTTGTCGACGATCACCGAGCTGATCGAATCGGTCTCCAGTTCGCGGCCGATCATCGCCGTCGGAATGCTGCTTTTTTCCAGATCGGCAAGTAGATTGATATCGAGAAAAAGCCAGTTGGCCAGTACGATCAGGCCTTCGATGCGGCGATCGAGCAACATTTCCAAATAGCGCTCGAAGCGGCTGCGCTCGTTGTGTACATCGGTCAGAATCGGCAGGTACGATCCCTGGTAGAGCGTGTTCTCAATCCCGCGCAGCACCAGCGTGCAGTAGGGATCGGTCATGTCGAAGACCATGACGCCGACGGTGTGGCTGCGCTTGCTGCGCAGCGAGCGCGCGAATTGATTCGGCCGATAGCCGAGCTTTTGAGCCGCGCGCTCGATTTTCTTTTTGGTAGCGGGAGGGATGTAGCGCGAAAGTGGAGCATTGTTCAGTACGATCGACACTGTGGTCGAGGAAAACCCGCTCTCCTTCGCCACGTCACGGATAGTTACCATAAAAAGTTATCGGGCCAGAATGCGGTTAATCCTACGCGTGCACCGCACCCCTTGAATTTCCGCCCAGCACTGGCGGACACTACAGCAGAGAGTACATGCACTGTCAAGCACGCTCACTGATGGAGAGATGTTTTCTGCTGCTGCTCACTGTGAGCTCGGCGGCAGCAAATGCGGCGCCATCGCCGCAATCCGCCGCGCCCGAGAAGGCGCGCATTGGCGCATCGGCGCCGATCTTGACCCGGGAAAGCATCGCAAAGATTTTTCAGCGCGGGCAGGACGCACTCGCCCGCGGCGAACTCGACGAAGCCGAAAATGATTTCCGTCAGGTCCTCTTGATCGATCCGCAATCCGGCGGCGCATTCGCCAATCTCGGTGTGGTTTACATGCGCCGCAAACAGTGGGCGAAAGCTCTGGAGCTTTTGCACGAAGCTGAGATCCGCATGCCGGAACTGGCGGGAATTCGCCTGAACATCGGTCTCGCCTATTACCGCCAAAACGAGTTCTTGAAAGCGATTCCTCCCTTCGAGTCAGTGGTGAAAGCTCAGCCCGATGCGCAGCAGCCGCGCTATCTGCTCGGCCTCTGCTACTTTTTCGCCGAGCGCTGGGCGGATGCCGCCGCCACCCTTGAACCGCTGTGGGCCACCGAGTCCGCACACTTGCCGTATTTGTATGTACTCTCCAACGCCGCACACCGTGCCGGACAAAAAGACTTGGACGACCGCGCCACTGCGCAACTGATCAAACTCGGCGATGGCTCTCCTGAGTACCGTCTCTTCGTCGGCAAATATCATCTCAACCTCGAGCAGTACGATCTCGCCCTTGCCGAGTTTCAGAAAGCCGCTGAAGCGAACCCCTCGCTTCCCTTCGTTCATTTCAATCTGGGGTTGACTTATTTGAAGAAGCAGGACTACGAGCGTGCGCGCGATGAATTCTTGCGCGACGCAGCCATAGAGCCCGACCTCGCCCTCAACTATGACGAACTCGGCGACGTCTATTCCCTCATGGAGCAGGACGCAAACGCTGAAAAGAATTATCGCGAAGCCTTGCGACGCGATCCCAAACTAATCAATTCACACCTCAGCCTGGCCAAGATTTATCAGCGGGAACAAAAATATTCGCAGGCGCTCGCGGAAGGTGATGCCGCCAGAAAACTCGATGCCGATCGCACCGACATCCACTACCTGCGGGGGCAAGTCTTGGTGCACATGGGCCGCAAAGCAGAGGGAAAGAAAGAACTCGAAACCGCCGTAAGGCTCGACAACGAGCGCCGCTCTGCGCGCGAGAAGCAAGTTGAAACCGGGACCCTGCCCTCACCCGAAGTTTTGCTCGATCCCCAGTGATAGACTTGGCGTCTAAATTCTCGTCGGCAATCTGAATCTGCAACCAAACAGGAGGTGAACACCATGAAAACCGCTCTTAAAATTGGAGCCATCATCGTCGGCGTCGTACTTCTCGCCGCTATCGCTCTTCCCTTCTTGATCGATGCCAACACCTTCCGCCCCAAGCTTGAGGCCGAACTCACGACTGCGCTCGGTCGCGAAGTCAAAGTAGGAAATCTCACTCTGTCGCTGTTTTCCGGCGGAGTAGAAGCGGACAACATTTCCATTGCCGACGACCCCGCGTTCAGCAAATCTCCGTTCGTGCAGGCGAAATCTCTCAGTGTTGGCGTGGAGATGATCCCCCTGATTTTCTCCAAGACATTGAATGTAACGGAATTGACCCTGAAGCAACCTCAAATCGATCTCGTCAAGTCGGCGAATGGTGAGAAATGGAATTTCTCCAGCCTCGGCGGCAAGAATAGCTCCGCTCCTCCGCATACTCAATCGACTTCCAGCGCAAACCCGGACCTGCACATTGCGAAACTCAGAGTCAGTGACGGGAAACTCACGTTGGCTCGCGCCGGGGCGGCGAACAAATCTCACGTTTACGATAAAGTTAATATTGACGTGACTAACTTTTCCTTCACTTCTTCATTTCCATTCAAGATGACAGGCGACCTCCCGGCGGGTGGAACTTTGAAACTCGACGGCAAAGCGGGGCCGATCGACTCCAGTGATGCCGCACTCACACCCCTGAACGCGAAAGTCGATGTGCAACAGATGAATATCGCGGCTTCCGGATTTATCGATCCCGCATCCGGCATCGCCGGCATCGCCGACTTCGACGGTAACGTCGTCTCCAACGGACGCGAAGCAACTACGAGCGGTACCCTGAAAGCCGATAAATTACAGGTGGTCCAGAAGGGATCGCCCGCGGGAAGAAGCGTCGAAATTACCTACGCCGTTGTCCACAATCTGGCGAAGGAAACAGGCACGATCACGCGCGGCGACGTCGCTATGGGAAAAGCAGTCGCGCATCTGAATGGAACTTACGATTCGCACGGCCCCGTAACCTCGGTCAACCTGAAGCTCAACGGCCAGGCAATGCCGGTCGACGACCTTGAGGCCATGCTGCCGGCGCTTGGTGTGGTATTACCTCCGAAGGCAACCCTTAAAGGTGGCGATCTCAATACCGCCATGACCATCGAAGGGCCAGTTGACAAGCTGGTAACTACCGGCACGGTAAAGCTCGAGAACACGGCCCTGGCCAATTTCAACCTGGGATCGAAGCTGGGTGCGATCTCCGCACTCTCCGGCAAAAACACCGGCAACGACACAGCCATACAGAATTTCAGCTCCGACGTTCGCGTCGCTCCCGAAGGAACTCGAGCCGAGAATATCAATCTCACTGTCCCCAGCATCGGCGTTGTCACAGGCGCTGGCACTGTAAGTCCGGCCAACGAACTCGCCTTCAAAATGAACGCCGCGGTCGGTGGCATGGGCATTCCCTTCGCCGTGCAGGGCACGACCTCCGATCCAAAATTCACTCCCGATGTGAAAGGCCTGGCCGCCGGCTTTCTAAACGGCGCACTCAACGGCAAAGGCGCTGCCGGCCAGCAGAATCCTTTGAACGGAATTACCGGGCTCTTCAAGAAGAAGCCGTAGCGGGGAGGAGCCATAAAATCCGCAACGTCCGGGGCGCAGCGACGAGTTCACGTTCGACCGGCTTCGTGATACTTCGTGTCCTTCGCAGTTCGTCTGGTGATAATATCTAAGATTCCGAAGGGGTAAGAAGCCAGCGCCACTAAGCATCGGGCACCCTTTGTTCCGAACTCTGAATCGAAGTAGCTTGTGACAGCAATCTGCCCATGTTGAAATCCGATTTTTTGAAGCCGAACCCAGTGAAATTGAAATTCTCGAAGTCAAGTTGGCTGAAGCATTTAGCCACCCTTGCTACGCTCACGTTGGCTAGTCTCGCGTATCTGTCGGGCACCGCGTCGGCTCAGGCCGATTTCACCCTGCAAGCCGCAGCATTCGCCCCCTACGCCGTCGATCCCGGCGGAACTGCCGCCGCTAATCTCACGCTCGGAACTCTCAACGGATTCACCGGAACGGTTGCTCTGGCCTGCACGGTCGCTCCCGTTCAGACTGCCTTCACGCCAATGTGCACAGTCAGCCCGGCGACGGTTACGCCCTCCGCTGGTGCCACGGCCACGGTCGTCACCTCGTTCACGAATCCCGGAGGCGTCTCTCCGCCCGCCCTTTATACCGTGACCATTACAGGCACCGGCCCTTCCACCACTCATTCGGTACAAGAGAACCTGACGGTACTGGCCGTAACCCCGGCATTCACTATCACGGTGGGCACCGCAGTTGCACCCTCCAGCGTGCATGCGGGTAGCGGTGGCACTGGAGTAGTCGACGTCAATCCCATCAATGGATACGTTGGCACCGTCACCCTCGCCTGCACTTCCGTCACTCCCATCGTCGTAGTTCCCCCGCTGTGCTCCTTCAATCCGGCAAGCGTCATGGTGAACGGCACTCAGACCACTTCCACGATCACCATTACCACTCTCGGAACCACCACGACCGGAGCGGCGGCGCATCCCCGACTTTCCTACGCACTCTCCTACGCACTATGGTTGCCCTTCCCGCTAATGGCGATCCTCGCGGCTGGCGTCTCAGGAAATAAGCGCTCCCGCGGAGCCGCCGTTTCTCTTATGCTTTTCACCGTCGTAGCCGCGCTTCTAATCATGCCGGCCTGCGGCGGTAGCAATAGCAGCACCACCACCAGTTCCACCGGCGTAACACCCAACAACACCTACAGTTTCACTGTAACCGGCGTCGACTCGAACGGCGTGAGTTCCAGCAACACTACCTCGACCTCGGTACCGACTGTGAGCTTGACGGTCGACTAACCGGGAGCGAACCCATGCGCCGACTTTGGCTTCCAGCCCGGCACATTGTCATCGCAATGCTGGTCGTGGGCGCCTTTACTGCATTGGCCCTGCCCGCCTCTCCAGCCGGCCGGAAGCAAACGATCCCCAACGTACGCTGGGACGAGCAAACTCCCGGCTGCACCTTCTCCCGCACCGACGACGGTAAGCTTCAGTACGGCCTATCGTCCGGCGACGTTGGGATCACCCTGTCAGTCGACTCCCAGGAACTGGAAAAAGTTCACCGGCGTCACCAGCCGTTTTTCGGAATATTACTCAGGGTTCGCTATCGCGGCCGGAGCAACCTGGACGTAAGCGCCGACGAGGCCACTCTTGAATTCGCCTCTCACTTTAAAGTTGTTCAAGCCTCACTCGACCCCGACACTTTCGCTCAGAAGATCCAGGACGACGCCGATGCCGTGGACCACTCCACCGCGCGCGAAATCGAAAAGCATCCAGAGGCAAGGTCAGCCAGGGAAGGGTACATGCGCGCCTTTCAGAGAGACACCGCCGAACTGCTCGAGTTTGTCAGCAAGCGCAGCCTGCGCGAGGTGCGACTGGACCCGCAGAATCAGGAGGTGAATGGATGGGTTCTATTCGGCGTCAACAACAAGTGGATCGGAAAATGGAAGAAACGGGAAGAATTGATTCTGCGCGTGCCCCTCGAAGGAAGGATGTTCGAGTTCCCCTTTACCCTTCCGCCGAAACCCTCAGAACTCGAACTGCGGCGCCGCGATTAATAGCTCCTACGACGCGGCGCGATGCGGCTTCTGCTCCAGCTCATCCGCATGCTTCATCAGAATGTCGCGCAGAGAGACCAGTCCCTTCAACTCTTTGCCATCCATGATCGGAAGATGGCGAAATCCGAACTCGCGCATGATGAAAAGACATTCCTCGACCGTATCATCGGCCGCCACGATTCGCGGATTCGGCGTCATCACTTCCGCCACCGCCGTTGTTCCCGGCGTGCGCCCAACGGCCACCACGCGATTCATAATGTCGCGCTCCGACAGGATGCCCACCAGTTTTCCATCACGCATGACCGGCAGCGCGCCGATGTTATGCTCCATCATAAAACGGGCCGCTTCCAGCACCGTCTGCCCGGCATGGGCTGAATAAGTCTTGCGGTCTTTCACTACTTCACGGAGGGTCGACATACTCTCTCCTTGTCGGGCTCTCGAACTCGGTGATGCGAAACACAATTGCGCAGGACAGGGCCTCGCGAACGAATGGATTTTACTCTATCACGCCCCAGAGTGTGCAAATAGAGAATGGGCTACGGCCGTCGCACCAACAGAATCGGCGGCCTTTCAGGCCGCCGTTCTCGTTGCGTTCGGTCTAGAAGACTTCAGGTTCTCCTTTACTGGAGATGATTCAATCGCGGCGTACTCGCATCTGCGCTGCTGCTCTCAGAACGCGGACTCATCGACACAACTGTGAATT
>Ga0210410_10001849_pt1 | contig 19419 bp, 17 predicted proteins | sample IncBWC4MmetaG_FD_161058 | JGI IMG/M metagenome (GOLD analysis project Ga0210410, IMG submission 161058) | Forest soil microbial communities from Barre Woods Harvard Forest LTER site, Petersham, Massachusetts, United States - Inc-BW-C-4-M | ecosystem: Environmental > Terrestrial > Soil >... | reverse complement strand
GGCCGCTCGCCAGGCAATTCTTGACGGAGAGATCGTGGCCCTGGATGCCCAAGGTCACAGCAGCTTCGAACGATTGCAGGAACGCATGCACGTGCGAGCGCCAAGCGAGAGCCTTGTCACGCAAATTCGTGTCGTTTACTTCGCTTTCGATCTTCTCCACTGCGACGGATACGACCTTCGCGGGGCCCCGCTTCTCGAGCGCAAGCAGCTCCTGCAACGCTTGCTTTACACATCCGAGCGGTTTCGATACGCGGACCATCAGTTGGAACACGGAAAAGAGTTGTTCGCGCTGGCGGAACAAAATGGTTTGGAAGGGATTGTCGCGAAGCGCAGCGACAGTCCGTACGTTTCCGATCGCAGCCCGTACTGGGTAAAGCTGAAAATTACCAAGACGGTTGATGCGGTGGTCGGGGGCTGGACCGAAGCTCGCACCTCCGCTCTTCCCTTTGGCTCACTGTTGTTGGGTTTGTATCAGGGCAAGAAACTTCGATTCATCGGACACGTCGGCAGCGGATTCGACGCGAAAAAGCTCACGGAATTGAGCAGCAAGTTGAAAGAACTACCTGCACCCACTTCCCCGTTCGACACCGTGCCCGAAACCAATGAAAAGCCATCCTGGGTCTCTCCTTCTCTGGTGGCACGTGTGAAATTCAGTGGATGGACACAGGAGAACGCCCTGCGTCACCCCGTTTTCCTGGCCCTTCGTGAGGACTCGCGTCCCGCAGATTGCCAATGGGAAAGCGAGGTTGCCCCTGCTGATTCACCCGCCGCCCCTGCCGTGGTTCGCGCGCCCGAGATTGTCGCCCACGTGCTCAACACAAAAGCCGAGGTCGAAAACGAGCTGTTCAAGGGGCGTTCGGAAACCGTCACCATCGAACTGGACGGCAAACGGCTGCGCTTCAGTAACTTAAACAAAGTCTATTTTCCCGAATCCGGCTACACCAAGCGGAATCTGCTGGCCTACTACTACCGCACGGCTGACTTCATCTTGCCTTTTCTCCGTGATCGGGCTCTGGTTTTACGACGGTATCCCGACGGAATCAGGGGACAAGCTTTTTTTCAGAAGGACGTGCGCGAGGGTTTGCCGGAGTGGTTCAAGACGGTTGCGGTGGATTCCGAGCATCGCGGTGAGGTAGTTCATTACGCGACCGCCGCCGATCGCGCTTCTCTTCTCTTTTTGACTGGCCTTGGTTGCATCGACCATAACCCGTGGTCCAATCGCCTTGCCGACCTTGAGCATCCTGACTACTTCTTCTTCGATCTGGATCCATCGGATGGAACGGAATTCTCTGTCGTTGTCACCATCGCTCGAGCACTGCATGAAGAGTTGGAAGAATTACGGTTGGTGAGCTTCCTGAAGACTTCAGGCGCAACGGGAATCCACATTTATATACCCGTGGAACCGGTCTATACGTACGAGCAGCTGCGCACCTTCGGTGAGATTATCGCGCGAACGGTATCTGCCGAGCACCCGAATCTGATTACTAGCGAACGCATCGTCGCGAAGCGGCCAGCGGGCCGCGTGTTGATCGACGTACAGCAAAATGCTCACGGGCGCCCGCTGGCTGCCGCGTACTCCGCGCGGGCTTTCCCGCAAGCGCCAGTTTCCACGCCCCTGTTGCCCGGTGAACTCCGCCCCACCTTGCGGCCGGCCAATCTAAACATCAAAACGATCTTCGCGCGGCTAAAGGAAAAGGGCGATCTCTGGGGCGATTTCTGGAAGAAGCGCCAAAGATTGGAAGGAGCCATCGAAGCTTTGAGCAGCCGCATACCAACGCGTGCGAAAAGAACGCCTTGAGCGCTCACCGGCACTGCCTTTTCCCTGTGTCGCAGCTGTGATTAAATGCCAAAACAAGGGAGGTTCGCTATTCCTCGCAAGGGCCAGCTTTATGTAGGCACTTCTGGATACTCCTATAAGGAGTGGAAGGGGAGTTTCTATCCCGAAAAGCTGCCGGACCGCGAAATGCTGAGCTTCTATGCCGGGCAGTTCAAAACGGTTGAAATCAACCATTCTTTTTACCGTATGCCGACGGAAAATCTGCTTTTGCAGTGGGTGAAGAGCGTTCCCGAGGGCTTTAAGTTTGCTCTGAAGGCAAACCAGCAGATCACCCACATCAAGAGGCTGCGCGGCTGCGAAGACACGTTGAAGCGCTTCTTGGAGGTGGCCAGCGTATTGAACGATGGCGACCACCTCGGCCCCGTCCTCGTGCAGCTTCCGCCCAATTTCAAATTTGACCAGCCCCTGCTTGAGGATTTTCTCGCCCTCCGCCCACCCGCGTTTTTGTTTGCTTTTGAAGTGCGTCACCCTTCGTGGTACACCGAGGAAACTTACGCCGTCCTTCGCCGGCACGGAACGGCCCTTTGCTTGGCCGAGACGGAGAAGGAAACGCCTCTGGAGATCCTCACGGCCGGTTTTACATACGTGCGCATGCGACGTGAAAATTACAGTGCAAAGGAATTAGGAACCTGGAGCAAGCGTTTTGAAGAATGGCTTCGCAAAGGGATGGATGTGTACGCCTACTGCAAGCATGAAGATGCCGGCAAAGCACCGGCTTACGCGCATGCGCTTCTTCAGCGCAAAGATGACTGAGTAAGCCCGTCAAACCTCGCAGGAAAGAAAACGGAACTCCGTATCGTCGAGAGGAATCCACGCGGTCTTCAGTAAGGAGTTTTCTTTTCCTGCTGCCGCCAAAGCGAAAAAATGGCCAGCGATTCCCCACGCAGCAGTTGTTGCATCGGCACTCGCCGTTCTGTTTGGGCGCGATTCAGCTCTTCGTAGATGAACGCATCGTCGAATCCGGCCGCGGCGGCGTCGGCGGCGACGCAAGCATAGAAAACGCTGGCCGGACGCGCCCAGTAAATGGCACCCAGGCACATCGGGCACGGCTCGCACGTCGTGTAGAGATCGCAGCCAGCAAGCTGAAAATCGCCCAGTTTGCGGCAGGCTTTGCGGATAGCCACCACTTCGGCGTGTGCGGTGGGATCGTTCGTCGCCGTCACGCGATTCGCACCTTCCGCCACCACGAGGCCGTCTTTCACAATCACAGCCGCAAACGGCCCGCCGCTGCCGGTGCGGACGTTCTCCATTGCCAGAGCGATTGCTTGGCGCATGAACTCTTGCATCATCAGGGATTCATCCCGTCTCAGGGTGCCTTTACCCTCGGCAAATATCAATATCAATGTACCGCTTCCGTGCATTCGCAGAATGGCGCGAATTTGCGGTGGCGGGTGCGCTACAATCACTCGAAATCAACCAGTTGTGCGCTGCGCCTCAGCGGACTCCATCGCTGCCGCGCCGGAAGTGCAGACGGATGGCCATGGAAAACCGCCACATTGGGAAGTCGGTTCCACGCAAGGAAGGCCGTGAAAAGGTCACCGGAACTGCGCGTTATGTGGATGACCTGACTTTCCCGGAAATGATCCACGGCGTCACGGTGCGAAGCTCTGTCGCGCGCGGAAAGATTCTAGGCATCCAATTTGGCGAAGGAATTCCGTGGAATGAATTCACGATCGTTACCGCGATGGACATTCTCGGGAAAAATTGCATCGCTCTTTTGATCGAAGATCAACCCTGCCTCGCGGACCAGTTCGTGAACCATCCTGAAGAGGCAGTTGTTCTCCTTGCTCATGCCGATAAATACCTGCTCGAAGAAGCGCGTAGGGCAGTGCACATCGAAGTCGAACCGTTACCCGCCATCTTTACTATCGATGATTCACTCGCGCGCAAGGAAATCATTTGGGGCGACGACAACATCTTCAAGTCCTATCGCGTGGAAAAGGGCGACGTTGCAAGCACCTGGAGTGGCGCCGACTTTATCGTCGAAGGCGAGTACGAGACCGGCGCACAGGAACAGCTCTATATCGAGCCGCAAGGCATGATCGCGCGTGCCAATTCAGCCGATGGTGTCACCGTTTGGGGTTCGTTGCAGTGTCCTTACTATGTGCATAAAGCGCTGGTGCGCCTCTTCGGCCTGCCCAAAGAAAAAGTGCGCGTGGTACAGACGGAAACCGGGGGCGGCTTCGGCGGCAAGGAAGAGTATCCCTCCATGATCGCCGGCCACGCTGCGCTGCTCGCCTTGAAATCGGGCAAGCCTGTGAAAATGATTTATGACCGCGCCGAAGACATGGCCGCGACCACCAAACGTCACCCATCGCGAACGCGTCATCGCACGGGCGTCACGCGAGAAGGCAAACTCCTGGCGATGGAAATTGATTTCACCTTAGATGGGGGGGCTTATGAAACGCTTTCGCCGGTCGTATTGTCACGCGGCACCATTCACGCCGCCGGCCCGTATGCCTGCCCCAACGTTCTGATTCAGAGCCGCGTGGTGGCCACCAATGCTCCGCCACACGGCGCCTTCCGAGGTTTTGGCGCGCCGCAAAGCGTCTTCGCGCTCGAACGCCATCTCGACCGTGTGGCCGCCGCCGTCGGCCTCTCACCGGAAGAATTGCGCCGCCGCAATTTCATTCGTGAAGGCCAGACGCTTTCCGTTGGCCAGGTGATCCACGAAAAAGTGCAAATGGACAAATTGCTGGATCGCGCGCTCGAACTGAGCGGCTATCACCAGAAACGCGCGCGCTTCGCCCAAGAAAATCCCCATAACGCGATCAAGCGAGGCATCGGCTTTGCCGCGTTTCTGCACGGGGCGGGGTTCACCGGTTCGGGCGAGGAATATCTCGCCTCGGAAGCGCAAGTCACTGCCACGCCCGACGGCAAAGTGCGCGTCCTCGCCGGCAGCACCGAGATGGGCCAGGGAACGAACACCGTCTTCGCGCAGATTGCCGCGGAAGCGATGGGGCTCGACTGCGAGCAGATTGAAATCTTGCAACCCGATACTTCGCTTGTGCCCAACAGCGGTCCAACGGTTGCCTCGAGAACCACAATGATCGTCGGAAAACTCGTCGAGACCGCGGCCTTGGCGATCAGGAAATCGTTGCTGGATGCCGGATTTCTGAAACCAAACCATTCGGCGAACGATTTCGCCGATGCCTGCCGCCAATACATCGGCAAATTCGGCACGTTGCAATCGCTGGTGAAATACCAGCATCCGGGTGATCTCCATTGGGACGACGGAAAATACCAGGGCGACGCGTACGGCGCATACGCTTGGGCTGTCTACGTTGCGGAAGTATCCATCGATACGCGCACCGCCGAAGTTCGTGTCGAAGACTTCGTTGCCGTTCAGGAAGTTGGCAAGGTCATCAATCCGGTTCTGGCCGCGGGACAAATCGAAGGCGGCGTCGCGCAGGGCATCGGATTCGCTCTTTACGAAAATGTGGTCTGGCAGGAAGGCCGCATGGTGAACGGCCAAATGACCAACTACATCATGCCCACTTCCATGGACGTTCCTCCAATCCGCGTTTTTTTCGAGGAACTCCCGTACGCGAGAGGTCCTGCGGGCGCCAAAGGCATCGGCGAACTTCCTCTCGACGGAACCGCGCCCGCGATTGCGAATGCCATCTCGCACGCCACCGGTGCCGACGTCCGCCAGATTCCGATCACACCCGAAAAGTTAATGGAGTTGCTGGAGGGTGTGCATGCCTGAAGCCGCCCAAAAAATCCGCGTATTGTGCGAAATCAACGGCAAGGCGATGTCGCTCGAAGCGTATCCGATGGCGCGGTTGCTCGACGTCTTGCGCGAACAAGCCGGGCTGACGGGAACGAAAGAAGGATGCGGCGAAGGCGAATGCGGCGCGTGCTCGATTGAAATGGACGGCGCGCTGGTCAACAGTTGCCTGATCCCAGCGCTGCAAGCGGATGGGGTGAAGATCCGCACCATCGAAGGCGTTGCAGATACAGCCGAATTGAGCGCCGTGCAGCAGGCGTTTCTCACTCATGGCGGCGCACAGTGCGGCATCTGCACGCCGGGCATGATCCTTGCTGCGCGGAATCTCTTGTCGCGCAACGCACAGCCGACGGAGAGCGAAATTCGCGAAGCCCTGTCGGGCAATCTTTGCCGCTGCACCGGCTACACCAAAATTTTTGAGTCGGTCCTCCAAGCCTGCCGCGCTCAAAGGCCCCGCCCATGAGATCGTATGTCCCGGGTTACGAATTGCAGGAGCCACGCAATCTCGCGGACGCGCTGGAGCGCATGGCGAGCGAACCCGGCGAATGGAAAGCCTTTGCCGGCGGTACGGACTTGATGGTGCTTCTCGAAGCCGGCAAACTTCCGCACCGGAAGTTCCTGAGCATCTGGAAGCTGCCGGAACTGCGCGGTATTGCGGTAACCCCCACGCATGTGACGCTGAGCGCCTTAACGACCTACTCCGAAATACGCCGCCACGAATTGCTCGCCCAAGAATTTCCGCTGCTGTGCCGTGCGGCGGCCGAAACCGGCAGCATCGCCACGCAGAATCGCGGCACCCTCGGCGGAAACATTGCCAACGCCTCGCCGGCCGCGGACTCGCCGCCGGCACTGCTCGTCTATGATGCGGAACTCGAACTTGTCTCCGCCAGCGGCGCGCGTTGGGTCTCATATCGTGGCTTTTGGGGAGGTTATAAACAAATTGCCATGCGCGACGAAGAATTGATTCGCGCGATCCGCTTTTCCCGCAATCAAAATTACTCGAAGCAGTTTTATCGCAAGGTCGGAACGCGCCGGGCGCAGGCCATCTCGAAAGTCTGCTTCGCGGCTGCAGCACACATGGATGCTGGACGCATTGTCGACGTGCGCATTGCCCTGGGCAGTGTGGCCCCAACCGTGCTCCGAGCCATCGAAACGGAGAAAATCCTGCGCGGTGAAAAACACGCCTCCGCCACCCTGCAAGTTGCGCAGCAGACTCTTGCCCGCGAAATCGCGCCCATCGACGACATCCGCTCCACGGCGCGCTACCGCCTTCGCGTGGCGCAAAATCTCCTCGCTGAATTCTGCGAGAGCCTCGCGAGCTAGAAGAGCATGTCAAGTCATCCCAACCTTCCCGGCGACTCCAGCAGCGAACCTGACCTGATTATTCGCGGCAGTCGGATAGTCACGCCCGATGGCGAACGCGCCGGTGCTATTCACATTCGGGGTGGCATAATCACAAAGATTTCTGGCCCCGAAGACGTTTCTCCGGTAAGCCGCATTTTCGAAGCGCGCGATTTCGCCGTGATGCCCGGTTTGGTTGACACCCATGTTCACATCAATGAACCCGGGCGCACCGATTGGGAAGGTTTTGTAACCGCCACACGCGCGGCCGCTGCCGGTGGCATCACCACCTTGATCGAAATGCCGCTGAACAGCATCCCGTCGACAACCAGCGTCGCCGCATTTCAAACGAAACTCGCCGCTACAACGGGCAAACTCTCGGTGGACACAGGATTTTGGGGAGGCGTCGTTCCCGGCAATGTGCAGGAGTTGCCTGGTCTTTGGGTTGCGGGTTGCTTCGGTTTCAAATGCTTCCTGATTGACAGCGGAGTCAAAGAATTTGCCAGCGCCTGTGAATCCGATCTCCGCGAAGCGTTGCCGATCCTGGCCAAAATCGGCGCGCCGCTCCTCGCCCACGCCGAATTGCCCGGCCCCATCGAAGATGCAGTCAGGCGGCGCGCGGCCGACAGTTCACGAAGGTCATACCAAACCTGGCTCGCCTCGCGCCCGCGCGCCGCAGAGAACGACGCGATTGACCTGCTCCTGCGTCTCGGCAGCGAGTTCGGCGCGAGCACTCACATCGTGCACCTGTCATCCACCGACGCGATTCCGCGGATTCAGAAGGCGAAAGCCATGGGCCAGCCGGTCAGCATCGAAACTTGCCCCCATTATCTGACCTTTACGTCGGAAGAAATCGCCGACGGCGCAACGCAATTTAAATGTGCGCCTCCCATTCGCGAGCGCGAAAATCGGGAACGGCTGTGGGCCGCCTTGCGGGATGGAACCATCGACATGATCGCCACCGACCACTCTCCCTGTCCGCCGGAAATGAAGCGCCAGGACAGCGGCGATTTTCTCGATGCGTGGGGCGGCATCGCCTCGTTGCAGCTCAATCTTCCCGCCGTGTGGACCGAAGCAAAACGCCGTGGTTTTTCCCTGATGCATCTTGCCAGATGGCTCTGCGAAGCTCCCGCTCGTCTGGCCGGCCTTGATCTCCAGAAAGGGACGATCGCACCGGGATGCGATGCGGATCTGGTCATCTGGAACCCAGACGCAGCGTTCAAAGTAGATCTTTCCCAACTTCATCACCGCCACAAGCTGACACCCTATGCGGGACGCGACCTTATGGGTATAGTCGAAGCCACTTTCCTGCGCGGCGTGAAGATTTTCGAGCGCGGCAATTTCTGCGCCCCGTCCACCGGGAAAGTCCTCCTTCGAGGCAAACGATGAAGGATTTCACACAACTCGCCGATCTAGCCGCCGAACGCCTCGGCGGCCACGTGCTTGATGCCAACGACGACTTCTTCGCTCCCAAAGAAAATCTGCTTAAGGAGTCCAATCCCGTTTTCATCGAAGGAAAATACACCACTCGTGGAAAATGGATGGACGGTTGGGAAACGCGCCGCCGCCGCACGCCCGGCTACGACTGGTGCATCATCCGTCTGGGCCTGCCAGGAATCATTCGCGGCGTTGCGGTGGACACCAGTTTTTTCACCGGCAATTATCCCGAGCGATTCTCTCTCGAAGGATGCGACCTTGGCGAGCGCCATCCTTACATCGGCGAAAAAAACCGCCTGCATTCCGAAAGAACAAAGTGGATCCAGATCTTTCCTGAAACTTCGCTCAAGGGCGATTCCCGAAACCTCTTCGCAGTCGAAAACGGCGCCAGGTTTACCCATTTGCGTTTGAAAATTTATCCGGACGGAGGCGTCGCTCGTCTGCGCGTTCACGGCGAAGCCGTTCCCGGCGCCAGACTGCTCTCTCGTGCTGAAATCAATCTGGTCGCCGTGGAGAATGGCGGCAGTGTCGTCGTTTCCAGCGATCAGTTCTATGGCGCCCCGCGCAACCTCCTGATGCCGTATCGAGCGAAGAATATGGGCGACGGCTGGGAAACGAAACGAAGGCGCGGCCCCGGTCACGATTGGGTGATCCTGAAACTCGGAGTTCCGGGTACAATCCGCCGCGTGGAAGTGGACACGGCCCACTTCAAGGGGAATTATCCGGACTCCTGCGCGCTGCAAGTGGCCTCCGCTGCAAATGCGGCCGTCGATGCGCAGAATGCTTCCTCGCTCCCCTGGGAAGAAGTGCTTCCCAACAGCAAGCTGACGGCAAATCATCGCCACGTCTTCACAAAACTTCAGCATTCGGGCGTAGCGACCCATGTGCGGTTCCAGATATTTCCCGACGGTGGCGTCAGCCGCCTCCGCCTCTTCGGCCGCCCGCAAGTCCCGGCCGATCGCACTAAATCGCTCGAACGATTCAATCGCCTGCCGCGCCAGAGGGCCATGAGGGCGCTGCTCGATTGCTGCGGCTCCAAGAAATGGGCGCAACAAATGGCCGCGCGCAGGCCTATCGCCGGCGAAGCGGAACTCTTCGAGGCCGCGGACAAGACATTGTCTGCCTTGGCACGCGAGGACTGGCTCGAAGCCTTTCAGCACCATCCTCAGATTGGGGAAAGACGAACCAAGGCAAGACAATCCACAACTGCCAGCCGCTGGTCCGCCAAAGAGCAATCTTCCGCGCAAAAGGCGACGCCCGAAATGCTGGAAGCGCTCACCGCGCAGAATTGTGCCTACGCCCAAAGATTCGGTTACGTCTTTCTGATCTGCGCCACCGGCAAGTCCAGTGAGGAAATCCTGAATACCCTTCGGCAACGCCTGCCGAACGATCCCGACACTGAATTGCGCGTCGCGGCGGAAGAGCAACGCAAGATCACGCGGCTGCGCCTGGAGAAACTACTCGAATCATGAGCCACATCACAACGCACGTTCTGGACGTATCTTTAGGGCGGCCCGCCGCAAACGTACCCGTAATTCTGGAAGCGCAAGCGGCCGGCAGAAACTGGGCGGAAGTGGCGCTCGGCGCGACCGACTCCGATGGCCGTTTGCGGGAGTGGGCCGCCGGGAAAACGCTTCCGGTGGGAATTTATCGCCTGACCTTCGACACACGCACCTATTTTTCGGCCCGCAAAATTGTGAGTTTGTACCCGCAGGTCGTGATTGTTTTCGAAGTGCTCTACGCGCAGGAGCACTATCACATCCCCTTGTTGCTGAGTCCGTTTGGATATTCCACGTATCGCGGGAGCTGACCGATGGCCATCCGGGTGGGCGAAAACAATTACGGCAAACAGCGAGTCCGCATCCTGCAAGTCGCTCGGCATCCCGACCGGCACGAAATCAAGGAACTAACGCTCGGCATCCGCCTCGAAGGCGACTTCGAATCGGCGCACACCAAAGGCGACAATCGCAAAGTGCTGCCCACAGACACGATGAAGAACACCGTCTACGCTTTGGCCAAGTTGTATCCGATCAAATCGCCTGAGGATTTCTGCGTGCTCCTGGCCGATCATTTTCTTTCGCGCAATCTCCAAGTCTCGCGTGCTCGCATTGAGGCCGCCGAAACTCTCTGGACGCGTTTCGCCGTCGCAGGAAAACCACACCCATTCACCTTCACCGGTTCGAGCAATGAGAAACGGACCGCCGCCCTCTCGGCGACACGCGAGGAGAAAACTCTTCAGGCCGGCATCGAAGGCCTGGTCGTCCTAAAAACAACGGAGTCGGCGTTTGAAAACTTTCTGAAGGACGAATACACGACGCTGAAAGAAGACCGGAATCGCATCCTTGCCACTTCGATCCGCGCGAATTGGCTCTACAGGGAGCCCGCCGTTGAATTCGACTCAACCTGGCACGCGGTTAGGCAGACCCTGCTGGAAGTGTTCGCAGGACACGACAGCGAATCGCTGCAGCACACTCTCTATGAAATGGGCGAAGGCGTGCTCCTGAAATTCGCAGGCATCCGGGAGATTCGTCTTTCGCTCCCGAACAAGCACTACAACCTGATCGATATGTCCGCTTTCAACATGGAAAATCCCAAGGAGATTTTTCTGCCCACCGACGAACCCCACGGTCTGATCGAAGCTACGGTCCGCAACGACTGACCCACGCCGCTATTTCCTCCGGCCGTCCAGAATCTTCACGAACGAAGCGCTGAAAAACTCGGCCCGGGTCAAATCGGTCAGCTGCTGAGCCTCCTCCGCCGTAATCGCGCCGCAATTTATGGCGCGCAGGAAAAAGTTCAAAAGCCCCTGTCCAGTCGCCGCGTCATCGAACACCTCACCAACCAATGTCGCTTGAGCAGCCTTCTCAATAAAGTTGCGCAGCCGCTCCGATGCCGCATCCAAACTTTCCAGAAAAAAGGAATACACTGCCGCATAACGGGTGACCAATTGTGCGGGGTGCAAATCCCAGCCCTGATAAAAGCCGTTCACCAGCGAATGCTGGATGTGCTCGAAATGCAGTTTCCATGCATGGTGCACAGCCTTGTGATTCTCCTCAATCTGTGCAGCCGTGAGCAGTGAGGAATGTGCTCCGACGTGGTGCACAGGAACCGGCAAAATATTCGTCGCTCCGTCAGAAAGCCAAATCCCCGTGCCCGCGTAAGCCACTTGCATGGCCTCTTTTGCAAAGTCGCAGGAAAGATGCAGCATGTGCTGGTGAGCCGCGGTGATGCCGCGCCCGGCCGTGTAATCATAAGTTCCAAAATGCGCGCCGACGCATCGCCTCTGAGCCGCGGCGGCCAGGGGCAGCAGATTCAATTCGCCGCGCTCGTTGAAGATCGACTGCGGCGTCTCAATCATTAATTCGACTTGCAGCGTGCCCGAGCGCAAGCCCAGCGAGGATTCCAGGCGCGAACAAACCGCCGCCAGCGCCGCGGATTCCTCTGGAACCGTGACCTTCGGCAGCGTAACGGAAAAATTCTTTGGGAGCTTTCCTCCCGTTTTTCCCAGCAACTCCGTCAGAAAAATATCCAGCGTCCGTACGCTGCGGTTTCGCAATTCCTCGTTAAATGGTTTGACCCGAAGCCCGATGAATGGCGGCAGGCTCCCCGCCTCCATTCCCGCGGCCAGTTCCCCGGCAGCGGCTGCTGCATAGCGATCTTCTTCCTCGTCCGGGCGGTTGCCGAAGCCGTCTTCAAAATCGATTCGGAAATCTTCCACGGGCTCGCGCTGAAGCTTCTCGCGGACGCGTTGATAAAGCGTACTGGCAAACCATGCGTGGCGATTTTCCTTGCGCGCGGCCTCCGGATCAGCCTGAATGGACTTGGCGAGAGCAGCGGCGTCTGGCGATTCCCCCAAGTGCTGCGACCCGGGAAGCTCGATCGCTCTCGCAAACGAGACAAAGTCCGGCGCGTATTCGTGCAACGCCTCCACTGCCTTTTCTCCCAAGCGCTTCGCCGTGTCCGCGTGGAACAAATGCGCGCCGCCGTAGACCGTGTGCACCGGCTGCCGGTCGCCTCTCGGCCCGGGATAGCGCGATGCGAATGCCTCATGCGCCCGCTGGAGCGGCAAGAAAATATCTTGAAGTGAATCTGCAGCAAGCGACCGCTTCACCTTGGTCTCCAATCTGCAATGCCATCCGAAAGCACGTTTTCCGCTGAATCCGAAATGACTAACAGAATACATTTCTTTGCGAAGGGAGCGTAGTGGCTTCAAACGTTGCTTGCCAGATGGAAAGTTCAACTCAAAACAAGAAGTAACGCTGTGCAAGGGGAAGAACACTTGCCGGTTCGCAGGTAATGATCTTGCCATCCACGCGCACTTCGTAGGTCTCGGGGTCAACTTCGATGTTCGGCGTCGCGCTATTGTGCACCATGTCTTTCTTTCCAATGCGCCGGCATTTGCTCACGGGCCGGACCATCTTTTTCAAGCCGAGTTTCTCCGGCAATCCGGCGGTCACCGCGGCCTGCGAAACAAACGTAATCGCCGTCGCGGAAGTCGCCTCGCCGAAACTCCCGAACATCGGCCGGTACAACACTGGCTGCGGCGTCGGGATGGACGCGTTCGGGTCGCCCATCGCGCTCCATGCGATGAACCCGCCCTTCACCACCATCTCCGGCTTCGCTCCAAAGAATGCCGGCTTCCACAGCACCAGGTCCGCCAGCTTTCCCGGCTCGATCGAGCCAATCTCCGAAGCCACGCCATGTGTGATCGCGGGATTAATCGTGTACTTGGCGACATAACGCTTCGCACGATGATTATCGTTGCGCGGCGAATCTCCGTCGAGCGGGCCCCGCTGTACTTTCATCTTGTGCGCCGTCTGCCAGGTGCGCAGCACCACCTCGCCTACGCGCCCCATGGCCTGCGAGTCGCTCGAAATCATGCTGATCACGCCCATATCGTGCAGAATATCTTCCGCTGCGATCGTTTCCGGGCGAATTCGGCTTTCTGCGAACGCCACATCTTCCGGCACCTGCGGATTCAGGTGGTGGCAGACCATCAGCATGTCCAGATGTTCCGCGATCGTGTTCACGGTGAACGGCCGCGTCGGATTCGTTGACGAAGGCAAGATATTCGGAAACGATGCGACTCGAATAATGTCGGGCGCGTGCCCTCCGCCGGCGCCTTCCGTGTGATAGGTGTGAATCGCGCGCCCGGCGATTGCAGCAATTGTTGCTTCCAGGAATCCCGCTTCGTTGATTGTGTCGGTGTGAATCGCCACCTGCACGTCGAAATCGTCGGCCACTTTCAGGCAAGCATCGATCGCCGCCGGAGTCGTGCCCCAGTCTTCATGCAGCTTCAATCCGCAAGCGCCCGCTTCTATTTGCTCCGCAAGAGGTGCCATCGCCGCGGCATTCCCCTTGCCGAGAAAACCAAAATTCATCGGCCACGCTTCCGCCGCCTCCAGCATCCGCGCTAGGTTCCACGCGCCGGGAGTGCAAGTGGTCGCGGCCGTTCCCGTGGCGGGGCCCGTCCCGCCGCCGATCATCGTTGTAATACCATTGGAGAGCGCTGCGTACACCTGCTGCGGCGAAATAAAATGGATGTGGCTGTCCACGCCTCCGGCGGTGACAATCAGATGTTCCCCAGCGATCACTTCCGTCGTCGCACCCACCACCAGTTCAGGATCAACGTCCTCCATCGTGTCGGGATTGCCTGCTTTTCCCACCTTCACGATTCGGCCGTTCTTGATTCCGATGTCGCCCTTTACGATTCCCCAGTGATCCAGAATCACGGCGTTGGTAATCACCAGGTCCAGCGCCCCAGATTGTGCTTCGCGCAATGCTGTGCTGCTTTGCCCCATGCCGTCGCGAATCACTTTTCCGCCGCCGAACGTGATCTCGTCGCCGTAGTGCGTGAAATCTTTTTCAATTTCGATGATCAGATCCGTATCGGCCAGCCGGATGCGGTCGCCCTTCGTCGGCCCGTATAGATCGGCATACGTTCGTCGGGGGATCGGGAGGCTCATCGGCTGTTTCTTTCGCCGTGAGAGAGAAAGCCGGCCTTTCGCGCGCGTTCTATCGCTTCGGCGCGTGTCCGGTCATCGTCGAGCTCGCCCTCCACCAGGCCGCTGAATCCGTGAACGATCCTCCGCCCGCCGAAATCCGTGAGCTCCACTTCTTTTTCTTCCCCTGGCTCAAACCTCACCGCGGTTCCCGAAGCGATGTTCAGCCGCATGCCGTAAGCCGCCTCTCGATCAAACAAGAGAGACGCATTCGTTTCAAAGAAATGAAAATGGCTTCCCACCTGAATCGGCCGGTCGCCCGCGTTCTTCACCACCAAGCGCGTGGTTCTCCGACCTGCATTTGCCTCGACGGACCCCGCGTCCAGATCCAACAGATACTCTCCGGGCTTCATCGCTTCACCTCAGACTTCACTCAATTCCCTGTTTCTTGCCGAGATTTGCACACGCCGCACTATCGGATCGGATCGTGAATGGTCACCAATTTCGTGCCATCCGGAAAAGTGGCCTCCACCTGTACTTCGTGAATCATTTCCGGGATGCCTTCCATCACCTGATCGCGTGTCAGAATTCCCGCGCCGAAGCTCATGATGTCCGCCACGGTTTTTCCGTCGCGTGCGGCTTCCATCACTTCGGCGGTCAGAATCGCCACCGCTTCCACGTAGTTCAATTTCAATCCGCGAGCCTGGCGGCGCCGCGCCAGGTCGGCGGCCACCACGATCATCAACTTCTCCTGTTCCTGCGGATTCAAATGCACAAGCGCCTCCCTGTCAATTCACCTTGCGTGGTGGAATCGCTTCTCGATCGTATAAATGGCGCTTGGCGCTCCGCCAGATGGCCCGCAATCCCGGCAAAACCTCGCGCCCGTTCAACGCCAGGCACCGTACAATCAGTCCGTGAGCCAGCAGCGAACTCACGCCCCACAAAATCTTGCCGCGCTGCGTCATGCCCGCAGTCAATTCGCGCAGACGGTCTTCCGCGTCGGGCCACCCGCCGGCTTCGAGACCCACCCGGCAAATATAAAATGTCGCTGCGTAACGATAATTTCCCAGTCGCGCAAGCGAAGAAACGCTCTCCTGCCGGGGCCGTAAGCAAAGATTCTCCGCAACGATTCTCCGGCCCAGCGCGCTCACGCGAGTTCTCATTGCAAACTCTTCGTACTCAAAAATCTCGCCCCGCGCTTCCCGGCCCGGCGCAACGATCTCCCACCAGAACATTCCGGCCCCGGCCGCCAGATCGATCGATGTTCGCTGCTGGTAGCGCGCCCCGGCGAATGGAATCGTGGCATCGGGCAGGTATTCAAGCAGCGCGCTCTCACCGACGGAAATTTCACTGGACTGCGTTGTGGCCGAAGACCCTTCGCGGGCGCGGTAAATCCGCGTTGCGCCCGTGGTGGTTAATTGAACTCTCGCGCCGCTTCCGACACTAACTTGCATCGCGAGCCTATCGCCGCCTAGCAGCCCTCCCGAAACATTGTGCAGATGAGCCAGCGCCGTGCCATCTTCCAGCGTGAACGCGCGCACAACCTTCAGCGGCGCGTCTTGGTAACTTTCCGCCAGGACAGTTTGACCGTTGCCGGAATTCCGCGAAAAGTTCAGCCGCAGCAATGCCCGCGCGCGGCTTTGGCCAGAAATTATCGGCCGAGTTTCTTCGAGCGCATGTTTTGCCGTTGCCACCATCTGAAAGTCCACACTTTCGCCGGCTAACTGATGAACAATCGCGTCGCCAGCGCCGGATGTTCCATCGCGCCCCAATCGAGCAGCGGCATGGTGCAGCTCACTGTCTCGAGCGTCAGACTCGCGCTGTTCGCAGCAACTTCCACAATCGCCGGCTTTAGGTTCCACAAAATGCGCGTCGCCTCGGTCTGGCCAAGCGGCATCAGGCGCTGGCAAGCGGAGACCATACACGCGCTCATCTGGTGCAGATACGCAAGTACAGCGTGTGTTTCTTCAAATCCAAGCGCTCCGCTCACCAGTCCAAACGCCGCGGACTGGTGAATCAGACCCGTTGATTGAAGTGATGCCGTCCGCGCTTCTCTCAGCACACGAGAGTCGTCAACACCCAGCGCCGCGTGAAGAAAATTACGGCCGAGCGTGGCGCTTGCCGCCCGGCTCTCCCTCGCCGGTTTCACAGCACTCAGGAAATCGTTGATCTCGATCCACTGCGCAACTGGAAATTCATCGCCTCCCGCCAGCGTCAGTTGAAACGCTTCCCGGCACGCCACCGCTTCCAGCGTTCCCGCCTCCTGCAAATACCCGTGGAGAAATTCCGGCAAATCGCCGACCTGCAACAGTTCCGCCGATACCAGCGTCTCCAATCCGAACGAATGCGCGAGGGAACCAATCGGCAGTGCGCTGTCGGCAAGATGCAACAGCCGCAAGTGGGCCAACTCTTCCGAAGGCGTCAACACAGGCGATTCACGCTCTGGCTTCAACGTTTGCTCCAAACTTCACGTTCAGTGATGGTGGCTATGCCCCTGACCATGCTCGTGTGAATGGACGTGTTCATGGCTGTGGGCTTTCCCTGCATATGGCAAATGCGCATCAATCAGTCCGCGCCTCGCGTCCGCCGGCTGGTTTAGTTTGTCCTCCAGCCACGCAAGGACTTTATCCAGCCCGACATCCTCCCGCAGATTCGTGAACAGAAAGGGCCGCTCCCCGCGCATCTTCCGCGAATCACGGTCCATCACCTCAAGCGACGCGCCCACGTAGGGCGCTAAATCAATTTTGTTGATCACCAGCAGGTCCGAGCGCATGATTCCTGGCCCGCCTTTCCGCGGAATCTTGTCTCCCTCGGCCACGTCAATCACGTAAATCCAAACGTCCACCAGTTCCGGGCTGAACGCTGCCGCCAGGTTGTCTCCTCCGCTCTCCACAAAAATCAGCTCAAGTCCGGGGAGACTGTCTTCAAGTTCCGCGATCGCCTGCAGGTTCATCGAAGCATCTTCACGGATCGCCGCGTGCGGGCATGCACCTGTCTCCACGCCCTTCACGCGTTCCGCAGGCAGCGTGCCCTGCCGCAGCAGGAATTCCGCGTCCTCTTTCGTATAAATATCGTTGGTGACTACGGCCAGATTGATCCGTGGAAAAAGTTTCTTACTCAATCGGTCCACCAGCGCAGTCTTTCCGGAGCCCACCGGCCCCGCAATCCCCACTCGAAACGCTCTCCCCTGCATTTCATTTGCCATAAGCAGTGCTCCCGGTTTTCGTCGTCCATCTGCTCAACCCACAAGTCTACGGTGCCGCATGCATGCACACCACAAAACAATGCCCACAAGTATCTGCACGAACCGCCACCCGTCAAGCCTTTTCGCATCAAATATTCAACCATCACCAATCGAAAAAGCTGAGGGCACACATTCGCTATTGGCGTAGGGGAGTCGCTGCTTAGAGGAAAGTCGAGTGGGGCCGGAAAAGAAAGATGGAGCGAGGTACTCCAGCCCCCGCTCCATTTCACAGCGTCAAACGTATATTACCAGGCTTCGCCCGTTACGGTTTTCCCTTGGGCTGATTCTGGTGTGAGTCCTGGTGCGGCTGCTGGTGCGACTGTTGTTGTTGCTGCTGCATGTGCTGTTGCTGCTGCTCGTGCCTCTGAGCCATCTGTTGCGTCTGTTGCTGGTGCTGCTGCTCAACCTGCTGCATTTTCGCATCGTTCGCCCGTTGCTGTTCCAGCCGCTGGTGATCCTGCTCCTGTCTTTGCTGGAGTTTCACGTGGTCCTGCTGTTGCTTCGCGTACAACTTGTCCTGTTGCTGCTGGTATTTCTGGTCCCGGTTCGGGTCGCCCGTGTTGGGTGACTGTGGCCGCGTGTGAGGCGAAAGTTCGTTGGCATGGATCGCTCGCTCTGCCTGCCCGCCGGAATTCTGCGACTGTGGGGGCCGGTCGTAATGTCCTCCCGCCGTGGCCGCCACTGCTTCGTGCCCCGAAAAAGATCCTGGCCTGGATGTGGCCGCGATAGGCGGCCGCCCGTGATTCGACGAAGCCCGGAGTTCCGGATTTCCGCGCGCGGCCTCCATGTGGTGCGTCTGCTCGGCTACCGGCCCGATGTGTCTTTCGCGGTAGGCCGCCTCTTCCCCCGAATTGGGATGCTCGTTGATCCCTCCGCGGCCGCCGTTATAGCTGACTCGCGACCTCCCGTAATTATTCACCACTGTCGTGTTGTACGTGTTGTGAATCTCCCTCTCGTTTACGTTATTCACCGATCGGTTGTAATAAAAATGATCGTGTTCCCAACGCCCGCCTTCGTACCCGTGCCCGAAATAGCCGAATCCATAATTAATGCCGCCGTAGAAACCGACCTCCGGGCCCCAATAGCCTTCGTGAAAGTAGTATCCTCGGCCGCCCCAAGCCCAATAGGCTGGCGTCCACAGGTATCCTGGCCTCGGCGCAGCTACCCACGTTCCCGGCACCCAGTAATAGTCCTCCCCGTCCCACGCCCAATAACCGGGCGTCCAGATATAGCCCTCGGCAGGACAGATTGGCTGCTCGTACACCGGCAATTCCGGCGGCCCGAAGGAAACCACAATTCCTACGTCAACCTGCGCGTATGCCACCCCCGACAAAACCAATACCCCGATGAACCCCAATAGCGCACGAATCGAAAAAAGTCTCCGCATCTTCTCTCCTTTGTCCGATTGTATTTCGCTTTCCTGGGCCTGGCTCGCCACACCGGACGACCTGCTGGTTGAGGAATTCCCATGCGAACCAAGTTGTTGGGCGGTACTCAAATTGTTTCACACCCCGTAAATACTGTAAAAAGGAAATCCTTTTATCCCGGTACTACTTCGCAACAATCGCTCCGGATTTTCCTTCCGCCCAATCCGCGAAACTGTGTTACAATGGGTTTGCGCTTAATGCATCGGTTGTGTTGTGCGGTCCCTCTGGTTTAGACCTTCTGAGACTACCCGCCCTACGTTTCCTCCGTTCGTTCTTAGCGTAATTTAAAATAAGACTGGCAACTCAGATTGCCGCGCTCACCGACTATTCGTGTGTGTCGCCGCCCTCTCGCCAGCAAGAAAGCAAAATGCAAAGTTTTTCAGAACTCACTCTATCTCCTTCTTTGAAGGAGCGACTCATCGCGGCGAAGTTTTCCACGCCCACCCCTGTGCAGGCGGCAG
>Ga0210410_10001848_pt1 | contig 19419 bp, 17 predicted proteins | sample IncBWC4MmetaG_FD_161058 | JGI IMG/M metagenome (GOLD analysis project Ga0210410, IMG submission 161058) | Forest soil microbial communities from Barre Woods Harvard Forest LTER site, Petersham, Massachusetts, United States - Inc-BW-C-4-M | ecosystem: Environmental > Terrestrial > Soil >... | reverse complement strand
ATCAGGCCGCAAATCGCCGGATGCTCGGTTTAAGCTAAATCCAAAATCAGGTGACGCGATGATCTCAGACACAAGCGCCGGTGAAGGAAAGCGTCGCATCCGATTGGGAATGGTCGGCGGCGGTCCCGGAGCGTTTATCGGCGCGGTACATCGCATCGCCGCGCGCATGGACGATCATTACGAACTCGTTGCAGCGGCGCTGTCCTCTGACCCAGCACGCAGCCGCGCCGCAGCGCAGGAGCTGCGCATCGCGCCCGATCGCGCCTACGGCAGCTACACGGAAATGGCCCGCGCGGAAGCCGCACGTCCGGACCGCATCGAAGCCGTGGCCATCGTAACGCCCAATAATCTTCATTACCCGATGGCAAAAACGTTTCTTGAAGCTGGCTTCCACGTGATCTGCGATAAGCCCATGACCACCACGGTGCAAGAAGCGCTCGATCTCGCTGCCATCGTAAAGCGCACGGGCGTGATTTTTGGGCTGACCCACAACTACACCGGGTACCCGATGGTTCGCCAGGCGCGCCAGATGATCGCAGATGGCGAGCTCGGGAAAATTCGGTTGGTGCAAGTCGAATACGCGCAAGACTGGCTGGCCACTCCGCTTGAGCAGACGGGGCAGAAACAAGCGGCATGGCGTACAGACCCGGCGCAGAGCGGCCCAGGAGGCAGTCTCGGCGATATTGGCACGCACGCCTATAACATCGCCTGCTTCGTCACCGGACTGCACTGCAGTGAAATCGCCGCCGACGTTTCCATCTTCGTCCCGGGCCGCCGCCTCGACGACAACGTGCAACTCATGCTTCGATTTGCGGAGGGTGCGAAAGGCGCGCTTTGGGCCAGCCAGGTGGCGACGGGAAACGCCAATAATCTCCGTTTGCGAGTCTATGGAGAAAAAGCGGGCCTGGAATGGCACCAGGAAGAACCGAACGATCTACTATTTGCAAAGCTGGGTGAAGCTCCGGAGATACTCCGCCGCCCCGGCCCTGGCGGTGACTCGCCCGCGGCCCGCGCCAGCCGCATTCCCGGCGGTCATCCGGAGGGCTACCTCGAAGCCTTCGCGCAGCTCTATACAGACTTGGCCGAACAAATTTACGCCCGTCGCGAAGGCCGCAGTCCCTCGCCCCAATCGCTGCTCGTGCCCAACGTGGAAGATGGCGTAGAAGGCATGCGGTTTATCGCCGCCACGCTCGAATCCTCCAAGCGCAACGCCGCATGGGTGAACCTGAACGCAATGTCAAAGTGATATTGGCTGGGAGGCCTGGACTCGAACCAGGATAGCCAGATCCAGAGTCTGGAGTCCTACCAATTGGACGACCTCCCAATTTCCGGTTTTCAGTTGATTAGTATTATGCCATGCGCGTTTCACTTGGCCAAACGAACCGGGAGCGCGCACCTGACCGCAGCAGCAATTGACCTCTCTACCGATTTGAACGGGGGGATTCGACCATGCGGAGAAAGGCGATGTCGGTCTCAGAATCGCAGGAATCTAGATGTGGAGAAGGGAAAACAAGCAGACGCGAAAAAATACCTGCTAATGGTGGGGGTTCGTAGTCGTTCTGGTTGCGGTTGACTGAGTGGATGGCACTTGCACGGGCACCAGGCGCCCTTTGGCGATGGTGTATTCCTCGCCGCCCCAGTGGATGCGATTGGACGCGAAACTCGCCAGCCATACTATGAAATGAATCGCATCCCGCAACGGGACGAGCCAGAGTTTGCGGCGCACGACGTTGTCACTTACGCCCCAGACGCCGACCGTCCATGCCATGGTCAATCGGAGAGCCAAATAAGCAGCTAAGTATGCCGTTGCGATCCATGGCGCGGGCGCGGCCAGCGCGGCTAGCAGAGCCCATGGCAAGCCATGAGTGAAAATTAGTCCCGCAAAGGACAGCGGACGGCAAAGGCGCACGGTGCGCGACCAGCGCACTTGATGCTGCCAGAAGCTATGCGCGGTCTGTGCGGGATACATTGTCCAGACAGTTTCCCGTGAAAGCACAATCTTGCCGCCAGCCTTGGCGACGCGATGGCCCAGCTCGTAATCGTCCGCGAGCATATCCGCGATCGCCTCAAATCCGCCGATCTTTGCGACCCATTCCTTCGTGGTCACAATCGAAGCGCCCAACCCGAACGTGATTCCTTCCATCCAATTCGCCATCAGCACGCCGGCAAAAAAATCACTGGCCGCGCCGATGGCTTCCAGCTCAGCGCCAAGATTCTTCTCGGCAATACCCGGATAAAACGAAGTCACTGCGCCAATTGTCCGGTCGGCGAGTGGTGCCACAACTTCTCGCAAATATTTTGGTGTGACTCGGATGTCCCCGTCAGTCAAGACCAGAGTTTCGTGCTGCGCCTCGCGCGCCAGCCGCGCGAGCATGTTTACTTTGCGATTTGCGCCAATTCGCTCCGCGCCGATAAACAGCCGGATCCGTCGTTGCGGGAAATCCGTGATGATCCGCTGAATCAACGAGACTGCGGGGTCGGCATCGTCACCCACACCGAAAAGAATTTCGTATTCCGGATACTCTTGCCTGCAAAAGCTTGCGAAATTTTCATAGGAGCCAAAATCCAGGCCGCGTACGGGCTTGAGTAAGCTGACCGCTGGAGCATACGGAGCTAATTCTCTCGCGCGTTCGCGAGTGAAAAACCGTAATGCCGCGAGCGTTGCTGCGACGTAATAGGCGAGCGGCGTTGCCGCAAGCACAAGCACTAAGAAACGCCATCCGGGCAACGCAAAAGCAAGCGTCGCAACGGGAAACCATCTCACTTCACGCCTCGCGCGTTCTGTCGCAACGTCTCCGCCCGTGTATCCCGGACCGGCTCGAGTAGGCGGTTTCTGACGCGATATTCGAGTCCCCGCCACGTAATTCGGTCGGTGAAGAATCCGGCGAACCAAACGGCGGTGCTCACCGCATCGCGCAGCGGCGCCAGCCACATTTTCGAGGCAATGCTGCGATCTTGCAGCCCCCATACGCCTGCTGCATAAGCCAAGCCGAGCCGCAAAGCGAAATAAGCCCCAACAAAAGCCGCTGCAATCCCAGTCCAGCCTGAAAGCTCCGCTACAACCGCCGCCAATACCGACCAAGGCAATCCATGCGTGAAAATCATTCCGGCGTACCCCGTCGGCCGCACGTTGCGCAGACCAATTGCCCAGCGGAACTCATGGCGTAGGAAATCGCTGAATTTCTCCCGCGGAAAAACCATCCACACTGGCTCCCGCATTAGCTCCACACGATGCCCTTTGGAAGCAACGCGATTTCCTAGCTCGAAGTCGTCGGAATGGTGATTGGCCATGGCCTCCCACCCGCCGATTTCCGCTAGCCGTTCTTTGGTCGTTGCCATCGTCCAACCAAAGGCAAATTGCACGTTGCCTTCGAGGCGCCGCGCCACAAGCGCACTGGGCACCGAGTCCATACACATTCCGAGCATGTCCAAATCCGCAGCCAGCGTGTCCCCGCCCGCGCAGCGATAAAAACATGTAACCGCGCCTACGCGCCTGTCTGCAAACGGTGCAACGACCTCGTGCAAGTAATCACGCGATACGCGAACGTCGCTGTCTGTCATTGCCAACAATTCGTAGCGCGCTTCCTTCACTAGCTTGCACAAGCTGTTCACTTTGTTGTTTTCGCCGACGCGCGGCACGTCGGTGACAAATCGAATCGATCGATCGGGGAAATCCCTTTGCAGTTTTTCAATTACTGGAATCACAGGATCGTGCGGGTCAGCCATGGCAAACACTAATTCGTATTCCGGATAATCGAGTCGGCAATAGCTCGCGAAATTTTCGTAAGCTTCGGGATCGACGCCGCGCACTGGCTTCAGTATGCTGACCGGCGGCGCGAAGGAGTCATCGCGAGGGGGCAATTTGCGAAGATCGCGAAAATATTCAACGGTGCAGTAGAGCGACAGCAGGTAGTACACGAGCGGACCGACGGCCAACACCAGCACGGCCAAGCGCAGCACCGACAGCACTGTTTCGCTCATAGCGTCTATTGCGAGGCGGCCACGGAAGTGACCGGGTGATTAGCGTACACCGCTTTGCCGCCGCTTTCGGCAAGCAAATAACTTCCTGACGCGGGAAGTCGTTGCGCGGCGGCGGCTCGCTGCTCCGAAGGCACAAACAGAAAAACCCGCTTCGGTCCATCCCACAATGATAAGAACTCGGGATCGGTCAAGAATATCTGCGGCGCATCCGGGTAATACGATCCTGCTGCCAAATTGTTGTACCGTCCATTCCACAGGAGCAGTTGGCGATTCGTGTAGAACGCCACGCCGGACATGGCGTCAAATTCGCCATAGAGCGCCAGTTTATCCGCAGATTTGATCTGCGGCAGAACTTTTGTCATCAGTGGCCGCGACGACAAATAGGGTCCAAAAACTCCTAGCGCGATATTCGCTGCGAAAAAGAATACTGCCATCGTGATCGCCAGGCAGATTGCCGCACCTTCGGCCCGCCCTCTGCGGCGCAGCCACCAGGCAGCCGCCAAGCCAAAAAGAAACGCGGCGGCAGCCAGCGCCGAGGGCAATCGCAAAAGCGCAAAAGCCTGCGGGGTCAAATCCAGAATGTGCGCCATCGACACGCGATAAAAATCGTTTTCGCGCTCTTTCAGCAGCGAGGAAATATCGCCGTTCACTTGCACTCTTGCGGAAATCCAAAGCATGGCGACCAGCACGGCGGCCAGCGCCGCACCCACCGCGGCCAATGCCGCTTGCATGCCCACAAGCCAGCGCTTGCCTTGTTCCTCTGCTGTAGCCAAACCGATGCCCAACAGCATGGCAATCGCCGGCCACGCCCCAAAACTGTAGTACTCCATTCGGGAACCGAACGTCAGCGAGAAAAATAACAGGATAAACCCAGCCCACAGTACCAGCAGCAGTCGCACCTGCCCTTCTGCCGACAGAGTCTTCCAGGTTCGAGGCCGCGGGATGCAGCGCAAAACCCCGCCAAGAAAAATACTCCATGGGAAAAACCAAATCAGGTGCGCGCCAAGCCATAACCACAGCGGCACCGCTTCGTAATCGGGGGGATACCGCGTACCGATCGCGCGCTTCAGGTGCTCGTTGATAAAGTAAGACCAGAAAAAACTGTTAGCGCGCAAACTGGCAAGGATGTGCCACGGCGCGGCTACCAGCAGGAAAATCGCCGTGCTTGAAGCCAAATGCAGCTCGCGCCATCGCTTCCACGATCGTGTGGCAGTGATGAAAAGAAACAGGATGGCTACAGGGAAAATCACCCCGATTAGGCCGCGCGTTAGCATGGCCAAGCCGGTGATCGCGGCTGCGCTCCAATAGGCCACGCGAGGATTTAGCGATCCGGTCCAGCCTCGCAGGAAGAGATAGAAGATTGCCGTGAATTCCAGGGCATAAATCGCTTCCGGAATCATGATGCGCGTGAAGAGAAAAAATCCTGCGCTGGTGCACACTACCAAGCCGCTGTATAGGCCGGCGCGCACTCCGAAGAATCTTCGCGCGAATTCATTGACTAGCAGCACCAATCCAATCATGGCTAGCGCTACCGGCAAACGCGTTGAGAATTCATGCTGCCCCAGCGCGGCGTAACTCATTCCCACGGCCCAATAATGCAGCGGAGCCTTCATGAGGTAACGGACGCCGTTCATGTACAGGATGACCCAGTCATGTCGCTGCAGCATTTCGCGCGCGACCATCGCATGCGAAGCGTCTGCATCATCAAGCAGTGCAGGAAAACCGGCATTTCCCAGATAGATCGCGGCGGAAAGAACAATCAGCAGAATGACAGCGGCGGCGCGGCTCTTTTCAGAAACAACGGAGCCGGCTTCTTGCGAAATAATTTTCTTTTCCGAAGAGTCGCTTTCAACCTGCGGCAACAAGCGCCACTCCCGCGCACACCAACACCACACCAATCCACCGGGCAGGACTCACGTCTTCCAGCAAAATATATTTCGCCCCCAGCGTGCCCACCACGTAACTGAGCGCCGAAGCCGGAATTACGAAACTAATCGGCCGCCAGGAAAGCAAAATCAGTAAAGAATAGAAGGACAGAGCCATCAGTGGGACGCCTGCCCAGAACCATCCGTTACGCATTGCCCGCGTTAAGAATTGGAGCAATTCACGCGGTCGCAGGCGTTCCGGCTCGCCGGTCGCCTTCATTCCGTGCGTAATCGCAATTTCGCCGCCGGTGCTGCCGAGGATTAGTACGCCGAGTAGTAGCGCGACGCGCATTATGCCGCCACCTCTCGCGTCTCTCGCGCCACCACTTCCGTGGTGCGCGGACGTGTCTGCCCCACCAGCAAAACGCCGACGCAAATCAACACCACGCCAATCCAGCGGCGCGGCGAAACATTTTCGTGGAGGAAAACCACTGCGAGCAGGGTGAGCAGTGCGTAGCCAAATGCCCCGGCGGGCATGACGTAGCTATAATCCGCCCAACTGAGCACGGTCATGTAACTGAGCATGAATCCAGCAAGGAAAACGATGCCGATCCAGATCGTTCCATTCGTGACGGTGGCGAGAAACGCGTGCTGCAAACCTGGAGCGGAAATTTGAACTGCGCCGATCTTGGTCATGCCGCGCTTTAGCATCAGGTCGCCGGCGTTGGCGCACACGACCATTGCGAGGATCATGACCAGGGTCTTGATCCGAATCCGTAACTCGTGTCCCATGTTGCGAAATTAATCGTTTCCGGAAGCCGACGGCGGCGCCGGCACGGCAATCATCGTTTTTTCGCTATCGCCGCCCTCGCGCACCCACTTCCAGCGCTCCGAGCGGAGCTTCAGGAAGTCGACGGCTTCATGATAAAGGCGCTTGCGCTCATTGCCGTCCCATAGGGCTTCGCGCACGATGCGCCACACGACCTTCGGACGGAAATAGTATTCATCATAGAAGCGGTTCACGCCGCCCATCATCTCGGCCTTGGATAGATGCGGATACTCGATATGCGGCAACTGGTGGCCGCCGGAATCGGCGAGCGCTTCCACTCGCAAGAAACCTTGCTTGGACATCGAGTCGTGCAACTCCGTGCCGGGCATGGCGTGCGCCAGGGAAACCTGGATGGTTTCGCAGTCGAGTTCCTTCGCGAAATCAATGGTCTTCTGAATCGTTTCGCGTGTTTCACCCGGCAAACCGATGATGAAATCGCCGTGCACGCGAATGCCGACCTTGCGGCAATTCTTCATGAAGGTCCGCGCCATTTCGACGGTTGCGCCCTTCTTGATGTTCTTCAGAATTTGCGGATCGCCGGACTCAAAGCCGACGATGAAGAGCCGCGCGCCGGCATCGGCCATGCCCTTCAATGTCTCGTAGTCGCTGTGCACACGTGCCGTCGAAGACCAGCGGAACTTGAGCGGCTTAAATTTCTGGCACAAATCGAGGACGCGATCCTTGCGAATGTTGAAGGTATCGTCGTCGAAGAAAATTTCCTTCATCTGAGGGAAATATTCGATGGCCTGTTTCACTTCGCGCGCAACATTTTCGGTGGAACGTGTGCGCCAAGCGTGTCCTGAAATTGTTTGCGGCCACATGCAGAAGGTGCATAGCGCTGGACATCCGCGGGTGGTGTAGAACGACACGAAAGGATGTAGTAGGAAGGGTACGGTGTAGTTTTCGATCTTCAGGTCGCGCTTGTAGATGTCGGTGGCAAATGGAAGAGCGTCCAACTCCGCGGTGTGCAGTTGGGGCCGCTCGGCGTTGTGCACAATTTTGCCGTCCTTGCGGTAGCTGACGCTGAGAATTTCGCTCAGCGGCTTGCCGTGCGCATACTCGACTACGGAGTGATCGAACTCTCCGCGAGTTACAAATTCGATGTCCTCGCTGGCGTTCAAAGTCTCGTCCGGCTTGATGTGCCCGTGCGGGCCAACGAATGCGATCTTGAGGCTTGGATTGGCTTCCTTGATTTTGCGGATGAGCTTAACGTCGCTCTCAAAACCGACCGTTGAGGTGAACAGCACAAGAAATTCGTAGTCCTTGCAGATCTCCACCGTTTGCTGCCAGTTGACCTTGGCAGGCGAAGCGTCGAGCAGGCGGCTTCCTGGGATCATGCCGGCCGGGTACGTTAGCCAGACCGGGTACCAATAGGACTCGATCTCGCGTGTCGCGGGCCACCGCGAGCTTGCACCGCCGTCAAAATTTTCAAAGCTGGGCGGATTCAACAGCAATGTCTTCATTACATCCGGCATTCTTCTCACCCTCAGTCTTCAGAAAATTGCTAGTTTCAAGTCCCGCAACGCCACAAAGGCGCTCATCGAATGCGCTTAGGCCCCCACTTGGATTGTCCCCGGAGCCCCTCAGTTACAAAGAATAGTTTACCGGAGTTGGCGGTATGGCTCCAAACCTTTCTCTGAACGGTGTTTCCGTGCATTGAATGGCGAAATAGAGCATTAAATGGCGATGCTTTGTCCGGACGGAACGTGAATTTGCGTGCGCCTCCTTTGAAGGCCGAGCCACCGCGCTCGTAACCGATTTTGGACGCTGGGTACGGATTGACGCAGCCGCGACCTGTATCGGGCAGACTGTGAACGGAAGAGGGGGTACCACCCCCGTGGCGATAGAAAGAGTTCGGAAACTATTGATCCTAAAACAGATAGTGGTGCGCCGCGTTGCGCCAAAGAGTGCGTAACTTCATGAAAGCGCTGGGGTTGCAGGGGTGTGATAGGAGGGAAAGGACTTGTTCTATACAGCTTCGATAACATCACCGATCATATAACAGATCCGCGTCTTTGTCATTAAAAATCTTGCTTGCGGTAGCGATTCTTTAAAGTTGGCCGATAGAGCTGGAGGCATTTTTCAAAACTTGGTTTGCGTCGGCGGCGCTAGCGACGATTTCCCAGATGCGGTCAATCCAGTCCAGGTGCTCTGGTTTCATGAGGACAGAGCGAAGGCAGGTGATAGTCACGCGGTCGCGACGAACACTTGGCGATAGGGAACTGAAGAGACTGGCAGGAAGGTCCGCGACAGCGAGGTGGAGACCGCGTTCGGCAGCGGCGGCGAAGATGGAGCGGGACTTGGCAGACATTTCGGAGAGGCTCTCGGCCAGCGACGCAAAGACGACGATGTCCAATTCCGGCGCGAAGGCCGTAACGAAGCGGCCATCGTTTCTCGCTCTTTCATAGAGGGCAAGTGCGGCGGACCTGCTGCGCTCAAGGAACTGCGCAAATTCACCGTGCTTCACCAACGGGAGGAGCTTGTGTGTGGCCCACAGCGCGGCGGCGGAAGCGCCGGGGCGCGAACACTCCAGACTAATTTCGCCCAAATGCAATTCCGCGGAACTGAAGTATGTGTAGGGCGAATCATGTTTGTACAAGCTGCCGACATTCGGATCGCGGAAAAGCACGCATCCGCAGCCGTAGGGTTGCAAGCCGTGCTTATGCGGATCGATGACGATGGAATCAACTTCGGTGATGCGGGAGAAAGCAGATTTAGTATTCGCGGCGAGGTTGTCGACCAGCATGAAATATCCGCCATAAGCGGCATCGGCATGCACGCGAAAACCAAATTTGTCGCGTAGTGCGAGAATTTCAGGTAACGAGTCGACAGAACCTGTTGCGGTCGTACCCATGGTGGCGACGACGGTGCCGATGTCGCCGCGCTCGAGGCGCTTTCGTAGCGCATCGATGTCCATGCGGGCTTGAGAATCTACCGGGACCGATTCAAATTCGAGCTGCAATGCGTTGCTAATGCGCTGGTGGGTGTAGTGGGCCTGCGTGCTGGCTACGATTTTCCTTCCGGGATGAAGCTGACCAGCGACCCAGAGCGCTTCGAGATTAGCCATGGTGCCGCCGCCACAGAGATGGCCGAGGAAATGCTTCCAGCCGAACATTGAGGCGATTTCGGCGACAGCTTCTTTTTCCATCGCGGAGGTCGCGCGGCCGCCGTCGAGGGCGTGATTGTTGGGGTTAATCCACATGGCGAGCGCGTAGGCAAGGCGGGCTACGGGATGCGGGGGCTTGAGCATCTGCCCGGCGTAGAGAGGATGGAAATAAGGGTAGTTGTCTTGCAGCCTTTCGGCCGTGGCGGTCAAAACTGCCGACAATTGTTTTTGGTCGATCGCTTGTCCGGTGAATGGGGGAAGTGCGGCGAATCCGGCGTCGAGCTTCTTCAACGCGTCGAGAAAGGCGGCTAGAGTTTGTTGTTCAAGCTGCACGATTCACCTGATTGCTCCGGTGCCAAGTGAAGCGGCCGCTTCAGAAAGTGGGCGCTACACGCGTAAAAAGCCGCAGGGCTCCGTGGACTCCGCCCAGCGCTACAGGGAGATAAAGACGCACAGCTTCGCCCTGCTCTACAGGTCATTGCCAGACTTTATCAAGCTGGCCGGCCGTTTGCAGCAAATCGAGTTGCGCCTGCTGGCGCTGGAAATTTGCGTCGAGGTAGGCCATCCACTTGTCGTTCTCTTCGAGGCGGGCTCTTTCCACTTCACGCACGTTTATTCGCCCTTCAGCGAACTGCGACTGGAGCACGGTGAGATTTTGCTGCGTTAGCTGCAGCTCGAGACGAGCTACTTCTTTTGCGGCGTCGCGCTCGCGCAAACGCCGCGTCTTCACGCGGACCGCCGTAGTAACTTCGCTCTTCCTGCTGGCCACCTCCGCCTTGGCGATATCCAGATTTACCTGCGCCAGGGCAATGTTTGCGCGGGTTTGCGCGCTGAAGATCGGCAGTTGAATCTGCACACCAGCATTGAAGTTATCGGCTTGGAAGGTCTTGAAGAATTGCGTGTAGTTGTTGAAGTTGGCGAGCCGGCTATAAATCGCTGTCAACTGCAGCGTCGGATAATATCCTCGTTTTTCGCCGGCCAAACGGAATTCTCTGGCACGAACATCCGATTGGGCGACGCGCAGCGCGACATTATCCTGCAGAGCCATAGCCACCAAGTTGGCTCCTTCTTGCTCGGCCATGCCGGGAAGGTCCTCGGGGGTGATTTCAATCTGAACGTTTTCGGCTAGTCCGGTTTGACTGCGCAGTGTCAGTTCCAATTCGTCTTGGCGGCCCTCGAGCTGGAGAATGCGCTGCACGACGCGTGCCTTGGTGAGCTGATCTTTGGTGACGGCGACAGGAAGCTCAAAATTTTCCTTTTCGCGTTGCTGTGTGACGGAGAGAATTTTGTCGGCACTTTCCTCTTCTTTGCGCAGTAGCTCGAGGGAATGGCGCACCATGGCAAGCTCGAGATAGCTGGAAGCGGTGCGCACGATGACGCTGTTTCTGGTGTCCTCGAGAAGAATTTTCTGGGATTTGGCTTGCTCTTGCTGCTCCTTGGCTTGCCCGCTTAGCGGCTTATTGAATACCTCCTCGGTGTAGGTAACGCTAAACAGGGCCGGGGCGCGTCCGCCGGGAGTTTCGGGGATCCCGAAAGTGTAGCCAGCACCGGAGCCGGCGTAGATATTGGGCAAGAACTGGGCTCGTGTAATCATCGCAGAGCGATCGGCGAGGCTGGCCTGGAGCTTGGCGACTTGAATGTCTCTGCTGTTTTGGAGAGCTAGTTCGATGGCCTGTTTTAGCGTGAGGGATACGGCGGATGGAGCAGTGCCTTGCGGCGAGGCTGCCTCTTGCGCGCGGGCGGCGACACCGGCGATAACGAAAAGCAAAGTCACGCGAACGCAGTTACGAACGTATCTAGCTTTCCAGCTCGTATCGCCTGTTCCTGTCATGCAAGCATCCCCTTTGCAGTTTTGACGTCAAAAACGGTGGCCAGGCCGACTAACTACAAAAACTTATTCGTAGCGCAGAGACTCGATCGGCTGCAGGCGCGCGGCTTCGTTCGCCGGCAGATAGCCAAAGAAAAGTCCGGTTGAACAGGAGACCGCGAACGCAATCAGCACGCTGGCACCGGAAATCGGAACACGCAGGTTGCCAGGCAGGAGCGGCTGAATCAGAACAGGAATCGCGAGACCGATCAGGATGCCGAGGACCGCGCCACCACCGCTGATGAGGAATGCCTCGATCAAAAATTGATAGAGAATTTCGCGGTGTGCGGCGCCGATGGCTTTGCGAATGCCGATTTCGCGGGTTCGCTCGGTGACCGTGACCAGCATGATGTTCATGATGCCGATGCCGCTGATCAACAATGCAATGAAAGCGATCACGAGCAGCACTATCGTGAGAGCGATGGAAATATTTTGCGCGGCATTCAGGATGGCAGCCAAAGTTTGCACATCATATTCAGCTTCAATGGGATGTCGGCTTTGCAAGACACGCGTCATCTGACGCTCTACGGTCTTCACGTCCTCCGCGGTCATGGCTTGCGCATAGAGCACGCGGAGGACATCCACGCCCGTATAGTATTTCATCAGGGTGTGCGGAATGATGACGGATTCTTTCTGGATTTCGGACAGGCCGAAAGTAGCCACGCGCTCACGAAAGACGCCGATGACGGTGAAGGTCAGCTCGCCCATACGAATCGTCCCGCCGATGGGGTTCTCGAGCCCGAAAACACGATCCGAAAGCTCTTTTGTGATCAAGCAAACCTTGCTGCGGGTTTCCATATCCGCGGAATCGAAGTAGCGGCCGCGAACAATTAAAAGGCGGCGTATGGTTTGGAAACCTTCTGTGACGCCAATCAGATTCACGGGGCGAGCGGCGCCGCCGATAATGATGGACATGGGAAGTTCGCGCGTGCCGGCAACTTCTTGCACGCCAGGAATGGAAGCCTTCACCGCTTCCATGTCACTCACGGTTAACTCGTAGCTAAGGGGTTGCCCTTTGGTACCTGCGTTGACCAGCTCGGCCCAAACCAGATTGGAGCCGATGCCTTCAATTTGGGAGATCACGAATTTGCGGCTGGTGAGGGCGACGGTGACGACAAGAACGATGGAGGCGCTGCCGATGATGACGCCCAAGGAGGTGAGAATGGCGCGCAGTTTATTGCTGCGCAGCGCGTCAATGGCGACAGAGAGAGTTTCGCGCAGGTCCATCATGACGGGAGTTTGGAACCTGAGCTTTCATCTTTTTTTAGGTGCTTCAACGCTTCGCGTGCGGTTTTGCTTTTGGGCTCCAGTTTCAGCGCGGTTTCATATTCCTGAATAGCCGCATCCGTCTTTTGCTGATGCTCGTAGAGGCGGCCGAGCCATTCGTGCACGCGCCAGGGAGGCGGAAACGCGTTGCGCCGCGGAGCACGCTTCAGGTAGTCGCGGAGCATGTGCTCGGAATCCTCGGGATGTTCGTTCTTCATCACCCATGCCACGGCGCGATAAAACTCCGAGCGCGGATCGGAGGGAGCAATTCTTTCACCTTCCGCCGCGACGACCAATAGCCGCTCGGGTTCATTGTGTTTCATGGCATGGTCGCCGATATCGAAGATGAGTTCGGTAGATTTGGGATGCAGCGCGAGGGCTTTATCGAATTCAATGTCTGCAGCAGCCAAATCCTTTTTTTGGCGGCGGCAATTTCCGGCGGCGTAGTGGCCTTCGGCGGCATCCATCGCGGCGAGCCGGGCGATTTCGGGAGCAGCTTTGTCTTCGCCGCCCCCTGCAATGGAGGGAGCGCTGCAATCAAATTCGATCAAGGCCTGGTATGCGGAGAAGTTTTTCTCGTCGAGCTGGACGGCTCGTTCGAATTCCTTTCTTGCTTTTTTGGCCAGCGATAGCGCGGAAAACATTCCGGCATGGTCGGCTTTCTCGCCATACACTCTGCCCAGCCACTCGTGGTAGACAGAATTTTGCGGATCGAGAGCCACGGCCTTTTCGGCGCTGGTGATTGCGGCGTCGCGCTGTTGGGACTCGTAGTAAGTCTTGGCCAGGAGCAAATCGATTTCGGCGTCCCGGGGATTTTGTTCCGCGGCTCGTTTCAGGAGCTGGGCAGCCTTCGAGTAGTCGCTGACCTCGTAGGCGCGGTGGGCAGCTTCGAGACTTGCATCGCGCGGCGGGTCGTCCACTGCCGCGCCAGTGATTGGAATGCCGGGAGGCAGTAGAAGCCCTGCGAATAGCGCAAATTTAATTAGACTCACTTCTGCCCCGAATATAACTGGCATCGGTGTTCACGATTCTCACCGGCATGCCATCCTTGAGATCGACATCGCCGGGCAAAGCGACCATCTCGCCTTCTTGCAAGCCGCTAAGGACTTCGTAATTTGTAGCGTCAGCAATGCCCACACGGATTTCCCGCTTTTGCAGCGTGGCTTTGCCAACGCCGAGGGCGTTGCGCAAGACCACAAACACAAACCTCTGCCCGCCGTCCGCCTCCACAGTCCCGCGCGGCACGGTCAGGACGTTGATGCGCTCATGAGAATTGATGCGCACGCTTACGTTAATGTTGGGCAGCAGCTCCAATTTGTCATTGTTGACTTCACAGAGTAGCTCGCCAACGCTGCGCGCGCCGCGTGCCACGACCTGTTTCGGAATCACCTGGGTTTTGCCCATCCAGGTGCGATTGGGGAGCGCGTCCCAGGTAATGCGCACGGGTTCGCCGGGTTCGAGGCCGCCGAGTTCAGGCTCGTCGATGAAGGCGCGCACGCGAACCTTGTGGAGGTCGGCCATCTCAGCGAGCAGGTCGCCCATTTTCACGTAGTCGCCCGCTTTTGCGGGGAGGGAATAGAGCGTGCCATCCGCGGGAGCAACGATGCGGCCATCGCGAACTTTTTCTTCCAACAAGGCGGCTTGGCTGCGCAACTGCTCAACCTGAAGGGAAGTGCGACTGGCGTCGAGCTTCACGCCATGCGTGAACTCCTGCTTGGCGGCGGTGAGTTGTTTCACCTGGGCGTCCGCTTTGGCGAGATCGAGGTCGTTAATCGCGAGCTCATCCTTCGTGGCGGCTTGTTGGGCGATGAGGCGCTCCAGGGAATCGTGACTGCGCTGAAGGCGGTCGCGCAGGGCGACGGCGGCGGCGAGCTGACCTTCGGTCCTGGCGGCTTCGTCGGTGCGACCCCCAGCCTGCGCGGCGCGAAGGTCATCGTCGGCGCGGAGAAGCTTGGAGCGGGTCTCGGCGAGCTGGGCGGCGGCGTCCTTGACGTTTAATTCGAGCAGGAGTTGACCTTTTTTTACGGTTTGGCCTTCGACGGCGCTGATTTTTTCGATGAAGGTGTCGAGCTGGGCCCGCACGACGAAGGGGGCGATGGGCTCAACTTTTCCGTTGCTCGAAATGGAAGAGATGACATTTTCGCGGATGGGTGAGACTGCGGAGATCTTGGCGAGAGGCTGGCGGCCACTGAGACGCACGAGTGCGAAAGCCACGACGGCGGCCAAGACGAGAAAAATCAGTATACGGTTTCGAAGCCTGCGGTCCATTGCTCTCTATTCCGATTGCCCTGGCGGTGTGTCAATCCCGAAGCTTGGGGCACACTCGCACGAGGTGCGTTCCCCATTGTATATGTGCGGCTTGCTGGCCCCCAGCCGGAGTAACCCAGAGTGCATGATTGTAGCAACAGGCGCGGAGGTTCCACTAGGGATGATACCGATTCGCAAAGGTTCCCTTTGATGGATGCGCTGAAACGGCGTGGGGATGCTGATAAAGGCTGCCGGGTCGGAATTGCGAGGAGATGGAGACGGGTTCCGGGGCGAGGCCATTCAGATTGGATGTTGGCGGGCTGAGGACGTCACGGCGTCGCAGCCGAGCGTTCGGTGACGAAATATTCGCGACGGCCGGGGCGTAGTAGACTGTGGCCTGGGTGTGGGTGATGGACGGGACATCGGAAGCGAGGGTCTGATGATCGAGGCTCGGGGCCTGTCGAAACGATTCCACGACAAGAAACGCGGGGAGATTCGCGCGGTCGATAACGTGAGTTTCCGGTGCGAGCCCGGGCGGATCTACGGCTTACTGGGCGCGAATGGAGCAGGGAAGACCACGACCCTGAGGATCCTGGCCACGATCCTGGAGCCCACGGATGGGACCGCGCTGGTTTGCGGGCATGATGTGGTCGAGCAGCCGGAGAAAGTGCGGGCGAATGTGGGATTTTTGTCTACGGCGACGGCGCTATACCCGCGGCTGACGGCACAGGAGTTGGTGGAGTATTTCGGTAGGCTGAATGGACTGAACGAGGCCATCCTGAAGAAGCGAATTGACGAGATCTTCGGACGACTCGATATGAACGGGTTCCGGGACCGGCGGTGCGACAAGCTGTCCACGGGAATGAAGCAGAAAACCTCGATTGCGCGGACGCTGGTGCATGATCCGCCGGTGATGATTTTCGACGAGCCGACTCTGGGACTCGACATCATGACCGCGCGGACGATTACTACGTTCATTCGCGAGTGCCGCGACCGGGGGAAGACGGTGATTTTCTCGACGCACATCATGAGCGAAGTCGAAAAGCTCTGTGATGTGATTGGGATCATTCATGATGGGAAGCTGCTGACGGAAGGAACGCTGGCCGAGTTGCGTGAGAGGTATGCGGAGCAGGATTTGGAAGAGGTTTTTGTGAAAGTTGTAAGCCCGCTGCAAGCGAAAGCGGAGGCAGTGATCGTATGAACCTGAATGCCGTGGGGATTGTTTATCGCAAGGAATTCACGGAATGGGTGCGCGACCGGCGCACGCTGATTTCAACCGTGCTGGTGCCGCTGTTTCTTTTTCCGCTGATGATGGTGGGATTCAGCGCGCTGGCCGTGGTGATGGTTGGCAAGGCCGAAAAAGAAACGCCCAAGATCATGATTTTGGGCGGAGAAGATTCGCCGCAACTGGTTGCGAGCATCAAGAAGCTGGACAGCCTGGAGATCGTACCGTATGCGTCGAATTGGAAGGACGAGATTTCGAACAAGGATATTCGCGCGGCGGTGGAGATTCCCAAGGGATTCGAGAAATCGTTGGGAACGAATGAATCCGAGACGGTGAAGATTTATTTTTACGATGGTGAGATGAAATCGTCGTTTGGGGCCAATCGGCTGGAAAAATTCTTGAAGGATTATCGGGACACGGTGGTCAAGGAGCGGCTGGCGGCGAAGAATCTGCCGGCTTCGGTGCTATCGCCCTTTTCGATTACACAGGAAAACGTAGCGCCGCCGGAAAAAGTAAGTGGCGCGACTTTCGGCAGCTTCATCGGTTACACGGTGATTATTTTGTGCATGACTGGCGCGATGTACCCGGCGATTGATCTTACCGCCGGCGAGAAAGAACGCGGAACGATGGAGACGATTCTTTCCAGCCCCATTTCGCGCATGGACCTGGTGCTGGGGAAATTTTTGCTGGTCTTCTCCGCTTCACTGGCCACAGCTGTTCTGTCCGTGATCTCTATGGGGACATCGTTCGCGATTTTGGGGCGGACTCAGCTGATGAATTCCTCGGGAGGACATGCGTTGGCGCTGAACCTGGGGCTGCTCTCGGTGACTTCCGTCTTTGTGATGGCATTGCCGCTGGCGTTTCTTTTTTCGGCGGTGCTGATGACGGTCGCACTCTTTGCCAAGAGTTATAAGGAAGCACAGAGCTACCTTACGCCGATGACGTTTCTAATTGTGATTCCAGCGGTGGCGTCAATGATGCCGGGGGTTGAGCTGACACCAAAACTCGCGTTGATCCCGATTCTAAACACCAGCCTGGTCTGCAAGGAGATTATCAGCGGCACGTATCACTGGAACTCGATTGCGCTGATTTTTGCATCGACGTGTGTGTATGCCGCCGCCGCCTTGTTTCTTGCGTTCAAGACGTTCCAGCGCGAGTCCGTTCTGTTTCGATCTTAACGGTCTTGGTAAGGGCGCCCGTTGCGCTTCTGCGCAAGGCGCATGTTAGCCGCGGAACTTACGGCAGACGGATCGCGTATCTTCTATTGAATGCGACTCTCGGTACGTATCCTCTTCATTCTCGCGTTTACGCCGCCGATTGTGGCGGCCGGCATGGGCTGGCTTGCGGGACCTTCGTTCCTTCACCCGTTGCGCAGGGAACTTTCCCCGGATCTCATTAAGGAAGCTGACTCTGCGTTCTCGCAAATCGGCACGCATCATGAGGAGTTTGACGTGCGGGCTCCCGATGGTGCTGTCCTGCGCGGATGGAAGGTTCGTGCGGTGAAGCCCAATGGCAATTGGGTGCTCGTTTTCCATGGAGTCGCTGACAACCGCGTAGGCGTCGTCGGACAAGCGGAGCTTTTGCTTTCGGCAAGCTACAACGTGGTGATGATGGATGCGCGAGCGCACGGAGCGAGCGACGGGCCGATGGCCACCTACGGCTGGCTGGAACGAAATGACTCGAGGGCTGTTGTCGACGCGCTGGAGGCTACGGAGCATCCGCGTCACCTCTTTGCTCTTGGGGAGTCGATGGGAGCGGGGATTGCCTTGCAATCCGCTGCTGTGGAGCCGCGCATCGAAGCGGTCGTCGCTGAAGCTTCGTTCGCGAGCCTTCGCGAAGCAGCTTACGACTACGCTGGATTGCAACGGTACCCTTTGCTGGGAATGACGTTGTTGGCGCCAGGCGCCTGGACAATGGTCTACCACGGCGAACTTGCGGCAGGGTTCCCGGCTGGAGAGGTTTCGCCGGAAAGAGCGGTGGCGGGGCGTTCGTTTCCGTTGCTACTGATCTGCGACGCAGGCGACACCGTGCTTCCTTGCCGACACACCAAGCGCATCTACGCTGCTGCGCGCGGCCCGAAGCAGATATGGGTCGTACCAGGCGCATTTCATACGGCGAGGCTGGGTTATGAGCCAGCGGAATTCCGGCGGCGCGTCCTGGAATTTTTTGCGACTTACGGAGCGAGGTAGCTTCCGGAAAACAGGCTTATGCCTGCTATTGCGGTTGGTGCTGGCGTGCTTCGCATTCCTGGCTTAGGCGGCGGACGGTTTCGCGCAGCCGTACGGCAAGCGCGGCGATAGTTTCGAGGCGCTGCTGGCCGCCGTGGGGCAGGCGGCCATCATTTTTGCGGCGGACTTCGGCGAGCAACAGCTCTGCGTTCCCGAGGATTCCGGTGAGCGGGTTGTTCATTTCATGGCGAAGAACCTCGCCGAACGCCTCTCCATCCAAGATGTCTCCGGCGGCACCCAGTCGCGTAACACTCCCAACGTCCGCCAAATGCCGCGCCTGACGCAAGCGCCGCTCCACCATCTCGAGCGCGACAGGAAGGCAGCCGCCGGCGCGCTCAACGAAATCGGCTGCGCCGGCCGCGACCAGCGACGCCACCTCCGATTGTTGATCGGGCGCGCCAATGATCACCACAGGGGCATGAACGGCCAGGGCGGAAACCACAGAGTTCAGGCGCGGCACTCTCCCCGCGAGGCCGCTCTCCGGAATAGCGGAGGATTCTTCGAGAAGGATGACTGCGGGCGCGGCATCCGCAACGATGCGGCGGGCAGCATCCACTGTGCGCACTTCGGCAACGCGCAGCCCCTCTTTCTTGTCTTCAAATTCCCGGCGGGCGGCGGCGCAAAGCTCGGCGTCATCGCTGACCAGTAAGATGGTTCGTTCCTTGGTATGAATCATCTTTTTCCTCTATTTTCTCGCTGCATTTCTCTTCGCGGCGAGAGCATGTGAAGGCTCGTGCATCGAAGTGGCCTCGAGAATTCCCCGGATTTTCTCGGTGAGTTCCTCGACCCGAAAAGGTTTTGCGAC
>Ga0210410_10001847_pt1 | contig 19435 bp, 12 predicted proteins | sample IncBWC4MmetaG_FD_161058 | JGI IMG/M metagenome (GOLD analysis project Ga0210410, IMG submission 161058) | Forest soil microbial communities from Barre Woods Harvard Forest LTER site, Petersham, Massachusetts, United States - Inc-BW-C-4-M | ecosystem: Environmental > Terrestrial > Soil >... | reverse complement strand
GCCAGGCACGTGCAGATTTCGATATCTTCCTCGCAATTGCGGAGCGACTGGGAGTCAAAGACGAGCTTTACCCCAACTGGCGGACTACTCACGACGCCTTCCTCGAGTGGCAACGAATCTCCCGCGGCCGCATGTGCGACTACAGCAACTACACCTGGCAGCAGATCGAAGATCAGGGCGGCATCCAATGGGGCGGCCACCGCCTCTACCCAGATGGCATCTTCCCCACGCCAGACGGCCGCGCTCGCCTCTACAGCGTCCCCTGCGAGCCCTTCCTCGAGCAGCCAAACGAGGAGTACAGCTTCATTCTCAACACCGGCCGCACCGTCGAGCACTGGCACACCCGCACCAAGACCGCGCAGGTCGCCATGCTCGACTCCATGGTCCCTAACGCCTGGCTCGAGATGAACCCCGTCGACGCCACCCGCCTGAACCTCAAACCGCACGACCGCGTCACCATAAGCTCCCGCCGCCGCGAGGTAAGGAATCTCGAGCTGCGCATCACCGGAATCGTAGCGCCCGGTCAGGTCTTTATGCCCTTTCACTTCTCCGAGACCAACTCGAACCTCGTCACCCTCGGAGCTTTTGACCCCATCTCGCGTGAGCCCAACTTCAAGCAGTGCGCCGTGAGAGTCGAGAAATCGACCTCACGGTGAGACCGCAATCTTCCCGGCCAAGTTGCTGGGATCAACATCCGCAACACCATGAACCCCGACGTTCATAACCGCAGCAGACAAATTGAAACGCAACTCAAATTCTTTCGGGGAGACAACAATGCCGAACTACAAAGCGTTCTTAAAATCAGGACACCCGCCCACACTCCTGGCCGCATTCCTCTACTTCGACTTCAGCTTTGCCGTCTGGGTGCTCAACGGCGCGATGGGCCCTTTCATCTCCGAGCAGTTCCACCTCACCCCGGCGCAGATCGGTTTAATGGTCTCTATCCCCACCCTCGCGGGAGCCTTCATGCGCTTTCCTCTTGGCGTCCTGTCGCAGTACATCGGCAGAAAGAGCGCGGCTATCGTCGAAACGTCCGCCATCGTCATTGCTCTCCTCTACGGCTTCCTCTTCGTCAAGAGCTACCATGATGTCCTTGCCATGGGCGTCCTTCTGGGCATCGCCGGCGCCAGCTTCGGTGTAGCCCTCTCTCTCGGCTCTGGCTGGTTTCCCAAACAATACAAAGGCCTCGCCATGGGAATCGCCGGCGCGGGTAACAGCGGAACTGCTCTCGCCGCGCTCTTCGCCCCACGTCTCGCTCTGCACTTCGGCTGGCAGCACGTCTATGGGTTTGCTGCCGTCATGATGCTCCTCCCTCTGCTCGTCATGATTCTCTTCGCCAAGGAGCCGCCGGACATCGAGCATCAGACCCTTCGCGAGCACCTCAGCTGCCTCTTTGAAAAAGACGGCTGGGCCTTCAATCTCATCTACATCATTACCTTCGGCGGTTTCCTCGGCCTTGCTACCTTCCTTCCGTCTTTCTACTACAGCCAGTTTCACGTCACCAAGGTTCAGGCCGGCAGTCTCACTGTCTTAGCCACGCTCACCGGCAGCGCCACTCGAGTCCTTGGCGGCTGGTTCGCGGACCGCATCGGCGGAATCACTACCCTCTCCGTCGTCTTTCTGATCGCGATCGCCGGCCTTTTCGGCCTCATGGCATCGCCTCCGCTGCTCGTCACCACGCTGCTCTTCATGCTCTGCTTCGCGGCCCTCGGCGCAGGCAACGGAGCCACCTTCCAACTCGTCCCTCTTCGCTGGCCCATCACCACCGCTGTCGCTGGAGGCATGATCGGCGAGATCGGCGCCCTCGGTGGCTTCATTCTGCCCAACCTCCTCGGCCAGTCAAAACAGCACACCGGTTCCTACAAGACGGGCTTCATCATCTATGCAGCCCTGGCCTTCATTATCCTCATCATGATGCGTTTGGTGGCGAAGAACTGGATGCAGACCTGGGTTGGAGTCGGCGGGAGAGCACTCACGGAAGAGTTGGATATAAGTGCGGTAGCAGGAGACTAGCTACGGCGTCCGGAGTAGGTTACAGATGTCCTTCTCTCTTTGTGCGTCTGCCGGCCGATGAGCCGCTGTGTAGGCGTCAGCCAGTTCCTGATGGAATTTTTCGCTGTTCGGCGACAGCCTCGTCGCGGCTTCAAGTTCCGGAATCGCCGTCGCCGCGTCTCCGCTTTCGAGCTCCATTTTGCCGAGATCGTAGTGCGAGTCAGCATCACCTGGACTGAGCTGGATGGCTGTGCGAAGTTCTTCGAGCGCTCGTTGCTTCTCTCCCTGCTGACCGAGTGCTTCGCCGAGGGTGCGGTGTACATCGGGAATCTCCGGATGCAATTTCTCGAGCGCCGCCAGCCGCTCCACGCCAGAGGCGATTCGCCCGGTTCTGATCATCGACTCGGCGTAGACGTACTCCGCCTGGGGAGCGAGGTCAGTCTTTCCGATCGCGGGCTCCAGCGCCTCGATGCAACCGCGATAGTTGCCGGTCATGAACTGACTGATGGCGAGCACGCTGCGGGCGCCGGTGTCCTCCGGGTGCGATTTCACGTAGCGCGAGAGAGGCACAATGGCATCGGCAAATTGGGACCCGGCGAAGGCCGCTCGCCCCCAGTTGTAGTCGAGCCCTTCGAGCGACGGGTTCCAGACGGCGGCTTGCTTGAAGTAGGTGACTGCGTTCGAATAGTCGTTGTTGGTTGCGGCGATGGCGCCCAGGTTGTTGTAACTGTCGGCCACCGGGAGTCTGATCTGCTCTCGAATTGATTCGATCTTGCGTAGCGCTGCCTGATCCGCCGCTGGTGTGGCTGTTGGAGTACCGAGTGGAGGGGTTGCCGAGACTCCTTCCGCGGGTATTGGAGTATTCTGGGCCCCTGAGGTGTCGAGCAGTCCTGCCAGCTTGCTTTTATCCTGCGACAGCGTTTTGTTGGCCAGATCGCGTGAGATCTCCATCTCTGCGTGCGCTGCATCCTGCTGGCCTTTCTGCATCAGAATTCTGCCGAGGAAGAAGTGCGCCTTCTGGACCTGATATCGATTCCGCGAAACATCCGTCGTTAGATCGATGCATTGACGAAGAGCGGTTTCCGCCTCCGCGGAACGGTTGGTGGCGAAGTACATCTGCCCGAGATATAGATAGGCGTCGGGTCTTTGCGGCGCGAGTAAGATTGCCTTCTTCAGATAGGTCTCCGCCTCGGGGTAGTTATTGCCAGTTAGCGCAATCTTGCCTAGCGCCGCATACGTCATGGCATCACGCGGGGAGATGAGCAGTTCTTTCTTCAACTCCGCTTCCGCGTCTTCCACGTGGCTTTGGTCGCCACCGGTCGCGAGCAGGATCGCGGCGAGCAGATAGTGCGCGCCCGGCAACCGCGGGTTCTCCTCGATGGCTCGCTTGAATTCGGTTATTGCCAGGGGCTGGAAGTCCGAGTCGCCGTAGGCGCGGCCGAAGGCCATGTGGATTTCAGGAGTATCCCCAAACGATTTTTCCATCTCGTTGAAGATCTGCACGGCGCACTTTTCATCGTCCAGATCGAGACAGGCCACGGCCAGGTCATAGCCGTTGGGGAAGGTCGGATCCAAGGCCACGGCTGCTTCCAGTTCTTTTTTTGCCTCCTGATTGCGATTCAGTTTCAGAAGGGTGCGGCCAAGCAGCTGATGAGCCTGAGCGAGGTTCTGACGATCGCCCGGGTATTTCTGGATGAATGCCGTCGCGAGCGTTTTTGCATGGGCGAGATCGCCCTGTGCCAACGCCGTTCGCGCGTCATCAAGAAGCAGGGAAGGGGAATCGGGTTCGAGAGCGAGAGCTTCCTCGAATAAGGGAGCTGCGTGTGTGTAATCCTGCGCCATGCCGTATCCCATCGCCAGTTCGCCGAGGGCATCGGCTAGAAACGCGCGATATTGCTCCGCTGCCTCGTTGAGCTTGCCTGTGCGTTGCAACTCCTGGGCGTCGTTGTAGTGTTGTTGCAGCGGCCTTTCGCCGACGGCTGCCTTGTTTCCAGTCTGTGCGGGAAGAGCCGCAGCAGAAAGCAAGGTGACAATAAGGAATGTGCCACGACGTTTGGATCGGATGGACATGATGGAGCCGGGAATCGATTTCACATCGTACACCGCGCTATGCATAGCATGCCTTGGAGTGGAGTGACGTACCCCCACTCCCGTCAAAATCGTGCAAAGTCTTCGAAGGAGAGACTTTAGGCTTGGACTTGCGGTTGGCGGATGACATAAACGGCGAAAGAGACCCGCTTTCACGCAGACAGATTTGTCAAGCTAAGAACTTTGCCGGGGGGTATAAGATCCGGCTTTGTTTTTTTATAGGTTCTTAGAGCAAAACCAAAGTTGATGTACCCATTTGAGAAGAGAACAGACAACAACGAAATACAGTGATCCTTCACTTCGTTCAGGATGACGTGATTATTTCGGGTTACAGTGACCATGGTTCCGCTCTAGAAAAAGAAACGGAAGAGGAACGATTCGCCCCCTTCCGTTTGAATGGACGCGTGCTAGAAGAAGTACTTCACGTTCAATGTGATCGTGCGTGCGGATGGTCCCGACCCCGATGACGGCGGTCCGGTCTTGCTGTCCATCACACCGAAGGTGCTGGTGTTGTAGTTCTTCGTGATGGCTTTCGAGGTGTAGTCCACGGTGTAATTCAACCCGAGCGTCGGCAAGCCGGAGCTATAACTCGGCAGCGGGTGGTTCAGCCAGTTATAAGCGCTGACCCGGAGCTGGATTTGCTGGCTTTCGTGGATACGGAACGCTCTGTAGATCGCCAGGTCGTTATCGAAATAGGCTCCGGCGCTCATATAGGGATAGTTCTGACCGCCCTGCGTTCCGACCGCGGGTGCATTGAAACAGTTGCCATTGATGCGCTGGTAGTGGATGAGGCCGGAGTTTGGGTTGCAGGTCAACACAGGCAGAATGGGGACAGGAGCATCCGTGCCAAAGTAGGTAGGAGCACCGATGCCAGTGCCGACTGTCGGCGGCCTCACGCCGGTATACGATAGCCCGAGACTGAAGTTTGGCACACCGTTCCCAAGCGCAGCGGGAATGTACCCGCCAGCCTGCCACGTCGAGATTCCGGAGATCGTCCATCCTCCCAGCAGTTGGTTGGTAAATGCGTTGAAGGCGGAGAGTTTCCCGGTCTGGTAGTAGTAGCTGGAGTTGAAGACAATCGGCCGGTCCGTTGCGGTCGGACCGTAGTTCCGATTGATATCAAACGGGTTCTCCTGCAGACCCGTGCCCAGCGTCTTCGACCAGGTGGCGTTCAGGTTGTAGCCGAGGTGGCCGGTTGTCTTGATCCATGCCACCTGCAGACCGTTGTAGTTGGTGTAAGAGGTACTTTGAACCATGCCCACGGAGTTCGTGCTGTACGCATAGCCGTAGGGGCGATAGTCTGCCGATTTATTTCCGGTAGCGATTCCGTTGGCCGTGCCGTCAGGGTTCTTTCCCAGGTTTTCCGGGTTGGTGGAGAGCACCCCGGTGATTGGGTCGGGTTTGAAGAAGGCTCCGATCGGGGTCTTGTTCTGATCGGCGACTGCGGTGAAGTTGCTGCCTTCAATGCCCTGGCTGACGTTGGGAAGCTGGCTGGTGCTGCTTCCGACGTAGGCAATATCGAGCATGGTATTCCATTTCAGCCTCCGGTCGATTGTAAGGTTGTAGGCAAAGGTGAGCGGCTGGCCGTAGTCGCCGGGATCGAAGCCAGTCTGCGATCCGCTTGTGCACTGCGCCGTGCAGGGCTTATATGCGAGCTGGTTGAGTTGCGAAAGCATAAGAGTCTTCGAACTGGGCAAACTGTAGCTCAGGACGTGCTGCGCGGTCACGAGCGCCGCTCCGACGTCATTCACCTGAGTGACGAAACGGTAGGCGCCCCATCCGCCGCGAACCATGGTGTTGCCGTTGCCGCGCAGATCGTAGGAGAAGCCCAACCGCGGATCGACATAGGCAAAGCGGTTCGGCTGGCCGCTTAGTGGAACGCCGGCATCGATGGCGTGCCAGTAGTATCCCGGAGCGTACTTCCCGGAGTTGAAGTCGGACAATACGCGGTCTGGGTAAAAGACTGCCATGCCGATGTGTTGACGGTCATACCAGTGGCCGATGTGCTCGAAGCGCGCGCCAAGCTCCAGGGTCAGGCGCTTGCTGGCTCTCCAGTTATCGGCCACGAAAACTGCGGTTGACTGGTAGGCAGTATCGCCAATGGGAGACGAGTTGTGTTCGGTGTAGCCCGACATGATGCCCATCGTGAAGTTGGCAACGGGATTACCCGAGCCAAGCTGGTTTCCGGTAATGAGATTTGGATTCTGACCCGCGCGAATGGTGAGTAATCCATCCTGGTTGGTGCTGAAGGTGCTCTGGAAGTTATCGGTGTTCTGGGTGAACGCACCCATCTTCACGGTATGAGCGCCCCAGACCTTGGTCAGCGTATCGCTGAACTGAGGAGATTCCTTCTTAACCGCATACTTCCCTGGAGGGTTGTCAAAGATAGAAGCCTGCGAGAAATCCGGGAAGCTGAAGTTCCCGGGGGTGCTGTAGGCAGGGATATTAAGGGAGGCGGTCTGAAAGACCTTGGCGTAGGGATAGCCCAGCGTGCTCCGGTAGGCCGCCGATGGGTTCGGCTGGACGAAGGGGAAGTCGCCGAAGGCCCATGCTGCCATGAAGTCGTTAGTCATTGTGGCACTGAAGTTGTGGACGAAGTGCCCTGCCAGCGATTTGCCGCGGAAGGCCTCGGACTCGCCGCCGCCGGGGTAGGGGATGGAGTTGCCCGGGGTCCAGTACAGGTGCGCGCCGTTGCCCTGAGCCAACTGCGAATTCCATGCCTGCTGGTAGGACCCGTAGATCTTTGTATTGGGTCCGAATTGATAGTCGACCCGGACGCGATAGATCCATCCGTTGTTAACGTTCGGAATGGGCTGATAGTAGTTGAAGCCGCCGATCGTGGTCGCCGGGTTCGCATTGGCCGCGGGCCAGATCTTGGCGAGTGCTGCTGCACCGGAGTCGATGAATTGCGAAGGGATCTTATGGCCTGAGTTCGGGTTGACGGTGTCGGTGTTGACAGGAATGCTGGTGCCGTCCGGGAAGACGGTGCCGGAGAGATCGTTGCACCATGGGCCCTGCTGGTAGCCTTTGTTTGTCGATGTAGCCGCATAAAACCCGTTGGGGCAAAGGGTCCGGTTATCTGCGTTATCGGTCGTGAAGTTACCGGCCATCATCTCCGGAGTTGGAATATAGGACTTCAGTACATTGGAGTTGCCCTGGTCTTGCAGCCACCGCTCGTAGCCGCCCCAGAAGAAGAGTTTCTTGTTGGTGAGCGGCACGGGACCGCCGAAGTTGCCTCCGGGATAGTAATAGTGCTGGGGTCCCTGAGGGATTCCCTGATGGTTGCTCTGCCAATCGTTCGCGTTCAGGACGCTGTTGCGCGCGACGAAGTAGGCTTCGCCGTGATACCGCTCGCCGCCGGATTTACTGATGGCGCTTACAACGACCGGGCCAAACGGCGTCTCAGCACCGAAGTTCGAGGCCTGCACGCTGACTTCCGCAGTCATCTCCGGGTTGATGACGGAGACCGACGCCGCCATGTTGCCTGGGTCGATCGTGTTGGCTCCGTCGGCCAGCAACGACGTGCCGCCGCGATTCACCGCGCCGTTAATGTTGATGCCGCTGCCGATGGCACTCTGCTGAACACTCGTGTTCAGATCGTTGTACATCGGGGCGTTGTTGGTAAGGCCGGCGGAGACGGTTGTCGCGCCCGGCAGCACCTTCAGCAGTTCTGTCACGTCGCGGCCCACGAGAGCAAGGTTTTCGATGTCTCGGGAGGTCAGGACGCTGGTGCGCGCCCCGTTGTCGACGGGAATCATCTCGCTGGTTGCTTCCACTGTGACCGTCGTCGTCTCAGAGCCCACCATCAGGCCGAACGCCGGGACGGAGCGCACGTCTCCTGCATGCAGCACGATTCCGGTAACTTCCTTTGGCTGGAAACTCTTCGCTTCGGCCTTCACGGTGTAGGTACCCGGCACCAGTGAGGGAAAAGCATACAATCCTTGGCGGTTCGTTTGCACGATGCGGGTGAGACGGGTTGCTTCATCGGTCAGCGTCACCTGGGCACCGGGAATGTTAGCGCCCGAGGTATCCTGCACGGTCCCGGTTAACTGGGCTGTGGTTTGCGCGTGGGTCAAGGGCACGGACAGAAGGAACAATACAACCCCGATGAGAGGAAGAATCCACCGGCCTCTTCCACAGAGTTGTCGCAGGTCTCGCTTTATCCATCGCCTGGTCAGAACGCTATTTGTGTTGTTCATTTTTCGCCTCCCAAAGATTTTCCACTGACGAACGAGCCCCTAAGGGGACCGGTGTGTCTTTTTCCGTAATCCAGGGCTCGTTATTTTGTTAGCGACCGGAACTATATGGAAGTATTTTTAGCGCTGTCAAGAAAAAAATTTCTTTGTCCACAAAAATGCTGAGCCTTCTGGAGGTTTCAGAACAATAGAAGGTGGCAGCAATCAATGGGTTGAGCCCGGTTGGACAGAAGCTATAGCCAGGCTGGCTGAGCTCGGCTGGGCTCTGGCTTTACTCCTGTGTCCTTACAGAAGATCACCAGATAACCGCGATGAAAGCCCTTACCTTTGCGCGACTTTACGGGCTTGCCGGCAGTTGTTCCGACGGCCGGAGTTTCTTGCTGCAGGATTTCATTTCCAATCAAACAAATTTGCTATAGAAAACACATTAGTGAGAGCTGCCGATTTCATCTGACTCGTGAAAAAACCGTTCCAGATGGTATGCTTCGTTATTTCCGGCATGTATTCCGGTCGTCATCATGGTTCGGAGCGGTCTATCGCTTCTTCGCAGGGAGGTTGTAGAAAATTGCGGCATGACAGGCACGGCATACGACGCATCGATCTGGCTGAGGCGCAGCTCGCCTCGAGTGAGACGGCGCGGGTCATCAACCGGGATATCGTTCTCGAGTTAATCCGAGCCAGCCAGCCCATTTCGCGCGCCGATCTGGCACGGCGTTCGGGTCTTGGAAGAAGCACAATCTCGCAGATCGTGGAACAGCTGATAGGCGAGAATTGGGTGCGCGAAGGCGCGATGGGTTCGCTTCCGCGAGGACGCAGACCGACGATGGTGGGATTGAACGAAGATCTGGTCGCGATCGCGGTCGACATTCATCCAAGGCAGGCCAGCGTCGCTTTAGTGGACCTGAACGGGCGGCTGCTCTCGCGTTCGCTGGCGCCGCTGACCTCCGATCCCGAGGACTCCATGCGGTTGATCATCGACTGCATGCACCGGATGCACCGCACCGCGCCGCGCAAATCGATCAAGGGTATCGGCATCAGTCTGCCGGGAAGAGTGAATCCCGCAACGCAGCGGATGATCTTTGCGCCCAATCTGAAATGGCCAGAGTTCGATATCAAGAAGATGGTAGAGACCGAGATGGGACTGCCTGTCATGCTGGAAAATGATGCGACCGCGTGTCTGCTGGCGGAGCTGACCTTCGCGCGCATGGATGGAGTTCGGGATGCGGTGCTGGTCGCGGTCGCCGAGGGTGTGGGGACCTGCGTTCTTGCCAATGGGCAACTGGTTGTCGGCCACAACGGAATGGCGGGGGAGTTCGGCCATATCTCGGTTGATCCTAATGGCCCGCGTTGCGGGTGCGGGAAGAATGGATGCTGGGAACTTTTCAGCTCAAGCCGGGCCGCGCTGCGTTATTACCGGGAGCTGAAGCCGAAGGGCCCTGTCATCGCCTTTCAGGAGCTGCTCAATCTGGCCGAAGAAGGCGATTCGGCTGCCGCGCAGGCACTGACTATGCAGGCTATGTGGATTGGCCGGGGACTGCGGATGATCATCGCGAGCGTTTCTCCGAGCACGATTCTGATTGCGGGCGACCTCACCTCTGCGTGGCATCGTTTTGGGCCGGTGATCGAGAAGGAGGTGAGTGACGTCACCCTGGCCGGCAGCTCGCCTCTGATCCGGCCGAGCCATGAAGGCGAAATCGCCCGGCTCCGCGGTGCTGCCGCGCTCGTGTTTCAGCGGGGAGCGTACCACCGCACAACCTCGGCCTCTGCGACGGCAATGATAGCCAAACCTGCCTGATGATAATGACTGGTTCTTGAGAATCAGTGTGTGTTGTAGGTGAGGAGACTTACTCTGTAGATCCGAAATTCATACGGGTCCATCAAAAGCTCGCGGCCCTGATCGCTTTGGTCGCCGTTCAACCGGCGTTCCGTTATCCACTTGCCATCTGCATCCGACACCTGCTCGATGCTGGCAATCCCGGCAATCTGTTTATCGACGTCAGGATCACGCAGGAACGTCACCGTCAGACCGCTGCCGATGACAAAGAACTCGTTTGGTGCATTCTCGATGATCATCATGCCGCCATCGGAAGCGAGCAGTTGTTTCGTTGGCCACGAGCGGGACAGCGTTGCGCGAAACAGGAACCCTCCCAGCGAAACAGTCTGCGACGGTCTGGGGCTGTTTTCGTGCAGAACCAGACCGCGGATCTTCCCTGTCTGCTGGGCCCGCAGAGTTTGCCCGCTAAGACTGCTCAACTCGGCGTAGAGGTTTGCGATTCCTGCAGCGTCGGAGGGCCGTGATACCTCGCCGGAGATCGAATCGACGGCGAAAGGAGAGAACCCGAATCCGCGGGCTTCGCCGTAGGCGTAGAGGGCATTCCAGGGAGCTGCGTCAAGGCGTGCTTCGGGAACGAAGACCGGATTTCCAGCCGCCTTGTAGCGTTCCACCCAGTACCCGAAGTTCGGCCAGTAGATGTCAGGCGAATAGAAGTCGATCGATGGCGCAGCGACCCGATACACTGCCTGGAAATAAGGATGCGGCCCGCCGCTCGGATATTCCCCTGCCTGCTCGAACTCCGCTGGCAGTTGCGCATTCATGTACATGGGCAGCGAGTACTCTGCTTTGCCGGCCTTCGTGACCTGATTCACAAACAGCGCATATTCCCAGGCCATGAAGACTTCATCTGCGACCTCGCCGAACATCTCTTTCCAGGTGTGACCCGTCGCGTTGAAATGCGCAGCAAGTTCCGGGGAGACCTGCGACGTGTGCGTCTTCAGGTAATCTCTTAAGTTCGCGGGCGCCTGCCCCTGAAACAAACGGTTGGCGGCGTCGGAACGGTCCCGGCCGCCCACTCCCAAATAACCTACCTCATTTTCCACTTGCACCATCAGCACCGTCTGCTGCTCTGCGTCCCGCTCGCGCAGGTGCCGCATCAGGGCGGCAAAGGCCCGGCTGTCGCAGCGGACTGTTTCCTCACCCAGCGGAGACAGAATCTCGAGCGGCAAGCCCTCGGCGGAGAGGGCGCGGGGAAAACGCTTTGTATCGGAGAGCACCCATTCTGGAGCGTATTCTGAAAAAGCATTCTTCCAGCTCCCGAACCATAGGAACACGAGATGGAGGTGTTGCTGCCGCGCCACGTCGATCCAGTGGTCGGGGATGGAAAAATCGAAACGGCTCTCCTCCGGCTCGATCTGGTTCCAGGCCACCGGCATCAACACGGTGTTGAAATGCATCCGCGCCAGCTTCGGCAGGATGACGTCCGCCTGCGCCGCGGTCCCGGCAGAAGAATTGCCGAGTTCGCCGCCCAGCATGAGGAACGGCTTGCCGTTGACGATAAGCTGCTGGGCATTACCCTGGCTCTGAATTGCCGGCAAGCCTTGGCCGCTCATGATGGACAGCGAGGCGGCAAAACCAAGACACAACACAGCGGATGGCAACACGAACTTCACTGCGACCTCCTTCGCGACTGGCATGCAGGATGACAGCGCGTCCACTCATGGTTGCGTGACCTCTAGCGACGGTTGATCTGCGCCATCGCAGGTTACCAGCTGGCAAGAATCCTGGTAATGGATTTAGTATTGGCCCTGAAATAATTTAATTCCGGAAACATCGTAGAAATCTCAGCAAGGGGAGGGCATGTGCGCTCTTTTTTCAGGTTTCGTCTCGGTCTGCTCTGCCTCGGGTTCGCGATCGCCGGCCGGCAAGCGGCATTGGCTCAGAGTTCCGCTTCTGCTGCGGCTCCGCCACCTGTCACCTTCACTGCCGATCAGGATCACCAGAACATGATGGATCAGCTTGGCATCAAGGCGCTGCGTCCGGGGCCGAGTGGCAATGAAAAGGCTCCTAACCATGCTAATTACGATGAGTCGAAGGCCAATCCTTATCCCGATCTTCCAGACCCGCTCACATTGAACGACGGCCAGAAGGTCACCACTGCGCAGATGTGGCGGGAGAAGCGCCGACCTGAGATCGTTGCGATGTACGAGAAATATGTCTACGGTCGCATTCCCAAAGATGTGCCGAAGGTTACATGGACTGTCACGGCCGTCGATCACGAGATGATTGGATTTAATCGCGTCATCGCTAAGGACCTCATCGGGCAGGTAGACAACTCGTCTTATCCCGCGATCAGCGTAAAGATTCACATGACCCTGGTTACACCGGCAAACGCCGCGGGTCCTGTTCCCGTCCTCATCATGTTTGGCCGCGCCGGTTTTCCAGCTCCCAATGAGCCTGCGGGTGAAGACCTGGACCGCATCAATGCGGCATGGAAGGCGCTTCTTGTGCAGCAGGATCCATCCCTGAAAGATGTTCTGGCAAATCACCCGGCATGGCAGCCGGTGAGGCCTACGCCCTTCCAACCTCCGCAACCGAATGCGGACGGCGATCCACCTAACACTTGGCAGTTGATTGCGGCGGGCTGGGGATTCGCGCTTCTCGACCCGGCAAGCGTGCAGGCTGACAACGGCGCTGGAATTACGCGCGGCATTATCGGCCTAGTGAACAAAGGCCAGCCGCGCAAGCCGGAAGACTGGGGGGCGTTGCGAGCCTGGAGCTGGGGCGCTGGACGCGCTTTGGATTACCTCGCGACCGATCCTGGGGTCGACGCTAAACATGTTGGCATCGAAGGCGTTTCGCGGTATGGCAAAGCTGCTTTGGTCACCATGGCCTTCGATCAGCGCTTCGCGATGGTTCTTGTTGGTTCGTCAGGCAAGGGCGGCGCTACGCTTCTGCGCCGCAACTACGGAGAAGCAGTCGAAAGCCTCACCGGTGGCGAGTACTTCTGGATGGCGGGAACCTTCATGAAATACGGTGCATCGGAGGCTAGTTTTGGCAGCAAGACGCCTGGAGATATTCCGGTAGATTCCAGCGAATTGATTGCTCTCTGCGCGCCTCGCCTCACGTTTATCAGCTATGGAATTCCGGAGAAGGGCGACGCTCACTGGCTCGATCATGAGGGAAGTTTCATGGCGACGGTGGACGCGAGCCGCGTGTTTACGCTGCTTGGCGCCAAAGGGCTCGACGTGGAGGGGGATTATCACACGGCGAAGATGCCTCCGGTGAATGAGGGCCTTCTGGCCGGCCAGCTTGTGTGGCGCCAGCATGATGGTGGCCACACGGATGCGCCGAACATGAAGTATTTCATTCAGTGGGCTGACAAGTTTATCGGTCACACCGCGCCGCAACCGTAGTGCGAGGCGAGACCATTAGTGCTCGCTGGTTTTGTAATTACGCGTGCGCAGCCCGGTTTCTATGCTGATAGGCAGCAACCTTCAATCGGTTACCGCAGATATTCATACTGCACCATCGGCGGGAGCCTTTTTTGCTTGTATCGCGGAAGTGGACGACACAGGACTCGCACTTACGGATGCGCGAAGGCTCGACGTCTGAGAGCAACTCAGCCGTTGCCGCTGCAAGTGGAGCCCATACATCTTCCGGCCGTTGTGGCTCAAATACAGTTCTGCGTTCCAGTTTCGTTTCTTTTTTGTGTAAGGCGATTCGTGAAGGATACTGCACAAGCATCAGGTTTACTTCGGCGAGGAACGATTCGCTCACCGACGAGCCTGCTTCCTGACGGATGATTGCGGTCCGCAGACGCTCCCGAAATGCGATGAGCCTTTGCAGGAAAACTTCGGCCTTAGGGGTGTCGCGCCAACGCCGTACCGATGCCTTTGCCTTAGATGACACCAGCACACCCGATGCGAGGAGCCACCTCTCCAGAGCATGAGTATCAGGCAAAAGTTCTTTTGGTCCTTCGCTCAAAACCGGATTTGTGTTCAGGAAATCCAGGGCAAGCTGATTTCCAACAAACAAAAACCCATCGATCCATTCTTTCGGGTCTTCAGCTTTTCTCGGCATGAGATACCTCTTGAGGCAAAATAATTTAAGTTATTGTAACACTGTTATTGCATCTTTTAATGGTGTTGCGTAGTCTTACGATCAGAAGCCTGAACGCGTAGGAATGACCGCAGTGCAGGCTCTTACTGAACCCGGACGAATGAGGGCACTAACATGACGACCTATCAGCATGCCACGGTACGTGACCAAAAGCTGTTCTACCGCGAAGCGGGATCGAAGGATGCGCCAACCATTGTGTTGCTGCACGGATTTCCTAGTTCCTCGCATATGTTTCGCGACCTGATTCCAAAACTGGAGGACAAGTTCCATGTGATCGCGCCGGATTATGTTGGTTTCGGATACAGCGATTCGCCGAGCGCAAAAGAGTTCACTTACACCTTCGACAATCTGGCCGCTTATGTTGAAGAGTTGCTTTTTGGTGTCCTGAGGCTGGAGAAGTTCAGCATCTACGTTCAGGATTATGGCGCGCCGATTGGGTACCGGATTGCTTCGAAGCATCCGGATGCAATCGAAGCCATCGTGGTACAGAACGGCAACGCCTATGTGGAGGGAATCGGCAGCGCCTTTGACCCGATGAAGCCGTTCTGGGCCAGCCGCAACGCGGAGACAGAGAAACCGGTGCGTGTCCTTCTTACGAAGGACACCACCATCTTCCAGTACACACATGGCGTCAGAGACACGACGCAGATCAGTCCGGATTCGTACACGTTGGACCAGCTCTTTCTCGATCGTCCGGGAAACGACGCCATCCAACTCGATCTCCTCTACAACTACCAGTCGAACGTGGCGTTGTATGACCGCTGGCACGAATACTTTCGCAACAGGCAGCCGCGAATGCTCATCGTCTGGGGGACGAACGATCCATTCTTCACTGTTGAAGGAGCCAGGGCTTATCAACGGGATCTCCCAAAAGCCGAACTGCACTTGATCGATACTGGCCACTTCGCCCTCGAAGATTCCAGCGAGTTCATCGCGAAGCGCATCCGTGAATTCCTTGGCTGAACGCATTGCCGTCGTCGACTGCGTATCAAACAGCTGAACGGGAGAAAGGATTGAGATATGAAATTTGCCGAAAACGCTACGGTGGTTGTAGTCCATGGAGCGTGGGCTGACGGTTCGAGCTGGAGTGAAGTCATCCTGTCGCTGGAAAAGCAGGGATTGCGAGTTGTCGCAGCGCCGATTCCGCTTACATCTCTCAGTGACGACGCCGCTGCATTGAAGCGTACCCTTGCGCGGACCAAAGGCCCTGTTATTGTCGCGGGACATGCTTATGCGGGCGCCGTAATTGCGACAGCGAATGATGATCGCGTGAAAGCGCTTGTGTATGTCGCGGCACTTGCACCCGATGAAGGGGAGACAGTTGCTCAGGTTTTTTATCGTGACGAGCCGCATCCGAAGGCTCCGCAGCTTACGCCAGATGAAGGCGGTTTTATCTGGATGCCTGAAGACGGCTTCGCAAATGCATTCGCTCAGCACGCAACAGCGGAGCAGATCGCATTAGCCAAAGCAGTGCAGCGACCGATCGCTCTGAAGAGCATCCAGGAACCCGCTCCCAAACCGGCCTGGCGATCGAGGCCCTCATGGTTCCTGATCGCGGAAGAGGACCGTATGATCAACCCCAAGACGCAACACTTCATGGCGGAACGCATGGGAGCGACGATCCACGCGCTGCCTGTCGATCACACTCCGCTGCTAACTGCTGCGGAAAAAGTGGTGGACATCATCCTGAAGGCGGCTGAAACGACGCTCTCTTAGGCGAGGTCACGTGGTAAGTGCGCCGTTCGACTGGCGCGTGACTTCTCGCAGTGTCTACGCGGCTCACGGTCTGCTTTCTTCATTCCTTGTTGCTGCCCTATACCGTTATGTAGCTGTAGCGTCCGTCCGTTTGTAAAAGCGCGATTGCTGCGACCATTGACGCTACAACCAGCACACCCGGCAGCGTGTGTGCCAGCATCTCCTTCACGATCTCTTCCGGCTGCTGCGTCAGGCTGTTGTGCGCAATCAGCATGCGGACCTGTTCCTCGAGCGCGGTATGGCAACTGAGCATCTTCACGCCCCGGTGCTGCAGAGCCTGAATGCTCGTGTCCTGGTAGAGCGAATCGCGACTGTCCGGATCCTCTGTGCTGTAGTGCAGCGACGTCCCGGCCTTGCTTGCATAATAGGGGTTCTTCACCGCAGGCTGGCCTGTTGACGGGTCAGTCACCTTCAGCCATGCTCCAATCTGATACTTACTCCAGATGATGTCGTCATAATTCAGCATGTTTGCGGGTCCATGCAGCGCAGCCACAACCTTGATCTGTTCGTCCGGTATGCCGAAGCCGAAGTGTAATCCATTCAGCGAGTTCTTGATGTTGTTGAGGAATCCGCCCTCCGCAATCGGAATAATGTCATACACCTGCTTTACCCGTGCCGGGTCCTTTGCCAGCTGGTTGAATTCGCTTAGCTTCCAGTCAGGCTTGGTGTATACCAGTTGCGCTTCGGTCTCTTCGCCCGCCGTCCCCAACATTGCCAGTGCTGCGACGCTCGCAGTAGCGGTACTTACAAACGATCTGCGATTCATTCTCATTGTTTCCTTTTTGGAGGTAGGCTTGGTTGCATCTGCTACTCGATTTCGCCGTTTGCACAAGAGCGCGGGAAACCTAACTGCTCATTTGTCGACCGACAATGAAAGGCGTTATTGCAGACAAATCCTGATCGCCATTTGAGGAGAGATTGGAGGCGAGCACCGATTGGGCCGCTCTGGCTGCTGGCAAGTCCGCACCTGAGGCCTTTGCGGCATCTATAACCAGATCCATGTCCTTGCTCATCAGCCGTAACGGAAACTCTGGGGAGTAGTCGTTGGCCTTGATCTTTTTAATTTTTCCTGCAAACGCCGGAGGTATTACGGTCGTCTTGGATAGAACATCGAGCAGAACATTCCTATCGATTCGAAGATGCTCTCCCAGCGAAACGGCTTCAGCAATTGCCTGCATGTCGACCCCAAGGAGAAGATTGACAACCAACTTCATCAGGATGCCGGAAGAACCAGGCCCGATTAAGAACCATTGTTTAGCAAGGGACTCGTAGATAGGGGTACATTTCTGGAAGGTACTCTGGTCGCCACCCGCGAGTAATGTGATTGTCCCTGCCTCGACCGCGGGCGTTGAACCGGAGATAGCCATATCTAGTAAGTCAACGCCTCGGACTGATGCTTCCTGGTGGAGAAGGCGGGATAGTTCTGGCGAGATGGTGCTCATTTCAAGAATGATGGTTCCGGGTTTTGCCGAAGAAAAAACACCGCCGCTGTCGAAGTACACGGAGTGGACAGCGGCGTCATTGGACAGGGAGGAGAGGATTACCTCCGAATCGGCGACGAGTTTCGCAATCGACGATGAGATCGCTACTCCATCACGAGCCAGAGATTTTGCAGGATCTGGACTACGATTCCATGCTTGAACGTTCCAGCCTGACGAGTGCAGGCGTCGTGTCAAACGGCTTCCCATAAGACCGAGGCCGATGAATCCAATTCGGGCTGTGCGTTGATTGATTATGTTTTCCGGAATGGCAGTCACGTTATCTCCTTGCTGTCGATTCGTCATCGCTACTCTTAGCGGTTATCGATTCATCTATAAGATTGGCGGCGAGGCAAAAACAACATATGCGCAACCGCTTCACCTTGATCATGAGTTTTTACCTTTCTTTGTGCAGCAAGATCCCAAATTCGCGTCAGCGAAGAAGTTGTCCCGGAGGCAAGCGGGCTTCATCCCAGAATGTGTTGGGCAGATTCACAACAATGGGTTCGGAGGTGCTGCGGACGACGATCCATTGGAAGGGAAGATCGCTCGCGGGATTGATCTCCTGGTGGGGAAGCCACGCCGGAACATAGAGGAAATCGCCCGCGTGGAGGGTGGCGTCAAACTCTCCGTGCTCGCCCCACCGAACATAGGAAGAGCCGCTGAGCACGTATGCGATTGTGTGTTGCTCGCCGTGATGGTGGATTGCCGTGCGGGCCGCGGGTTCAACGGAGAAGATTCCACCCCAGATGGGCGAGTCTATGCCAGCTCCGGGATGAACGGCTGCGAGACGTTGCGATCCGGGCGTTTGAGCGGTTGCGGAATCGAATTGACCGGGACGGACTACACGAATTGATTGATATTGCATGAATTCTCCTAGCAGGGTTAACTGTCATCCAGCCTCTCTGCCGCGATTACTGAAGAGCATCTTTGTCAACATGCTTCCTCAGTGTCTTGAGAGCATTCGCAATGCCAGAGTTGGTGCAGGCGATCGAACCTGCGAGGCCATTGGATATAAGAGTGTTAAGGTACGAGCAGGTTAAGCGCGTATAGACGCGGCAGAGGTGTTGGTCGAAATTTCGACAGAGGCCAAAGATTCTCGACACGCAGTTATTCCTCCTGAGAAGTTTCACGCAACCTATCGCCTTCAGTTTTGTCTAAAGGCAGGGAGGAGAACCCCACCACTGCCCCTGTTACTCGGCACCAGAAACCCCCGCTCTTGGGAGCGGGTAAAACAAGACGAAGGAGATTTGTACAGATGAGTTATGTGTTCGATGCGAAGCGGTATGACGGAGCGCAGTTTCGACGATGCGGGGAGTCGGGGATCGTATTGCCGCCGGTATCTCTTGGGCTGTGGCAGAACTTTGGCGGCGCCGATGTCTTCGAGACTGGCCGGGCGGTGATCCGGCGAGCGTTTGATCGGGGCGTGACCCACTTCGACTTGGCGAACAACTACGGGCCACCGTATGGGTCCGCCGAGGAGAACTTCGGGGAGATTCTGCGAAAGGATTTTCGTGACTATCGAGATGAGCTCATCATATCGTCGAAAGCGGGATGGGATATGTGGCCTGGGCCCTATGGCGTGGGCGGATCGCGCAAGTATCTGCTGGCGTCGTTGGACGGGAGCTTGCGACGCATGGGTCTCGAGTACGTCGACATTTTCTACTCGCACCGGCCGACGATGGATGTGCCGCTTGAAGAAACAATGGGTGCGCTCGTGCAGGCCGTCCGGCAAGGCAAGGCTTTGTATGTTGGCATCTCGTCGTACAGTCCAGAGCGGACGCGCGAGGCGGCACAGATTTTGAAGAGCGAAGGGGTACCACTGCTGATTCATCAACCGTCGTACTCTATGTTGAATCGCTGGGTTGAGAAGGAATTGCTCGGCACGCTGGAGGAGTTGGGCGTAGGCTGCATTGCGTTTTCTCCCCTGGCCCAGGGACTTCTGACGAACAAGTATCTGAACGGCGTGCCGGAGAATTCGCGGGCAAAGGCGGAAGGTTCGTTTCAGAAGGACTTTCTGTCCGAGGAGA
>Ga0210410_10001846_pt1 | contig 19438 bp, 18 predicted proteins | sample IncBWC4MmetaG_FD_161058 | JGI IMG/M metagenome (GOLD analysis project Ga0210410, IMG submission 161058) | Forest soil microbial communities from Barre Woods Harvard Forest LTER site, Petersham, Massachusetts, United States - Inc-BW-C-4-M | ecosystem: Environmental > Terrestrial > Soil >... | reverse complement strand
CACGGAAAGCGGAGACGTGAAGACAATGGGGCGAGACGATTCATCATCGGCGTCGTCAAATTGCCGATGAAGAGACTGTAGAGAAGTATGGAAAGGAAGCCCGTGCCCGGACCGCGCACATTCACAACCCACAGAATCGCAAACAACGCGGCGGCGACCAAAACCAACGGCAGCTGCCTTGAGAAGAACGTGCGAAGGCCAATGGAGCAGGACGAGAGCTTCGCGCTGGTAATCATCATCGTTCTCTTGCCGGGTGCTATTGCGTGGAATTAGGACTCGCTGAGCATGTTAGGCGGCACCTAAACGCGAGTCAACGTGGGAGCAGCACATGGCCGGTCATGCCCTCGAGTGGATAAGGAAGTTCAGCTTGATCGATTGTGCCTGATTAGTTCCGCTCACCGGAGATGTGAAATCCGGCAACGCCGCCACGCTGGCCACATAGAACTTCAGGTCCACTCGCATACCCCTTTCGCTCCATAGCCTCGCACCAAACAACGTCGCAGGATGATCCCATGGTGACGGCGAGCCAAGAAGGTGGCCCATGAAGTTACGGATTTTGACCTGGCTGTTTATCGCCAGTCTTGCCTGCGTATCGGTTTCGGACGGCCGACAAAGGCGTGGCAAACCGCGGCATCATTGCGACTGCGGGGATATCTGCACAAAGGCCGCTCCCAGCGAAAAGTGCAAGGTGAAGGACTGCAACGGAGCGAGCACGAGATAAGCCCACTTACAAGGCGTGATGAAATCCCCGCACTTCTGAACTTCCGACACACGGTGATTTTAACTAGCTCCTGATAAGCCGGAAACCGGAGAAGTGGCGGCAAGCACCGACTCCGGCGGTAACCGCGTTTACCACGGCGACGGCCCCTCGCAAGTGGCGTATTCTTAGCGTCATGCGCGCGACAAAGAAGTTCCTATTTGCGTTCGTCCTTTGCTCCGGTCTTGTATCTGTTCTCGTCGCGTGTCACAGTGACCGTCCTGAATGGTTCTACGCCTCTCTCGCCGACGTAAGAAAAGCTGAGGCAAGTGCCCAAAGCTGGATTCCAGACGACATACTTCCAGCAAGCTCCCGAACCATTCATGTTGTCGGTGAACTATCACCATCGAAGGAGTGGTGTGCCTTTGAATTTCTGCCCGCTGACTCGCAGAGGCTTCTAATAAATCTTAAGAATGTTGATACGCTACCGCCAGCAGTGAAGCACATACCAAGCCCTCATGTGTCCTGGTGGCCATCCGTGCTCACTGGAAATCTGGACATAGAGAAGATTCGGAAGGCCGGCTTCCAACTCTACGTGGTTGAAAGACCGGCGACGTCCGTCACGACGGAAATCCTGCTGTTCGCGATTGATTGGCCACAGGGCCGCGGATTCTTCTACTCAACAGGCAAGCCGGACTAGGTCCAAGCCCCTAGGTCCTGGGAGTCAAAGAGCGCCATTCGATTTTGGCTTGTCGTGGATTGCAGAAGAAATCGCCATCGAACCCTGTTTTGCGAGTCTGCGTGGGGTGCCAACCGGGTTATCGACCGAAAGTGTGTAGTATTCACCGTCGACGGAGCTTCCGAATTGCACACCAAAAGGGGCTACGGTCTGTCCGCAGAGAAGCAACAGGAGATGGGTATTTTGTACCCACCTGATGTTCGCACATGAAAGCTTTCGGTCATGAGTTAGAACTCGAACCTGCGAACCATCAGCGTTCATCAAGTGCACCTGAAGTTTGTCGTGAATAGGTGCATTAAACACGATCAGTTTGCCATCAGCCGACCAGGCGGGGCCAGATGCTTTTAGCTTAGGATCGGTGAGACGAAGCTTGCCCGTGCCATCCGCGTTTATCGTATCAATCAGGGATTTGTTCTTTTCCCGTTCGCAGAAAACAATTTTCTGCCCATCGGGAGACCATTGCGGCGGATGTCCATCGTTCGAGGTGGTAAGCAAACGTGGCGCGGAACCATCTATGGGGACCACGAACACGTTATATAACTCCGCGCGGTTTTTATTTGCACGAGGAGTGAAAACCGAATAAACAATCTCCGTGCTGTCCGGAGACCAACAATAGCGAACCGCCCCATCAATAAACGATTTTGGTTCGGTTTGTTCTCCTGTTTTCAACAAGCAAACATGTAAATCGCTGCGTTTGCCGCCTTGTGGGTCTCGGCAACTGTACGCCAACCACTTGCCGTCAGGTGACCATTTCGGCCCAGCAAACGTGCTTGCGGCGTTGTCGGCCAGCAGACGCGGTGGCACATCACTGTCAGGATCAATGCGGTAAAGTGGGTATGATGCGGAATACATTTTGCTGAGGGAATCCGCGTCTAACGAATCAGGGCCAAGCTGATCAAGCGCAGGAGCGGCACCTCCATACACCAGCGTTCTACCATCTGGGGACCATGACGGCATCAACGGCCCTTCGACAGTCGCCAGAGTACGCGGTTCTGAGCCATCTGCATTCATCACGTTGATTTCGTAATTCGGTGGAACCAGACAGTGTTCACAGGTATCCGCCGTGACGTGAAGGTAGGCTATGCGACTTCCGTCAGGGGACAGGACAGGATTAAGACTGTGGCCATCCGTGGTGAGCTGCTTCTCCTCTGCATTGTCCGTCGTAACAGCATAGATGTTCTTTCGTGATGGCGCATCCATTGCAAACGGAATGTGAACAGCTCGGTAGTATACGAACTGAATTGTGGGAGTCTTCTCGTCATTAGAAGGTCGAGCCAGTGGAATCGCCAAAAAAACTAGCGCGAGCGTGACAAACAAACTCCACATCCCCGGCTGTGGTCTGGCGTTTGAGTAGGACATACGCTTGTTGCTAACCCTGACGGCTCTGAGCGTAGCAGATGCTCAGATTCCACGACGGGTTGGCTTTTTCAGGTCGGATCGGTCTAAGTGCCTGGTTTGTTCGCCTAACGGGACATCTTGCTCCCAGAACTTACCGGTTACCGCGTCAGGACTTACCGAGCCATTCCAGCCAAGTCGTCAAACACTGATGCAAAAGGTTCTAATCAGCAAACGCCGCATGAATCAGGGATTCTTTTGCTTCTCTTGTTGCTTCTGTTTCTGCGCTATCGCCTTTTCGGTCTCCTCCACCGCTTTCCTGAATTGTTCCACCGCGCTCATGGTCGGCGGCCTGAGTCCATCTACTTTTCTACAGACCCATATCGGCGCGCTGTCGGCCTTGTATCCATCTCCGCCGAGGAACACTTCAATCACATCCTCGGCCCCTCCGCCCTGCACTCCTCTTCCGTTTGTTCCCGCTGCACCTGCGTCTCCCGACCGGGTGTCATCTGGCGGTTGGCCTTTCTGCACTCCGATGCGTATCGCGCTGTCTGTTGTTTCGATCGTCCCAGGCCGAGTGTCCGGTATCGGGCCACCGACCGTCGGGCTGGCCACGGTTCCTGTGCCTTTTCGGACTCCAATGACGAGGTCTGCGGTGAAAGCTTCCTGCATCAGTTGATAGCGTCCCCACTTCATAAACGCTTTCTCCACGTCCTGTTGCGCTGTCCGGTTTCCAACCGGATCGGCGATCGACTCTCGCGTGCCCGGCAGAATCAACACCGCTACCGACTGCGCTTTCACCACTACCTCTGGTAGCGGTGCTTTCTCTTTTTTCTTTGCCAAAGCTGCTGACCCCATTGAGACCGCAAGTGTGGCAACCAACACCCCACCAGCAAACATTCTCCTATCCCAAACCCTGTTTAGGCTTTGTTTGCTCATAGCTTTCTCCTTCAAGGGGCGGGCCCGCTGAGTTTATTTCGACTGGCTGAGTTGCCGCCGCAGAAGAAAACCTGCGTGGGCCACCATACAATTCGGATCTCACATTGCCCCAGCCGGAGATCCGAGTCTGCCCGAATGGTCTCACAAAATGCGGCTGTCGGGTAAACTCCATCTGATTTGTTCGGCAAACCGGACATCAAGTCCGGCCCAGTGATTACCGGGACCCAGCGCGACTTCTGCCATAACTTCCGACAATCCGCCCGGCGGAGCGGAGCGCGATACCAGTAAAAGCCCGGCCGATGGCGACGGAGGACGAGACCACGCTCCCGCGTATGTAATTGGGAAGGTCACTAGTTCTTCTGGAATCCTGTGATTTCCTCAGCCATTGCGGCCTCAGGATCTTGGATAGCAAGCTGTCGCTCCTTCGCTAGTTCCTCTGACTGTACGCTGGGCTTCGCATCTTTGAGGGCGAGCTTGTAGACCACGATCAATGCGTCACCGGCGCTCGTGACAACGTCGGGTTCAACGCCCGTCTCTTCCCAGTTGGTGTGAGTTATCGGGCTTCTTGTCTGACCGTTAGGAATTAACGCAGCAAAGCCGTAGCCCAACGCGATCTCACCCGTGCTAGAATTTGCGTTCCCCGCAGTGCGCTCACCGACGATGGTAGCGCGCTGTGTGTTTTTGAGATCATAAGCACAAAACTCAGCGGCAGAGTGGGTGCGACGGCTGGTCAGGACAAATACAGGTCTGCCGAGGTGACGCGGTCCTGCGACGTAAGGCATGGTCCACTTTTGCCGCTCCAGGGGTTGACCATTCTTGCGTTCCACAATAGACGATAGTTGAGTCGGTTCCTCGAAGAAGTAGCTCAGTAACGCCGTAGCAGTTTCGCCGCTGCCACCGCCGTTGCGGCGCAAATCCACGATAAGGGCCTCGGTGCCGCTTACAAGTTGCAGGGCGGCAGCGAGCGCCGTTCCGGCATCTGAATCCGGCGAGAAATAAGCCAGATCAATATAGCCAATATTCCCCGGCAAACGGCGGGCGCTCCGAATGCCGTGGCCACTGGCGAGATCAAAAGTATGCGCGTGCTGTTTCTGCGCTGGAGTTGGCTCTTTTTGCACGCCGAGTTCCTCGCCAAATGTGACTTCCAGATGATGGTCGCGCCCCACACCACGCAAGTCTTGAGTCAGTCTCGCGGCAAGAGCCTTGAAGTCAGTTATGGCACGATACTCAGATCGATGTGTTCGTATCTGGCTCTTCAATTTTTCCGCGACTTCTGGGAATACATAGTCTCCGAGACCGCTTAAGAGATGGTCCACGATCTCGTCAACTTGTTGCGGAGCAAGCGAAGTGGGACGCTGGTCCGCTCTGCAGGGCAGCGCGATAAGCAAAACAAATATGCAAGTGCGACGTGTAGTCATGTGCATTCCTTTGTAAGAATATACCTGTCTGGGTGACTACTCCGTGCCACCAAGGGGATTGTTTTCCGGATCGCGGGCAACGCGGAAGTAGTGCCTGATTTGTCGTTAATTGGACTTTGTGCGGTCCCTTCTTCGCCACACCACGATTGCGCTGATGAGTGGCCCAATGACCATAACTACGAGCGTGAAGTACTCCATGAATTCCATGCAATGAGTCTAGCCCAAAATCTATTGTGCTTGACTTGGGTAGTGGTACCCACCTCACCGGCAACCGTGTTTGGACGTTAACCAGGCGCATGCCTCGACAGCTAGTTTTACGTTATGCTTTCTTCGCCGCGACTATCCACGCTGAGGCCCAAGATGGTCGGAAAGAGCAAGGTTCGATACGAGAGCCGGGAAGAATTCGTTGCACGTATCAGAAAACAATTCTCACCGGAATACACGGAGTTCTTGTTGATTCAGATAGGGTATTCACCTCAGGTGTGCCCCAAGTGCGGTAATGGTTCTTTCACAACGCTTTGGTTGGCTAAACCGAACGATGCAATCAACGGGAAGATGTGGGCGAAATGGTATTTCTGGTGCGACAAATGTCTTTCCGGCATCCGTTGTCCTTTGGGAACGTGGAGGATTCCGAGGGAGACGCCGTATATTCTTCACGGCGATAAGAAAGCACTGGCAACGGCGTTGCCTGAGAATTTAAAACTGATCCCGCTGAAATTGACCCCGCAAAGATAGCAACAGCGAATCAGGGGCTAGTGCCACTTTTCCGGTTAGCGTTTACCAGGACCTGACCGCGTTGATGGCAAGAAGGTGCTTTGACGCCACTGAGAAAAAAAGTGGATTCCCGTGATCATTTCAACTGTTGGTGATTTATTTCTCCAGTTGGGAAAGCACATCCGTCAGATAGCTCGGTTGCCAATGCGCATCCCAGGCGGCTAAAGCCGACTTCCAAATATATTCTCTTCCCTTCGCTACATCCCCTTGCTTGATATAGTAGCGACCCAAGATTAGACAAGCGTCAATCTTCGCGCCTTCGTCAACAAAGCGAGGACTGTCCGCCAGTAGTCGGAAGTACTTCATGGCGTTCGCAGTGTCGCCAATCTTTTCATAATATTTGCCGACGAAATAGATCGCCTCTGGACGAAAGTCCAATGAAATATCAAGCGAACGAATCCATCGATCTGCAGCGTCGTGAAGATCCGTCACATCCATTCGAGAGAGCATAACGATGAGCGGCGTGTCGCCGGAGTCAAACGTCTGAGGATGCAGTTCATATAGGAGTTTCGTCAGCGCTTCCGGTTGTTTCGAGTCTGTATGAAGGGCGTCGCGCATGTAAGCACGGACCAGAGCCTGCGTATAAAGCTCTTCGAAGTAGATTGGGTCTAAATCCTTACCTGCGGTGAAGAGTTCCTTCCTGCTTGCTTCTATATCGTGGTCATAGTCAATTACTGGTGCATTTGACCTTTTGTCGTCGAGCAGGAAGTGTTTGAGAAATGCGAGCGCGAAAGGCGATCGCAGAATATTGCCATTCTGCAACCGCGATGCGTGAGAAGGAAAACCACTGTTCGACAAAAAGATGAATGTTAGTTTGCGCTCGGGCACGCGCAGAAGCAATGCAGAGTCTTGGCTTCCTTCTCCATAAGTCCAATCCAGCTTGATGCCCCGATACTGCTGAGTTAGCCAGCCGAAGCCGTACGGAATCTCTCTCCCTTGCCCGTGGGGGAAGGGGGAGGTCATCTCGACATAACTCGTGTGAGGAATCAGCCTGTCGTCATCGAGTGCTGCAGCATAAACTGCCAAGTCGCCGACCGAAGAGAAAAGACCGGCAGCCGGGGCCGGCCAAGCTGCATTTGAATCATAGGGTACATCGGTAAAGACAGTACCTTCCTTTCCTTTCACCACGTCATATCTCTTCACAACCCGGGCCTTGAGAGCACTAGGTCCCTCCGCCCATCCATCGAACGTACTTTTCATACGCAGTGGCAGAAGGATTCTGGTCTCCACCTCTGTCGCGTATGCTCTCCGCGGATCATCGCGCCCGCTGGTTTTCTCGAATACCCCGGTAAGCAGGTTGAAACGTCCACCGTTGTAGGAGAAAGTCATTCCAGGAACGCCTCCCGACGTCATGCTGAGAACGTGCTTCAGGCGTGTGTCTGGATCGACCAGGTGTGGAGAAAAAAGCTGCGAATCGAAGGGATAGCTCAGCAAATAGTCGTCAAGCGAGATCTTCGCCTCCTGCTCATACTGCATCATCATGACGCCCGTGAAACCCTTGGTAACCGAGGCCAGAGCAAAGATCGATTCATCGTCGACGGCTACCTTCTTCTCGACATCAGAGTAGCCTTGATTCAAACGGTAAATTATCTTGCCATCTTTAACGACGGCCACCGACATTCCGGGTAAAGCCAAGAGCCTGAAGTAATTCCGCAGTTCCCTCGTGAAAGCTTGCGTGTCATACGGGTTGTCCGGCTTAACCTGCTGAGCTAAGGCCCGAACCGCGAAACAAGTTGCAATGACACTAACAAGAAGAGCTTTCATCATGAGATTTTCTCCAGAGGCATGAGCGAATGCAAACGCGCAATGAGAATAGCGATGAGTAGTCTGCGGCCTTTCATGCACGGTCTTCTAGAATAGGCCTGACACCTGCTTAGACGACGCCTACAGGTGAAACGTCAGAAGGCCGGACGCGAGCATTAAAAACATACCGATGAATCGTTGTTACTACGGAAACCTTGGTCGGAGGGCGCTGACTCTGGTTAGTCGCCTTACGGGAGATGCGGGTACTATGAGCCACTTGTACGGATTCCGCGTTTACCAGGAGTTGGGAAGAAAGATTAGCGGAATAACCACGGCCCGTACGGGCGTTTTTTCACCAATTCTCGCGCTTCCGCCTCGATGCGCGCGTTCTCTGCGGCCATTGCTTCCTCGCCTTCAAAGACCGTGTGCACATGCTTAAAAGAGAGGTATGGATATTTTTTGTGTTCCCAGCGAATCGTCAGATAGAGTGCCGCAGCAGAACCGAGCAACAACACCAATCCTGGAAAGCTCGGATGAAACGGAAAGCCCAGGCCGCCCAGTGCCAAAATATATCCCAAACCACTGACGACCAGAGCAATTTTGCGCCTTCGAAAGAAGACAAGACCGAGAAGCGTTGCCGCAAGGAAGCACCAGATGCCACCCCGATAGTCGCGCTTATAGAAGCTAGTTCCAGCCGCGACTAGCACTAAGGCAATCGCTCCTCCGGTGAGGCCCAGAAGATGCTCGCGGGCCGTCATTTTCGGAGGGGTCAAGAAGGCCGACAGTTCTTTAGCGTCCATCGAAGATTAGGATACTCGTTTGCATGGCAGGCGTGAACATGTAGCTCACATTGACTGCTCAAAAAGTCAGGGCGCACCGAATTGTCCTTGGCTAAGCTTCGATTCGACGCGTAACTCCTGATTTGTCGCTAAACCGGTAACTTGGCTCCTAGTACTTGACTTCGCCGGTTAGCGCTACCAGGACTTGAGACCCACTTCTTGAGATATTCGATTCGCCTAAAAAATGGCGGTCGAGATTGCCGTCACTGAGAAACACAATCGCTGCATGTAGGTTTGAAAGGCCTTGCCGTGATTTTCACAAAAAGTGGTAAGTCTAGTTCGACTTTTGGGTTTTCCGGCAGCGATGTCTCTTGTCCCTCAATCTGGAAAATATAGGTGACCACGAAAGTAGAGCGATCTTCCGACTGAAATTGCCAGGTCTTGAGGTTTGCGAGCGAGGGATTAGATAGGTACGCTCCGACTTTTTTCGTGCCCTCGTCATTGAGCACCGGACCGTTGTGGGACTCGATGACCACCGACTTGACTTCAGCGTCCGTGACAGCACCTTTTTCTACCACGACCTGAATTTCGAGAGTTCCAGTGATATGTGCAGCCCGGGCAATGGGCGGATACATCGGAACCTCGGCACGGATCAGTTGAGGATAGTGGTCTCTAGCAGCCTTTTGATTCGGATCCGCTTGCCAAATCGCTGACGTTAGAAGGATCACTCCGAGCAGTATTCGTGTGGTCATGTGGCGTCTTCTCCGGTGCTCCAAATGGGAGCAGAAAAAGAATACATCCGCAACTCCGGTCAGACCCATCTGTGAATCGAGAGTTTTCTAGGATATGCTTCGTCTCATGAGCGCTCTGGTCAACAGTTCGACAGTGGACACGAACCGCGAAAGAGTTCATCGACGCTGGTACATTACGAGACTGTCACCGCTTTACTTGGTGCTTGCGGCTTCGGTCTGGGTTGGAGCCGAAGCGGCAGTGCCCCTGCACAATCGCAAAAAAGGAAAACAACCATGAGCCAACAAGGCCGAATCCTCGGCATCGGTGGTATCTTCTTCAAGTCCGCGAATCAGCAACAAATGAAGGAGTGGTACGCAAAACATCTCGGCCTCGCGGATAGCGGCCATGGTGTGATGCTGCCGTGGCGTGAAAAAGACAATCCTGAAAGCGAGCAGATGACAATCTGGACCATTTTCCCCGGCAACACCAAATACTTCGAACCCGGCCCAGCCTCGTTCATGGTGAACTACATCGTCGACGACCTCGAAGCACTGCTCGACCGCCTAGCGAAAGAAGGCGTCCGCATCGACCCTAAGCGCCAAGACGAAAGCTACGGCCGCTTCGCCTGGATATACGATCCCGACGGCAACAAAATCGAACTGTGGCAACCGCTCCATTAACAGAGACTCCATCGAATCGCCGCGAAATGTCTCCGAAATTCCTGGCCAGCTTGGACTGCTTGGTCGATTCGCAAATGGGAAACATGGTCGTCGAATCTAGTGCTTCGCTTTTGCCCTACTTTGACATGGCATAAAGTATTGGTCGTCGCCGATGGTCAGAGACCGCTCGAAACGTTTACCGCAGTTTTCAGGGCCTCGTGTCGGGTATCAGACCGTTCCTAAGGCTAATGGAGCAAGAATGGGAATCTTACGAATGCTGCAAAGACGAAGGGCCCTCAGAGCATTTGGGAAGTATCGCAGCCCCGGAGTAATCGAAAAGGTACTGCGCGAAACAGGTTCTGAAATCAGGCCGCCTGAGATGCAGCACTTCCAATTTGTCGTGGCACTCGCCGACGACACGAATCCTCAGGACGTCCCGGCAATGACCAGCAAGATAATCGGCACGCTAATTCAACATCGTGCGACTGTTATAGACATTTCGTCATCGCTCTTCGTCGCTCTGTTGGGCGTACCATTTTCCGAAGGTGACTCCCCTCGGACACGGCGGGAATTGGTCGAAGCGCTACTTCAAAATAATGGCGACCGAATCAGAATTGCCCATGGAGAGTGCGACGGAGCCGTCGGCATGTTTGGCAGCCATGAGCGGTGGACGTATGGCGCGGTGATTCCCGGGTTCTCGGGAATCTTGAAGAAACTAATTGAGATTAAGTCCGGCATCGCCGCCGAAATCTCTTGATACGTGCGCCAGCTCCTGGTTAGCACGGCTTACCGGTAAAGGTATCAGTACCGACTTGCCGTCTCAGATTCCAAGCAGTCTCTATTGCCCGATCCGCACCATGTGGTATCCGGACTCATCCGTCGGAGATTTTTGCGTGACCCGCAATGATTGCTTTCGGACAGTCCTCCCATCGCGGGTGATTGAAACGGTCCAACCGTTGACCGCCTCCACCAATCCCTTCAGCGCATCGCTTCCTTCTTCCGCCGCGCTCAACTCGATCAAGACCTCGACTCCGAGATGGCCTCCCACCTCGAATTGGCCATCGAAGAAAACCTCCACGCCGGCATGCCCCCCGACGAAGCCCGCCGCCAGGCCTTCGTCAACTTCGGCGGCCTCGAACAAACCACAGAATCCGTCCGCGACGCCCGCACCCTCCCCTTCCTCGAAACCCTGCTGCAGGACCTCCGCTATGTCGCAAACACACCAGAACAGTACACCGTACAAGTAAACACAGGAGCCGTTACCGAGTATGATGTGCCACACGATGGCCGCATCAAGATCGGGATTCCGTCCTATCGTCCAAGTTGCGGGGTCTATCTGTTCAATGCAATCAAAGTCCGAGGGTACGGTGACGCGCTCAATCATGATTTGTCCTCCCCTTCCGGCAGGGCGAGGACGCGATTCATCAGGAGGGAGAGCCTTTGCCAGTAGGCGGCGTCTTCGGAGAGCTGTTTACGGCCGCGCTTGGTAATGGAATAAAACTTGGCCTTGCGATGGTTGTCGGAGGTGCCCCATTCGGCGGAGATCCAGCCGCGTTGCTGGAGGCGGACAAGAGAGGCGTAGATGGTCCCCTGGTTGAGCAGGACTTCGTTTCCGCTGATTTGCTCGATGCGGCGGGCGATGCCGTAGCCGTGGAGGGAACCCATAGTGGCAAGGGTTTGCAGCACCATAAGGTCGAGCGTGCCCTGGAGAAGATCCAGTTTGGAGTTGGCCATGGGGATTCCTGTGTGATGACCACAGAAGGATAGCATGGGTTGTGTGGGGGGATGCCACAGGAAAGAACGTGGAGAGGGATTGGGTGAATTATTGGACCAGCAGCGCGCTAAGGAGATTCGCGATGTGCGATTCCTGCTGCACAACCGTCACCCGATACGCGGTGGTGCCCTCGCTCTGCGTCAGTTGCGCAAGCTGCGCCGCCAAATCCTTCACCGCCACGTCATGCGGTACATACGTCCGATCCTGCGGAGTAACGACCTCCCAACCCGCCGGCACACGCCGCAACTCCCAGCGCACATTCTCTCGTCGGGGTTTCCGTTGAATCGTTCCGCCGTCGATGGAAACCTTGGACTCAACCTGCAGGCGCGCCCAGCCATGGTCGCGCTTGATTTCCACTCGCACCACGCTGAACTGTTCGACGATCACCACCGGCGAGCGCGTTTTGAACGGATCATCCTTGCGCAGCAAATTCCCGGCCGCATCACTCAATTCCGAGATGCCCTCAGCCACTTCCTCGCGTGTTGGCGGCTTGCCTCCCGCCGCGACAATCGTGCTCGTTGGAATTTCAAACGGCCGGCTCGCTTCGGTCACTTCCTCGGGAGCCACCGGCCCATAGATCAACACCGCCCGTTCGGATGCTGCCTTCGTTGGCCGGCTCAACGCGGAATTTTCTTCCCCGGATCGCTCTTCGATCAGCGTGCCATCGCTTGGCGGCCGGTTCGCATTCGAGACTTGTCGCGATGCAGGCCTCTTCGCCGCGGTCAGCACGCCGCCATTTTGCACTTTGTACCGGTAAAAGCGGGGTCTTCCCCGCGACTTCCAATATGCCCCTTCATAATCCTGCACATCGAATCCCGTGCTCACCAGACTGGAAAAACTGTGTTGCAACGGATCGACGACGATGCCAACGTGCCCCGGCCACACGATCAAATCTCCGGCGTGCGGATACCGCACGCGGGCAAAATTCTCGTTCCCGGCAAACAGCTCGAATGAACTGGCATATGGGTATTCGAATCCGGCGCTCCCGTAAATCTCATGAATCAGGTGCGAACAATCCTGCGACCCGCGCGCTGGCTGCTCCTGCTCGAGTGCGGCATCTGCGATGGAGCGTCCTTCTTCCACCGTCAACAACCGTGTAGCGGACGGCTTTTCCTGCGGTGCATCGGCGTTTTGCGCCCTTGCCGACGCCACCCCCATCAGGCACACAAGGCCAAAAGCAAGGGCAAAACCCTGCCCGCCACTCGCTTCCCATTGGAGCTTCATCCTGCGCACTCGCACCTCTTGTCGAACGCCTCCGCAAACGAAAGCGCTCTCTTCCAGAGAACATTTTGCGGCTGGGGCTGGCAATGGAACTTGCCCTGAGCGTAACTACAGCAGCTGGGTCAGCTTTGCTGGGTTGTCGGCTGGATTCGCGGGGAAGGTCAAGACCCGCCCCGACCATCAACTTAGAGTGTTCTGAAGGGACTGGGGTTTATCCATTTTCTCGTCATAGTGGCCACTGAGGCAACCTAGTTCTAGGCGCTTACCGGACTAGGATCGATGTCCGGTTAGGGCCTCCACGTAGCCGCGGGTCAAAAAGTGCTTTCAAATCCAACCGGAGGAGCCTCATCCAGTAGCACAGGATATATCTCCTCACGCTGGTAGCGATAGGTCTGCTTACACTCAGCGCAGCAATACACAAACGATTCAGGCGCCAAATGCTGAAACCTGGACTCACCCGAATAAGGCCCGACGTACTTGACCAGACACTCTGTTGTACAGCTGAGGGTACGACAGATGACGGCCAAGAACAGATACTTGGCCATAGTGGCCCGGATTATACGTCAATTGCGGGTAATGCCCAGATAGAAGCTAAGGCGAACAGGAATGGGTCAGGCATGGCTCAAATCGTCGCAGTCCTCGCCACTAAATGAGCGGCGTTGTAATCTCGACGGATGGCATTTCTCTCCAGCAGAAAACGACCAAAGCCTGTCTCGACCAACTGCGGAACACCTGGCTATAACATACAGCTAGCAAACGGGAAGTGCGGGCGCATGGTTGGCAATGAGAGATGCACGGGAACAGCCCAGAGCGCCATCGGTGATAATGATTGGGCGAGTGTCCATGGTACACGGCCACGGGTTTGGGAAAGGAGCTCGGCGTGTAGTCACTGCTTTGGTTCAGGTTGGTTGTTTCACCCACGCTGATTCAAGTACCAAGGATCGAAGTTTCTTGGGCCTCGCCGCCAAATCAGAGAGGGTATGGCCCGGGCGCCCACGGGGGTGGGGGTAGGCCAAAAAATGGGAAAATGTGAGAAGCTGATGTGACAGCCGCCGCAACACATTCGGCTAAGCAAAGTGGTAGAACGTCGGGCAAGTCGTCGTTACAAGTTAGTCCTTCACGTCGAAATCAGGATCGAGTCGGACCTCCAGGAGTTCGAGCCAATCTCGGGAAGGACATGTGATATTTCGCCTCAGGGCTTCTACTTCAGGATCGGCCAGAATCTGAGCGTAGGAATGAAATTCGGATTTTCGATTATACCTCCCTGGGAAGCCACCAATGCCTTCATCAGTGGAAGGGCTAGAGTGGTGCGCGTAGAAGAGGTCTTAGATGACAGTACCGATCACGTGGGCGTCGGCGCTGTGATCGGAAAATACAAGTTCGGCCAAGCGGAATCGTAAGCTTGATGCCGTTGGTTTTGCACCCCGTGCGGTTCGGGCAGGTCAAGATTTCAAACCGAATGGATAATATCGGCTGCGCTCGGCCTCGCTTGCCGCGAAGATTCTGTGACCCCTATAGATTTTCCTCTACACCGCAATGTGGATGTTTTCCTCAGATGCAGATGCAAATGTAGTTCGACATCGTGGCCTTGCCGCTCGCATTTGCGTTTAAAGGCGTGCCCCGTCTTCTCATGATCGCCGCGTAGTTTCTAACCAAACTGCCAAGTGCGGTCCCTTCTATGAAGTCGCGCTTTACTGGCAAATGAAATCGTCATCGTGGTGCGTGCACACAGTTGCCAGGAATCGCGCTCCTGCATTGGCATCTCGCGAAGCAAGGGCAGAGATTCAACGCTTGGGCGAAATGAGTTTGGCTGCATCTATGAATTGAGGATCTTGAACCGCCACGGGCGTATTGAAGAACCGGTTTCTCGCAATGATGTTTCCGGAGGAGCCGGTCTCTTTCAGCACGCCGATTGCGGCCTCGGTGATCACGTTGTCTGTAACGACGTTGCTGTTGCCAGAGAGAAAGATACCGGACTCGGGGCCGTTGAAAACGTGGTTCTGACGGACGCGGGACTGATCGCCCTGCGAGCGAATGCCATCGAAAACAACGGTGGCGAAGGTTTCGTTGTGCTCGATCTCAGCATTGTTGCCGTCAACGAAGATGTTGACCTGGCTGATGCCGGCAGTGTTGCCGGAGACCTCCACACCGTCGGATTGCGTGACGAGAATGTTGGTGGCAACGGCGGTGCATGTGGCGACGGCGGTACACGGCGCCCAGACGTTATTGGTCACGACGTTGTCGAGAATCGACCCCGCGGCGCCAAAGCCAATCTGAACGCCATTCTGCGCCGCACCGGTGGTTGCGCCGATGCCTGTAACAACATTCCGACGAATGATGGTGACGGTGCCTATTTCGTCGGCGGTGATGCCATTCTTCTGAAAGTCATGGACAGTGCAGTGGTCGATTTCGACTTTCGAGACGCCGCCATTGCCACTTTGTACAAAGATGCCGGTGCCGCTCTGGCAGCCATTGAGTGACGAGGCGAGCTTGAAATTACGGACAGCAGTGTGGTCGAGTTCTCCGGAAGCATTCTGGAACGAAATGCCGATGAGGTCGGGCGCGCACTGAGAGATGCCGCTATTGACGCCATCCACGGTCAGCCCGGAGATGGAAACGCCGGTTGTGTCCGCGACCAACAGCGCGGTGGCGATCGGAGCAGCGTCGAAGAGGCTGGCCGTGTTCGCCTGCATGGCGGAGGGGATAAGGATCGCGCCGTTGTCGGCATCGATTTTCAAAGGCTTGCGGATCGAAACCTGCTCGACATAGATACCTTTGCAAATGCGAATCTCATCGCCAGGGGAGGCGGCGTCAACCGCGTCCTGGATATGAGTGAACCCTGCATTGGGACACTCCACTTTGTCGTCATCCACGACCAGCTGAGCACCTCGGGACGGCAAGGCTACGGCTGGCCAAACCAGAGCCGAGACAAGAATCACGGCCAACGCTAGTGGGTATACAAGTTTAGAATTCATGGTGAGTCGCCTCGCTTTATGGTGCTTAGGAACGCGAACCCGCGCGCGGATGCAACGGCTGGAGGTTGCTCCCGAGGACTCGGGCCCGAACTTGGAACATCGCAAAACCACGGAATTGGGGCTGGAATGCCGGGAATATAGCAGGACGTTTCGGGCAGGGCAATAGAACGAGCGGGCAGTATCGGATTCCTGGTCCTTAGCCGGCGTATCACGCCGCAATCAAGTTGGGTCATGTCCGGTTAGCGGTAAGACGATAGAGCAGTTTAGCCTATGAACACACCTGTCCCTGCGGGCTATTCATGCTTTGCAGAATGAACCTCAGACTTAAGAACAATCAGCCTTCGACCACCGACGACCACCTTGTAAGGAGACAAGAATGAAGAAGTTCTTTTTATCGATGTCCACCGGCATACTGTTCACCATTTTAGGTTGCTCAGGAAATTCCCAGAAAGTCGTCTCGAAGAGCACACCCGTCGTGGTGCAGGCATTGGCTGTGCCAGCCAGTACATCTCCCGTTGTAGAGCCGGCGGCGGCGCTTCCTGTACCGTCGGTCGGGCAGGCGAATAAACAAGCTTGGCACTCTGAAAATGTCAAAGACCGCCTAGGCGATGCCGTTGCGTTGAAGGGGACTTCGCTAGACGGCAAATTTGATTTAGTTGTCCTCCAGAAGGGTAGACATTCCTTTTTGTCTTTCGTCAGGCACGGGCGCTGGGAGTCTGTCTCTAAACAGCCGGCGAAAGGTAAGTTAATGTATCTCCGCGTAAGATTTGAAGACGGACAGGAGAAACGCATCGAGTGGGACGAACTAGGATTCGCCACGGAGAATCTGTACAGCGTCTTATGGTCATACCCTGCCAAGACAGATGCAGCCATCGGTCCAGTCCTGGGAGGCCCGACAGGTGATTCTGTTGGCGGTGACCAGCTCTTTATCCAAGATATGATGAAGCACAAGACGATGCTCTTAGAAGTCGCACCGGGGGTCACAACAGAGTTCGACATGACCGGGCTAGCGCACGAAATGGAGAAGGTTCGTGCTCCAAAATCGCAGCCAGTCCTTGAAGCTATGCAAACCGCCGAGTAGGTCAACCCAATCAGAGGCAGATCTTAGACGTTTATTTTTTGCAATTAGCCCCAATAAGTGGGTCACAGTCGACCTGAAAACAAATGGCTTGGCCCTGCGACCGGGCGCATCGTTGCAGTGCAGGGCTTTCATGAAGTTTCGCGGGCCGAAGGCCCTAAATGACAAGTTAATGGTAACGGCTGCCGGCTCAGACGAGGTTCAGAGCGAGGACATCTGAATCGTACCGTGCAACCTGCCCAATCTACAGCGTCGACCCCGCACTTTGCAGATTGTCGGTTGTGCCAAAGAGAAATCGAAGTGCGTTGGGAAATCGCCCCGCCCACCATTTCTCCGAATGTCCCGCACCTTGTTGCACAATGACTTGAAGTCGCTTGGGTCCAAGTCCAGACTTTTGAAGCAGCTTCTTTAGCCTCTTCACATCATCAACTGGCTCATTGACGGTCCCAGTTCCGATAAAAATCCGATGCGGCCAAACCCGAAGGGATTCAGCATCTTTGAGGATGCGATAGTCGCTAGCATAAATGCTTGGACTCTCGAGTAAAAGCCCCCCAAACGAACCCGGATGTGCAACGACCGTAAAAAGGGCGATTCCTGCACCGTAAGAAGCTCCTCCTAACACCCGGTTGTCTGCTCCGGGCAGTACACGATATTGAGTTTCCACAAAGGGCACGACCTCCTCCAACAGAAAGCGAGGATACAGTTTCCCCTGTGGATTCGGCTCAGGTGGCCTCAATGTGTCGTCGACGTAAGGCAGATATTCTTTTGGCCGCAAACGTTTGCCGCCATTGTCGATCCCCACAACGATAATCGGGTTGATTTTGCCACTAGCAATCAAATCGTCCACGATCTCATCGACTCGCCACTCTTCTCCAGTAAACTGCGATGTACAAACGTCAAATAGATTTTGTCCGTCGTTGAGATACAAGACTGGATAACGTCGGTTGCGATTCTCGGGGAGTCGGTAGCCCGCCGGTAAAAGAATCCGTAAGTTGCGTTGAGCTGGGAAAACCTTACTTTCAAAGCGAACGATTTCGAGATCGCCTGTGGCCGTACACGATGACTTCTCGGGAGAACCAAAAAATGAGGCCAGGAAGATAAAAAGGAATGCAATTTGCATGATCGGTGATTCTACTCTAATGGGCCTCTACGTCCCGTTCTAGTCGCGTTATCGGACAGCACACTAGTGCGATCTCGAGCTGCTACTTCCATGCTGTGATGTGAAGGCCTACGGAGTCGCCGGAGAGATAGACACGAACGTCGTGTTTGTTGCCTGGCTCGACGGCATGCCATGCGGTGAGGTTTGCGCCGGTCGGCTCATCCAATTCGTTTTCCTGGCGAGTCAACCAATTCGACGGTACAAGGACCTGAAGGCGAGAGACCAGATCGCGGAATCGGACCTCTGCAGCGGACGCGGAAGCCTCCTGCCAATAGCAAACGAACTGCGTTCCTGAGTCGATGGAAGGAGAGACTTTAACTGCGTTGACCATGCAATCCTTCGCACCACCAAGTTTCAACGTGCCTGCCGACGTGTCCGCATTCGAGCTGGCGGTATGGATGTCTGCAAAAACACTCGTGCGAGCCTCAAACGCTTTCTTCAGGTTTTGGCAGAATTCATCGCAACCCCCGCCCACGGCGGCTGGGGCGGATGGAGTCGGCTTGGAAGGAGAGGGCGAAATGTGATGCATCAAGAACGGAGAGGAAAGCGAGTTCATCATCAGGTAAAGCTTCGCGGATCCGTCACTCTGCTTCGCCACTTGCAGATGGAGCGGGCATTGGCCGATATAAGGTCCCTCCGTAGGAGTAATTTCACAATCGGGTAGACCTGCGTCGACGTAGTGGTCGACACCCGGAGAATTAACGCTGAAGTGCCAAGACGGGTTGAGGCTCTTGAGCGCATCCATTGTTCTCGTGTACCAGCTCGCGCCGTTTGCAAAGGGGACTTGTGCGTAGCAGATACACATCGGCACGTTGTTAGCCCACGTCGTCATTTGGCACGGGACTTTTGTATTTTCCGTCGAGACGTCGGGAGGGGCGGATGTATGCGACTTGTATCCTCTAAAGTCGATCTCGGCAGCATCGAGTATGTTCTGCACACTCGAACAGAGCTGGTCTTTGCACTGCGCAGATGCAGGAATTGGAAGAAGAGCGAAGAGCATGCCAGAAATGAGATAAGCGGTTTTCCTGTTCATTTCATCCTGTCTGATGAAAGGTGGCGGGCGACCTAGCGTCGGGGCAGGGTGGGAATTGTCCCTTCAGCAAAAGACTGCACCAGGCCTAATTTGCTGTCAACCGTATGACCGAAATCCCGAATGTCCTGCGAGGCCACAGTCGGATTCGAGGAAGTTTCACCAGAACGGTACCGCCTAACGCGGAATCAACCGGACAATCAAGTCCGGTCTAGTACTTGCTGTCCGATTAGCATGTCAAATCAGGTACTACTTCCGAGTTGCCCGTCAGAACGAAGCCGCCCGGCGGCGGACGCTACGCGTGAGGTGAGGGAGCGGTGATTGCTTAGCGGCTGAGATAAGTTTGGGTCACAAGGAGGCCATCCCTGTGACCCGTTTACGCAAAA
>Ga0210410_10001842_pt1 | contig 19458 bp, 15 predicted proteins | sample IncBWC4MmetaG_FD_161058 | JGI IMG/M metagenome (GOLD analysis project Ga0210410, IMG submission 161058) | Forest soil microbial communities from Barre Woods Harvard Forest LTER site, Petersham, Massachusetts, United States - Inc-BW-C-4-M | ecosystem: Environmental > Terrestrial > Soil >... | reverse complement strand
ATGATCGGCGGCACCCGTGGAGATGCGGACGGACCCGAAGATGTCTTCCACTTGATATCCGACATAAAATCCGGCGCTATCCGGCTTCGGCACCTCACCCTTGGGGAGAAAGGCACAGATATTGTTGTTCGCCGGGACATAGAGAAGTTTCGTCTGAGGGCTCCAAGCCTCAGGTGGCCAGTCCTTGCCACCGCCGATGCTCGGGCAGAATTCGCCGCCCTGATTAGCGCCAGGACGCTTGGACTCATCGATGACAGGTCTCCCCGTCTTGGCGTCAATCGATTTGAACACGTTGTTATTTGAGAATGGAAAGGCGTGGAGAAACTTCAGCTGCCCCTGGTTGCGATCCAGAATCCAAAGATATCCATTGCGTCCGGCATGCGTGACGGTTTTAGCTGGCTTCCCGTCGATGTCCGTGTTGATGAGCAAGGGTGCCGACACTTCATCCCAGTCCCATGAATCATGCGGCGTGTATTGGTGATAGCTTTTCAATTCACCGGTGTCGATGTTGATCGCCAATGTGGAGTCCGTATAGAGGTTGTCGCCCGGACGATTGTCGGCAATCCACGGAGACGGATTTCCGGTACCCCAGTAGGTAATGTTCGACGCAGGATCAAAAGTGCCGGTGATCCAGATAGAACCGCCTCCGCGCTTGTACCCATCGCCCTTCCAAGTCGCTCCGCCACGCTCATTAGGCGCCGGCACCGTGTACGTGCGCCAGACTCGTTTGCCGGTCTCGGCGTCGAAGGCGCTTAGGGAGCCGCGGACACCAAATTCGCCACCAGAGTAACCCACAAGAATCTTGCCTCGCGCGGCGAGCGGTGCCAGCGTCGAGTAGCAGCCGGTCTTCCAATCATCGATCGGGACCGCCCAGACTTCTTTGCCCGTGGCGGCCTCGAGAGCGACTAGTGCGCAGTCCGTGGTTGCCATGTAAACCCGGTCGCCATATAAGGCGACACCGCGATTCGTCGGGTGTAGTTGAAACAGGCCCTCGGGATACTTTTTCGCGTACCTCCAAAGCTCAACGCCGGTCTTTGCATCGTATGCAACGACGTTATTTTGAGGTGTAGTGACAAACATCCGCCCGTGATTCACGATCGGTGTTGTTTCGTGGGCTTCCACGAAGTCGGTATTGACAGACCAGGCGAGCGATAGCTTCCCAATGTTGGCGGCGTTGATCTGTTTTAGGGGGCTGAAGCCTGAGCCGTCATAGGTGCGCCGATACATGAGCCAATCTCCCGCTTCCGGGTGCTGGAGCCGATCGTCCGTGACCGTTGCGTACGGCGTCGACCGCGCGTGCAGACCTTGTGTGACGAGCAGCGCGATCGGTAGGCTCCACCAGAACTTGAAATACGACATGGCCGGTTTTTCCTTTCGAAAGTCGCTGCGCTATTACGAGGATTTCTGCAGTCGATGCGGGGTTAAATTGGTTCAGTCCTTGGAGAAGGCCTTCGACGCCGCAAGGGTGTCGAGCGTCTCATGGAGCAATTTGATCTTGCCGTTCTCCGCGTGCAGTACACCGGCGTAGGTCTGCTTGTAGATTTTTCCGGTTGCGAGAACCTTGGCTTCGACGTGGTATTCCGCCGCCACTTTGTCGGGTGTTTGGATGAGGTAGGTCAGATTCTTGAAGCGAAAGTCGGGAACCTTGACGAGCAGACCGGTGAGGAGTTTTTCCACGGCGGCAGGCCCTTGAGCATGAGCGTTGACCCACGGGAGTTCGAGTACGCCATCCTCGGCAAATTGAGACGCCGATACCTTGGGCGTGGCGACATTATTCAGATAGGCTTCAAGCAATTCGCTCGCGGACTTCATTTGTCTTCCTGCACGATCGGGACTGGTTGCACGAGCGTAATGCTGCAACAGATCTTTATTTAGACCCGAATGTGGAGAAGACTTTTGTCGTGGTTAGGATAATGCCCCTGATCCGCCGCGTTCGCAGGCTAGGGTTTTGAGCAATCACCCACGAACCACGGATTAGCGGCGAAGCCCTCTGAAAGGGTGTCGAGCAGCAAGCGGACTGCAGGGACCATCCCGCGCCTTGATGGAAACACTGCATGCACAACACCGGACTGGGAGCTCAACAACGGCAGCAACCGAACCAGTGCTCCGCTCGACAAGTCCTCTCTGGCGAGCAATGCGGGCAGGCGCGCTACTCCCAATCCGCGAAGGGCTACGCGACGCACGCTGTAGAAGTCGTTGGCGCTTAGACGGGGATTGTGAACCAGCTCGACCGGTCTTGATTCAGCATCCACAAAATGCCACGTATGCTCTCTCCCGAGGGTCCCCGTCGAGAGCGTGGGTATTCGCGCGATGTCTGCGAGTACCTTCGGCTCTCCATACTCGGCTACGAGCGCTGGACTTCCCACCAGGATCATGTCCGACGGACCGAATGACCGCATCGCCAAGTCGGAGTCGTCGAGCGGAGGCAGCCTCACCCGAATCGCGATATCGATGCCCTCATCGACGACGTCGACTCGTCGATTGGTCGCCTCGAGCGCGACCCGAACTTCAGGGTACGCGGTGAGATACCGCGCGAGGATATCAGCGACGCCACCTTGAAGCAGGCCGGTCGGGCAGCTGAGCCGAACCAGCCCTCGCGGTGCGGACAACGTTTGGTTGATCGCATCCCTTGCGGCCTCGGCTTCGGCAATCAGCGCAACACAGTGGCGGTGCAGCGTTTGGCCCGCTTCGGTGAGCGATAGTTTGCGCGTCGTACGATTGAGCAGGCGCACGCCGAGCTCCTTCTCCAGTGCCCCGATCCGTCGACTGAGCTTCGAGGTCTGCATGCCGAGCGCCTCGGCAGCAGCCGTATAGCTGCCGCAATCGACAACCTTGGCAAAGAAATAGAGGTCATTCAGGTCTTGGAAGGCGTCCATGGGGCATGAGCCTCGCGAAGGGTTGGTCTCATTATTCTATGTACGACAACAGTCTTCTCCAAATTGGGGTCTAAACAAAGGGCTGTTGCAACGTTAGCCTCTCCGGGCGTGGGCTTTGGGGAGCACCACGAGCACGATCCGGCGAGGTGAGAACGATGCTGCAGCTGCGAGCTCTGGACACCCTGGGAGGTGGAAATCGCGACTGGCTCAAAGCCAGACATCACTTCGCCGTCGAAGCGCAAGGTAACCCCGCGCATGCACGGCTCGGAAACCTCGTGGTCTGGAACGACGACGAGATAGCCCCACACAGCGGCTTTCCGATGCACGCGCATCGCGACATGGAGATCGTCACGTACGTGCGCGAAGGCGTGCTCCAACACGAAGATAGTTCCGGTGGTAGGGGCGAGATTGCCGCGCGAAACGTGCAGGTGATCACCGCCGGACGTGGAGTGCGCCATTCCGAATACAACGACACCGACGCAACCTTAGGAATCTTTCAGATCTGGCTGTTGCCCCGTCGGCCCGGACTCGATCCCCGGTGGGCCACTAAGCCCTTTGCCGATATGCAGCGCTCGGGTCGGCTCATGCCGATCGCGAGCGGATTTCCCGAAGACCAAGATGCGCTGCGGATTGAGGCCGACGCCCGGGTACTTGGCGCCACGGTCGAAGCGGGGCAACGTATTGAATACCCCCTGGCTTCAAGCCGATACGGCTATCTCGTCCCCACGCGTGGAAGAGTCATGGTGAATGACCAACGGGTCGGAGAGCGTGACGGCATCGCGATAGCGGGCGAGCCCGGGATCGCCATCACAGCGATCGACCCCGCTGAAATCATACTTGTAGATACGGCCTGACACACAAAGTGATTTGCTGGAGTGACCATGGACAAACTGAGTTGTGACATCCCTCTAAATGACACAGAGAAGAGGACGAAAATAGCGCCGACCCTCAGCTCGCGCCGTGAGTTCCTGAGCGCGGCTGCGGCATCCAGTGCAGTCGCGATCTTGTCCGCCGAGTCTGCTCCAGAAACTGCTCGTGCAAGCTCTGACAAGGTCGCGGAACCCGCGCTTCCCCCAGCGACGACCGCCGTGACACCGTTCAAGGTGTCAGTGCCGCAAAGCGCGATCGACGATCTCAAACGTCGACTGGCTTCCACGCGTTGGCCGGAGCGGGAAACCGTCGCCGACTGGTCGCAGGGCGTCCCCCTCCAGAAGGCGCGCGCGCTTATTGCCTATTGGCGCGACAAGTATGACTGGCGCCGCTTTGAGACTCGCATCAACGCCTTCCCGCAATACCGGACCCAGATCGACGGGCTGGGCATTCATTTCATCCACGTGCGGTCCCCTCAGAAGAACGCGCTGCCGATCATTCTCACGCACGGATGGCCGGGATCGGTCGTGGAGTTCATGGAGGTCATCGGCCCACTCAGCGATCCCACGCGCTACGGGGGGAGGGCGGAGGACGCGTTTCATGTCGTCGTGCCGTCGCTCCCAGGCTTTGCATTCTCCGACAAGCCGGTCGAGACGGGCTGGGACGTGAACAGGATCGCGCGCGCTTGGGCGACGCTCATGCCACGCCTTGGCTACGAGCGCTGGGTCGCGCAGGGAGGCGATTGGGGGGCGGGCGTAACGCACGCACTGGCGCATCAGCGGCCCCCGGGTCTGATCGCGGCCCACGTGAACTGGCAGTTCGTCTTTCCCGAAAAGCTGCCGGAGAAGCCCACGCCGGCCGAGCAAAAAGCCATCGACCGCGCGGCGTTGTTCGGCAATGACCAGAGCGGCTATTTCCGCGAACAAGGAACGCGTCCGCAGACCATTGGCTATCCACTGACAGACTCGGCCACGGGCCAGGCGCTGTGGATTTACGAGAAGTTCCAATCGTGGACCGATAACCACGGCAATCCCGAAGATGAGCTTTCCGTCGATGCGATGCTCGACGATATCAGTCTTTACTGGTTCACCGGCACGGCCGCGTCGTCGGCCCGCATCTACTGGGAGAACACGCGCTCCGGCAAGGCGGGTCTGTCCGGCGGACGGATCGAACTGCCAATGGCTGCGTCGGTCTTTCCGCACGAAATATTCTGCCCGCCAAAGGCCTGGGCTGAGGCGCTGTGGCCCAACCTGTTCTACTGGAATGAGCTCGACAGGGGCGGGCACTTCGCCGCGTTCGAGCAGCCCAAGATCTTCACCGAGGAGCTGCGGAAGGCCTTCAGGTCACGGCGAGGTTGAGGATCAGCATGTCGATGGTCAGTTCCTGCCCCCCATCCATGTCGCGCCCCGCACAAGCGACCTTGACTGGCGCGCTGTTCGCATCGGTCCTTTGGATGACGGCAGCACAGGCCGGGCCGTTGTCCATTGCAGTTCCGGGAGAGCGGGCGTTTCCAGAGAGCATCACCTCGACGCGCGATGGGAGCCTGTTCGTCGGTCGGCTCGGGGAGGGCGGCATCGTCCGCGCCGATCCACGGACCGGGGCGGCCGCGGTATTTGTCGCGCCGGGCGCCGCCGGCTCGCGCTCGATCACCGGCGTTTTCGCCGACGAGGCTTCCGGGACCCTCTGGGCGTGCTCCAACGACCTGAGTGCCTTGGGAGGACCCTCGAGTAGCGGCGACAGTCGTAGTGCTCTAAAGGGTTTCGATCTTAGAACCGGCGCTCCCAAGCGCAGCGTTCCGCTGCCGAAGCCGCACACCTTCTGCAATGACATCGCCATCGATGCGGGCGGCGCGATCTATGTGACCGACAGCGCCAACCCGACTGTTCTGCGGCTCCCCGCGGGGGCCTCTGAGTTCGAGGCCTTCGCCACGAACCCGCAGTTCGCGCCGCCGCAGCCGAACAGTGCCGGGCTGGACGGGATCGCCTTCGGCGGCGACGGCGCGCTCTATGTGACGACCTACGCCGCGGGCGGCTTCTTTCGCATCGCGGTCGAAAAGGGGCGGGCGGGCCTCGTGGTCAAGTTGCAGGGGCGGGCTCTCGGCCTGCCAGATGGACTTCGCCCGCTGGGTCGCAATAGCTTCCTGCTGGTCGAGGGCGCCGGGACCTTGGACCGCGTCGTTATCGACGGCGACAGGTTCCGCGCTGAGCCTCTGCGAGCCGAATTCCGCACGCCAACCTCGGTCACCCGGGTGGGGTCCGTCGCTTGGGTCAGCGAAGGCCAGATGCCGCTTTTCTTCGACCCCGCCCGCAAGGGCGAGTCACCCGTCCTGCCGTTCCGGATCTACGCAGTCCCCTTGAACAAGAGACAGTCCCAATGAAGCTTGATCGTACTGCGAGCCCGCGGCCTGACACATGAGAGCGAGTTGATGGCGTGACAATGGACAATCTGCAGAGTGACATCCCTGTGAATGGCACACGGGAGAAGACGGAAGATTCGGCGCACCTCAGATCGCGTCGCGAGTTCCTGTATGCGGCTGCGGCAACAGGTGGCGCCGCGATCTTGTCCGCAGAGTTTCGCCCAGACGCTGCCCGCGCAAGCACCGACAAGGCCGCGGAACTCGTGCTTCCCGCAGCGACGACAGCCGTGACACCCTTCGAGGTCCATATACCTGACGCTGCACTGGACGACCTCAAGAGAAGACTTGCCAATACCCGCTGGCCGAACAAGGAACCGGTAGCGGATTGGTCCCAGGGTGTACCGCTCGCAAAAGCGCGGGCGCTTGTCGAATACTGGCGCACTCGCTACGACTGGCGTCGAGTCGAGCGTTCACTGAATGCGCTGCCACAGTTTCGCACGCAACTTGACGGTCTCGGAGTTCACTTCATTCACGTCCGATCAAAACACCCCAACGCGCTTCCCATCATCATCACGCATGGCTGGCCGGGATCGATCATTGAGTTTCTGCAGGTCATCGCGCCTTTGGTCGATCCGACAGCCCACGGCGGTAAGCCCGATGACGCCTTTCACGTCGTAATCCCCTCGCTTCCTGGGTTCGGGTTTTCAGACAAACCGACGGAACCAGGGTGGCGCCTTCCGCGCATCGCGAAAGCCTGGGGGGTTCTGATGCAGCGGCTCGGCTACACCCGCTACGTCGCGCAAGGTGGCGACTGGGGAGCCGGTGTGACGAGTTGGATGGCCAAGCAGCAACTTCAGGGGTTGGCCGCTATCCATCTGAATCTTCCGATTCTGTTTCCGCCACCACCAGCACCTCCCGGTGGGTATACGGCCGCGGAACAGGCAGCGCTCGCTCAGCTCGGCAAGTTTGCGAGCGACGGCTCGGCTTATGCCGCGATCCAGGGGACGCGTCCACAAACACTGGGCTACGGGCTGACCGACTCGCCCGCCGGGCAGGGGATGTGGATCTACGAGAAATTTAAGGAGTGGACCGATAACCACGGGAATCCCGAATATGCGCTTAAGCTGGACGCGATACTCGATGACATCAGCCTCTATTGGTTCACAGGCACTGCTGCATCCTCAGCACGGCTCTATTTCGAGAGCATCCAGAAAGACTTCGTCCGAATGCCGATCGACATCGCCGTTGGCGTGAGCATATTCAAAGGTGACATGTTCACGCCCCCGAAGGTTTGGGGAGAGCGTACCTACTCGAAGCTATTCTATTGGAACGAGGTTCCTAAGGGCGGTCACTTCGCCGCGTTTGAGCAGCCCGAGCTCTTCGTTGCCGAGTTGCGCAAGTGCTTCGCGCAACTGCGTTGACCGGATTGAGTGCACCAATTCAAACAACTGATTCTAAGAAGGAACTGAAGTATGCAAGTATTTCCGAAAGTCGGACTCGAAGCGCTTCTCACGCCTGATAACTGCGTCGTTGTGCTGATTGACCACCAGCCGTTCCAGCTCGCGAATGTCAACAGCCACGAGCCAACGATGGTCATCAACAACGCCATTGGTCTTGCCATGACGGCGAAGGCATATGGCATCCCTACGATCCTGACAACAGTAAACGAAGAGCGTGGTGGCCTGATTTTCAAGGGCATTCAGGAGATCTTTCCAGATCAAAAAACAATTAACCGCACGTATATCAATGCCTGGGAAGACAAGCGCGTTGTTGAGGCCGTAAAGAAGACCGGTCGGCAAAAGGTTGTTTTTGCCGCCCTCTGGACGGAGATGTGCTTGGCGATGCCGGCAATCCAGGCGATGGGCGACGGGTACGACGTTTATGTCGTTACGGATGCGTCCGGCGGCGTGTCGGTAGAGGCCCACGATATGGCCATCCGTCGCCTCGTCGCGGCGGGCGCCCAACCGATCACTTGGCTGGGGATGGCCGGAGAACTTCAGCGCGATTGGGCACGTACTCAGTACCTCGAAGACGTCGCCAAGATCTTTGCTGAGCGCGGAGGCGCCACCGGGTCTGTACTCGCGTGGGAAATGCAGCTGCTTCACGCCAGCAATGTTAAGGGGGGCGCGTAGGCCGCAATATCACCAGCAAACCTCGTTTCCGGGACGCTAGTCTGTTGCTACATAAAGGCCCAACGATGCAATTGAAAGGGAACCTGCGAGTTGGTCTGCTTCTTTGATCCTTCGAAGAAGGGCTCTTCGCCTTCCTTTCCGTTTCGAATCCCCTCTCAGTCAGCGACGCGGCCCGTTCGGCTCCGCCGTCGGCCAGTCGCTCTCTCTCAACTTGCACAACTCACCAGCGCGCTCGCTGTGCTGAGCCTTACATCCATACGGGCCAGTGCTGACACACCCGAGCGCCCGGCGATTGCATTCAATCGGTGGTCAGAGGACTGGTCAGTGCTGGCAGACCCGACTGTTCCACACGAGCCGCTGGATGAGCTCAAATACATCCGCCTATCTAATGATGACGCGCGTACTTACTTGTCGCTTGGCGCCGATATCCGGGAGCGCTTTGAAGTCAATCACACCAACTTCGGCACTGGCGGCAACCGTCAAAATGAGTACGTCCTAAGTCGAGTAGAAACGCATGCGGATCTGCGGGTCGCAGGGCAGGTACAGGTATTCTTTCAGCTGCAGAGCGACATCGCACCCGGAAAAGACCGCCTCTCGCCAGTTGATCAGGACCGTCTCGGCATCGAGCAGGGGTTTGTTGCGGTGTCCGAATCCTGCGGGGATGGGGCGATCCTGGTCCGGATGGGGCGCTTGGAAGTCGGTTTTGACTTGCAGCGCTTCCTTTCCGCGCGCGACGGTCCAAACGTGCGCCAGTCGTACGACGGGGTTTCAGTCGCCTATACGCTCGGACCTTGGCGCGTCAACGCGCTCTACACACATCCCGTCGAAAATCGGAACTCGTCTTCCTTTGATGACTATAGCGGCCCGCGCCTCTCATTTGACCTGCTTCGACTCGCGCGGGAACTCACTTCGTCGTCGTCGCTGTCCGCCTACGTGGCAGAGTTTCGACAGGACGACGTGCGATTTCCGAGCGCAAGCGGCAACGAACGGCGTGACCTCGCGGAAGTGCGCTTTGCGGGAGTCAGTGGCCGCTTTGATTGGGACGCCGAGGCCATGTCCCAGACCGGACGGATAGGCTCGGAGCCGATCCGCGCCTGGGCGACAGGCGTTGTTGTCGGCGAAACCTTGGGATCAAGTACAGTTCAGCCGCGAATCACTCTTCAAGTCGATGCAGCCTCAGGAGACAAGAGAGCCGCGGATAATCAACTTAATACTTTCAACCCACTTTTTCCCAGCGGCTACTACTTCACAAACGCGGGGTACACGACCTACGCGAATCTAGTCCACGTCAAAACGGGTGTCTTAATGACCGCGTTAGACAACCTTAAGCTCACCTCCGGAGTTGGTATCGAGTGGCGGGAAACGGTAGCCGACGCAATCTACACAATCCCGGACGTACCTGTACCAGGTACCGCCGGGCACGGCAGCCACTATGTGGGCACTTACGGTCAGTTCCGAGCGGATTACAATCTCACTCCTCACATCGCGTTGGCGCTCGAATACGTGCACTTTTCGGTCGGCGCGACGATCGTATCTGTGGGTGGTCATGACACTGATTACTTCGGCGCCGAAGTCCGATATGGCTGGTGACTCGCGAGGCGACGAACGCCGTCCATAGCGCCCGATAAATAGAATATCGAGTTGGCTGGCCGGACATGGGTGGTGGATCGTCCACTAACGTTTCGTTACAGCCACCATTTGGCGGGGCATGAGCAGGCCGCGGCGTGCAATTGTAAGGCTGGCGTCCACGGTGCTAGTCTCCCGCTTGCCATGTCCAAAGCGGCCCCACTGGAACCTCCGTACGCAGCGACTCTCGCTGCTATACGGCATGGCTCTCACCTCTGCGCCTTTTACGAGACCGAAGACGATCTGCTCGACCTTGTGGTCCCATTCTGCGCGGCTGGTTCCCAGCGAGGCGAGTTGTGCGTGTGGATGATGCCGGATCACCTCGATGAGCACACGGCCGGAAGCAGTGCGCGTAAAACCCTCTCTGAATTCGGCACTGAGATCTACGCGAGCCGCGAATTTTATCTGCAAGGGGCGTCCTTCGACGGTGGCCCGATCGTCCGCTTTTGGAATGAGAAACTGCATCAGGCCATCGCGACCAGCCATTCGGGCCTACGCGCCACTGGCGACACAGGCTGGCTGGAACAAAGGGATTGGCACGCGTTTCTCGAGTACGAAAATGAGCTGAACCGCGTAATAGCCGACAGACCCATCGTGGTGCTTTGTACCTATCCGTTTTCGGCATGCAAGGCGGGGGACATGTTTGAAGTCATCCGCGCGCATCGGGTGGCGCTGGCAAAGCGGCAGAAGGAGTGGGCTGTTATAGAAGCGCCTCTGACCGACAGCAATGCGGACGCGCTGGACATAAGCAATCGAGTGGGCTCGCTGAGCCAACGCGAGCGGGAAGTGCTGATGGGCGTCGCCGGCGGGCTCCCGGGCAAACAGATTGCGTTCAATCTCGGGATCAGTATCCGCACGGTCGAGGTGCATCGTGCCCGTACACTAAGACGGCTGGGCGTGCGCACGATGGCAGAGGCGGTAAGACTGTGGACCCTGGCCCGGCGCTGAATGAGGCAAGGGCTTCTCTCGTCAGCAGATTTTTTGGAACAGCCGGCACTGAGGAGCCCGAGTTCGGCAGCGGGTTCTACTGGCGTATCTGGAGCCTAGCTTCGTGCTGCTCTGCCAAGGGCAAAACGAGCACACCGTAACCCACTGATCTCAAATCTGTAATTTCTTAGTCTACGACTTGCGCGATAGATATTGAGCAACGCCTCGGACGTCGGGACTGTCGGCGTATCGCAGTCCCCTCTACCTATTCTCTACCAGCGCAACTCGCTGCGGCCGATTACGTGGTTCTACGATACGTGGAATTGCCAGTTCCCTCCGCCGCACGCATGCCCGATGCTTGCGGCCTGCACTGCCAAAAACGGTCAACAGTTAAGTGGAATGCTTTTGGACGTGTGGAAGCGAGCTTGGCTATGCCCCTATCGGTTCAGTTTCAATCCGTCATATCACGTTCCGCCTGGTCAGCTAATTTGACCGAGGAGCAACTCGCGCGCGTTAAAAAAGATGCCTTCGAACGATCGTATTTGGCCGGCGCCGTTGTCTGTCATCGCGGAACCCCACCAGATCATTGGCTCGGCGTGATCGAGGGGTTCGTGAAAGTCGACACGGTGTCTAAAGAGGGCCGCCCCACAACCTTGGCTGGCGTGCCCGCGGGCTCCTGGTTCGGGGAGGGAGCCGCACTAAAAGATGCGCGTCGCCCATACTCGGTCGTAGCACTGCGCGACAGCAAGGTCGGGTTTATTCCACTTAACACATTCGAGTGGCTAATCGACAATAGCCACTCGTTCGGCCGATTCGTCATCAATCAACTAAATGCACGGTGCGGCTACTACGTCGGCTTGGTCGCAAATCTTCGTCTGAATAAAGCATCTGCAAGAGTCGCCTTCTGCCTCTCTGAACTGTTCAATCCGTCACTCTACGCGGCTCCTGATCCGACGCTGGGTCTTTCGCAAGAGGAAATTGGACGCCTGTCCGGCCTTTCACGGCAAAACACCAACCGAGCCCTACGCCAGCTTGCTGATGCGGGGCTCTTGATAATCGAATACGGCTCAGTGCGAATTCTCGACCTGACAGGGCTTCGAATTCTTTCCCATCCCGAAGACTGATGGCGCCGCAAGTACAAACCAATTCGCCTTGTAAGCGCTGTTGCCTCCGAGTGACGCGGTTCACCGCGTTGCTCGCGCAAGTGCCACACATTTGTCTCCTCGTATTCCCCGAGTTGCCCGTAAGTTCGGTCATGGATGACAGATCATCGGACGTTGATTGTCACGTTCGAGACAATGTCTTGAAGGTGAACCGTATAACCTTCCGCTCGTCACGGAAACCGCTTGTTAGCTCTTCCCGCGAAGATCTGACGACCGGCGCGTGCCCATGCATCGCAATTCGACATCGAATTCGAATGTTTTATTTGAACAATAACTGCAAAGGAGAAACGTCATGAAAAAGCTCTTTGGTGTCTTCACTCCCGCTCTGATAGCCACAATTCTGCTTCTGGGGACTGCGCAAGACGTTATCGCGGCGCCGACTCGCATCCACAACGTCCTCTTGGTGCATGGAGCATTTGCTGACGGGTCCGGCTGGGAAGCGGTCGCGAAGCTCCTCGAGAAAGATGGATACACGGTATCGGTGTTGCAGGAACCGGAGACTTCCTACGCCGACGACCAAAAGTACGCGAAGGCGGCTCTCGATGCCATGGACGGGCCAGTGGTTCTCGTCGGACACAGTTACGGTGGGTCCGTCATAACCGAGGCGGGCAATCATCCAAAAGTGGCTGCGCTTGTCTACATCGCCGCATTTGCGCTCGATGAAGGCGAGAGTTGTGCGTCGATCGAGGCGGCGGTGCCGCAAGCCTCCAAGGCGTTCAAGCCGGACAGCAACAACAACTGGTGGATAGAGCAGGAACATTTCGCGGCCGACTTCGCGGCGGACGTCCCGCCGGCCGTGTCTCATTTCATGGCTATCGCGCAGGTGCCGATCTCGACTGACGCCTTTACGCATAAGGTCACCAATCCCGCCTGGAAGACCAAGCCCACCTGGTACATGGTGGCCTCCGATGACCGATCGATCAATCCGATCCAGGAGCGGATGATGGCCAAGCGCGCCCATGCCAAGACGGTCGAAGTGTCTGCCAGCCACGTGGCGTACATGTCTCATCCGAAGGAAACCGTCAAGCTGATCGAAGAGGCGGCCACCTCAACACACGCCAACTAGTAGGCGATCGGTCTTTAGTTGCCAGTGAGATCTACGTCCCGCGCGCAAGACTGGAGCCGTTTCGCGCGGAGGGACTTCACATCAAAGATCAATCGGTCCGAATGAATCTTTATCGCAAAGGAGAATTGTCGTGAAACAGCATATTATGAACGTGGTTCTGGTGCATGGAGCTTTCGCGGACGGCTCTGGCTGGGAAGCTTCGCTGAGATCCTCAAGAATGATGGATACAAAGTGTCGGGCCGGGCCGCACAGGATATTTCAGTTTCCCGGCTTATAGATTTCCGCGCTGGCAGTCGGGTTCGGCCAAATGCTATAGCCCCCTGTAAGCAACACTGTTCCATCGGGGAGCAGAGTTGCGGTGTGCGAATGGCGGCCAACGGTCAGGTTCGCTGCCGAAGCAAACGTACGGGTCGCGGGCACATAGAGTTCGACGGTGGGGCTAGCATTGCCGCCCGCCGATTGGCCGCCCGCAATCAAGGCCCTTCCATCGGGGAGGCGCGTAGCGGTGGAGAACTCGTGCACACCGACTGTGTTCCCGACATTAGTGAATGTCCCCGAGGCGGGGTCGTATATCTCCGCATCGTCCGGAAACGCACTATCATTCCCCTCGACGAACAGGACCGTGCCGTCCAACAGCAAGGTCGCCGTGCTTATGGTGTCCCAAGCCAGACTCGGGCCCGTAGGGCTGAACGTGTCGGTTTTGGGGTCAAAGAGTTCAGTCGTCCCGACGCTACACTTCGCGGCGCACCCGACAACGAGGACCGCGCCGTTTGGGAGCAATGTGGCCGTGCCAACTTGAACCGTTGAACTACTGTAGCCACCAGTGAGAGCGAATGTCCCGCTGGTCGGGTGATAGACTTCGGCGTTACCGTCTTCAGCGATAAACCCCCTGCCGTCCGGGAGCAGCGTGGAAGGGTTCGAGGCTCCGCTTGAGATCAAGCCGCCGGTCGCCGCAAAAGTTCCGGTGGCAGGATCGTATATCTCGGCGGTACCTTGTTGGGTATCTATGGCGCCGCCCGCGATCAAGACCTTGCCATTGGCAAGCAGGATCGCCGCGTGCCGGGCTCGTGCCGTCGTCATGTAACCGGTGGGGGTAAACGTGCCGGTAGACGGATCGTAGACTTCAGCGCTTGCGAGTTCCAGGCCGTCGCTGTTGAGGCCGCCCGCGATCAAGACTTTGCCGTCAGGGAGCAGTGTCGCCGTGTGCGCTGCCCGCGCGGTGATCATAGTGAGGCCGCTCGGGTGGCTCGGCTGGCTCACAGGCGCTGGCTGTGGGGGCGGCGCGGCTGAGTCGCTCCCACCCCCGCACGAGGCGAGCAGCCACAGCGCTCCGCATGTCAGAAGTATTCGGTGCATCCCCGGCTCTCCTCCATTTGGGTTCGACCGCGAACCGCCAAAGATTTCAGCGCTTCTCTTCTAGTCGGTTGGCGAGTTCAACGTGATAGTCAACGCCAGACACCTGCTCACCCAGCCTCCGTCGGATCTGCTTCGCGCCCCCGCTGTCCCACCGCTTCGAAATGGCGCTCGACGCGCGCGAACAGTGCACGCGGAAGCCTGCTGCCACCAGGGATTTCCTGTGATTTCGAAGTGAATTCTTCATTAAGCCGCAAGCCCTTGCAGTTCATGGGGTTATACTCTTTTGCCACGCTCTTATGCCTCACGAAGCTCAAGCGGGCATGCCCCGCATTGACCTGTCCCGCTATGAACTTAGCGTGGGCCATCGCCGTGTAAAGCTCGAGCGGCAGCCGATGGAGCTGCTGATCTATTTCGCCGAACGCCACAATCAACTAGTCACCCGGGACGACATCGTCGGGAAGTTGTGGGGCAAGAAAGCCTTCGTAGAGATTGACGGCAGTATCAATGCGGCGATCCGAAAGATTCGCTCGGCGCTGCGCGACGATCCAAGCAAGCCAAAATACCTGGAGACGGTCGTCGGGAAGGGATACCGCCTGGTTGGAAAAATCGAACTTGTCCGCAGCCCCGTTCCCCCGCCTTTGCTGCTGGAGGGAGATGGCCACCAGGTTGCCAGGCAGCCCGATCGAAAAGCTCGCAACGCAGCGATTGCCGCTGTCGGGCTCATCGCCCTGCTGGCGCTCACTGCATGGGGATTCTCTCGCTGGAAAATGTCATTCGCGACGGTGTCCCCGCGATCGATAGCGGTACTGCCGCTTACCAATCTTTCCGGGGATCCGGGCCAGGACTACTTTGCCGAAGGAATGACCGACGAAGTGACGACCTACCTCGCCACGGTGAACTCGCTGAAAGTCATCTCGCGCAACTCGGCGGTGCGCTACCGAGCGTCGAAAAAGCCTGTACAGCAGATCGCCGCTGAGCTTGGTGTTGCAGCCCTGCTCGATGGATCGGTGGTGAAATCCGGCGACCAGATACGTGTAACGGCCCGACTGATCGACGCGAGTCGCGATCACTACATCTGGGCCGAGATCTACCAACGCGGTGTCGGCGATGTCGTTAGTGTGCAAAGCAGTATTGCGCTCGAGGTGGCGCGGCAGGTCAGGATCCGCCTGACGGCATCGGAACAACAGCGCCTCGAACGCAACACACCGATCAATCCGGACGCGTACGATGCCTATCTCAAAGGCCGCTATGCCCAGACTACTCAGTCCGCGGACGCTCTGAAACAGGGACTGCCAGCTTTCCAGCGAGCGATTGTGTTGGACCCCACCTTCGCTCCCGCTTACGCAGGTCTCGCCGACACCTACAGCCTGTTGGCCAACTACGGCGTGCTGGGACCCTCGGAAGCCTTTCCGCTGGCCGAGGCAGCGGCCAGAAAGGCCATTGAATTGGATGCGAACTCAGCCGAGGCGCATACGGCTCTCGGGTATCCTGAGCAGCACTACAACTGGCATTGGGTCGCGGCCGAACGCGAGTATCGGACCGCCATCGCACTGAGTTCCAGCTATTCGACAGCGCATCTGCGCTACGCCGAGTACTTATCCAGCGTCGCTCGGCACGAAGAGGCTATTGGGGAGATCCGCCGTGCGATCGAACTCGACCCATTGTCCCCGGTCTACATCGGCAACCTGGGCAGACTCCTGTACCACGCGCGGCGCTATGACGAGGCGATCGACGCGTTGCGGAAGACGCTCATGCTGGATCCCAATCGAACGTACTCCCGCCTTCACCTCGCCATGTGCTACGAGCAGAAGGCCATGTACGCCGAAGCTAACAAAGAGTTTGAGCGAGTCACGGCGGACTTTGGCGGAACACCGGGAACCGGAGTGGCGCATTTCTTTGCCACCACTGGCAGACTGGTCGAAGCGCGTCAGATGGTTCAGATTTTGCGTAATCAGGCAAGTGACTCCGATTGGTTTTTCATCGCAGGCGTCTACGCCGCACTTAAGGACAATGACGCGGCCTTCGAAGCATTGCGCAAAGCCTACGAACGGCACGACTTCTTTCTTGTGTTCATAAAGGTGCACCCGTACATAGATCCGCTGCGCTCGGATCCGCGCTATGCGCAGCTCATTCAACGCCTGGGATTTCCATAGGCCCGCGACGGCTTGCCCTCGATAGTCGGCATGGCGACTATCCTAAATCAATGGGTTGTGTCAGAGATGTGGTGGCTACACGGCCCACCATCTCCCTCTTCCGAAGGACTTCCGGTAACATCCAACACGGCGTCAAAAGTCGTGCAAAACCCCCGTGTGTTTCGTATAAAAGCGGTCACAAAACCTATATCCTTCGCCGCGGGCAGCGGCGCCGGCGTCAGCTCGTAATTGAGGTTGTCGGTATAGAAATTGGTCATCGAGGCGCTCGACAACGACACACCGGCGCAGGCTCACGAACCGAAACCACGACCCGACCCGCGGGCATTGCAGCATAGCGGCGCTCGCTTGCGCAGGCGTCCGCTTGACGATAGGTCAAAGCGGGTGTTTGATGCCGATGCCCGGGCCGGCGCGCGTGCATGACGCGTGACCCAAAGGTTCGCGGGGCCCGGCGCGCGATAACCAATTACAAATTTCGGGGGCATGCCATGACACTCAATCATCCGTCCCACCTCCTGTCGGTGCGGCTCGCGATCAATCTGCTGCTGGTCAGCGGGACCCTGGTTTGCGCCGCCTCGTCAGTCGCCGGCACATCGATAAATCCCATTTCGATCCAGTCGGACGCGGACTTCACGGCGGTCGGTGCCGGGAGCGGCTGCGCGTGCGTCACCGGCACCGATGCGAGCGGCACGGCAATCATATCGTCATGGCAGATCAACGCGAACGGCGTCCCGGGTGTTTCGATCGTCTCGACCAACCACTCAATCACCAGGGCTTTCCAACTCGATCACATCACCGTTCATACCGCCGGCAATGCTGACGGTATCTTCCTGCAGAACATCGCGTCCCCTGCCTCGATCACCTTCGCCAACATCGATACGCCGCCATCCAGTCTGCCCACCTTCGGGAATCGGGGCATCAACATCGTGAGTTCTGCCGGCGTCAGCGTGTTCGGCGGATCCGTCAAGAGCGTCGGCGACTGGGGACTTCGCATTTCGCAGTCGTCGGGCGTGAGCGTCAACGGCATCCAAGTCTCACACAGCGGGGTCGCGAACCCCAACTCGAAATCCAGCGCGACGCTGCCCTACAACACCAGCAACCCCTGGCTCGGGGGTCTCATCGGTGCCGCGCCCGGCGGCTTCCTCATCATCGACAGCCAGCACGTCACGATCTTCAACGTCAATGCCGACGCCGCCGGCTACGCCGGAATTGAACTCGTGCGTTCGACCAACTGCCTCATCGACAGCTCGGCCACGCAGTACCCCGACTATTACGGGATCGTGCTTCAGTCCTCGGACTCCAACACGATCAGCAACAGCACCTTCGGCGCTTCCGACTACAACGGCCTAGTCCTGCGCAACAGCAGCTACAACAAGATTCTCAATAACAGGATCGGCGCGACCGGCGCGATCGGTAACGAGTTCGTAGCGCAAGTTGTCGGCTATTTCACATCCAGTATGTACATCGGGTGGGGCTCGCACGACAACCAGGTCCACGGCAACGCCGGAAAGACCAGTGCCCCGGCCCTGGTGATCGACGATGGATTCGGCCCCACGCTCGCACTGCCGCCATCGGCCGGGGGCATGCTTCAGACCAAGAACCCACTCAATGATCAGTCGACGGGCGGAAACCCCGGGTCGTACGCGGGGTTCAGCGGGCTAGGAGTCTTTCCGGCGCCGTACGCTTCGGCTGCCGGTACCCAAACGCAAGCAGAGGTCTGCGGCAACAGTTTCTCAGGGGCCGCCGGCTACAACACCTTGGGTATCGACCCGAACCAAGTCTGCCTGTGAGCAGCTAACGCCGCGCGTACCGGCGTGGTCACTCTCGGGGGCAACTGTGCATTGTCGGCGGTCGACCTCGGGCTCGTCCCGGGGGGATCGTTGATCGCTCCAAGGGCCCGGTTAAAGCAGACCTGGCCGACGCCGTCTGCGGCCCGAAGCCGCCCAACAGCCGCCGCGCGATCAGGCTGTGGCATTCTTGCGTCGATGTTTACATTTCGAACCCGCAGGCGACGGTGGTGGCTCGGAGCGATCGCCACGGCGATAGTCGTAAGCGTGGCCGCGCTGTTGCTGAGACCCATGCTCGAGCATGGGGTGCGAGCGCGGATCGAGTCCGAGGCCGTGCGCCATGGTGCAGTTGCCCGAATCGGGCTGGTACACGTCGGCGTCTGGCCGTTGCTGCGATTGGAGAGATTCGATCTCGAGCTTAGGTCTGGAGTGCGGCTGCATGCCGACATGATCGCGGCCACGTGGCCCGGCCGCCTGCGACTCGCAGTTCGCGCCGGCACTCTCGCGGGGCCAGCAGGGGTCAGGGTCAGCTCGGCGGCCACTGCCTGGGACATCGCGGGCATTTTCGGCGAGGACCTCCGGCTCACGCTGGTGCAGCCGCAGGCCGGCCTGTCAATCCGCAAGTTGGCGTCTCCGGTGGGCAGCGCGTGGAGTATCGAGGCACGTGGGCTCGACGCCGGACGTCTGTTCGACGTGCGGCGCGACGCCCACCTGCTGCTCGATGGTGGTATTGCGGACGGCCGCGTGGACCTTCAGGCCAGCACCGATGCGCTCCGCTTCCACGTGGGCATGGGCGCGCGCGGCGCGCGCTTGGGAGCGCTGGCGGATAACGCCGACGACGAGCCGCAGCTCGGCGATCCGACGGATGTGGCCATACGATTCGATGGCGCCTGGCGCCGAATCGGGGGCACGATCGAGATCCCCGAGGTCCACGCGACGGTGGCCGGTGCCGCCCTATCGGGCTCGATCACACTGCGCGATCTCGACACCGATCCGGATGTCGATCTCGCACTCGGCATGCAGCATCTGGACTTTGCGCAACTGCTGGGTGCATCCGGGCTCGCGGTGCCCGAAAGCTTGGGAATGGCGCCCGGCGCCGGCCGTGACCTTGGCTCGGCCACGATCGACGTGCGTGTACGCGGACGCCTG